>ERZ869909.246-NODE-246-length-77249-cov-7.328915_pt1 | contig 77249 bp, 58 predicted proteins | sample MGYA00520892_ERZ869909 | MGnify/ENA primary metagenome ERZ869909 (study PRJEB32215, sample SAMEA104723947) | bioreactor metagenome | biome: bioreactor; feature: anaerobic bioreactor; material: water | place: China | collected 2015-03-12 ...
CCGGGAGCCGAGCGTCCTCGCGAGCTGGGGCATTCAGGGGGCTCATCCTCGCGAGGACGCTCGGCTCCCGGCCGCAGGTCCTCGCCTACGGCGTCTGCCAGCCCAGCTCCATCTCGGGGCTGTAGATGCCGGCGGGGGAGCGGACCCAGTAGTTGCCGGTGGTCTCGTGCTCATCGGGCTCGACAAATGCATAGGTATAGAGCTGCGCGCGCACGCGGATGGGCGGCTCGTCCTCGAAGGGGTTTTCGTCCAGCAGGCGCGTGACGCTGGGTTCGTTCTCGAGCAACCGCACGAGGAAGCTGGTAAACCATGGGTTGCCGGCTTCCGTCCCGAGGGCAGCGTAGGCCAGCTGCCAATCCAGCCGGGGCATGTGCGGTTGGGCCCAACGGGGTGCACGGTCCAGCGGCCCCGGCTTCCAGCGGAACACATAGGGCTCCCACTTGACGCCATCCCGCGTGCCCTCGATGATGATCTCCGGCCGCTGGGTGCTCATCGTTGCATAGAGTCCGTAGGTGCTCACGACACGGTTCTCGTAGAGGAAACTCACGGCATTGCGGGCGCGTTCCGGCACGAGGGGCTGCCAGCCGCTCGTGAGGATCAAGAGGTAGAGCGAGGCGGGAAAAATCACTGCGAACACGGCCAGGGTGACGACATGCCGCAGGAAAATCGGCTTGACCCGGATCGTCGGCGGCATGACGCTGGTGCGCGCGCGGTTGGAGAGGAATTTCGTCAGTTGGAGGTCATCAAAAAGGGAAATGCACAGGGTGAGGATGAGGAGATTGAAGAAGCCGTGGTTGCCCGTGGCGATGATGGCGAGTTGCAGGGCTATCGTGAGTTGGCCCGCAATCGAGCGCAGCCGCCGTGGTGCGAAGAAAAAGAACGGCACGACGAGGTAGACGAAGAACAGGCCCGCGATTGCCCAGGGTTGTGCCCAATCCGGCATCTGATGGGCGTACCAGGAGCCCAAATGCGGCAGCGGCTGCGTCCAGAAGTGGAAATCGAACGCGCGGAGGTCGGTCCAGGTGGTGTCACCGAGTTTGACGATGCCGCTGGAGAAGCAGATGCGGAAGAGCAGCCATCGAAGAAGAAAGCGAATCGCGACGGACGGCGCGATGCGGGCATTGGGACCGGCGCGGAATCGCCATGCGGAGAAAAAGACGGCGAGTACACACATCTCGATGAGCAGGATGTCCCACTGAAATCGGAGGAATGGCCCGCAGACATTGATGAGCGAGAGGTAGCAGATTCCTGCACCGAGAAAGGCCAGGGGCATGAGAAAGCCGGCCAACGCGAGCACGGCACACAGGACGCCCGCCGCACAGAGGATCGTGAGCATCGACTCGAATGGAAACAGCCACATCAAGGTGGGTATCGCGCGCGTGTGGTCGTCGGGGTAGGCTTCGGCGGTCATGGCGAGCATCGCGGCGGCCGGGGCGATGCCGTTGTCTCCCGCGAGGCCGTCGATCTGGTACCAGAGCGATGCAAAGGCGATGAGAATGACGAAGGCGAACATGCGCAAGAAGAACCAATGCGTGTAGTGATGCGTGATGGGGTCCTCGCGGTGTCCCCACAGCATGCCGTAGAGGGCGGAGAAGCCCTTTCGGCGAATGGAGATGGCCTCGAAGAGATTGTCGCAGGCATCGGCGAAGGGCGGCACACGGTAATAGAGACGCGTGAGCCAACCCCGTCGCGGCGCGAGGCTCAGCACCTCGAAGATGGCCGCCGCACCGCGAAACAGCGTGCCGTGCTCATCGAGGTAGTGCACCACGCTCTTGCGATCCTCGGCGGGCACCTCCCAGGTGGCCTCGGGGAACTTGTCGTGCAGCTCGTTCTGCGGGCAGTAGCGCACGGCGTCGCCGGTGAGGTAGGCGAGGTCCGCCACCCAGGCCTCGGCGGGCCGGAAGGTTTCGTCGTACACCAGCAGCGGTTTCATGCGGACCTCCCGGCTGGCAATGGGCCTCAGCTCTTCTGCAGCAGGGCCACGGCCTCGGCGAAAATGGCTTTCAAGGCATCCGGGGCGACGCCGATGCTCTCGGCTATCGGCGTGACGGCCTCCGAGCGCGGTGCATCAAGGCCGAGTTCGTGGGCGTCCGTCATCACGGCCGCCAGGGCCGTCACGCGCACGAGGGGGGCGGCGCCATTGAGGGCCGCCTCGCTGCGATGTTGACCAATCGCATCGATTAATATCTGCGGCAATCCCCAATGAAGCGCGAGAACGCCGCCGGCCTGGGCGTAGTCCATCTGGAAGGCGTTGCGTTCTGCCGCCACGAGTTGCTCGCCGCGCGCGTCGCCCGTGGCCTTTGCGTAGGTATCCGCCGCGGCGACGGCCATGCCCAGGCGCCCGACGGCGTGGAGCAGGCCCGCGCTGTAGGCCGTGGGTGCGGATACGCCCTCGCACATTCCAGCGAGGCGTTGCGTAAGTTCCGCGCAAAAGAGCGAGCGTCGCCAGAACATCCGAAAATCGAAGGGGACATCCTTGTCGGTATCTTTGGCCACGGGGCCGCCCATGGCGATCTCGCAGGCGCCCCCCTTGCCCAGCAGCACGGTGGCGAGGGCGATATCGGTGACGCTGTCCGGCATGCCGTAGGCGGCGGAGTTGGTCACGGCGAGAAGGCGCGCGGAGACTTGGGCGTCGCGGCGGATGACCTCGGCCACATGGCGCACGGTGGCTTTGGGGTTGCCCATGGCCTCCTGCAGGCGGCGCATGGTGGAGGAGAACGCAGGCAGGCTGGGCAGGGCCTGCAAGGCCTCGCGGATGTCTTCCCCCCCCTTGCCCGGGCCGGAGTCCGAAAGGAGGTTGCGGAAGTGCGCGGCGGCGTCCGTGGCCACATCCTCGGCGTAGTAGCGGTCCAGGGCGGTGATGAGGCTCTCGTAGGTGGCCAGCACCGGCTTCACCTTGAGCCCAGTTTTTTCCTTAATGGCCTCGATTGCGGGTTTATCCAGCGGGCAAGCCATGGCGATCGTAAAAAGACTGCCGAGTTTGTCCACCGGCAGGGCCAGGGCTTGACGCGCGAAATCCTCGTCGAGCATCTGCACGACGGCTTCGTCGCACTCGTAGTTGGCGAGGTCAATGCCGGCCATGCCCTGTTGTGCACAATGCGCGTGGAGGGCCGCCGGGTCCAGGTGGCCGAGGCCGACGAGGATGGTGAAGATGTTGCCGCCGCGATTGCGCTGGATGCTCTGGCCCTCGGACAGGCCCTCGGGCGTGAGAATGCCCTCCGCCACCAGGCTCCGGAGCACCTCGATGGGCGGTTCAATCGTGGGGGTGGCGTCGGACATGCGTTTGGCTCCTCGCAGGTGACTGCGCAGGCAAGGATACACCACGGCGTGCCATTCACGCGCGCGGCGGTAGGGCGCTTATCCCGCGGGTACCGTCGGGGCCGTGGGCTCGGCGGCCGGCCTGCCGAACAGGTATCCCTGCGCGTAGTCCGCCCCGTGCTCCCGCAACCAGTGCCACTCTCCCGTGGTCTCGACCCCTTCCACGACGGTCCGCACACCAAGCGACTTTGCCAGGTCCAGCAGATTGGCCACGAGGCTGCCCTTGAAGGGGTCCGAATCGACATCGCGGATGAGGGCCATGTCCAGCTTGATGATGTCCGGCTTGAGGCGGTGGAGCAGGTTCAAGGAGCTGTACCCCGCGCCGAGGTCGTCCAGCGCTGCGGAAAATCCCCGTTCACGGTAGTAGGTCATGATGCGAATGAGGTGCTCCACATCGTGCATTTCGTCGCTTTCCACCACCTCGAACACGATTTGATCCGATTTCAGCCCGCTTTCCTTCATCGCGGCGACGGTGGTGCGCAGGCAAAACTCCGGGTCGTAGATGGCCGTCGGATTGAAGTTGATGAATACCTTGTCGGTGATGGAAAAGCGCGAGGCATTGGCGATGGCCGCGAGGCGGGCCGCCCGGTCGAGCTGAAACATCAAGCCGGACTTGCGGGCCTGCGAGAACAGCATATCAGGGAAGACGATGGAGCCGTCCTCGGCGATCCCGCGCACGAGGCACTCGTAGCCGTACACCCGGCCGGGGTCGTCGCAATGGACGATGGGCTGAAAATAATTCGTCAGGCGTTCGGCCGCGAGCAGGGCGGTCAGGTCCGACGAATCAATGCGGGCGAGCACCGTCGAGAGGCTTTCCATGCGCATGAGTTCGCGCAAGCCGGGCTCGACACCCACGCCCACCACGAGGCAGCGGGTGTCGTCCATCTGGAGGGCATTGAGCGCCCTGAGGCCCCCGTTGCAGAGAGCGGCCAAGGCATCGCGCGTGGTTTCCACCCGGAGAATATCCGGTTGGGGCTCGCTAACTGCCAGGCCCGCCGATTCCAGTGCCTTGCGCAACACCGCCTCGGTGGCCGCCTCGGGGGGCGAAAAGAACACGGAACAGGCCTCTGGGATCGATGGGGGAAGGGCCTCACATTTGTTGCAACTCATGAATTATCCGGGCTCCCGTGGGTATGCGTGTTACGGCGGAAATCGTTCCGCATCGCCCCATACGCTACCCATTTATTGAACAGAAGCGCAACATTGTGACGGTTTCAGGGAGATTCCGCTGACGCATGCCGCGCCAGGGAGGAATTTTGCGCGATGGCATTCAGGTAGAGCCTCCGGATGGCGTCGTACCCGCGGTCGTTGGGATCCTCGACATTGTCGTAGAACCAGTAATGCGGGTCATCCGCCACATAGGTCTCGCGCCAGAACTGGCGGCAGTGCGAGCCATGCCCGAGGAAGGTGTCGTACAGCGGCACGACGAAGACATGGTCGAAGCGGTCCGCCACCTCGCGGATGATGCGGTTGTACTCGGCGTGAATGGCGACGCCATCCGGCCAATGCGGCAGGTAGACGCTCGGGGCATCGCCCACGCCGTCGGTGGGGTCGTAGATGTCCGCGAGGTAGATCTCGCAGCCGCCGGGAAAGCGCGCGGTGATGGACTCGAGGATGCCCGTGAGCCGCGGCTCGAAATTGGCTATCCACGGTTGCGCTTCCTCGAGCGTCGCGCCGTACATTCCGCCCTCCTGCGGTGGTTGGCGGCCGTAGGTGTGGATGATGTCGTTACCGCCCGTGGTGAGCATGATGAGGCCGAAGGTATCCGGGTCGCGTTCGTGCAGGCGGTTGTCGATCATGGCGACATGCTGCAAGGAGGTGCTGCCCGATACCGCGATGTTCTCGAACGATAGATTCGGTAGCACGGCCGAGAGCGAAATGCCCTGCATCTCGGGAAAGTCGTCCTCCGGGTTCTGAAAAATGCGGCTGAATGCGCGCAACGCGGGCGTGCTCGCACCGAGACCGGCCGTGATGCTGTCACCAATGCCCACAAACTCGACCGGGCGCTCCGTCCACACTTCGGCAAACGGCGCGGGGTCTACCGGCGGCCCCGCGGGACCCTCGCCCATCGGGCGCGCCCAGAAGAACTCGTAGTAGGTCGCCCCAAGGGAAATGAGGACGGCCCCGATGGCGAGCAGGATGAGAAGTCGTTTGTTGCGGCGCATGATGGGCAGCTACGGGCCTGGCTGAAGGGGATCGTCGTAAAAGGCCGAGCCTGGGGCAGAGAGCACGCGGTGCTGATTGGCCAATACCCGATTTAGCTTGTGGTTGATTAAGAAGGCGAGCACGACCAGCGTTAAGGGGATGACGATGTACATGAGACCGAATAGGGACATAAGGCCCGGGAACATCAAATCATCTCGCTCGCTTTGAATCGTCACGGCGACATCATGCTCATTCAGCAGCCGAATCAGCAATGGATCGTTCGCGCTTCCCGTATCGGAATAGGTATGAAATGACTGAGTGCCGTCTTCGACTCGCATTTCGCCGACAATTCTGGAAAATCTATCCACTCTGACCGATTCAATCAACCCCGCCTCCACATCGCGGATGAATTGCTCGTAGCGCAAATATCTCTCCGACTCGGCCCATGCCGTCACGCCGGTTATCAACACCGCAACCCCGATTATCCACCGCATCATGGTTCCCCCCCTCGTTGCCGCGCCGTGGCTCGCACCATAGCACCCGCCCTGAAATCGGTCAATACGGCAAATCCCCGCGGCCCTCGTGGTAATACGCGTCCGGCTCGGGGGGTTCCCAGCCGTACCGCTTCATGTCGATGGTGCCGTCCTCGCGAAACTCGATGCCCTCGGCCACGAGCAGCGCGCGCTGGCGCTCGGGGCGGTCCGCCTCGCCGCCGGTGGAGATGCCGCCATAGCGATTGACGACCCGTTGCCACGGCACCGGCGGCTCAACGCCGGTGCTGTGCATCATGGCGTAACCTACCGCCCGGGCCGCACGCGGTTGCCCGAGCACAGCGGCGACCTGGCCATAGCTCATCACCCGCCCCGGCGGAATTGCCCGCACGAGGGTATACGCGGCCTCGTAGAAGTTCGACATGGGGGGGAGTATAGGCCGGGTGGGAGGCCGCGTCCACTGCCCGCAAGGCACGAAGCTGCAGGGGGAGCCATCGCGAACATCCCCCCGCCTACGCTCGAAGGCTTCGGCGCGGCAAGCCGCCGCTTCGCGGCACCCCCTTCAGAAGGGGGACTTCCGGACTCCCTCTCCCTTTGGGAGAGGGTTGGGGTGAGGGGAGCGCATACGCGTTGGCTTTTCCTCTCGGATGTGGCGTGGTCTCCCGGCTCGCCCGCCTTCCGTTCGTTGCCAAGCCCCGGCTTGGCGAAGCGCAGCTTCGCGGGGAGGGTGGGTTGCCAAGTGCAACTTGGTAACCAGAGGGGACGGTGTTGTCTGTCCGTGAGAGTTCGTGCCCGTCCGTGAAAGTCCGTGCCCGCCTACTGCAGCCGCAGCTCGCCGAAATCGATGGCGCCGCCGGGAGGCAGCATGCGGGAGGGCAGGTCGAGGGCGTGGCCTTCGGCCTCGATGCGAAATCCGTATTGGCCCGCGGGGACGCGCTCGAAGTGGATCGTGCCGGAATCGTCCGTGGTGCCGCGGGCAGGCCACCAGGGCCCCTGGCTGGGGTGGAGCATCATCAGCTCGATGTTGGTGTTGGCCAGGGGGCGGCCGTCGGTGGTGGCGATGCGCAGGGTGACGGCGCATCCCTCGATCATCTGGATGGTCATGAGGTCCGTCTCGCCGCCCTCGGCGGGCAGGACATCGTAAAAGTTGTTGGCGAAACGCTCGAGGGTGGGGTCCCACGCGCGCACGAAGACGCGTGCATCGGGCGGCAGCCACAGGGCCCCGTGGCCATCAGCATCGGAAGGGGCGCCCTGCGCGATGGGGGCCTCGAAGGCGTTCGCGAGGGTCGTGGCGATCGGCACCATGTTTGGGATGGGGGCGCCATCCAGATCAACAATACGGACGCGGCCGAGCAGCATGCCGGGTTCCGATTGGGACTCGGGGAGTACGGTGGGCTCGGATGTGCCTTGCTCGGGTGTAGCTTGCGGAGGCGTGGGCGCTGGTTCCTCCCGCTTGCCGCAGCCGATGCAGCAACAGGCCACGACAATCACCGCCCCGAGCCGCCATGGCATCAGGTGCGCGCCTTCTCGCCGTTGGCGAATTGCACTTCGTACAGCCGTTGATAGATGCCGCCGTTGGCCAGCAATTCCGCATGCGTGCCCTGCTCGGCGATGGCGCCGTCGTCGATAACGACGATGCGGTCCGCGCGTTGCACGGTGGAGAGGCGGTGGGCGATGACGATGGTGGTGCGGCCCTCGACAAACTCGTCCAAGGCGGCCTGGATCGCGCGCTCGCTCTCGGAGTCGAGGCTGGAGGTCGCCTCATCCAGCACGAGAATGGCGGGGTCCTTGATCAGGGCGCGCGCGATGGCGAGGCGCTGTCGCTGGCCGCCGCTCAGGGACGCGCCGGACTCGCCCAGCACGGTGTCGTACCCGCTCGGAAGTTTGGCGATGAAGTCGTGCGCGTGGGCGGCCTTGGCCGCGGCGATGACCTGCTCCTCGGTGAAGTCGGCGCGTCCGAAGCGGATGTTGTCGCGCACAGTGGTGTTGAAGAGGATGGTCTCCTGCGGCACGATGCTGATCTGCCCGCGCAGGCTTTTGAACGAGGCCTCGCGGATGTCGGCGCTGTCGAAGCGGATGGCGCCGCCGGTGACATCGTAAAAGCGCGGCAGCAGCTTGGCGAGCGTGCTCTTGCCGCCGCCGCTGAAGCCGACGAGGGCGACCATCTCACCGCGCTTGACCCGGAAATCCACGCCGCGCAGCACTTCGGTTTTGCCGTCGTAGGCGAAGTGAACACGGTCGAAGTGGATTTCCTGCTGAAGCCGGGGGATTTCGACGGGGTTGTCGGCCTCGACAATGTCGGACCGGGCATCGATCAACTCGAACACGCGCTCGGCACTGGCGATGCTCGTCTGGATCATGTTGTTCACGGTGCTGAGCTTGCGCACGGGGTCCAGCATGGCGGCCAGGGCGCCGTACAGCATCACGAGTTGACCCGCGTCGAGCGTTCCGCTGGTGATGCGATACCCGCTGACGAGCACCAGCGCGGCGATGCCGACGACCAGGAGGAACTCGCTGATCGGGCCGACGGCGGCATTGGCATGGGCCATCTGCATGAGAAAGCGCCGCAGTTTGCCGACTTCCCCGTGAAGGCGCCGCCCCTCGTAGGCCTCCATGCTGTAGCCCTTCACGATGGCGATGCCGTGGATGGTTTCGTTCACGACGGTGGCCATGGAGGCGATCTTCTCGAGGCTGCGGCGCACGCTCTTCTTGATCTTCTTGCCGATTCGCACGATGGCGTATGCCACCGGCGGCAATGCGCACAGGCCGACGAGGGTGAGGACCGGGTCGACCCGCAGGGCGACGGCAAGGAAAAAGAAGGCCTTGATGGGCTCGCGCAGGAGCTTGATCAGCACGCTGGAGAGCCCGCGGTTGATCATGAAAATGTCGTTGGTGAAGCGCGCGAGAATCTCGCCGCTCGAGCGGGATTCAAAGAAACTGATGGGCATCTGCAGCACATTGGCGTACATTTCCTCGCCGACATCGACGCAGATGTGCGCGCCGATCGCCCCGGCGAAGAATTCCTGCAAGTAGCGCGCGATGCCGCCCACAAGGGCCAACAGAATGAGAAAGACGCAGATGTAGATGAGCGCGGTCATGGGATCGCCGCGCATCCACGCGACGGCTTCCAGAAAGTTGTCGTAGATGGCCTCCTGCGTGTACCCCGTGATGCCGGAGAAGCGTCCGAGGGCATCGCTGACCTGTTCCGCCCGCACGATGGCGGGATCGGGTTCGGTGGTCTGGAGAATCAGCTGAACCGCCGCGCCGGCCGCGACGATGATCGTGGCGAAGGAGCCCGCCACGAAGAGGGCGAACACGAGCGAGAGAATCAGCCGGAACTTGTAGTTCCATGCATAGCGCAGCAACCGGGCATAGACCTGAAAGGCATTGCCTTGGGTCTTGGCCAGATTGCGGGCGTTCATCTCGGGTTGAAGGCTGAATTCATCCATTGGGGGCATGGTCTCCGAAAGGGGAAATGGTATCACATCGGCGGGGGCATGCGGACGAGTTGGGACGGCGTCCGCTTCCTAGGGCACTTCTGGCCTTCGGCGGGCCGGAACGATCGGAACCACGAAGGGCACGAAGGACACGAAGTTCGGCGGCGTTGTTCCGTGCTCTTCGTGTCCTTCGTGTTTAAATCCGGGAGGCGGGCTCCGGACGCGCGTCATTCCTCGGCATTTTGCGCGGCTGCAGTCATCCGGCGTCGTCGTAATCGCCGCCAGGATTCGAGGATCACCACCACAGTGACGGCCCAAGGGAGACCGCCGAGAAAGGGCTCGAATTGTCCGGTCATCAAGAACCAAGGGACCAAGGGAAGATTCAGGACCAGGAAAATGGGGCCCGCGCCGGCCATCACGGCCTCGGGGCTGTCGAATGAGATGCTGCTGCCCCCGGTTCCCGCGATGGCCAGTGCGTGGAAAATCATCAGGTGATACATGACGAAGAAGTGAACGCAGACAATGACGGCGGTGACTCCCGTGTATCGCAAGAGCAGGTGGAGCGTTGTGGCAGAAGTCCTGCCATGACCGCCCTCAAGGGCCTCGACCTCGGCTGCTGTGCGCTCGCGCACCTGCATCCAGACGGGGATCGTCGCCACGAGGAGAAGGGCGACGGCGGCCTGCAGTACGAGTATGCGCAGAACGGCGGACAGGGAAAGCGCGATGGAGAAATGGGTGGGATCTGGGGTATGAGCCGCGCTTCCCGCGACAAATACCCGGACGAACTCCCAATAATCCAGATGGAGCGCAAGAAACAGCAGCAAGAGAAAGGGCACAATTTCGTATACATTCCGCCATGAGGAGATACGCGCGCTGAGGCGCTGGGCGGCCCCGAAACGGAAGTGGTCCAGCACAGTGAAAGCAGGCATCAGCAAGAGCATCCGCGTGAGCAAGGGTACGACGATAATGAACAGGACGAAGGCGGTGCCGAGGAAGGCTGTCATGGAATCGATATAGGAGCCGCGGGGGCCCGGGAACAGCAAGCCAAAGAACTGGAGTTGGAACATGGAGAACGGGCGATTGCCCGCGAACGATCTGGAGACCATGGGCAGGGCGTAGAGGACGAATGCCAGCGGAAACCACGACGGCAGGCGATACAGAGCGGCCTTGCACGAGACACTGAAAGGGGCAGGGCTTCCGTCGGCGCGTTGGGTCAGTGCGTGCAGCAGCACCATGCCGGGAAAAGCAACGACAATGGCACGAATCGGTATGCTGGCGGGCATCCCCAAATACCAGCGACCGGGAGAGGGGATTACACCGAGTAGGCCATTGATAATGATTATGCTCAGCAACACGAGGCCCACGGCCAAGAGGGCGGTGGCACCGAGTAAACGGCGCTCGCCACGAAGCATACGGACGGCGGCCACAAAATGTTCGCGCAAGACGCCCTGCTCCCCTCGGCCATTTCCCGGCGACTGTCAACCCACACCGCCCCGAGCGTACCACGATCCGCCGCAGGCGGAACAATCCGCTCCGCCAAGCCAAATCATTGGCGAGAAATGGGCAAGAATGGGCGCGGAGGTGACCGCCTTGCCGATTTCCTGGCTTTCGCCGGCTATTTCCCGATACAAAACGAGCTGAAAATGCGGCCGAGGATGTCGTCGGGCGTGGTTTCGCCGGTGATTTCGCCGAGGGCCTGCACGGCTTCCTGAAGGTCGACGGCGAGCAGCTCGGGGGAAAGCTCTGCGTGGGCGAGGACGCGGTCGATAGCGGCGAGCGCGCGGCGCAGGCTGTCCTGCTGGTGCGTGCGGGTGATGAGGGCCTGCTCGGGCGCGATGGCCCCGCCGCCGGTCAAGGCGGCGTGCATGGCGATCTCGAGGGTGTGGAGGCCGTTGCCGGTCTGGGCGGAGAGCGGGCACACGGCGGCGAAGGGGATGTCCCACGGGCACGCGGGCGGGTCCGGCGCGAGGTCGACCTTGTTCACCGCGAGCACGAGGGGCACCTCAAGCGCGTAGGCCTCCTGCGCGATGGCGAGGTCCTCGGCGGTGAATGGGTCTGTGGCGTCAGTCACGACGAGAACGAGGTCGGCCTGTTGCAGGGCGTTTCGGGCGCGATCAACGCCGATGCGCTCGACTTCGTCCTCGGCTTCCCGCATGCCGGCGGTGTCGAGCAGGCGCACGGGGATGCCCTCGAGGTTGAGGGTTTCCTCCAATAAATCGCGCGTGGTGCCGGGCTGGCTGGTGACAATCGCGCGGGTATCGCGCAGCAGGGCGTTAAAGAGCGAGGATTTGCCGACATTGGGCCGCCCGATGATGGCCAGGCGCGCGCCGTCGATCAGGAGGCGGCCGGCGTGGGCGGTGTCGAGCAGATCCTGCATTGCGCGACGGGTTGCCGCGAGCTGGGTCTGCCAATCGGTCCCGAGGAGGTCCTCGGGGAGGTCTTGCTCGGCCATGTCGACGGCGGCCTCGGCCTGGGCAAGGGAGTCGACGATCTCTCCGTGGAGCGTGTCGATGCGCTCGGACAGGGCGCCGGAGGCGGCCGTTGCGGCGGCGCGAAGGCCTGCACGCGTGCGGCTCTGGATGCGGTCGATGACGGCCTCGGCCTGCACGAGGTCGATGCGGCCGTTCATGAATGCGCGGCGGGTGAACTCGCCGGGCTCGGCCAGGCGTGCGCCTTCGCCCAGGACGAGCGCGAGGGTCTCCTGAACGGGGAGCGGGCCGCCGTGGCAGTTGATCTCGACGACATCCTCGCGGGTGTAGGAGTGGGGCGCGCGCATGACATGCACGAGCACCTCGTCGACGCCGTCACGCAGGGTTCCGTAGAAGACGCGGCGGCGGGAGCGGCGCAAGTCGACGCTGCTGGAGGATGCGAAGATGCTGGCGGTAATGGCGATGGCCTCGGGGCCGCTCAGCCGCACAATGCCAACGGCCCCCACGCCCGGGGGCGTGGCGACCGCGGCAATTGTGTCGTCTGGATGAGCGGGCCGCATGGGGCCGTGCCGACTCTAGGCTTCGTCGGGGCGCCGTGTCTCGTCGTCGTTGGAGTGGTCTCCACCGGCGCCGTGATTCACGGTCACTTCCGTATTTCCACCACGATCCGGGTTGCCGGGTTCATCGGATGCATTTTCCTCGTCGGAAAACCGCCCGTGAACGCGCCGCTGGCGGCTGTCGCCATTCTCGCGGCGGCCACCCCGGCCTCCTCGACCGCCCCGGGGCGGCGGTGATTCCTCGTCCTTCGGCGCGATCACAACGCTGCGCATCGCGCCGTCGCCGACGCTGAAGGTACGCAGGTCTTCGTCTTCCTGGAGGGCGACATGGACGATGCGGCGTTCCTGCGGGGTGAGGGGCTTGAGGCGCACGCGGCGGCGCTCCTCCTTGGCCTGCTCGGCCATGCGCAGGGCGAGTTCGGTGAGTTCTTCGCGGCGGCGTTCGATGTATCCCTCGATATCCACCATGATCAGTTGGAGGTTTTCCTCCTCGTGCTGGCGGATGACGCGGTTTACAAGGTATTGCAGCGCGAGGAGCGTCTGGGCCTTGCGGCCGATCAGCAGGGCGGAGTCCTCCGTGGCGACGCGCAGCGTGCAGCCGCCGTCGTCCTGCAGCTCGTGGACCACCTGCGCCTCCATGCCCATCATCTCGACGATCTCGGTCAGGAGGGCCGATGCCTCGGTGGCGCGTTCCTCGCTGATGGGTTCCGTCGGTTGCGGGGCCTGGCGCGGGGCGCGCTCGGAATCGCGATCACGGTTACGCTCCGGGCGCTCGGCCCGTTCGGGCCGAACGGGGGCGTCATCGCGCTGCGAACGCCGTGCAGGCGCCTCGGAACGCGATTGGTTCTCATCGGAACCGCCCGATTTCTCCGTGGGCGTCCGGGTCTCGCGGCGCACGCCCTCACGGCGGGTTGCACCGCCACGGCGGCGCCGGCGGCGTGGGCGCTCGCCCGATTCGCTGTCGTCGTTGGTGGGCTGGTTGGCATCCGCATTGGGTGCGGGGGCGTTCTGCTGTGAATCGGCACTGGCCTCGGGCCGGGCGCCACGGCCTCGGCCGCCGCGTCCACCACGCTCGGAGCGTTCCGAACGCTCCGGGCGATCTGCGCGCTCGCCCCGCTCGGGACGGCCGCCGCGTTCGCCACGAGTTTGCTTCTGCTCGTCGCCGCCGCGTGCGGGCGCCGTCTCTTGTGTTTCACCCTCGGGGCGGCTTCCGCCTCGGCCGCGGCGTCCACCACGGCGGCCACGGGGGCGCTTCTCCCGATCGCCTTCGCGCTCACTGGTGCTGGCGGCCGGGGTGCGGCTGGCCGCGGGGGCTTCGCCGGAATCTTCGCGCTGCTTGCGCGGGGGTTTCTGTGCCTCGGGCTCATGGCGTGCGGATTCATCGGTTACGCGCAGGCGCACGGGGCGCGCGCCCAGGCCGAAGAGGCCGCGGCTGCCTTCGTCCAGGATTTCCACATCTACCTCGTGGCGCTCGGCCCCGAGTTTATCAAGGGCCATCGTGATGGCCTCTTCGCGCGTCGACGCGCTCACTTCAACGGAACGCATAGGTTCGGATCCTCCTACTTGGATTTCTTCGATGAGCCGCCGCTGGGCTTCTTGCGCTTGGAGGCGCCGCGCATCTGTTTCATCTCTTTTTCCATTTCGCGGCGCCGCGCCTTGGCTGCGGCGTAAAAGTTCTGTTTCTTCTTCGTGGCGGGCGTGCTCTTCTTCGGCTCGATGTCGACCTTGAAGTCAATGCGCCGCACGATGAGGGTTTGGCCAATGCCGATGAGCGTGCTGGTGAACACATAGAGGTTCAAGCCCGACGCCCAGCTGTAGAACAGCACGCCGAAGACGACCGGGAGAATGGTCATCATCGTCTTTTGCTGCGGATTCATGTTCGCCCCGGCCCCCGGGGCAAAACGCATGCTGATGACCATCGTGGCAGTGGCGAGGATGGGCAGCAGGTTGAAGTGCTGGATGTGCTCGCCGATGAAGGGCACCACGGCCAACTGCGGGATGGTGAAGAGCTTGTCGGGCTCGGAGAGGTCGGCGATCCAGAGGAACTCGGCCCCGCGCAGCTCGAAGGCGCTCCACAGCATGCGGTAGAGGGCGATGAAGACGGGGAACTGCAGGAACAACGGCAGGCAGCCGCCCAGCGGGTTGATGCCCCGCTCCTGCCAGAGTTGCATCATCGCCTTGTTCATTTCGCCCGGATCGTCTTTGTATTCCTCCTTGAGTTTTTCGACTTCCGGCGCAAGCATCTGCATCTTCTTGGCGCTCTTCATCTGCGGCAGCGAGAGCGGGAACACCACGATGCGCACGAGGGCCGTGAGCAGAATAATGGCGACGCCGTAACTCGCGTAGATGTTGTCGTACATCCAGTGCAGAATGCCGAGCAGGAATTTCGCGAATGCGTCCATCGCCCCGGCCAGCCCCGCGGGCCAGGTGAAGAACTGCAACGCTTGCGTCAGCGTGGGCCATGCCTCGGACAGGTAGCTCAGTTGGCTTGGCCCCACATAGACGCTGAATTGGTGCGACACGCGCTCGCCCTCGCGCGCCTCGAATGCCGGCACCCCCATGCCGAAGAAGAAGCGGGTCGGCCCGCCTGCCGCCCATGCCCGGGCTTGCTCGAACTCCGGCTGCATGGCCACGACGAAGTAGGCGCTGCGCACGCCCATCCAGCCCGGCGAGGGAACCTCGCGTTGGAAGGGGCGGCCGTCCGGCCCGATCGTCATGTTGGAGGTGTTGACGCTCTCCACCACGCCGTCGCGATACCACACGAGTGCCTGGGGAATGCCCTTCTGCTCGTCCATCGAGGCCACCTGCGGTTCCCACTGGAGGTGGTAGGCCGGGGTGAAGTCGATGCCGAGCAGGCGCGGTGTTTCATCGAGGTGTTCGTAGGACACCTCGATTCCGATGACCTGGGGGCGGTCATCGAGGGCGAAGGTCTTGCGGAAGGTCGCGGCGCCGGGCACGGTCAACGCAAAGGTGACGGCTCTGTCCGACTGGGACTCGACATCCCACCGGCGCTTGTTCAACTCGCGGCCGATTTCCGCGTTGGTGAAGTCCAGCCCGAGGGGATAGAGCGCCTCGATTTCGTTCTGCTGTTGCGGGGGCACGAGCTGGATGTCGTAGGCGCCGTTACTTCCGAGCAACACCGTGGCCTGCTTGAGGCGGGCGCCAATGCGGGTGAAGGTGAGCCGGAGTTTGCCGTCATCCAGCATCACTTCGTCGGTTTCCGGGTCGGTGAACTCCGGAATGGCGGGAAGGGGGAGCCAGGTGTCCTCGTCCAGCTGCGCGGTAACGGCAGTTGGCCGCTGTTGGCCCAGCTTGTAGGGGTCCTGGTCCTCGGCCCGCATGCCACTGGGCGCCTGGGGCGCGGTGGTCTCGGTGCGGGGGCCCGGCTGCTGCGGTTCCGGCGCCGGCATGAAATAGTACATCCATACCAGCACGAGGAAGCTCAGGAGCATCAGCGCGATGAATTGATTGCGGGCGAGATCGCGGTCGTTATCGTTGTTATGCAGCATAGGGTGTGTCCGCGGGCATCGCGGTCACCAATACGACAAGGGACGGACCAATGCGGTTCAGGGAACGGGGTCGGCCCCGCCGGGATGCCACGGGTTGCACCGCATCACACGCAAGATGGCCATGCCGGAACCGGTAACCGACCCATGGCGCCCCAGCGCATCGAGCGCGTATTGGGAGCAGGTCGGCTGGTAGCGGCAAGTGGGCCCCAGCAGCGGTGAGAGCAGCACTTGGTACAGGCGAATAAGGCCATGGAGCAGCCTAGTCACGCAATATACCCTCCGCCCGAAGCATCCGTTGAATTTCATTCCCGCATTGATGGAAGTCCAAGGTGGCCGCCGAGGGGCGCGCAACCAGCACGAGATGAATGCCATCGGCCAGCGAGCCACGCTCGCGGCGATAGATCTCGCGCAAATACCGTTTCACCCGGTTGCGGACCACGGCCCCGCCCACGCGGCGGGATACGGCCATACCGAACTTCCGTTGCTGTCCCCCGTGTTGCTCCACATGGCAAATAAAATGCCGCCCTACCCGTTTAGTACCTTGGTCGTAAACGCGGAGGTACGCGCTCCGCCGGGTGAGGCGTTCGGATTTCGGAAATGCCTGTGAATGCTGCACGGTTCGTCGCGATGCCCGATTTCTCTCCTTGGTTGCGCCTACGCCGACAGGCGCTTACGGCCCTTGGCCCGGCGCCGCTTGATCACATTGCGGCCGCCCACCGTCGCCATGCGGGCACGAAAGCCGTGCGTACGCTTGCGGCGTATGTTCGATGGTTGAAAAGTCCGTTTCACCAGAATTCTCCTTGCTGAAAGTCCATGCGTGTGGGGGTGCCATGGCCCTGCCGCCCGTGCGTACATCGGCAGATTGGGCGGACTCACGCCTCCGCGCTGGAAAAGCGCCTGTGCATGCAACCTGTGCATGCAGAAAGAGGCGGCACCCCTAATCAATTGCAGATGGATAGTATAGAAAATAATTCCCCGGTGAGTCAATTCACGCGCAGCGGGATTTACAACGGGTGCCGAATGGGTTATAACTTGTACCAGAATTAGACAATTCCAAGGGAGAGCCCGCATGCGAGCCGCCGATTTCTACCCCGATGGACCCATGGGCCAAAAACTCCTGCCCATCCTCAATACGCAGTACCACTGGCCCTTTGCCGGGGTGCTGCCGCTTATTGCCGTGTGTCTCTATCTCGCGATCGGGCCGTTGGGCCTTGGTGTTCTGAGTGCCGTGTTGCTCGCGGGCGCTGGCTGGCTCTCGTGGACCTTCGGGGAGTATCTCGCCCATCGCTTCGCCTTTCACTACGAGCCGCGCACGGAATGGGGGCGGGTTTTCCTGCATTATGCCCATGCCGGCCATCACGATGACCCGAAGGTGGTGCGGCTGATTCTCGTGCCCGTGATCATCTCCGTGCCGATCCTCACGAGCTATGCGGTGGTGGGCTATTGGCTGGTCGGCGCCGGGGCCCTGGCCTTCGTGGCGGGTCACGCGGCGGGCTACCTCTATTACGAGCATGTGCACTACTGCTGCCACCACGGCCGCAGGAAGCTCGGGTGGACGAAGACGCAGCGCAAGCTGCACATGTACCACCATTTTAAAGACCACGACCGCTGGTTCGGCGTCTCCACGCATCTGTGGGACTATGTCTTCCGCACGCATGTGCCCAAGTCGGAAGCGGAACAGGCGGAACCCCGCCGGGCGGCGTAGGGCTTCCGCGCTAATCGTCCGCAGGCACGATGGGCAAATACGATCGCTCAATTTCCGTGCGAAAAGCGGCCGGTAGCAAGGCCCAGTCGTGCACCTCGACGAAAATGGGGATCATGCTCTCTTGGAACGCCGTGATCAGTCCTGTGCGGCCGGGGATGGGTTGGTCCAAGCCCTCCGGGTTGCGCAGTACGAGATCGAGGTCACTGCCATCATGCGCGCCGCCGTTCACGCGGCTTCCAAAGGCCCACACCTCCGCCTGCGGCACATGCGCGGCGAGAATCGCGCGCACGGCCTCGAGGTGGCGCGCCGCGAGGTCAATGGTCTGCGGCATTTTAATGCTCCAGTTGAGTACATCATCATAGCGAAGTGTATAGGTCGGAGTCTTTTCTTCCGAACCGCCGCACGCCGCCGCGTCAATCCCTGGGCAGCGGGATGACCAGCTGGTCCTCGAACGGCTCGATGCCCGCTAGGTGATCGTCGGCAAGGCGCATCAGGCGCTCGACGATTTCCGGATGCGCCCCTGCGATGTCGTACTTTTCGCCCTCGTCGTGCTCGAGCTGATACAGCTCCGGCGATTCCAGCGTCACCTCCCGGCCATAGTTTACGGGCTCGCGCTGGTGCAGGTGCAGCTTGTACGGTCCGCTGCGAATGGCGTGCAACCGGGCGCGCGTCCAGTAGTGAAATTCCCCGCGCGGGCTCTCCTCCTGCCCGAGCAGCGCGGGCGACAGGTCGAAACTGTCCAGCGTTCGGTCCGACGGCGGCTCCGTGCCGGTCAACGCCGCGAGCGTTGCCATCATGTCGAGTGTCGCGCCGATGCCCGTCACCATCGTGCCGGAAGGAATCGTGCCGGGCCACCAGAAGATCGCGGGCACCCGCTGGCCCCCCTCGAAGGTCGTGCCCTTGCCCGCGCGGAGCGGTCCGGCCGAGCCGCCATGCACCTTGAACGACAACCATGGACCGTTGTCCGAGGTGAACAGCACGAGGGTATGCTCCGCGAGCCCCTCCTCCCGCAGTGTGTCCAGCAGGCGGCCGACATGGAAGTCGATCTCCTCCACCACATCGCCGTAGAGGCCGCGGGGACTGTTGCCCACGAATTCCTCCGACGCCAGCAGGGGAATGTGCGGCATCGAGTGCGCGAGGTAAACGAAAAAGGGGCGCTCCTTGTGGGTCTGGATGAATTCAATCGCCTCGTCCGTGTAGCGCCGCGTGATCGTCCGCTGGTCCGCAGGGCGCTCGATGATTTCCTCATCGCGCATCAGCGGCACATGCCACCACTCCGTGGGCGGGTGGAAGTCCGCCTCCTCGCGCGAGCGCTGGTGATACTCCCGCGCCTCCGGCGTCGGGTCCATATCATTCGAGTAGGGAATGCCGAAATAGGTGTCAAACCCCTGTGCCGTGGGCAGAAACTGCGGCAGATGCCCCAGGTGCCACTTGCCGAAGCAGCCCGTGGCATAGTCTTTCTGCTTCAGCAACTCCGCCAGCGTCACCTCCTCCGGCGGCAGGCCACCGCCCGAACTCGGGAACAGCACCGGCCGGTCATCGCTGCTCATCCCATTGCGAATCGGGTAGCGGCCCGTCAACAAGCCCGCCCGGCTTGGCGTGCACACCGGGTCCGCCGAGTAGAACGAGGTCCACTTCTGGCCCTCGACCGCCATGCGGTCCAAGTGCGGCGTGCGGATGTTCGTGCTGCCGAAGCTGGACAAGTCCCCATAGCCGAGGTCATCGCAGAAGATAATGACCACATTCGGGGGCCTTTCCTCCGCCGTTACGGCCGACGCCCCGGCAAGGCCGCACACCATGACCAAAGCGGCCACGGACCGGGGGAGGGAATGCAGAATGGTTCGCTTCGACATGGTTCGGATCGACATGGCTCCGCGCACTCCCTTGGGCTGGAGGGAAAAGAATCGACTCGGCAGGGGAGGCGCTACTCGGCCGCTTCCTGCAGCGACCACTCACTCGGGTCGATGAAGCGGCGCCAGAGGCCCTCGCACTCCCCATGGAGACGGCTCGAAAGGGGCGGCGTCCACGGCGGTTTTCCGGGGGTGTGCAGCAGGCGCATGCCCGCCTCCTCCGGCGTGCGGTTGCCCTTTTTCACATTCGCGCTGTGGCAGGCCACCACGAGGTTCTCCCAGGTGTCCTGACCGCCCCGGGAACTCGGGTGGACATGGTCCAGCGTGAGCTGGGCCCGCGGAAGACGCTTGCCCCAATGCGCGCAATCATGCGTGCAATACTGGCAGAAGTTGTCGTCCCGCTCGAAGATCGCCTCGCGCGAAAAACGCACCTCATGGCGGATGAAGCCATTGAAGAAGGAGAGGATGATCACCTCGGGGATGCGCACCGCCTTTGCCGGCGTCTGCATATAGCGCCCCGGCAGGGTGTCTTGAGAAAAGGAGGCCCACTCGTCCCACTCGTGGACAGTCATGTTGTCCGGATGCAGCGCACGGGCGCAACCGGCGAACAGAAGGGTCATGGCCCGGCGCACGGAAGTGACATGGACGGCGAGCCAGGAACGATTCAGGACGAGCGTGTTGCCTTCCAGCATGGCCTCCACTCGCGCGACTCGAACCAGCGCTGGCGTGCGCCGCCCGGCCGCGTGGTTATGGGCTGTAAAACCACGGTTTCTCGGGGCTGGGTGAGCCCCGAACTACAACGCAACGAGTATATGCGCACTCCCCCGGGGTGTCAACACCCGATCCGGACTCGCGGCGTGGCCGCCTCGCGTGCGGCAACCTGCGTGATAGGCTCACCCCGGGAGCCGAGCGTCCTCGCGAGGAAAAGCCGACGCGTTGCTCTCCCCTCACCCCAGCCTTCTCCCAGAGGGAGAGGGAGTGCGCGCGCGTGGTAGTGAGCTTCCGGCTGCAAAGTACAGAAAGACGGCAGAAGCGCAGGTCTTTCTTTGCGTTCTTTGCGCCTTGGCGTGAGCCTTTCCGGAAAACGCACGCCAAGCCGCCAAGAACGCCAAGCGGATCGACCGGTGGCTTGGCGAAGGGGGGCGAGGAAAAGCCATCGCGTGGATCCCCCCCTCACCCCAGCCCTCTCCCATAGGGAGAGGGAGTGCGCGCGCGTGGGAGTGAGCTTCCGGCTGCAAAGTACAGAAAGACGGCAGAAGCGCAGGTCTTTCTTTGCGTTCTTTGCGCCTTGGCGTGAGACTTTCCGGAAAACGCACGCCAAGCGGCATCGGCCGATGCCTTGGCGAAGGGGGGCGAGGAAACGCCATCGCGTGGCTCCTCCCTCGCCCCAGCCCTCTCCCAGGGGGAGAGGGAGTGGGACCGGACGGTGGCGTTGATTCCCGCTGTGATGGCGTGTGTCATGCGCTCGATTCCCCCTACGGCCTCGTGCTTCGTGGGCAGCCTACTCCATCGCGGGGGGCTTGGCAAGGGGGGCGGCCGTGGCGGGTTCAGCGGCGGGCGGGGGCGATGCAGCGGAAGCCGATGGTGGGCTGGGCTTCGTGGGGGAAGGCGCCTTTGCGGCAGGTGGCGCGGAGTTCGGCGGGGGGGGATTTCCAGCAGCCGCCGCGGATGGCTTTGCGGGGGGAGTCGCTCTTGCCGGGTTCGAAGGGGTCGGCGGTCCATTCCCAGACATTGCCGGCGAGTTCGTGGATGCCTTCGGGGGTGGCGCCGTCTTCGTGCATGGTGACGATGGAGGGCATGGCGAGGTTGTCGCCGTAGTTGGCACGGGTGGGGTCGGGCTCGGAGTGTCCCCAGGGGTAGGGGCGGGCGTCTTTTCCGCGGGCGGCGTACTCCCATTGGGCCTCGGTGGGGAGCTGCTTGCCGGCCCAGGTGGCGTAGGCGGTGGCGTCTTTCCAAGAAACGCCGGTGACGGGCTGCTCCGCGCCGCTGTAGTTGGGGTCGCCCCAGCGGTTGGGGGCGGGGTGGCCGGTGGCGGCCATGAATTCGCGGTATTTGGCCACGGTGACGGGGTAGGGGTCGATGTAGAAGTCCTCGACGAAGGTGGCCTGGTCGGGGTCGTCGCTCGTGGGGGCGCCGTTGCCGAGGACGATGCTGCCGCCCTTGAGGAGGATCATGCCGCCGAGGTTGGGCGCCGTGCTTGCTGCCGAGGGTTCGGCGGGGGTGGGGCCGGCGTGGTAGGCCTCGTCGAAGGCGGTCTGGAGGGCGTGGCGAAAGGCGGCGGCCGTCTGCCAGCGGTCGTTCGGCTCGCCCTGAAGGGCCTTTTGGAGCACGCGGCGAACCTCGAGGGGGACATCGTCGCGGCATTGTTCGACGGTGATGGGCTCTTCGGCGGGGGTGCGAAGCGTCAACATTTCACGCAGGATGAGGCCACAGCTGTAGAGGTCGGAGCGGTGGTCGAGTTCCCGGTGGAGGCGCTGCTCAGGGGAGGCATAGGCGACGGTGCCGACGATGCGGCCGCTGCCGGGGGCCGTGGGGGCGGCCTCCTCGCCGAGGGCGAGGGCAAGGCCGAAATCGAGCACTTTGACCCGTTCGCCGGGCAAGACGAGGATATTTTCGGGTTTAAGGTCGCGGTGGATGACCATTCGGTGGGCGTATTCGAGGGCGCCGAGGACCTGGAGGGCGATTTCGACGGCGATTCGGACGGGCAGGAGGGTCCGCTGGGCGCGCCGGCGGCGTAAATAGCCGCGCAGGGAGGGCCCGGAGACCAGCTCCATGGTCAGAAAGGGGACGCCCTCGAGGGTGGTGCTGACATCGTGCACGGCGACGATATTGTCGTGCCGGAGGCGGCGGGCGATCTGGGCCTCCTTGATAAAGAGGTCCATGGAGCGCTGATTTCGGAGCTTGGCGGGGTTGAGGAACTTGAGGGCCACAGGCTCGTCCACGAGGGTGTCCTGGGCACGGTAAACCACGCCCATGCCCCCTTTTCCCAGGGGTTCGCCGAGACGGTAGCGCTCTGAAATGAGGGTTCCCGGCTCGAACTGGAGGGTGCTGGAGGCGGTCTCCGGGGCGCGGGGAATGGCCAGGGGCCGGCCGCAGCCGAAACAAATACCCTCCCTGCCTTGTACCGTAGGCGGCACAAGGATACGGGTTTGGCAATGTGGACAGGTGACAGCAATCATGGCGAGCACACGATGGTATCACGGCGACGGACGGCGGGCAAAGCCCGCGAAATCCACAGCCACGGAGAACCGAAAGTGCGGGATCGTCAAGAGATTTTTATCGAAACCTGTTGACATGCCCGGAATCCGTTCCTATAATGCGCCCGTGATCGAGAAGTGTCTGTACTCAAAGGGAACGGGGTGAACTGTTCGCGCTGGAGTTTGATAGAACACCGGTATAACCGCTATTGCGGTTGTCATTTAATGCCGTGTTTTGTTGGTTCCAACAAGGCAGCTCGCTTCCTCTCCCCGTTGGGGGAGTAACAGGCCGGTCACGCAGTGGGCGCTTGGTGATGTTGGTTTGCCAAGCGTTGTTTTGGAAGACAAACGGAAGACATAAGGAGAAACGCAACATGGGGAGCAGGAACAAAGTTCTTCTTGCCTCCCTCGTCAGCATGGTAATGATGCTGTCCTTCGCGATCGGTCTTGTACCGAGCTCGGTAGACAGTTCCATTACAGGTGCTAGCGCGGCTGCCCCGGTAGTCGCCATCACCGCTGACGGGGCGACGCCCGCTGGCGATTCGCTAACCCTGACGGTTGGCGAGTCAGTCAGTTTCAGCGCGTTGGGCGCCAATGCTGCGGTCGACTGGTCGCTTGCATCTAACGGCTCAGCTGAGCTTGTGGATGACGGTGACAGTGTGACTGTGGTGGCGCTCGCGCCGGGTGAGTCCGGCCTGTACCTGTCCTCCGCCGATGGCGCCGACCTGGTCAATGTGACCGTCGTGGCCGCGGCAGAAGACAAGGCACTGGAAACCGTCCGGATTTTGACGCCTGCCAATGGCAGCCGCGTCTTTATTCAGGCCGGTGCATCCAATGTGCCGTACGCGGTAACCTCGGCGACGAACGATCCGGATGACACCGGCATCGTCAACTACACGCTGAACGACTCGCCCTTGGGCGGATCGATCAAGAAGCCGTACGCGGTCAACATCCCGGATATCACCGATTTCGTCACGGGTGCTTCCGCGACGAACACCCTCGTGGCTGCTGCGACCACCTACGCCGCCTATGCTGGCGACAAGGACACGGTCACGGCGACTTCGAATTTCTCGGTTATCGAGGGCAATTTTGACGACGACGGCAATGGCCTTCCGGATAATCCCTTCGCACTGGACCTTGGTCCCGGCGATTCCTGGGTCGGTACTCGCGACGGCACCACCCGCCAGGTGGTGATTGTGCCGTTGGTCGACAACTTCAACAAGTTGGTCGACTTCAACGAGGATGGCGCCACGGCATCCATCACGAGCCAGTCCAACCCGGATCAGGTCGTCTCGGCGTTCGCGCCCGCAGGCCTGCTGGCGGAAGACGAGATTGGTTACCTCATTCTCGTCGTGGCCGACACATTGGAAGATTTGCTTGATGATGGCGCCAACGGCGACATCCTCAACTTCCCGGGTGATGGCTTGGTGGCCGGTGCCCGTTTTGCTGAAGTCAGCATCATTGTCAGTGCGGATGGCGGCACCTCCTTCGCGGAGATCGTCAACCCGCTCCCCGGCAATGTGCTGGTCCAGATGGACGGCCTTGCGACGGTCGCGGGCGACGAAGTCCGCGCCTACACCTACAACAGCACCATCACCCAGCCGCCGGTTTTCGTCAATGCTGACGCTACCGGTGAATGGGCCACGGTTGCTTCGTTGGTGGAGACCGGCTCCGTGACGGCGAGCACGAATACGCTCTCCGTTTTCGCGCCGTTCTCGACCCCGGGCGCCGCGAACATCACCGGTGTGCTCAATGTAACGCCCGGTAGCTCGCTCGTGGGTACTTCGCAGGCGCGTGCCAACGGTGGCGACAACCTCGTCATCTCGGTTGACAATGTCACCCCGGCGGACAGCGTTGCGCTGACCATTGGCGGTCTCGATGTCGTCCCGACCAATGCGTCGGCCACGGCCACGGGTACCGATTACGAAGTGACGGCGCTTGCATCGGTTGTGCAGGCCGTTCCGACCGAGTCGCTCGGCGTGGATGTGTCGATCGAGGTAAATGGCGATATTGATATCGCTGCCTCGGCGCTCACCTATGTCGGCCCGACGGTCAACGACATCACGCCGACCACTGGTCCGGCGGGTGGCGGCACGGCCGTGACGATCACGGGTGAGGCCCTTACGGGTACCTCGGTCACCATCGGTGGCAACCCGCTCGTCAGCCCGACCGTGACGGCAGGCCAGATCACCGGTACGACCCCCGCGGGCAATGCCGGTACGGCCGATGTCGTCGTGGCGTACAGCAACAACTTCGTCGGCGTGCTGGCGGACGGCTTCGTGTATGTCCCCGGCCCGGCCGAAATCGCGGTTAGCCCGAGCGCGGTCTTCGACGATGGTGGTTACACCGTCGCCGTGAACGCGATCATGGGCACCCAGTTTGTCGACCCTGCCAGCGGCATCGACAACCAGGTGTTCTTCGCTGACCCGAACGAAGATCCGGATCCCTCCTCCGACCTTTCGGCGGCCGAGGTTGTGTTCGTTGATGACACCCGTCTCAGCGTGCTGACCCCGTCCATCGATGCGCTGACCAAGCAGTCGGCGGTGGCGACCCTCTACAATCTCTATCACACCACCACTGCGTACACCTCCGGTGCCAAGCAGAACGGTGGTATTTCGAACCTTGTGCCCTTCGTGTTCGTTGATGTGAACGCCGCGGCGTTCACCATTGACGCGATCGACCCGAACATCGGCCCGGCTTCCGGTGGCAACACCGTTCAGCTTACCGGTGAGTTCGGCGATCTCGAAGAGCTCGATACCGGTCCCCCCGTACCTCCGACCCCGGAAGGCCAGCAGGTCTTCTTCGGCACGGAGTTCGAGGCAGGCGCCGAGATTGAGTTTGCACCGTTGCAGTTCACGGGCGAGTCCGGCGCACAACGCCGCCTCACCCTGTACCACAACAACGCTTTCGACACCAAGCAGGCAGGTGCCGGCCCGGCCGCCATCTCCTTCACGGTGAACTGGGACCCGGCCGTCATCGCCATCCCGAGCCCCGGCGCGGTGCAAACCGCTCCGCTTCTCGGTCAGTGGTATGGCAAGCAGGTCGCCCTGAACTTCCAGAACGCCGCCAATGGCCAGTTGGCCGTGGTTATCTCGGGTGGACAGACCTTCACCCCCGATTTCCAGGCGGTTTCGACGGAAATCACGACCTTCGACAACCAGTTGCCGGAGATCGTGGATGCGGCGGGTACGGATCAGCAGAACCCCTTCCCGCTTCTCTCCATCAATTTCAATCTCGTGGGCGCGAACGGCACCTCTACGCCGCTTAGCATCACGAACCTGACCATGGCGGACCGCGACGCGGCTCCGCTGCCGAGTCAAGGCGCGTTGAACACGACCGTCGCCATTGGTGCTGCTGCAAAGCAGGGCCAGGGTTCGGATCTCTTCAATGTCGCCTTCGGCACGCAGGCTGCCACCGTGCAGCAGGCGGGTGAAGTGAATCCGGATGGCACGGACCGTATCGATATCACCGCCCCGGCGGTGGATCAGGCCGCTGCTGCCGCCGCGTTCGAAGCCGGGGAGAACTTCTCGGTGGATGTTCGCGTCGAGAGCGTGGACTTCGATCCTTTCGCTTCCGATGGCAGTGAGACGCTGTTCGCGATTTCGCGTGCAGCCAGCATCTACACAAACGGCAAGAGCATCGACGGGGGTTACACCTATCAGCCCGGGACGGTTCGCCAGATTGCGAACTTCTCGCCCATCGGGACTTGGGTGTTCGGCGCCCAGGAGCTCACGATCGAGGGTCAGGGCTTCACCGAAGACCAGACCATCGATCCGGTCGTCACCTTCGAGGTGGTGGATGACAACAACGAGACCGTCAGTCTCTTGGCTGAGTTGGTCTCGGTCTCCGACACGGAGATCGTCGTGGTTGTTCCCGTGCTGGAAGCCGATGTTGAGAACAGCGGCCGAATGATCGACGCGACTATCAATGTCGAGTTCGAAGATGGCACGGAAACGGCTGAAGGCTTCACCTATGTGAAGTGGAATGTCACCATCGGTACGAGCTCGCCTCGTGAGTACGGTGGCTCCGCCGAGACCGGCGACATCACCACCAACTCCTTCTTCTTCAGCGCTGCCGACGGTTTCGACGCCGGTGAAGCCGGTCTCGTCTTCGACGGTGCCGCCGAGCTGAAGAACCTGAAGGAATCCACGAACCCGATCACCGGCGAGATCGTCCCGCCGTCGGCCACCACCGGAACGCTGCGGATTCCCCCGCTTCCTCCGGCGGCCATGGCAGGCAAGTCCACCGATCGTGTGTTCGGTATCCTTCGCGTGACGCAAGTTGAAGAGCTGTTCGGCATCGGTCCGCTTCCGGACGATCCCGAAGAGGGCGAGCTTCCGTTCCCGGGGAACAAGTTCGAGACCATCTTCAACTTCGACCTGCACCTGTACGAAGGGCAGGCACCATATGACGAGTTCTATGTGAAGTACGATGTGGAAGATCTTCCCGATGTACCGAGCCTCGTCTACAATGTGCCGGCGTCCGTGGGTCTGACGCGTGCCGAGATCGCAACCGGACGGGTTGCGACCTGGAGCCGCCCGACGACCTTCGACTACACCTTCAACACGCAGAGTGCGACCATCCCGGCAGTGACGGCGAGTGAGAAGGCCGAGCGCTTGGCGGCGCCGCGCCCGAACACCTACTCGCTGGAAGCCGTCCTCATCACGGAAGACACCCTTCCGGCGAATGAGAACGAAGCACCGACGGCGGTTCGTGCCCGTATCTTCAACCTCGGTGCCGGCAGCTTCGCGCTTCGTCGCGATGCGGCTCCGGGAGTGGATGACATCGAAGCCTACACCACGAGCGGCACCGACATTGTCGTGTCGACATCGGGTGGCGACGAGGTCAGCATCAGCGGCCGGAACATCTACTGGGCCACCAACCTGTTCGCCGTCCCGGCGGGCACGGTCCCGGCACAGTCGAATCCGTTCGGTCCGCCGGTGGAGCGCGGTGTGGACGAGGACGGGGTTGAGACCTTGGTCTTCATCTCGCCCGCCCTGTCGCAGGGTACCTACGACATGCACATTGAGGTCCCGACCTCGACTGGTTCCAAGCAGACTATCTTGGTACCTGTCCAGCAGGGTCGCCTCATTGTGCAGGCCGATGGCAAGTTCCCGTTCCCGATTGGCATCATCCCGGCCCTCTTGGGCGGCTTGGTGGCCCTCCTCGGGATCCTTGCGGGTGGCGACAGCAGCAGCAGCGGTGGTCCTTGCTTCATCGCCACGGCAGCCTACGGCACGCCGATGGCCACGGAGATCGAGGTCCTGCGTACGGTCCGCGACAGCTACATGCTGAGCAATCCGCTCGGCGCAGCCTTCGTGGACACCTACTACCGCGTGAGCCCGGCCCTGGCCGATGTGGTCGCGCAGAGCCCGGTGTTGGCGTCGGTCATCCGACTCCTCCTGACGCCGGTCCTGTTCGCCGCGAAGATGCTCGTCTCCATGCCGGCCGTTTCCATCGGTCTGCTGGGCATGGGCATGCTCATGGCAGCACTGCGTCGCCGCTTCGTCCGCGGCATGTAATCACCGGCTCGCAAGAGTCAGCATAAACACCCGCCCGGGTGGGAGCCGAAAGGCTCTCACCCGGGCGTTCTTTAAACCGGTATCACCAACTCAGACTGCCTCTTGGGGGCTACTTCAATTTGAATACGGCGCCCGTGATCTCACAGCCAATCGCGCCCAACTGCCCAGACCAAGGCAGCAGCCAAAAGAAAACGCCCCGCAACGCGTCCTGCGCTGCGGGGCGTGATTCGTATCGGGTTTGAAGCCTACCGGGAAGTAGTAGTCGCCGCTACTCCTCCGGTTCCGCGGCGGGCTTGGCGACCTCCGCCACCGGCGCGGTAAAGCGGACACCCGCCGAGTTGAATGACTGCAGGATACCATCCTTGTCGACGGCCTTGGCGTAGGCCTCCTCGGCCTCCACAATCTCTTCCTTGACCAGGCGGGTAAGCTCGTCGTTGAGGAGCGTCATGCCCTCCTTCTTGCCCGTCTGCATGATGCTCATGAGCTGCATCGTCTTGCCCTCGCGAATGAGCGAGCCGACGGCGGAGTTGCAGATCAGCACCTCGAGGGCTGCCACGCGCCCCCCGCCCTTCTTCTTGAGCAGGTTCTGCGCCACGATGCCCTTGAGCGTGCTGGAGAGCATCATGCGAATCTGCGCCTGCTGATCGGCCGGAAACTGGTCGATGATGCGGTCCACGGTGGAGACGGCCGTCGTGGTATGCAGGGTGCCGAACACGAGGTGGCCGGTTTCCGCCGTTTCAATGGCGATGTGGGTGGTCTCCAGGTCCCGCATTTCGCCCACCAGCACAATGTCCGGGTCCTCGCGCAGGGCGGCGCGCAACGCGGCCTTGAATCCCTTCGTGTGCGTGCCCACTTCGCGCTGATTGATGAGGCAGCGCTTGTTCTGGTGCACGAATTCGATGGGATCCTCGATCGTGATGATGTGATCGCTGCGGGTGTTGTTGATCAGGTCGATGATCGCGGCCAGCGTGGTTGATTTGCCGCTACCCGTCGGGCCCGTCACCACCACGAGTCCCTTGCCCAGGGTTGCGAATCGCTTCACCGCCGGCGGCAGGCCCAACTGCTCCACCGTGAGGATCTTCTCGGGAATGACGCGGAATACCCCGCCAATCCCCTTGTGATCACGAAAGAGATTCACACGGAAGCGGCCATACCCCTCTAAGGCGTAGGCAAAGTCCGTGTCGTTGGTCTCGTTGAATTCCTTCTCGCTCTTCTCCGACATGATCTCGTAGAGCAGCGTTTTGGCGTACTGGGCGTCCAGCGGCTCGTGGTTGCGCATCGCGACGATCGACCCATCCTTCCGGATGATTGGGCGACACCCGGTGCTGAGGTGAAGGTCGCTGCCTTGGTGCTCCACCAAGGATATTAAGAAACGGTCGATTTCTGCCATGACAATCTCCCTGGCGTGGGTGAAACCCGCGCTTGCACCCCCTTGTGCGGCGTCAGGTTAGCACGGAATGCCCCGGTTCACAAGGGGGCAGTCACATTGTGCCGAATAGGAGCACAAAAGTACAAATCTGCGAGCAAAAACGCAATTTGTAGGGCGTGGGTGATTGCGTACGCCTATATGTTGTGCTATGGTGTTGCTCGAAGGGTGAAAAAGGGTCCGCGCCACCCCTTTTCTTGTGTCACCGGTCCATTCCTGATGGGAGAGCCCGCACTATGACAATCGACGATGTCGTCTTTATCGGACGCGACGCGATCTTAGTCACCCTCATGGTATCGGCGCCCATGCTCCTCTCTGGACTCGTCATCGGGCTGCTGATCGCAATTCTGCAATCCGTCACGCAAATTCAGGAGATCACCCTCACCTTCGTGCCAAAGATCATCGTGGTATTGGTGATGTTCGTCATCTTTCTTCCATGGATGATCGGCACCACGCTGCAGTTTGTCGAGCCCATCTTCGGTGATTTCCACCGGATCGTGGGCATCCGGCCGTCTCCCTCCTTCCCACTGGGACCATAAGCCATGCTTTTCGAGGCGGAAGTTTTCCTCACCTTTGCGCTGGTCATGGCCCGCATCTCGGGCCTGATGATCGCGGCGCCGGTACTGGGCTCGGTGAACTTCCCGATTATTGCGAAGGTGGGCTTCAGCGGACTCTTCGCGTTCATCCTTACCGCCACGTTGCCCGCGCAGGAGGCGATGCTGCCGTGGTCGCCGCTGGAGTACAGCCTGATGGCGGCAAGTGAGCTGGCGATCGGGCTGATCATGGGCTTCGTGCTCACGCTGATGTTCGCGGCCATCCAGGTGGCAGGCCAGGTGATGGACATGCTCGCGGGCTTCGGCATGATGAACATTTTCAATCCAGCCCTGGGCACGCAAGTGCCGATTCTTGGTTTCTTCTTCTACATCATCGCGATTCTCTTCCTGCTGGCGACGGATGGGCATCACATCATGCTGATTGCTATGGCACGCACCTTTGAGCGCATTCCCCTCGGCGGGCTCACGCTGCACCCGGAGTTGCTACGGGATGTAAGCACGATGGGCAGTCTGATGTTTTACGACGGCCTGCTCATCGCCGCGCCCGTGGCGGCGGCCCTCCTGGTGGCCTATCTCACGCTGGGCTTCCTTGGGCGCGCGGTGCCGCAGATTCAGTTGTTCGTGGTGGGCTTCCCGATCACCATCGCCATCGCATTGTTTCTCGTGGCGATGGTCCTGCAGGTGTATGTGACGCTGCTGGACGGAATCTTTGATCGCATGTTTCATGATCTGGGCCGTATGGTCCTGCGCATGGCGTAGGGCGGAGCGAAGGCATGGCAGAACAACCAACCGGCGAAAAGATTCTCCCCCCTTCCGCGCGCAAGCTGGAGCGCCTGCGTGAGGAGGGGACCGTCTCCAAGAGCCAGGACTTGAACGCCGCGGCCGTGTTGACCATGGCGCTCGTGGCGCTCTACCTGCTCGGCGGCACCATGTTCGACACCATGCGCGCGGCCACGCGCTACTACATCGGCGAGTCGTCCACGATTCTGGTCACGGCGGAGTCGATGCAGGGTCTTTCGCGCGAAATGCTGGGTTACCTCGGCACGGTGATGCTGCCGTATGGTTTGATTCTGCTCGTGGCGGGGGTGGTGATCAACATCACCCAGATCGGGGTGATGATCGCGCCGAAGGCGCTGATGCCGAAGTGGCAACGCATCAGCCCCGCATCCGGCTTCAAGCGGATTTTCTCGCTTCGGGCCCTCGTGGAGCTGGCCAAGTCCCTCGCGAAACTGTCCATCATCGGCGCGGTTGTGTATTTCACCCTTGCGAACCGATGGCAAGAGATGCAGTTCCTGATGTTCCTCACGCCCGAGGGCATCACGAGGGAAGTGGCCTCGCTCATCATGATCATCTGGCTGCGCGTGGTGCTGGCCATGCTGGCCATTGGCGTCATCGACCTGCTCTACCAGCGGTGGCAATTCGGGCAGGACCAGCGCATGACCATGAAAGAAGCCCGGGACGAGACGAAGGAAATGGAGGGCGACCCGCTCATTCGCCAGCGCATTCGGCAGTTGCAACGGCGGATGTCGCAACAGCGCATGATGGCCGAAGTACCCACGGCGGATGTGGTGATCACGAACCCCGTGCGCTTCGCCATCGCCCTGCGGTACGACCCGGACAAGATGGATGCGCCCATCGTGGTGGCGAAGGGGCAGCGGTTGATTGCCGAGCGCATCCGCGCGATGGCGGTGGACAACGATGTGCCGATCGTCGAGCGACCGCCGCTCGCGCGCACGCTGTTCAAGAATGTCGAAGTGGGGCAATCCGTTCCCGACACGCTTTTCCGCGCAGTGGCGGAGGTGTTGGCATTTGTTTACCAAGTGGATCGGCGCGCCGAGAAGATTCGCGAGCGCGCCTTGGCGTCGGCAACTACATAAGGAGGCAGGCAGGGGGGAAAGGAGCCGCGAATGCGGCCTGACCTCTCGTGGCAAGAGTAACGATGGCAATTCCGGCACCCAACATGGCGCAACGCGCGCGCGGCTTCGCGCTCGGACCGAACCAGGACATCGTCCTGGCGATGGCCGTCGTTGCCATTTTGACGGTGTTGGTCATTCCCATTCGGCCGGGCATCCTCGATGTGCTGCTCACGCTGAACATTTCGCTGAGCATCGTGGTGCTGCTGGGCACGATCTACCTCAAGCAGGCGCGGGATTTCTCCGTGTTTCCCTCCCTGCTCCTCGTCTTGACTCTCTTCCGCCTGAGCCTCAATGTCGCCTCGACGCGTCTCATCCTCTCCGAGGCGCACGCGGGCCAGGTGATTCAGGTGTTCGGGGCCTTCGTGACGGCCGGCAACATCGTCGTGGGTATCGTCATCTTCTCCATCCTGTTGATCATCCAGTTCGTGGTGATCACGCGCGGTGCGACGCGTATTTCGGAAGTGGCCGCACGCTTCACGCTTGATGCCCTGCCCGGCAAGCAAATGGGCGTGGACGCCGACTTGAACTCGGGGCTGATCTCGGAAGACCAGGCGCGGGAGCGCCGCCGCAACATCGAGCAGGAGGCCGACTTCTACGGCGCGATGGACGGCGCCACGAAGTTCGTGCGGGGCGACGCGATCGCGGGCCTGATCATCACCCTCGTGAACATCGTCGGCGGGCTGACCGTCGGCATGTTGCAACAGGGCATGGGCTTCACCGAGGCGGGCCTCATCTACTCGACACTGACGATTGGCGATGGACTGGTCACGCAGATCCCCGCGCTCGTTATCTCGACCTCGGCAGCCATGATCGTGACGCGCACGACGAGCGAGACGAACCTGGGCGTGGACCTTGGCAACCAGCTGGCGCGCTTTCCACGGGCATTGGGGGTGGCGGCGGTGCTGCTCGGTGCATTCGCGCTCTTTCCCGGCATGCCGACGATTCCCTTTATGTTCTGGGCGGCGATTCTAGGCTTCGTGGCATTTCGCGTGACGCAGAGCCAGGAGGTGGAGCGGCTCGGCCTGGAGCGAGCCAAGGCCGAGGAACAGGCCCGGCCAGAGCAGGAGCCAACGCGCGCGGAGGACCTCCTTGCGGTCGACCCGCTCAAGATCGAACTGGGGTATGGGCTCATTACACTTGCCGACCCGAAGCAAGGGGGCGATTTGCTCACGCGCATCCAGATGATTCGCCAGCAACTGGCTACAAAGCTGGGCTTTGTCGTGCCGGTCGTGCGCATCGTGGACAACATGCGCCTGCGGCCGAACGAATACCGCGTGCGCTTGCGCGAGGCGGAGATCGCCCGCTTCGAGCTGATGCCCGACCATTTTCTGGCGATGAACCCCGGTCTGGTGGATGAGGAAGTCGACGGCGTGCCCACGGTGGAGCCTGCCTTCGGTTTGCAGGCGCTGTGGGTGCGCGCATCGGACCGCGATCGCGCCGAGCGCCTCGGGTACACCATAGTCGAGCCGTCGGCCGTGGTGGCCACGCACCTGACGGAGTTGATCACGAATCACGCGGCCGAGTTGCTGAGCCGCGAGGATGTGAAGCACCTCGTGGACACGGTGAAGGACCGTGCGCAGACAGTCGTGGACGAGTTGATCCCGAATGTGCTGACGCTGGGCGAGGTGCAGAAGGTCTTGCAGAATCTGTTGCTGGAGCGCGTGACGATCCGAAACCTGGAGTTGATCCTCGAGACGATGGCCGATTTCGGGCCGCGCACGAAGGATCCAGAGTTGTTGACGGAGTATTGCCGCCATGCGCTCGCGCGCCAGATCAGCGCCGAGTACGCGGACGAGGAGAATGTGCTGCGGGTCATCACCTTGGCCCCGGCGTTGGAGCAGGAGATCCTCGAGGCCGTGCGGCAGTCGGACACGGGCGACTGGATTCCCCTCGCCCCGGCGCGCATCGAGGAGATCGGGCAGGCAATGACGGACGCCCTGCAGCCGCTGGTGATGAGCGGTCACGACCCGGTGTTGATAACCTCGGCGCAAATTCGCCGGTATATCCGGCGGTTGATTGTGCGGGTGCTGCCGAAGGCGGTGGTGCTCTCGTTTAATGAGATTGATCCCTCGGTGAAGCTGGAAAGCGAAGGACAGGTGAGCGCGTAACATGGCCAATTCACTCCATTCGTTCCGGGGCAACACGCTCGAGGAAGCCTACCGTCATATGCGCGGCAGGCTGGGTGAGCACGCCCTTGTGGTGCGCACGACGGAAGTGCGCCGCGAGGGATTCTGGGGACTGCTCGGCGGGCGTGAGATCGAGGTGACCGCCTCGATGCCGCAGTCCATCGCGCCTCGGCCGGCGCCCGCGCGGGCGTCCAATCCGTACGGCCCGGCAACGAAGGCGAAGATCGCGCAGTTCGAGCAGTTGGTGCGCAACACGCAGGAGCGCACGGGGATAGAGGCTAGACAGTATGGCCGGGCGTCCGCGGGGAGTCCGGAAATCCCCCCTGGCCTTCCGCCTCAATATGGCCGGTCTCCCGACCGCGCCATTCCGGCGACCGAAGGTCTCCCGGCGTCCGCATACAGCCGGGAAATCCCCCCTGGCCCCCCTTTTTCAAAGGGGGGAAATGGGACGCGCCATTACAGTGACTTGGAGCCTGATGCGCGGCGCCCCCTCACCCCGGCCCTCTCCCAAGGGGAGAGGGAGAAGGAATGGGGGCAAACGCATGAGATGGTACGCGGCTCGTTGGCCCCGAAGCTGGCGGAACTGAGCCGGCCTCGGGAGGAAACGGAAATTTTACGCAAGGAAGTCGCGCAGATGCGTGACATGCTTGCGGTGCTGCTGGCGGAAAAGCCCGGGGCGGGCCTGCCGCCGGAGTTCGCGCCGCATTACCGCCGCCTCGTGGAGAGTGGCGTGTCGCGCACGATTGCGGCCAGCCTGATCGCGGAGGTGGGGGATGGCCTTGAGGAGGCCCTGTTGCGCAACGAGCGCGTGGTCGCGGAGCGGCTCAAGCTTCTGCTTGGGAGGCGGCTGTCGGCCACGGGCGGCGTGCGCGTGGGGGCATCGCGAACGGTGGTTGCGCTGGTCGGGCCGACGGGCGTGGGGAAGACGACGAACGCGGCGAAGATCGCGGCGCAGTTCGCGGTGCGGCAGGGCAAGCGGGTCGCGTTGATCACGACGGACACCTACCGCATCGCGGCGCCGGAACAATTGCGTGTGTACGCGAACATCATTGGCCTGCCGATGCGGGTGGTGAACGATGCACGCGAAATGCGAGATGCCTTGACCGAATTCGCGGAGTTCGACCTCGTGTTGATGGACACGGCGGGCAACTCGCAGTTCAATACGAAGCAGATTAATGAGTTGCGGTTGATGATGGCGGCGGCGCGGCCTAACGAGGTCATCCTCGTGGCGAGCGCGAACACGCCGCTGGATGATCTGCGCAGCACGGTGGCCAATTTCGCCGTGTTGCACCCGACCTCGCTGCTGTTCTCGAAGCTTGATGAAACCCAACGCTTCGGGCATCTCTACACCGTGGCGGTGGAGTCGGGGTTGCCGTTGTCATACTTCAGCGACGGGCAGGATGTGCCCGACGATTTACTTGTTGTGGAGACGGGGGCGCTGGCTGCGCTCGTGCTGGAAGGAACCGTACACCGTGGCTGATCAAGCGCAAGGTCTTCGAGAACTCATGCAACGGAAGGGTCAACGCGCCCATGTAATGGCCGTCGCCAGTGGAAAGGGCGGGGTGGGCAAGACAAACACGAGCGTGAACCTCGCCATTGCCCTCTCGCAAGAGGGGCAGCGCGTGGTATTGCTCGATGCCGACCTCGGGCTGGCGAATGTGGAGGTGCTGCTGGGCATCAACTCGCTCTACAACCTCCAACATGTCATCAGCGGCGAGAAAACCCTCAAGGAAATCCTCGTGCAGGGGCCGGGGGGCATTTCCGTGGTGCCGGGAAGCTCGGGGCTGTCGCAGCTCGCGGACCTCGGGCCGCAGGCGCGCCAGCGCATCCTCGACGGCTTCGACGAGGTGCAGGACGGCGCCGACTTCTTCCTCATCGACACCATGGCGGGAATCGGGCAGAACACCTCCGGTTTTGCATCCGCCGCGGATGAGATGCTCATCGTCGCCACGCCGGAACCCTCGTCCATCGTCGATGCGTACGCGATGATCAAGACCGTCGTGCAGATCCGGCCGGACATCGCCATTCAGCTCGTGGTGAACATGGCGCTGAACGAGGCCCAGGCCGACGCCGTTGCCGCCAAGTTGCGCCGCGTGGTGGACCACTACCTCAACCGCCCGCTCGATTTCGCGGGGTTTGTTCCGCGGGATCCCCATGTGGCCAACAGCGTGATGCAGACGAGTCCCTTCCTGTTGCGGTACCCGCAGGCGCCGGCCTCACAGCGGATCGTGGCCCTTGCGCGGCACCTGATCCGGCAGCGCTCGGCCACGAAGGACGGGGGCGGCGGGCGCAAGGGGGGCACGCCCTTCCTGCGCCGTTTCGCGCAGACCCTGGGCCTGGCCCGCACGGGGTAGTTCGCCCTTTCGTTCGTCATGACGGTGTAACCCGTTCCACTTTCCTTCCGTGCCAGCTTGCGCTACACTACCGCTGTTTCCTGCGGGTGAAAAATGCGGATTCCGGGCTGTGACGAAAGGAATGCGGTTTCCCGTGCTGGAAGAATCCCGAAAACAACCGGTCACGGCTGTTCATCTGGTCTCGCTTGTCGTGTTTGCCTCGCTGATCGCCGTGACGGAGTACGCCGTGCGCGTGGAGGCCTCTCGCGACGAGGCCCAGCTGACGAGCCGTGCCCTGGCCGAGGCGTCCATTGTGCGTGCGTCGTTGGAGGCCGAGCTGAACTCGACGAGTTACCTCGGCGTTGGCCTTGCGGGCTACCTGTCACTCAACCCCGACTTGGACGATGCGACGGCGAACCGTCTGCTTGCCTCCGTGTATCGATACGGGCGGAATGTGCGCAATATCGGCTTGGCGCCCGACAACCGGCTCGAGTTCGTGTACCCATTGGCGGGCAATGAGGCCGCACTTGGTGTTCGATACGAGGATCTGCCCGGGCAGTGGCCGGGGGTGGAGCGGGCCATGCGCCTGCGCGAGACCGTCGTGGTCGGTCCACTGGCCCTTGTGCAGGGCGGGTTCGGGATCATCTCACGCACGCCGGTGTTCCTGGAGAATGGCGCCTACTGGGGCATCGTCAGCATGGTGATTGATGTCGATACCCTTCTCGCCACCGCCGCGGAAACAACGCGGGGTTCGGTCGATGCCGAGTGGGCCATCGCCGCCACGGCCGAAGAGCCCGGCAATGACCGCTTCATCTACGGGGACCCTGAGCTGTTCGAGGGCGGCGCGGTGATTCAGTCCGTGACGCTGCCCGGCGGCTCGTGGGACCTCGCCGTGGCGCCGCGCGCGACTGCGGATGTGTGGCGCATCGGGGTGATCCGTGTGCTCGGGTACCTGTTTGCGCTGGTGATCGCGATACTGGTGTACCTGGCCGTGAGCGAGCGCATCCAGATTCAGCACATGGCCCTGCACGACGACCTGACGGGTCTGCCGAATCGCCGGCTGCTGGTCGAGCGCGTGGAGCAGCAGATTGCCCTTGCCAGCCGCTATGGGAAGTCGTTCTGCCTGCTCTACCTTGACCTCGACGGCTTCAAGGCCATCAACGACCGGCACGGCCATCACGCGGGCGACGCGGTGCTGGTCGAGTTGTCGCGCCGGTTTCGTGCGGTGCTGCGCGACAGCGACACCGTCGCGCGGATGGGCGGCGATGAGTTCATCGTGCTGCTCCGGGATACCGAACAGATCGAGGGCGCGCGCAGGGCGGCCTTGAACTTGCAGCGCGAGTTGCGGCCCCCCATTCCCTGGCGCGATCACAAGCTGATGGCGGGTGCCTCGATCGGCATCGGGCGCTACCCGGACCACGGCGAGTCGGCCAGCGCCCTGATCCGCGCGGCGGACAAGGGCATGTACGCCGCCAAGCAGGTCGAAAAGGGCAGCATCCTGGTGATCGACGCGTGAGTTGGAATCAGCGCAAGCTATCCTGAATCTTGTCAAGAAGGCGCTGCATTTCCCCTCGAATCTGCCCGCTTCGCTCATCGTATGTCGCAGATTCCTCCGGCGTGCCATCCGATTCCTTCGGGTCGCGGTAGGGCAGCGGCACGCGGTGCATGGCGGAGGGGATGACCGGGCAATGCTCGGCCGCATGGTCGCACACCATCACCGCGATGAAGGGTTCTTGCGGGATGCTCGCGTCGTCAAAGCGCTTCGAGAAGCAGGAGATGGGCGGGTGAGCCGAATCGATCCGCACATGATAGACGGGGTTATCCGATGCGGGTGGCTCGGGGATATCCAAACCCGCGCGCCGCAATGCCGCCACGGCGTTCGGGTGAAATGCTGTTGCTTCCGTCCCGGCTGAATAAGTGGTGACGCCATCGAGTCCGCGTTCCCACGCGGCCGCCTGTGCCCAGATCTGTGCAAGATGACTGCGCCGCGAGTTGTGCGTGCAGATAAACACCAGGCGCGCGGCGCCCTCCGCCAACAGGGCTTCGGCAATCCGGCTGGCGAGGGTATCGAGCAGGGCGTCGCGGTTGGGATCAGGCATGCGTGGGGAACCAGTGCTTCGTGCGCGTGCAGAAGGCCACAAGGGCGAGCATCAACGGCACTTCAATCAATACGCCGACGACGGTGGCCAGGGCCGCGCCGCTGGCAAGCCCGAACAGCATGACGGAAGTCGCAATGGCCACCTCGAAATGGTTGGAGGCGCCAATCATCGCGGAGGGGGCGGCATCCTCGTAGCGCAGGCCCAGCATGCGTGCGGCGGCATAACCGATGGCGAAGATGAGCACCGTCTGGATGGTGAGCGGGATGGCGATCCAGAGAATGGTGAGGGGATTTGCGAGGATGACTTCCCCTTTGAACGAAAAAAGGAGCACGAGGGTGATGAGCAGGGCGGAAATGGTGATGGGCGTGAGGATGTGCAGGAAGCGTTCCTTGAACCACGCCTCGCCCTTTGTGGCGATGATCCAGCGCCGGGAAGCATAGCCCGCCGCGAGCGGCAGGGCGACATACACGCCGATGGAGAGGGCCAGGGCCTGCCACGGGACGGGGAGTTGCCCGACGCCGAGCAGAAAGCCGCCGAGCACTCCGAAAAGCACGAGCATCGTGAGGGAGTTGATCGCCACCATCACGAGGGTATGGCCGTCGTTGCCGCGCGCGAGGAAACTCCACACCAATACCATGGCGGTGCACGGCGCGATGCCCAGCAGGATGCACCCGGCGAGGTAGCTGCGCCAGAGGGGAATTTCCATCATCTTGACGCCATCGGCCATCACGATGGTGCCCGCGCCGTAGGTTTCGCCCACGGGCAGGTCGAGCCCGAAGGGCATCTTGACGAGATCGACCGCATCCGCGCCGATGAAGCCGCGAAAGAGAAGTCCCAGGAAGTGCGAGGCAATCGCGTACATGGTGAAGGGCTTGATGCCCCAGTTAATCACCAGCGTGAGCAACACCGGCTTGGTGTTTTTGCCCGCCTTGATCACCTCGCCGAAATCGATCTTCACCATGATGGGGTACATCATGAAAAAGAGGCAGATGGCGATGGGAATCGAGATGACCGGCGCGCCGTCGACGGTAATCGCGAGGCTGTCCAGATAAGTCGCCACCCCGGGCGCCAATCGCCCGAGCAGAATGCCCCCAACGATGCACAGCCCGACCCAGACAGTCAGATAGCGCTCGAAGATGCTCATGCTCTTGGAGGTCGGCTCCGCGGTGGTCGGCTCCGGGGTGGCGTTCATGTCGTGTGCCTTTCGTATGGTGTGCGGATTGTCGGACTAGCAGCAGCGGGCAGCCGCGGCTGGTTTGCGCGCGGAGATGTCCAGGCTGACGACGAAGTCCGCCGCGGAGGTTCCCTCCGGCAGCGCCGCGATCACCTGCTGATAGAGCGGGTCGTTGACCTCGGTCATCGCCTCGATATAGCCCGGCTTCTCCGAGAGCGTGACGGCCTCAAGGCCCGCCGCCTTCGCCATGGACTCGTTCTCGGCGATGGTCACCGCGCCGGCGACACAGCCCACGAGGGCCTCGACCATCTGCATCACTTCCACCGGAAGCGCTTGGCGCAGGGCCAAGTCCGACACGGCCACGCGGCCGCCGGGCTTGAGCACACGGGCGATCTCGCGCCACACCTGCGGCTTGTCCGGCGAGAGATTGATGACGCAGTTCGAGATGATCACATCGACGCTGTTGTCCGGGACGGGCAGGTGCTCGATTTCGCCGAGGCGGAACTCGACATTGTCCATCCCGGTGCGATCGCGGTAAGACTCGGCATTCTTGCGGGCCTTGCCCAGCATCTCGGCCGTCATGTCCACGCCGATCGCGCGGCCCGTCGGGCCGACCTTGCGCCCGGCGATGAACACATCAAAGCCACCGCCGCTGCCAAGGTCGAGCACGACTTCGCCGGATTGGAGTGACGCCAAAGCCGTCGGGTTGCCGCAGGAGAGGCCCATGTTCGCGCCCTCGGGCAATTCCGTGAGTTCGGTGGCGTCATAGCCGATGGCCTGGGCGAGGGCGGTGGCGCTGTCCTCGGTTCCGCCGCCGCAGCAACCGCCGCTTCCGCATCCGGCCACGCCGCTCTCGGCAATGGCGGCATACCCTTGGCGAACGGTGTCTCGAACTGTCTGTTGCTGGTCCATGGGATGGATTCCTCCGGTGGTTGGGGGGGATGGGGTCCTGTTTAGCGTGGGGTTGAACGGGTTTGAACGGACGGCGCGCAGGCATCGCCGCAGGCTTGCGGCATGCCTTGGCAGCAATCCTCCATCAGGAAGGAAAGCAGGTCGCGTACGCCTTCAAACTGCACGGAATAGACAATCGAACGGCTTTCACGCCGGCTGGTCAACAGGCCCGCGTGCGTCAAGTGCCGGAGATGAAACGAGAGCGTGGGCGCGGGCACCTCCAATGCCTCGGCGATGGCGCCGGCGGCCAGTCCGTAGGGCCCTGCCTTCACGAGCATGCGGAAGATGGCCAGTCGGGTTTCCTGGGCGAGGCTTGCGAGGGCGTCTATGGCGTTCTGGGTTTCCATATTTCCAAAAATACCAAACAATGGGCCGTATGTCAAGGCCTTTTTTCCAAACCGATGCCCAGACCCGCTCATGCGCACAGAAAGTTTGCGTCTTTCTGTGGTACATTCCTCCGCAGGCAAGAGGGGATAGGCACATGCAGGGAAGCGACATAGCGCAGGTGAGCTCGCTGTTGCTCAACGGGGCCATGATGTACGGCCTCGTCCTGGTGCTGCACGCCCTTCGCCGCCGCCTGAGCCTGGCGCCGACCTTTATCGCCCTGGGATTCGTGACGGCCCTCATGTGGACGAGCAACCCCGGGGCCACGGCAACGGTTGGCCCATTCTCGCTGTGGATAGGCTCGCTCTACTTCTCCGCCCTCGCGCTGGGCATGTTCGTGCTCTATGTGTTCGACGGGGCCGCCGCGACGCGCCTGGCGACGGCCATGATCTGCCTGGTGACGATGCTGACCTGGGGCATCACGCGCCTGGTGGAGTGGCAGACGACGATGGGGCTGATCGTCGTTCCCGGGGACCCCCACCGGGCAGATTTCGGGGAGTACCTTGGCTCCTCCTTTGCCGTGCTGTGCGATTTCGTCTTCATGTCGATCCTGTGGGAAAGCCTGGGCCGCATGAAGGTGGTGCGGACGGTCTTTGTGCGGATATTCATCACCGTGTTCTTGACGCTCCTGCTGGATTCGGTCATCTACAAGTCGTTCCTTTTCTGGACCGCCCCGAACTATTGGGAAATACTCCAGGGGGATTTCATCAGCCGATTGCTCCTTACCCTGATGTGCGCACCGCCCCTCGCGCTGTATGTGCGTTGGCAGGCGAATCTCCACGGAGTGGACCTTGGTCTGCGCAATGTCATGGCCATTCTCCAGCGAACGGCAAAGACTGAGCGCGATCTCACGCGCGCACAAGACGAGATCGAGCGGCGCAAAACGGCAGAGCGGGCCCTCGCCAAACGGGCCGAGTCCGACCGCTTGCTCAGTGACCTCATGCGAGGATTCATCGACCGGGATTTGGACGAGGCCATCCAGTCGGCGCTGGAGCGTATCGGCGTTCGCGTCGGCGCGGACCGCGCCTTCGTGATGAACTACCTGGAGCGGGGCAAGCGGGCGTATGTGCGGCATGTGTGGATGGCGGCCGGCACGGACCCGCCGAATGCCTCGTATGAACGCATCCGGACAGCATCGCTGGGCGTGGGCACGGGGGAATCTGCGGACGGCACCCCACTCATGGTGGCGGATTGCACCGCTCTTCCTCCGGATACGAACGAGGCGCTCCGTGCGCATGTGGAGGCGTCGGGGCTTCGCGCCCTGCTCTATGTGCCCACGATGATGGCCGGGCGCCCCGTGGGCAGCCTGTGCATGGAATCGCTCACGCACGCGATTTCATGGACCGAGGCCGATGTGGCCTTGATTCAACGCGTGGCGGAAGTCATGGCCGTGGGCCAGATGCGCCGCCGGGCGGAGGACCAACTGGCCTCGAGCGAGGAGCGCTACCGCTCGCTGGTCTCGCAGCTGGGCAGCGCGGTGTATGTGTGCCAGCACGACGACGACTACACGATGGCCTTCCTGAGCAACGCGATCGCGGACCTGACGGGCTTTCCGGCCTCGGATTTTGTTGGCAACTCGGTTCGTACCTTCGCAAGCGTGATTCACCCCGAGGATCGAGCCGTCGTGGAGACCGTTGTGGCCGGCGCCGTGGCGCGGCATGAGCCTTTCAGCGTGAGTTACCGGATTGTTCATCGCGACGGGGGCGAGCGCTGGGCCTTTGAGCGCGGACAGGCGGTCTACACCGAGGAGGGAGAGCCGGAGTACCTCACGGGCGTTATCACGGACTATACCGAGCGGCGCGAGGCCGAACGGCAGGCCCACCTGGCGCGCTTTTCGCTCGAGAATGCGCGCTCGTACATCGCCTGGGTTGGGGGAGACGGGCGCCTGCTGTATGTGAACCCGAGTTTCTGCGAGGCGCTTGGCTATACGCCGGAGGCCGCCCTCGAGTGCCGCATCCAAGAGGTGGACGGCGCCCTGGCCGATTCGCCGGAAGCCTGGTCGGTTGTGTGGGACGAGCTGCAACAGCCGGAAGACGACCTCGACACCATCGAGGTGGCGGAAGTCTATCCCTCTTGGCGGCGCTCGGAACGCGGCGCGGCGACTGTGGAAACGGAGCTGATTCGCAAGGATGGCACCCGGTTTCCCGCGGAATCGTTGATGACCTTCATGACTTTCGAGGGGCAACGGTATGTGTACATCACGAGCCGTGATATCACCGAGCGCAAGGCCACGGAGGAGGTGCTGGCACGGCAGGCCCGTGCGGATGAGCTGACCGGCCGCGTGGCCCAACGATTCATCGACCAGCCGTTCGAGGCCGCATCGCGCGAGGCCCTCGAGGGCATCGGCACGCATTTGGCCTGCACGAGCGCCTCGCTCGCCTCGCTGGATCCGCCGTCACGGAGCCTCACGCTCCTGCAGGAATGGCCGATCCGGGAGATGGACAGTCCGCACCCCATACTGGGGAACGCATCCCCGTGCCCCCTGGACGCCCTCGGCATTGATCTGCAGGGATTGTTTCACGGGGAGACGCTGATCAGGGATTGGCACGGGACACCGCAGGGGGAGTCGGCCGTTGCGTGCAATCTTCTGCTGACGCCGGTCTTCATCCAGGGGGAGGCGCGAGCCGTCATGGCAACCCTGAGGCCGAAGGTACACGGCGACTGGAATGAAGAGGATCTGCAACTGGTGCGGCGCCTGAGCGAGACGATCGCCGGCTCATGGTTGCGCGCGGAGGCCGAGCAGGCCCTGCGCGAAGCCCGGCGGGTCGCGGAATTGGCAAACGAGGCAAAGAGCGCCTTCCTGGCGAACATGTCCCATGAGATTCGCACGCCGATGAATGCCATTCTGGGGTTCACGCAATTGTTGCTGCGCGATCAGGCACTCACGGGGGCGCATCGCGAACATCTGTCCATAGTCCACCGCAGCGGCGAGCACCTGCTCACCCTCATCAACGACATTCTCGATATGTCGAAGATCGAGGCAGGCCGCATGCAGCTGGAGACCGAGGATTTTGAGCTGGGCACGATGCTGGATGACATCGAGGCCATGTTCCGCCTGCGCACGGAATCGAAGCGGCTGCAATTCGTTTTCGAGCGGGTCGGCGAACCGCCGCGCTTCGTGCATGCGGATGAGAAGAAGTTGCGACAGGTGCTGGTCAACCTGATTGGAAACGCGATCAAGTTTACGAACGAAGGCGGCGTTTCCGTGCGCATTGCGTCGCGGCCCCACGAAAACGGGCAGGTGATCTTGCGTTTCGAGGTGGAGGATTCCGGGCCGGGGATGGCGCAGGAGGAACTGCAGGTACTGTTTACGCCCTTCTCGCAGACCAGGACGGGCATACAGTCCAAAGGGGGCACGGGCTTGGGCCTTGCCATCAGCCAGGAGTTCGTTCACCTCATGGAGGGTGAAATCGGGGTCAAGAGCGAAGTCGGGCGCGGCTCGTGCTTCTTCTTCGAGGTGCCCATCGCCGTGGCGGAGAGCGCCGCCCTGGGATACGAAATCAGTCCGCATGGCCGTGTGGCCGGACTCGAGCCGGGCCAGGCTCCCGCGCGAATTCTCGTCGTGGAGGACAAGGAGGAAAACCGCACGCTGCTCACGACGATCCTCCAGCGCGCCGGCTTCGAGGTGCGCGAGGCGGTCGACGGCGCAGAGGGCGTCGAGGCATGGAAGGCCTGGCGGCCTCACCTCATCTGGATGGATGTACGGATGCCCGTCATGGACGGGATCGAGGCGACGAGGCGCATCAAGGCCGAGCCGGGCGGAGCGGATACGGTTATCATCGCATTGACGGCCAGCGCGTTGATGGAAGAGCGGGAAACGATCCTCGCGGCGGGGTGCGATGACTTCGTGCGCAAACCCTTTCGGGAGTCGGAGATTTTCGGCATCATGGCGGAGCGCCTAGGCCTTGCCTATACCTACGAGGCGAACGCCGAGGAGGCTGCCGCCGGTTCCGACGAGGGTGCGGTGGATGCGGCGGCGGTGTCGGAACTGCCCATGGAATTGCGCGAGCGCATGCTGGGGGCGCTCGACATGGGCAATCTGTCCCTCCTGAATACTCTATGCGATGAGGCCGAGGGGCATGACGCTCGCGTTGCCGTTGGCATCCGGGCACTGGCAAATGCATTTGAGTACGGGCAGCTCGGTGCGCTGCTGCGACGCGAGGAGGAAGCGCCATGAATGATAACCGTACCCGTGAAAAGGCCGATATCCTGATCGTGGATGACACGCCCGCCAATCTGCGTCTGCTCGGCGGGATGTTGCAGCAGCACGATTACGGGGTGCGGCCCGTGCCCAACGGTGAGCTGGCCCTCAAGGCGGCCACCAATCAGCGCCCGGACCTGATTCTGCTCGACATCAACATGCCCGGGATGGATGGCTACGAGGTGTGCGCACGCCTCAAGGAGGACCCGATACTTCGCAAGGTTCCGGTCATCTTCATCAGCGCATTGGATGAGACCATCGACAAGATCAAGGCATTCCAGGTGGGCGGCGTGGATTATGTCACCAAACCATTTCAAATTGAGGAAGTGCTCGCCCGTGTGCACACGCACCTCACCATTCACCGCTTGCAGGTGGAGCTGGAGGAGCACAACCAGACGCTCGAGGCCAAGGTGGCAGAGCAGGTGAAGGAAATCTCCGAGGCGCAACTGGCCACGATCTTTGCCTTGTCCAAGTTGTCGGAATCGCGCGATGACGACACCGGGAAGCATCTCGAGCGCGTGCAGAACTTCTGCCGTATTCTCGCCACGGAGGCCGCCAAGCTGGATGAATACGCCGCGGCCATCGATGAGAAGTTTATCGAGCAGATTTTTCACGCCTGCCCGCTTCATGATATCGGCAAGGTGGCCATCCCCGATGCGGTGCTGCTGAAACCGGGGAAATTGACCGATGAGGAATACGGCATCATGCAGCAGCACACCACCATCGGCGCAACGACGCTCGAGGCCGTGCGTGCGCAGTATCCCCGGAATACATTTGTTGTGATGGGCCTCGAGATTGCGCGATACCACCATGAGAAATGGGATGGCAGCGGCTACCCCATTGGCGTGGCGGGAAGCGCCATTCCGTTGAGCGCGCGCATTACCGCCGTGGCGGATGTGTACGACGCACTCACCTCCGTGCGCTGTTACAAGGATGCGTTTTCCCACGAGAAGAGCTGTGACATCATCCTCGCCGATGCCGGGGTCCACTTTGACCCCGGCCTCGTCGAGGCATTCCACAACGCAATGGAGGAATTCGATACGGTGCGTGCCGCCTTGGGCAATGCATGAGTCCCAGCCCTGGTGCGCGTCAGCGTTTGACCGCGGCAAACAGCAGCAGGCCCGCGCCCGCCGCGATACCGCCGATGCCGGCCCAACGCGGGATGTTCACCGTCTCGCGCTCTTCGATGCTGAACTCAATCGGGCCCAGCTCCGCCCGGTGCTCTTCCTTCGTGTAGGTGAACTCGCCGTAAGCGAGGCCGGCCGCGCCGGCAGCAATCAATGCAATGCCCACAATGTGAATGAGCTTCATCTCTCTTCTCCCTAAAATTCTTGGTGGTTGCCGTGGAATGCGTGTGCCCTACAGGACCGGGCGACGCCCCTGAATCACGCGAATCAGCACGACGATGATCGCCAACACCAGCAACAGGTGAATAAACCCGCCGATGGCGCTTGCCGTCACGACACCCAGCAGCCACAAAATAATGAGGATAACCGCGATAGTCCAAAGCATTGTTTGTCTCCCAATTTTCTACAGACCGCCGCTCGTAAGTTTTCAACTCACGGACCCACCCTGTGCGACGCCATCATGGTGGACCCATTAACGCATTCGTGGCGTATGGCAACTGGTGTAACTATGGCATGGATTGGGTGAATAGTCACCATGAATACTGCGAAACGCAGGAGAAATGCCGCAGAGTTTGTGGAAAATAGAACGCGGTGCAGGGTTTTGGGTATAGCCAAATTTGGCGAGCGACTAATTCTTGGCGCTGGATGTCGTGCGTTGATCCGAGCGATAAAGCAACACCATCGCGCCGAGGGTGACGCTGGTGAGCACATGCCAGACCGAATGCCCTTGGTACCATGCGTCAGGCCCGGTCAGCTTCCCTTCCACATCCATTTGGCGGAACCAATATGCGACAACAAGGCTGATGAAAGCCACCGTGAGCCATCGTAGTTGGAAGGAGAAGCGCCGCGTGACGGCATCGAGCGCACACCCCGTGCCGATCAGGGCAATCAGCGTCAACATGACTTGGCGTGAGGACAGCTCCCACTTGTAGACATAGAGCAGGGCGCTGATGACCACCACGGCAGCAGCGAATACCGGCCATGTGGGGATGGCGCGCGGGCCGGCGCCGATCCGGGGAACCCAACGCGCCCAGTGAATGGCCACGATGACCACTAGCGGCGAATACATCGCCGCCACATCGAGCTGCTGGCCCCAGCGGGTGAGCGAGGCATGGAAGATGCCACTGCCGAAGCCGAGGTAGCAGCAGGCCACGCCGAAGAGCAGACTCAGCACTGGCTGCTGGACCACATACGGGGCATCCGGCCCGGGCGCGCGGCGCATGTCCCACACGGCCAGGGCGATCGCATACAGCCCGACGAACACAAAGGCGAGATTGCTCCAGGTGTTGGCGCGCGTGCGGAAGATGCTCTCCGGATACACGGCCTCGGCGTACGCCGGGTTGGCCAGCTCTCGCGCGGGCACAAAGTCATCCCAGATCGACACATCGCGGTAGGCGAGAAACGCCACGAGCAGTGCCAGCGTCAGGAGGACGAAGCTTCCCCAAACCCACGCATGCGCCCACAAGGGAAGTCCACGAAGGTGCAGGCGGTCGGGATCATAATATGGCATGGGGCGTCCTTCGTGCAGGCGTGGGTGCCGCCGCTACCAGTCCAGCGTGCTTTGCCAAGCCTTCTTGAGTTCATCCAGCGGGGCGAGGAGGTGCTCGTCGCCGGGGAGCGCCACGCACAGGGAAGGCTCGGGAATGACCTTGCCGATACGGAAGACCTTCGCGCCTTTCATGGTCTTCTCGAAGGCGTCCGCATCCGACTGTTGAATGGTGACGACAAAGCGGCTCTGGCTCTCGCTGAAGAGGGCAACGGCCGGATCGTTCGCGCCGATGCCGCGCAGGCTTACATCGAGGCCGTGGCCACCGGCGAAGGCCACCTCGGCGAGTGCGCAGCCGAGGCCGCCGTCGGAAACATCGTGGCAGGAGGCAACGAGGCCCTTGGCGATGGCTTTCGAGAGGCGCTCGTAGCGTTTGCGGGCATTCGATGGGTTGACCTTCGGGGCCGTGCCGCCGTGGCTGCCAATCACCGAGTAAAATTCGCTGCCGCCGAGTTCTTCTTTCGTCGTGCCGATGAGATAGACGAGGTCGCCCGGCTCCTTGGCATCCATCGACACGCATTTCGTCACATCGTCGAGCACGGCCGCGGCGGTGAACAGCACCGTCGGCGGAATCGATATTTTCGTATCGCCGATGCGGTAGTCGTTCTTCATGCTGTCCTTGCCGGAGATGAGCGGAATGTCATAGGCCACGCAGATATCGTAGAGGGCCTGGCAGCAACGCACGAGCTGCGCCATCTTGTAGGAACCGTCGGGGGTCTTCTCGCTCTGCACCGGGTCGGGCCAGCAGAAGTTGTCCAGCCCGGCGATGGTGCCGAGTTTTCCGCCCACGGCCACGAGATTGCGCACGGCTTCGTCAATCGCGCAGGCCATCATGTCGTAGGTGTCGAAGTCGGAGTACTTCGGGCAGATGCCGCAGGCCACGGCGATGCCCTTCTTCGAGCCGGGCACAGGGCGGATGACGCCCGCATTGCCGGGCCCGTCGTCCGCCGCTCCTTGGAAGGGTTTTAAGACGCTCTGCGCGAGGACCTCGTGGTCGTACATCCGCACGAAGGCCTCTTTGCTGCACACATTGGGCGCTGCCAGCACGGCCTTGAGGGAGTCGGCCCAATCCTCGCTCACGATCTCAATCACGGGGCCATCGTCTTCCAACGGCGCTTCCCATTGCGCCTCGAGGTGCATGCGCGGCACGCCCTCGTGCAGGAATTCCATGTCGATCGCGCAGATGAGGGCGCCGTCGTAGTAGCAATCGAGGCGGCCTGAATCGGTGAACGAGCCCAGCGTGGTTGCCTCCACTTCGCGCTTCGCGGCGAGGGCGAGAAAGGCGGCCTCGCTCTCCGGCGGCACGGCAAGGCTCATGCGCTCCTGCGCCTCGCTGAGGAAGATCTCCCACGGGGCGAGGCCGGCGTACTTGAGCGGCGCGCGATCGAGGTGCAATTCCGCACCCCCCGGCCCCTGCGCCATTTCGCCGATGCTCGAGCTGAGTCCGCCCGCGCCGTTGTCGGTAATGCAGGAGAAGAGGCCGAGATCACGCGCTTCGAGGATGAAATCCACCATCTTTTTCTGCGTGATGGGGTCGCCAATCTGCACGGCCGTTGCGGGCGAGCCCTCGTGCAACTCTTCCGAGGAAAATGTCGCGCCGTGGATGCCGTCCTTGCCGATGCGCCCGCCGCACATGACGATGAGATCGCCCGGGCGGGCTTCCTTCTCGTGCGAGGGCTTTCCGGCCACGGTGGTGGGAATCAGGCCGCCCGTGCCGCAAAAGACCAAGGGCTTGCCCAGGAAGCGCTCGTGAAAGACGATTGCGCCGTTGATGGTGGGGATGCCGCTCTCGTTGCCGCCGTCTTTCACGCCCCGGTGCACGCCCCGCAGTACGCGGCGCGGGTGCATCAGGCGCGGGGGAATCTCACCGTCGAAGAAGGGCGAGGCAAAGCAGAAGACATCGGTGTTAAAAATCGGGCGGCAGCCCATGCCCGCGCCGAGAATATCGCGGTTCACGCCGACGATGCCTGTCATCGCGCCGCCGTAGGGGTCCAACGCGGAGGGGCTGTTGTGCGTTTCAGCCTTGAGCGCGAAGAGGTGGTCATCGTCGAAGCGAATCAGCCCGGCATTGTCATGAAAGACGCTGACGAGCCAATCGACTTTCTCCGCGACTTTGTCGGTCGTTGCCTTCACGAAGGATTTAAAAAGGCCGTCAATCGTCTGGGTGTTGCCGTGTTCGTCCGTGTACTCCACCAAAGCCGCGAAGATCTTGTGCTTGCAGTGCTCGCTCCAGGTCTGCGCGTACACCTCCAGCTCGATGTCCGTCGGGCAGGGCGGCAGGCCGCGTTCCTCGCGCGCCGCGCGCATGGCCGGGTCGCGGTAGTGATCGCGAATCGCCTGCATCTCGGCCAGCTCGAGGGCGAGCATGCCGTCACGCGAGATGGCCATGAGGGCATCGTCGGAAATCTCGAGATCGATGTGCTGAACCGTGGCCTCGCTGCGCTCGGTGACGATCGGCAGCCCGAGCCAGCCCTCGGCGGGGATCTGCGTGACCGCTTCCCGCGGTTGGATGGCCCAGCGCTCGATCAGCCCGTTGGCGAGCAGATTGCCCACCGCGTGCTCCACCGTGGCCTCATCCAGCCCGCAGAAAATGTACTGGGTGGACTTGAAGACCGCCTCGTCCGGCCCGAGGGCGCGGCCGAGAGTATCCTGAATGCCTTCGCGGGCGCTGCGGCCGACATTGTCGGTCACGCCGGGCCGGAAACCCACCTCGGCAATGACTACAGGCTCGGTGAGCTGGCCGTTGAGGCGCAGGGCGAGGGGTTCGTCAATGCTGCCGTCCTGGATGACGGAATCGGTGAACAGCTCGTCGCGCAGGCGAATGAGTTCGTCGTGCGAGAGCTTCGCGTGGATGGTGTACACATCGATCACACGGACGGACGCGGCCTTGATGGACAGGTCCTCGGCCAGCTGCGCCCGCGCGGCCTCGCCGGCGGCGTCGCGCATGCCGGGCTTCATGGCCGCCTCAATGCGGTGGGTGGGGATGGTCATGAGGTCTCTTTCACTTTTGCGCTGGCTATTCACGGACTATCACGGACGGACACGGACTTGCACGGACCATCCACCAAGATGTGGCGTGGTCTCCTGACCGCGCCACTCCGGCGACCGCCAGGTCTCCAAGGCATCGGCTGGCGGGGGCATGGAGACCTTCGGTCGGAAGAGTGGCTCGGTCAGAGACCGGCCACATCCAAGCCCTACCCGTAGTTCAGTTCGCCGCTGTATGTCACCGTGCCGTCGCCCTTGGTGACGGTGCCGATACGGTAGGCGAGTTCTCCGGCGGTGTCGGCGGTGTCGAGAATCTTCTTCGCGTCGGCCTCGGCGGCGATGATGCAAAAGCCGATGCCCATGTTGAAGGTGCGTAGCATTTCGTCGCGTTCAACGCCGCCGGTCTCCTGCAGGAACTTGAAGATGGGCAGCACGGGCCACGCACCGAGGTCGATGGTGATGCCGAGGCCTTCCGGCAGCACGCGCGGGAGATTGTCGGTCAAGCCGCCGCCGGTGATGTGCGCCATGCCGTTGACCTTCGCCACGCGCTGGTACACGGCCACCTGCTTGGCATAACTGAGGTGCGGCTCGAGCAGGGCATCGCCGACGGTGCGGCCCACGCCGGGCATTTCGTCATGGACGGTCAGCTTGGCGGCATCGAAGCAGATACGGCGCGCGAGGCTGTAACCATTGGTGTGCAGGCCCGAGGAGGGCAGGCCGATGACGACATCCCCCTCGGCGATGCTCGTTCCATCGATGATGTTCGCGCGGTCCACGATGCCGACGATGGTGCCCGCGAGATCGTACTCGTCCGACGCGTACATGCCGGGCATTTCCGCCGTTTCGCCGCCGATGAGGGCGCATCCGGAGTAGCGGCAGCCGGTGGCAAGGCCCTTGATCACCTCGGACACGACGCGCGGGTCGAGTTTGCCGCAGGCGATGTAGTCGAGAAAAAAGAGCGGCCGCGCCCCCTGCACGAGGATGTCGTTCACGCAGTGCGAGACGAGGTCCTGGCCGATCGTGTCGTGCTTGTCGGTGAGAAAGGCGATTTTGAGCTTCGTGCCTACTCCATCCACGCTGGAAACGAGGACAGGTTGCTCGTATCCGGTTGGAAGCTCGTACATGGCGCCGAAGGAGCCAATATCCCGCAGGACATTGTCATTAAAAGTGCGCTTGATGTGCTCTTTGGCGCGGCGGAGCGCCTCGTCGGCGGCGTCGATGTCGACACCGGCATCGCGGTAGCTCAAGCCTTTGGTGGGCTCGGTCATGGGGGTCCTTTCCGGCGGGGGGGAGGCTGATGACAAGGGGGTATTTTAGCTGTTTTCGCGGAGTGCGGGCAATTGAAGCTCCTTGAATCCAAGCTCAAGGGACGGACCCCTCATTTCCTTGAATCACTGGGAAATGTGCAGCCGTTCGGGGAAATGAGGGGTCCGTCCCTTTTCAGCGCTTGTCCTTGGGCTTGGGCTTGGTTTTGGGCTTCGATTTGGCCGGTGATTTGGCCGGTGATTTGGCCTTGGCCGGAGCCTTGGGCGCTGCCTTCGCCTTGCTTGCTACCGACGGGGCCTCCACCGCGGTGCGGTCCGCCTGAAGTGCCAACAGGGCATCGTGCAGGCGGTAATTGCAGGTTGCCAACGCCTCGGCGATGGCCTGGGCGTCGTCGGTGGCCTCGGAAGTGTGCTTGGCCCAGGCGGACGGGGTGATGGTCGCATCGGAGGAGGCGAGCAGGGCCTCCGCCCATGTCACCCAGTAGATGAAATCTTCCGCGCGCTCCTTGTTCACATACCAGACGCCCTCGTGGTCATTGACGCCGAGGACGGCGCGCACGGCGGGGTCGTCGATGAGGGCACGCAGGCGCCTGGAGAGCGGGCCGACGCCGGTATGGGTGAGCAGCAGGCCCACGATGTGCGCGTGGTGCGTTGCTTCGCCATGGTCGACGCCGCATTCCTCGATGGCCCGCAGCAATTGCGGCGAGAGGAGCCAGTCATCCACCCAGGTGCGGTTGGAGGCCGCGTGGTCGGCGCCGGTAAACGCCTCGGCGATGGAGCGCATGAGGGTCCATGCCATGGGGATGAGCCACGCGGGGTCGACTGGCTCGGCGGTGCGCTTGGCCTTGGTGCCGGGCTTTCCGTTGGCCTTCTGGAACGGGGCGAAGAGGTAGGCTGCGGTCTCCTTGGCGATGTCCGCATCTTTTGCAAAAGCCTGGAAATCCCACAGCAGTTCGAGGTTGCCGTCCAGCGACTCGACAATGCCATCGTTGGAAAACGCGACGGTGTTGTGAGCGTCGACCGTTTCGAGAAAATCGCGCAGGGCCGCTTCGATGTCGGCCGGAATGCCGCGGAGCTTGGGGGACTCGTCGCGCTCGAGGATGAGCCGCTTGAGGGTGTGATCGTTGAGGAACTCGGCGAAGGCGCCGAGGATGGGCGAGAGCATGAGGCGGCGATGCTCGAGGCGCATGTCCAGCACGCCCCTGCCGCCCAGGTGGTGCTCGAGGGCTGCCCAGGTGCCGTCATCGTCAACCTGTAGTTCCCAGTCAAGAAAGGCGTGGTATTGGTAGGCCTGAAGATCGACGACCATCCCCTCGTGGCAGAGTTGCGCGCCTTGGCGGATGTACTGGAGCCCGTCGCGGTAGTCACGGAAGAGGTAGAAGTTGCGGGGGTCGTCGTTCAGGCCGAGCGCCTCGCCCAGCGAGACGGTGACGAAGTGCGGGGAGTCCGCGCTGCCGTGATTGGCCTGCGTGCTGGTGTGAATGACGCCCCGGGTGTGGTTGTAGGCGTTGTTGTAGACGATGAGCGCCACCTCGTGCCCGTGCCGGTTGGTGTAGGCGAAGACATTGTTGTCGATGTGGCCGTGCGGGGTGTGGACATCGTAGAGGGCGAAATGCTTGGCGCCGCTGAACAGGTGGCGGCGGCGCATGAGGGGAAAGATCTCGCGCTCGTGGCGCCACACGAGGCCGTCGTTGACGGACTCGTCCCAGTAGGCGCGCCGGTACTCCATGCCGTATTTCTCGGTGAGGCCCTCGACCTGGCCATGGGCGAACATGGGCAGGCCGGGGTTGGTGACCATGAGCATGGCGCAGCCGAAGTATTTGTCGCCGGTGCCGAACTGCTCGATGGCGGTCATTTCATCGGGATTGCTCATGAAATTGACGAATCGCTGGAGGACTTCCGGGCTGAACTCGAGGACATTCTGGATGGTCTGGCGGTACTTCTCGTTTTCCTCCATCTTGAGCATGTTCATGAAGGCGCTGTTGTACACGCGGTGCATGCCCAGCGTGCGCACGAAGTAACCCTCCATCAACCAGAAGGCCTCGGCGAGCAGGAGGGTGTCCGGGCACTCGGCCTGGATGCGATCGACCACCTCGCGCCAGAACTCCTCGGGGATGAGCCGGTCGAATTCCTCCTTCGACATGCCGAACTCGGCGCGCGATGGAATGGCACCGCCCTCGCCCGGCTTGGGGAACCACAGGCGCTGGAAATGGCGTTTCGCCAGCGTCATGGCCGCATCAAAGCGAATAATCGGGAATTGGCGCGCAACATGGAGGATGGTCTGGATGACCGCCTCGCGCACCGCTGGATTGAGGTAGTCGAGCTGGGCGGTGTCGTTCCACGGCATGCTGGTGCCGTCGTTGCCGTGGTAGATGTAGCGCGCCTCGCCCGTGTGGAGGTCGATGCGCTTGAAGACGACCGCGGCATCGCGTTTTTCCCAGTAGCCGTCCTCGATCTGGATGCAGACCCGCTCGTCGGTGGAGAGGTTCGGGCCATTAAAAGTGTAGCCCGGGAAGGGCGGATACGGAAGCTGGACGAACCAGTCCGGGTGCTCCATGACCCACTTCGAGTAGATGCCCACATGGTTCGGCACCATGTCCGAGGCCAGGCGGATGCCGCGCAGGGCGGCGCGGTCGCGCAGGTTTTCGTAGGCCGCCTCGCCGCCGAGGTCATGGGCGATCTGGTAGTCGTAGAGCGAATAGGCCGACGCGGCCGCCTCGGCATTGCCCATGCGGCGCTTGATGTCCGACGAGGCCGCCGAGCGCTCCCAGAGGCCGATGAGCCAGAGGCCGGAGAAGCCCCAGCGCGCGAGTTTGTCCAGCTCCTCATCGGGAATCTGGTCGAGGCGGTAAATGTCGCGCTGGTAGCGCTTGGAGAGCTGATCGAGCCAGACATAGGCCGTCTTGGCGATCAGCACGACATTGGACATCCAGTCCGCGTCGCGCGTGAAGCGCTCGGGCTCGGGATAATCGAGGCCGCCGTGGCTCTGGTCGAAGGTCAGCGGCACCTGGCCGCCCGGGCCGATGCCGCGCAGGGTGATTTCCTCGCGCAGAATCGCCCGCGTGTCGGTGAGGCGCTCGACGAGCCAAGTGGGCAGGAGGCGCGCCCAAGTCGAGAGAATAAAGTCGAGTTGCCCGTCCAATGAGTCCGGACTGGCCAGCATCGGCGCGCGCAGGGCATCGAGGATGGGCATGTCCAACTCGGCGACGGCGGGGGCCTTGGCGAACCAGGCATCCAGTCGGCCTGTGAAGGTGCGGTAGCGCGCGCGTTTCTCCAGCGTGGAATCGTCGATGAGTTCCTTCATCGAGCGCATGGCCGGGTTCTGGTTGCAGAGATGAAGGAGGGCGGCGTCCCACACGGCCTCGTCGCGGCGCGAAAGTTTCGGCAGATCGTGTGGCTCGACGGTCACCGCGAGGACCTCATCGAGGGGTTGACGGTCGCGCATGCAGGCCTGCGGTGGAAACAGCTCGGCATAGGCGCGCAGGGGCTTGTTCACCGCGTCGGCCCCATGCTCGCCGCGCAGGGAATCCAACGCGCGCGCGAGGATGCCCGGCTCCTGGTCCAGCGCGTAGCGGTAGGCGATGAAGCGCAGAATATCGAGGATGAGCCCCGCGCTCATGAGTTGCCCGGCCTGAAGCGCGGGCAGCGAGGTGGTGGCCCAATCCCGCCGCTCATTCACCCGTTGCGCCACCAGCCGGGCACGGTAGACCGCCGGTCCACGAATGCCTGCGGGCATCGGGGCGTAGAGCACCTTGTCCAGCTCGAGGTCTTCCCACGCGCGGGCATGGATGGGCACGCCGTGCGGAAACCACGCCTGTTCCGGCGGGATGAGGTCGAGTTCAAGGAGATTGGCAGTGGGTTTCTCGGAGGCCATGGTGTCCCGTCGTGTGGTTTGCGTTCCGTTTCCCCAGCGTTGACGCGAACCTAAAGGATACCCCATTGGTGCCAGCGTCTGCATGGAGCGGGCAGCGGGCGGGGTGACACGGACTAACACGGACGAGCACGGACGAGCACGGACGAGCACGGACGAGCACGGACGAGCACGGACGAGCACGGACGCCGGATAGATTCTTGATCGTCCGTGTCCGTCTGTGTTGGTCCGTGTCAGTCTGTGTTCTTGGCGCCCGCGGTTACTCCGCCAGTGCGAGTGCGCGGAGGGGCAGGGTCACTTTGTCGAACACGCGGCCGTTGATGTCGATGGCGACCAGCTCGATGCGCTCGGGGGTGAGTTCGGCGACCCAGAAGTGCTGTTTGCTCTCGACCATCTCGAGGTACCAGCGCGGCTCGACGCTTCGCGCGTTGACGCCAAACGCCCCATCGCCGATGTAGACGATGCCGTCGGGGTCGATCTCGCCGTCCCGGAGCGGGTGCGTGCGCTTGGCGACATGGTCGTGGTTCTCGAAGGCGACGCGGATGCCGTGTTCCTCGAACAGGGGCATCCAGTGTTGACGCCCGGCAGCGGAGCCGCCGCCGAGAAAATCGCGGTGAGCGGGGTAGAAGGGCACATGGTAGACGGGAAACACGGCGGAGTAGTCCGCATGACGCTCGAGTTGTTCCTCCAGGAACTCCACCTGATCCACATGGCGCACGAGGTGGCCTGTATCGAGCACGATGAAGACAAGGTAATCCGCGACCCGGCGCACAAAGTAGGGTTCTTCGCCCTGGTTCCAGAAGAAACCCGTGTAGAACGGGGCCTTTTCCTTCCAGTCGTCCGTTTCGAGCTTGTTGGTCTCATGGTTGCCGATGCCCGCCACGATGGGAATCAGGTGCCCCTCGGAAGTCACCATGTTCCGCGTCCAGTAGTTGAACCAGCTATCCCAGGTGCGCGCGCGGCTCAGGTCGCCGTTGGCATAGGCGAGATCGCCCCCGACGACCACAAACGCCGGGTCGTACGACGCGGCGAGCTTCGTCAGGGCGCCCACTGCCCGGCGCACGCCCATGTCCCCGGCAATGACGAAGCGGATCGGCTCGTGTCCACCGGGCGGCGTGCGGAAGGAATGCTCCTTGCTATAGCCGATGGCGGGATTGCCTGCGACGAAGTAGTAGACGGTGTCTGGCTCGAGCCCGGTAAGCATGACGCCGTGAATCTGGCGGTTGTCGGGCAGGCCCTCAATGGTGCGCTGGGAGCCCTCGGCCTCGAAGGCGTAGGACTCCAGCGCGCCGTGGCGAGGGGTGGTGTCGTAGTGCACGACGCTGGTGTCGTCGTGGGCCATGGTGTGCCAGTGCACGCCCATCTCCGTGCTGCCCTCTTCGCCCAGCACGAGGTAGATGTGGAAGGGGTCCGGCCCGGTGCGGGTTGCGCAGGCGGTGCTGAGGAAAGCCGCGGTGGTGGCGAGGGCAAGCAGCGCGAATGTACGGCGAGGCATTGGAAGCATGGGGGTGTCTTTCCGGCTGAAGGGCCATCGAGGGTCTTGGGGGCGCACCCGCCCAGTATTGCCCGTGGCCGAAGCCGGGTCAACCGGTAGCAATCTCACGACGGAGTGACTTTCGGTATTGAGCGCCGAAAAACACGATCGCGGGAAGATAAAAGAGCGCCAAGTACGGCATGCCTGCCATGGCGGTGCTCATCAATAAGAGTATGAGAATGTTCGTCATCATCCTAAAGCGCAGGAGTTCGACGCACCAATTTGGGGACCGGAAGGTGAGGAACAGGGCGATGGGGTAGACGGCAAAGGCGGCAAACATGAGAAACAAGAGACTTGGCATCGCGTACTCGGCGATGGGTTGCCAATCCAACCAATAAATCACCATCAGCGCAACACCCGCCGCAAGCGACGCGTAGAAATACACCTGAGTCACCGTCAATACGCTGCGGACGGTGCGGGATTGCTCTGCAATCGGTTCGAGGTCCATCGACATGGTGTTCCCTCCCGGGCAAGCGGACATAGGCCCCTAGGGCGACGCCTGAGCGGCCTCACGCTTGGTTTGGCGCCAGCGGCTGGTGACGAAAAGAGCGGTGAGGAGGAATGTGAAGGCGCTTTGGTAAGGCGCCCCGTCGGCCACGAAAAGCAAGCCCGAGAGGAGGAGGATGTTGATCAGTGCAAGAAAACCGAAGTAGTCCCATTGGCTGACAGGTGCCCGGAAGGCAACGATTTGGGCCATGGGATACCAGATCACGCACCCGAGCCCGGCAAAGAAGACGATCGAACTGCCGTAATCGTTGGCAAGAGGCCAATCCGTGAGAAGTTTGGCGCCCGCAAACACACAGCCCATTGCAACCGTGCCCAGTAAGTACGCCCAAGCGCCGGCCATGGCGATGCGAACGGCGCGTGATTGGTCTAATGCAAGTGTGAGGGCCTGTTCCATTGCATTCATCCTCGCGGCACGGCCAAGGCGGCTCCGGTTGCACAGCCCTCAGTATAGGCCCAAGGGGTTAATTGGTCAACGGCATCGCAGCCGCGGGGGGAAGCTCCCTCTCCCTCGGGGAGAGTGTTGGGGTGAGGGAAGAGTCCCGCACTGGCTTCCTCTCGCGGTGTGCGCGTGTCTTCGCGGTTGAAGCGACTTCACTTGTTTGGCATACTTTGAAGCGTCTGGGGAATGGCGGCCCATGGGGTGGCTGCCGCGTCATGCGAGTAACGCAGACATGGAACTTCCTGCCGAGATGGCGATTGCCCGGCTTGCCGGCATTGATGTCACCATCATCATTCTCTACATGGCCGGGGTGTTCATCCTCGGCACTTTTTTTGCCCGCTATGTGAAGAACTCGGGCGACTTCTTCGTGGCCGGGCGCGCCCTGCCCTTCTGGGCCATCGGCATGTCGATCGTCGTGAGTGACATCGGCGCGACGGACTTCATCGCCACGGCGGGTGCGGGCTACACCTACGGAATCGCGGCGGCGAATTTCGACTGGATCGGCTCGATGCCGGCCATGGTCTTCGCCGCCTTCATCTTTGTGCCCTATTACTGGCGATCGGGCGTGTACACGGTGCCGGAGTTCCTTGGGCGGCGCTACAATGTGGTGGTGCAGGTGATCCACGCGGGCATCTGGGGCGTGTACCTGCTGGTCATGGTCAGCGTGATGCTCTGGCTCACCGCGGCCACCTTGAACACGATTCTGGGTTGGGACCCGTATGTTTGCGTGTGGCTGATCGTGTTGATCACCGGTGTGTACACCTTTTCCGGCGGCTTGAGCGCCGTGGTGCTCACCGATGTCGTGCAAATGGTGGTGATGTTCGTTGGTGGTGGCGCGCTGGTGGGCCTTACGCTGTGGGAAGTGGGCGGCTGGGGCTCGCTGCAGGAGCAGGTGCTGGCCATGGGCCCGGAGTACCAGGACCACTTCACCCTGCTGCTGCCGCATGACACCACCACGCCCTACCCATGGACGGGCATCGTGTTCGGCCTTGGCATCGTGATGGCCACGGCGTACATGTCGGGCAACCAGGCCGTCGTGCAGCGCACGCTCGGCGCGCGCTCGGAGTGGGACGCCAAGGGCGGCATGCTCTTCGCCGGTTTCCTCAAGGCCTTCATTCCGCTGCTGATTATCGTGCCCGGTCTCACCGCCGTGGTGCTGGCCCCCGGCCTCGAGAACGGCGACATGGCCGTGCCGACGATGATTCGCGAGTACCTGCCGCCGGGTCTGCGCGGGCTGATGTTCGCCGCGCTGCTGGCGGCGCTGATGTCGAGCGTGGACTCCTACCTGAACTCGGCCACGACGATTTGGACGACGGACCTGTTCGGCCGCGGGCACAAGCTTGCGCGCGGGCGTGAATTGACGAGCCGCGAGGGCCTGATCATGGGCCGCATCTTCACCGTGGCGTTCATCGTGGCGGCGGGGGCCTTCGCACCCATGCTGGCGGGGCAGGAGACGATGTACAACTTCATTCAGACCGCCTTGTCCATGTTCCAGGGGCCGGTGTTTGCGATTCTGCTGCTGGGTATCCTCTGGCGCCGTGCCACGCAATGGGGTGCGCTGGCGGCCCTTATTTCGGGTGTCGCGCTGACGACCTTCCTCAACTGGAATCCGCAGTTCTTCCCCTCGGACGACCCCTTCCTGTTCGTGGCGTGGTGGTCGTTCGTGTACTCGATGATTTGCTGCATCGTGGTGAGTCTGATTACGCCGCAGGACCCGGATGACAAGGTGCGCGGGCTGATTTTCGGCCAGGTGATGCAGGATGGCGAGATTCAGCGCGTGCTGCACAGGAGGGTATCGTAGGATGTTTATCCCGGCGATTGACCGATTGCTGGCCGCGGCGCCACCGTTTGTCTGGACTTTCTGCGCACTCGCCCTGTTTCTCCTTACGATGGTGTGGGCCTTTACCCTGCGCAAGGAGTATGTCAATCTGGATGCGCCCCACAAGGGGCCGTTGTACGACCTGCGATTCTGGGTGGTCATCTCGATGTTGCCGCATCTGGCTGTTTACTTCTGGTTTTCGCGCCTTTAGGACCCCGCACCATGAGCCATGAGCCCGATCCCCATCTCCACAACCGGCGCGACGCCGAGACGCTCGGCATGCTGGGCCTTTTCATCACCGTGCTGAGCGTGGCCGTGCTCATCGGCACCTTCTTCGCCGAGCGGCAGCACGCCATGGTGGTGAATGTGATTGCGGGCCTGGTGTTGCTGGCCATTGGCGCTGGGTTCATCGGGCGCGCCCTGTGGATTCGCCGCCGCTACCAGTAGGTGTTCATTGCCCTATTCTGGGGAAGCGCCGCTTTGTCCCACGCAAAGCCGCGAAGAACGCAAAGATTGGCCGGGGTTTTCACAACTGGTCAACCAATTGGGCGGCCAATTCGCGTTGTTTTTGGTGATGAGCCCGGCAAGAGTGCATTCGCTTTGCGTTCTTCGCGGCTTTGCGTGAGATTCGCCTAACCCATGGACATGAGCCTACCAGCAGCGAACGCCAGCCCGGACCTCCCCCTGCCCGAGTCGCATTACCCGCCGCTGGTGACGGAAGAGAGCGCGCGGAAGCGCCTCGGCCGGGAACCGTACCCCCAACGCGTGTGGCGCCGGGATGGAACGGGTTTCCGCCGCATGGAATGTCTTTGGTTGCCCTATTACCGTTTAACGGTTACCATGGACTCCAGTCTCGGGCCGGGCACCCTTCAAGCCGTGGTCGATGCCCACGCGGGCTGCTTGGCCATCGTCCACACGGATGCCGCGGCCGATGAGGGACGACCGGCCCCGGAATGCCATTTCCCGCCGCGTTTGCCCTTGGAAAAGGCCTTGGGCATTGCCAAACGGGAGCTGACGGCCAAGGTATTGAGTCAACGCGGGAGTGCACGGCGCCCGCATGTGCGGGATATACAGGCGGATGGAATCCTGTATTGGCCTTATTGGGTCTATTACTTTGAACGGCGCGCCGGACGCCTAGACCTGCGTATGCTCGACGGGCTCACTGGGGAGCGTCCGGGGCACAAACTGAAATCGGGTCTGCTGGACGCCTTCCTGGCGGCGTCGAATGAATAGGCAGCGCCTTATCCAATTCCGTAGGAGGAATCCACATGAAACGCATGATTCTCACCGTGGCCTGCCTTGTTGTGGGCATGGGCTCGGCTTTTGCCGATGAACCGACTTTCGCCGAGCGGCTGGGCTGGCCTGAGGGCTCGCGGGTGCTGATGATTCACGCCGATGACGCCGGCATGTCGCTGGCCTCGAACAATGCCATCATTGAGACGGTCGAGGCGGGCACGGTAACCTCGTTCGCGACGATGTTCCCCTGTGGCTGGGTGCCGCAGATCAACAATTGGCTCAAGGACAACCCGGACTTCTGTGCCGGCGTTCACCTGACCTTCACCTCGGAGTGGACGCCCTACAAGTGGGGCCCCGTGGCCGGGCGGGATGCCGTGCCGGGCCTGGTGAATGAGGACGGGTGGATGTACCACCATGTGAGCGATGTGGTGGCCAACGCCACGCCGGACGAGATCGAGACGGAAATCCGTGCGCAGATCGCGCTTGCGCGGAAGATGGGCCACCCCGTCACGCACTTGGATTCGCACATGGGGACGCTGTTCGCCTCGATGCAGTTTTTCGAGCGGTACATGAAGGTGGCCATCGAGGAGCAGATCCCGATGCTGATCGCCGGCGGCCATCTCACCCGTGCGCGGGTGGAAAACCCTCAAGCGGCGGCGTTGCTGCAGCGCGTGGTGCCGACCATCTGGAATTCGGGTCTGCCCGTGCTGGATGACATTGATACCTCGAGCTACGGGATGAAAACCGACGACAAGCTGGACGATGTAATCGAGGTGATTCGGAACCTCAAGCCGGGCATCACCTGGTTCAATGTGCACCCGACGATGCCGACCGAGGAAGGCCGCACGATCACGGGTGATCGTGAGCTGCTCTGGGGCGATTACAACGCCTTGGTCGACCCGCGCCTGATGGAAGTGATCGAGGAAGAGGGCATTGTGCTCACCTCGTGGAAGGAAATGATGGAGCGCCGCCAGCAGGTGGGCGACTCGATCGTGTTGGAGTAGGCGCTCGACGCGCCGGAGGAAACACCCATGAAGTATCTATCGATGGCGGCCCTGGCCGCCCTCATGCTGGGAGCCAGCGCCATGGCCAATGCGCTTGAAGGCGAGACCTACGCCGAGCGCCTGGGATGGCCCGAGGGCACCCGCGCCCTCATCCTTCACAGCGACGACGCGGGCATGCACCGCGACGCCAACCTCGGCACCATCATGGCGGTGGAGGAAGGCCTCTGCAATTCCGCCAGCGTCATGATGCCCTGCGGGTGGGTCACCCCATGGCGTGATTGGCTCAACGAGAACCCGGATTTCTGCAACGGCCTGCACATCACGCTGACTTCCGAGTGGGGCAGCTACCGCTGGCCCCCGTTGTCGTCCATCAACGAGACACCAGGGCTCTTTGACGCAGATGGCTACATGTATCGCTCGGTGGCCGAAGTGGCCGCGAATGCCACGGTGGAGGAAGTGCGCACGGAAATCCTGGCGCAGCTCACCATGGCCCGGCGCATGGGCATGGACATCACCCACCTCGACACGCACATGGGCACAGTGTACGAGCGGCCGGATTATCTCCAGACCTATGTGGAGATCGGCATTGAGGAGCAGATTCCCGTGATGATCATCGGCGGGCACATGACGGAGATCCGCCAGGTCTACCCGATGACCCCGGAAGCGGAGGCAGGCATTCGCCAGTTGGCCGAGCATGCCTGGAATAGCGGTTTACCGGTGCTCGACGACCTGCAGATGGACATCACCGGCCTCGGCCTGATTGAGCAGAAGAAGGCCGAAGTCATCCGGCGTTTGCGCGAATTGAAGCCGGGCGTCACGCAGTTCATCGTGCACTGCACCGAGCCCTCCGAGGTGTTCAAGGATATCTCCGGCAGTGGTCCGAACCGCTGGAGCGATGTCGAGGTCCTCATGGACCCTGAGGTCAAGCAGGTGATCGAGGAAGAGGGCATCATCCTCACCACTTGGCGTGAATTGATGGAGCGCCGCCAACAACTGGCGGAAAACGAATAAGCGGCTCGCCGCAATATCAGGAGAACAGCATGTTGAAGCACTGGATGGCGGCCGCGGCCGCCGTAATGTTGGGGGCCGGCGCCATGGCCACCGAGTTCGAGGGGCCGACCTACGCCGAGCGGCTCGGCTGGCCCGAGGGCACGCGCGCCCTCATCATCCACAGCGATGACGCGGGCATGCACCGCGATGCCAACCTCGGCACCATCAAGTCCGTCGAGGAGGGGATCTGCAATTCCGCCAGCGTCATGATGCCTTGTGGCTGGGTCACGCCATGGCGCGACTGGCTCAAGGACAACCCCGACTTCTGCAACGGCCTGCACATCACACTCACCTCCGAGTGGGGGCGCTACCGTTGGCCCCCGTTGTCCTCCATCAACGAGACCCCCGGGCTCTATGACGCCGACGGCTACATGCACCGCGGCGTGCTCGCCGTGGCGGCCAACTCCAACCCGGAGGAAGTGCGCACGGAGATCCTGGCGCAGCTCAACATGGCCCGCCGCATGGGCATGGACATCACCCACCTCGACACGCACATGGGTACCATGTTCGCCCGGCCCGATTTCACCCAGCTCTATGTGCAAATTGGCATTGAGGAGCAGATTCCGGTGATGATCATGGGCGGTCACATGACCCAACTCGTGGGCGACAACCCCATGTACCGGAGCCGCATCGACGATGCGCGGCAACTTGCGGAGCATGCATGGGCGAACGGGCTCCCCGTGCTCGACGATCTTCACACGGACATCACCGGACTGGGGCCGTACGAGGAGAAGAAGGCCGAGGTTATTCGTCGTTTGCGCGAACTGAAGCCGGGCGTCACCCAATTCATCGTGCACTGCACCGAGCCCTCCGAGGTGTTCAAGGATATCTCCGGCAGCGGCCCGAACCGCTGGAGCGATGTCGAGGTACTCATCGACCCCGAGGTCAAGCAGGTGATCGAGGAAGAGGGGATCATCCTCACCACCTGGCGTGAACTCATGGAGCGGCGGCAGGCGGTCGAATAACCCGCCAGACCGGCCACATTGGTTGCGAGGAGAACGGGGCCCGCCGAAAGGCGAGCCCCGTTCCGTTTTGGATATGCTTGTCGTGATTTTTTGTGTTCATGGTATCGTTTGTTCACCTTATAGCCAAAAAGCGCCTCCATAGTCTCATTAAGTGATGCTATGAAGTAAAAAGTGCGCTATACTCTCACTTCTAAGACTAACGACTTGCTCGTAGTAGACCAAGGTAGGAGCGGCAGAGCCCCATGAGCAACTCCGAAGAGATCAGGCATCGAGCTGGGCGATATGTCCATCAACCGCACGGAGGCTACAGAGCGTTCATCCCGAATCCACTGCCTCCAGTGCCGCAGATGCGAATCGAAGGTGCCATGCAAAAGCAGTTGGGTGAGGCCGACCGCTCGCTGGGCCGATTGGATGGCTCTGTATTAACGCTACCAAACCCGGACTTTTTCGTTTACCTGTTCGTGAGAAAGGAAGCGGTCCTTTCGAGCCAAATCGAAGGCACGCAAAGTTCGCTGCAAGACTTGTTGCGTGCCGAAGCGCACATGCTCGATCCCCGTGGGCCGTCGGATGTTGTTGATGTTATCAATTACATCGCGGCCATGAATCATGGACTCGAGCGGTTGGCCACACTACCGGTATCGGTGAGATTGATTCGCGAAATCCATGAACGCCTTCTGGATGGCGTGCGGGGGGGACGGCTACAGCGGGGTGAATTGCGCACTTCCCAGAACTGGATTGGCGCTGCTGGTTCTACTCCAGATACGGCCGTGTTTGTACCGCCACCGGCGGAAGTGGTGCCGGAATTGCTGTCGGATTTGGAGCGCTTCCTGCACGCGGACGATGATATGCACATACTTGTGCGCATTGGATTGGCGCATGCTCAATTCGAAACCATACACCCGTTCCTCGACGGAAACGGGCGTGTTGGCCGTCTCTTGATTGCATTCCTGTTGGCGGAGCGTGGCGTGCTGCACAAGCCGGTGCTTTATTTGTCCCACTATTTCAAGAAGCACCGAAAGGAGTACTACGACCGACTACAGTCCGTGCGGGACGACGGCGACTGGGAAGGTTGGCTGCTCTTCTTTCTGAACGGTGTAGCCGAAGTGAGTGAGCAGGCTGCGGATACGGCTCGCCGGATACTACTGCTTCGAGAACAACACCGAGAGCACATTATTGCCAACCTCGGCCGGGCTTCCGGTAGCGGGATTAGACTGCTTGAATCCCTATATCGTCACCCCATCATAAGCGGAATGGATGCAAGTCGTGCTTCCGGTCTCAGCAAGGCATCTGCCTCGCGGTTGGTCGCCCGCTTCGTGGAGCTAGGCATTCTCGTTGAGATCACCGGGCACAGCCGCAACCGCCGATTCATGTATGACGACTATGTCGCGCTCTTCCGCGAGGAGGACGACAGACCCCGTTGACCTTCCCCCCTACGCGATCACCTCGTGAACGACATGGCCGTGGACATCGGTGAGGCGCATGTCGCGGCTGGAGAAGCGGAAGGTGAGTTGCTCGTGGTCGAAACCGAGCAGGTGGAGGAGGGTGGCGTGCAGGTCGTGGATGTCGACGCGGCCGTCGACGACTTTGTACCCGAACTCGTCCGTGGCGCCGTGGATGGTGCCGGGCTTCACGCCGCCGCCGGCCATCCAGATGCTGAAGCCGAAGGGATTGTGGTCGCGTCCGCTGGAGCCCTGTGAGAAGGGGGTGCGGCCGAATTCGCCCGCCCACAGCACGAGGGTCTCGTCGAGCAGGCCGCGGGACTTGAGGTCCTTGAGCAAGCCGGCGATGGGCTGGTCCGTGGCGAGTGCATTCTTGCCGTGGTTGTCTTCGATGTTCCCGTGGGCGTCCCAGCGGTCCACGCCCTCGATGTGCGGGCAGGTCAGCTCCACGAAGCGCACGCCGCGCTCGACGAGGCGCCGGGCAACGAGGCATTGCCGTCCGTAGGCGCGTGTGTGCTCGTACTCGGCCTCGAGCCCGTACAGGCGTTTAACGGCCTCGCTCTCCCCGGTGATGTCGGTCAATTCCGGAATGGCGGTCTGCATGCGGAAGGCCAGTTCGTAGTTCGAGATGGCCGCCTCGAGCTGGGTGTCCGTGCCCATGCGATGGAGGGTTTCGGAATCAAGCGCGTGCATGACATTGAGCCGGTGCCGTTGCAGGCCCTCGCGGGACTCGTGGGGAAGTACATTGGCGAGTGGGGGATTGCTGTTGCGCAGGGCGGAGGCCTGATAGGCGGCGGGCAGGAAGCCCGCGCCGAATACCTCGAAGCCGCCGGAGGGAATCAGCCCGCCATCGAGCACGACATAGCCGGGCAGGTCGTTGTTCTCGCTGCCGAGGCCGTAGGTGGCCCATGAGCCGACACTCGGGCGGCCTTGCTGCCCATGGCCGGTGTGCAGGAAGTAATTGGCGCTGTGATGCTCGGAAAAGGGCGAAACCATCGAGCGAATCACGGCGAGATCATCGGCACAGGAGCCGATATGCGGAAAAAGGTCGCTCACGGGGATGCCACTCTCGCCGTATTGCTTGAATGCCCAGGGCGAGCCGAAGGTGTCGCCGTTGTCGTCGAACTGCGTCGGCTCCATGGGCATGGCAAAGGGCTTGCCGTGGTCCTGCGTCAGCCGTGGCTTCGGGTCGAAGCTGTCCATCTGCGACACGCCGCCGTCCATGTAGAGGAAGATGACATTGCGCGCGCGTGGGGCGTGGTGCGGCAGGCGTGGGGCCATGGGATTGACGGTTGCGCCGTAGGCCTTGTCGCCGAGGAGAGCGGCGAGGGCGACCGCGCCGAATCCGTTGGCGCACTCGCGCAGCATCGTGCGGCGGCAGATGGGCGTCTGGCGGATTTTGTTGCACTCGGGCATGGTTCGTGGCCTCTCGTTTTCGGATTCGGCTCTATGTCGTCAGTATGTTTCTCTCTTAGCTGACGAATGAAAATTCCTTGAGCATGAACATCGCGTGGCAGACCTCGGTCCACACGCGCTCATCCGTCCATGCTTCGTCTTGCGTGAGGTCAAACTCCGCGTACACTTGCTCGAGAAAGGCATTGAGCAGGATGCGCTCGGTCTCGGTGGAGGGGCGCCCGAAGGCACGCAGGTAGAGGGAGTCAAGGCGCTCGGCAAGCGTGGCATCGCCCGCCTCGAGCACGCGGCGCGCCCAGTGCGCGGCCTGCTCCACCACGAAGGGGTCGTTCATCAACACGAGGGACTGCGCAGGCGTGTTCGACACCGAGCGGCTGCCTTGCGTCGTGTCCGGCGGCGGGAAGTCGTAGGTGAGGAGCATGGGCAGCAGGAAGTTGCGCCGAACCTCGAGGTAAATGCTGCGGCGTCCATCGCCGTCGATCGGGCCGGAGGTTTCGGGGCGCCGGTGACCGCCGCCCATGAAGTCGGAGAGATACGCCGGCACCGAGTGCCCGTACATCGTGTCGTTGAGCGTGCCGGCCACGGCGAGGATGCTGTCGCGCAGCACCTCCGCCTGCACACGGCGGATGGGCATGCGGTGGAGCCACTTGTTCGTCGGGTCGCGCTCTTCCGCATCGGCATTGCCGGGGTGGCTGCTCATGCGGTAGGCCTCGGTGGTGACGAGTTCACGGATAAGGCCCTTGATGGACCAACCTTCCTCGCGGAAACCGATGGCGAGGTGATCGAGCAGCTCCGGGTGCGTCGGCTCCATGCCCATCAGGCCGAAGTTGTCCACCGACGGCACGATGCCCTGGCCGAAGAGGTGATGCCACACGCGGTTGACCATCACGCGTGGCGGGAGGGGGTTGTCGTCGGAGAACATACGCTGGGCCAGCTCGAGCCGGCCGGAACCCTCGCCAAATGGCTCGGGCTCGGGTCCGTCGATGGCCTCGAGGAAGCGGCGCGGCACGACCTCGCCTAGGGTGCGGTGATTGCCGCGAATGTGCACGGGTTCGTCGATGCTGGAGCCGTCCGCCATGGCGAGCGCGCGGATGGGTTGCGGCAGATCCCGCTGGGACTCGCGCACGGCGAGGCGCAATTCGGGGATGCTGCGCATGAAGCGCATCGTATCGAGCGAGGAGGCGTTGAGGGCCGCGGTGTCGGTCGAGGTGGCTGTCCCCTCGAGCCAGCGGTCCAGTGCGGAGGGGAGGTCGGGGCTGGCGGCCTCCGGCATCTCGCCGGGGCGCTCGTTCGAGAAGTAGATGGCGTCCACCGCGAGCCAGCCGTCGCCGTCGTCCAATAATTCGATATGGGCGCGCGCGCCGAGGCGCTTGGTCAAGTCGCTGAGCACGACCCAATGGAAATCATCGCCGTGCTTCACATCCTGAAAGGTCGGCCCCCACAGCAGGCCCGTATTCTCGCGCAGGGTGTAATTCTCGATGATCACCCGCACCTGCGTGCCATCACCCGCCGCGCGAATGAGGATGTTCTCGTGCTCGATGATGAAAGTGGGGGAGCGCAGCACGCCGCGCACCTTGGACGACGCGAGGCCCGAGTGCGCCACATTCGCGGGCGCGAAGGCGAAGGCATCGCCCTGCGGCGCCCACGCCATCGCCCCTGTGGGCGCATCGCCAAAGGCATCGCCACTCTCGCGCCACTCGCCGTAGCCCTGCGTGAAATCCTCAAACAGCACAGCGTCTTCCGGCAGGGTTTCAATCCATGCTTCCGGTTCCGGCTTGGAGTTCGCGGCGAATACCGGGACCGCGCCCTCCTGTTCAAGCGCTGCGTCCACGGCTTCTCCGATGGCCTCTCCGAGGGCCGATGCCGCCTCGGCATGCCGCGCGCGCAACTGCGAGACCGCCCGCTCGCGTTCGCCGTGACGATCGAGGTAGGCGATGTCGCGCCGCGTGCTGTTCAGGATGCCGGCGAAGGCGAAGTAATCCTCCTTCGAGATGGCGTCGAATTTGTGATCGTGGCAGCGGGCGCAGGAAATCGTCATCGCCATGAAGGCCTTGCCCATCACATCGATCTGATTCTCGAGGCGATCGCCGTTGTCCACCCGCACATCCACCGGCGCGTGCTGGGCCTGGTGCATGTACCACACCCCCGTGCCGATGATGGACTCGTTGTAGCCCTCCTCCGGGTGCACGCGCGGCTCGGGCATCAGGTCGCCCGCGAGGTGCTCCGTCACAAACTGATCGTACGGCACATCCGAGTTCAGCGCGCGGATGACATAATCGCGGTAGCGCCAGGCGTGGGGGATGGTAAAGTCGAGCTCGTAGCCGTAGGTCTCCGCGTAGCGGGTCACATCCATCCAGTGGCGGCCCCAATGCTCGCCAAAATGCGGTGAGGCCAGCAGCGTTTCCACCATGCGCTCATAGGCATCGGGGGAATTATCCGCCAGAAAGGCCTCGACCGTTTCGGGCGAAGGCGGCAGGCCGGTAAGGTCAATGTGGAGACGGCGCAGGAGCGTGGCCTTGTCCGCGCGCGGATTCGGCACGATGTTGTGCTCGTCCAGCTTGGCGAGCACGAAGCGATCAATGTCGTTGCGCGGCCAGTCCGCATTGCTGACCGATGGCGGCTCGTGCGCGGTGAGCGGCTGCCAGGCCCAGTGGGCGTCCCGCCAGGCCTGCAGGTCGAATGCAGGGGCCGCTCCGCGCGCCTCGGGCAAAGGTTCCTCCGGCCAGAGCGCGCCCTCGGCGACCCAACGCTCGATATCGGCGATGGCGGCCTCCGGCAGCTTGCCCCGCGGCGGCATCTGGAGGTCGATCTCCTCGTAGCGGACGGCAGTGAGGAGACGGCTCGCGCCGGGGTCGCCCGTCGCGAGGATGGGCCCGCTCTCGCCGCCCTCGTGCACGAACGAGCCGTGATCCAGCCGCAGCTCCGCGCGCTGCGTCTCCGCGCCATGGCAGGAGTAGCAATGCTCCGCCAGAATCGGCCGGATGCGCGACTCGAAAAAGGCGAAGTCATCCGCCACCGCTGGTAGCGCGAAGGCAAGCGTTGCCGGAAGCACGGCCAGCCGCGCCCAGAATCGTGTTTGGCCCGTAAACATAGGTGCCAGTATAGGCGAACTTTTCAGGGATTCAAAGCTATTGCAGATTGGATTGTGCTGCGGCTATTCCCCGAACTTCGCGTTGCTGATGCCGCGCAGGCCGGGATGGAAGGTGTTGGATTCGACGCGGATGTCTTTGGCGGCGGTGGGGTTGGTGCGTGTGTCGCCATCCCAGCCCTCGAGATACAGGGCGTAGCGGTATTTTGGGGGCATGAGGGGGTCTTGCGTGCGGCCGCCGGTGAGGACCATGTTGCCGGTGAGCAGGATGTCGGTGTACGGCGGGTTGGTGTCCAACTGGCCAGCGAGAAAGGCGATGGCGTAGCCGCCGGCGCCGTCTTCGCGCCGTCCCCCCCAGTTCCAGTATTCGTTGCCGTTGCCGTAGTCCGCGATGAGGTTGTTGGCGATGATGAGGCCGGCGTCGCCGTTCCATTCGCGTGGCTCGCCGCCCTCCTCGGCCGGCTCGGTGCCGTGCGAGGCGGTGCCGGGGCCGAACACCATGCCCCACAGGTCCGCGCCGGTGATCGTGTTGCCGCTCACCACCACCCCGTAGGAACCGTGCATGGCCTTGATGCCGATCATGCAGCGATCAATCACATTGCCGGAGACATTGGCGTAGTCGCTGTGCAGGTCGATGCCTTGCGCCGAGTTGACGATGAGATTGCCCTGGATGATCGTGTGGCGCGATTGCGTGGGTCCGGTGACGACGATGGCGGAGCCCTGGTGCCAGTTGTCGACATACCCATCCCGCACGACGCGGCTTCCGAGTTCGCCGAGGTTCAGCGGTTCCGCACCGTCCGTGACGGAGCCGAGGGAGTGTTCGTCCTTGCTCGCCTCGGTGGGCAGCAATCGCTCCTCGATGATCCGGTTATTCGCGATGGTCGTGTGAATGCTGCGGGTCACGAAGATGCCGGTGCCGTCGATGCAATGAAAGGCGTAGCCAAACAGCGGACTCGTCGTGCGATCATCGATGCCGATCGTCTTGTAGTTGATGATGTCGCAGTCGGTCAGCGTGGTTCGCTCGCAATCGCGGAGGGTTATTGCCCCGGCTTGCGAGTGGTTGTCCACGATTCGCACCCTGCGGATGACCAGATCGCGCGCGTGGTCCGCGCGAATGGCCGATTCCGGGGTTTCTCGTGCGCCCTCGGGCCGCGTGAGGGTCACCCCCTCGATGCGTACCCCGGCCGCATGGTCCACCCGCACGATGGGCTGCGAGGGATCGGTCTGCACGATGGTTCCCGGGCCGTACAGGCCGCCGCCATCGACAGTGAACAGCAATGGCGCATCGATCAGGTGGCGACCGGCGGGTACTTCAATGATTTCGCCCGGCCGTGCCGCGATCGCCTCCGCGAGCGAGGCCATGGCCATCGGACATGCGGTGAAAACGAGCGTGAACAGGACCAGGAATCGGCGTGGCATGCGGCGGGCCTCCTTTGCGGCCCGAGTATTCGCAGGTGTTGTTCACGGTGTCAAGCAGTGTCACAGACTTTGTCACCAGCGACAGTGTCACCACAGGCAGTCGGGCGGACGCTCCGGGTTGGTGGCGCCGAAGGTGGTGGCGGAGATGCGGGTGACGGGGAAGTTGTGGCTGGCGTTGTCGGGGTGATAGCGCACGGCGTGCACGGAGCCGTCCATGGTGAGCACATTGGCGACGGGTGGCCGTTGGCCGAACTCGTGCTCATGCAGCGGCAGGCGGGTCCACATCACGGCAATCCCGGAGCGTGGCGCGCCTCCAGCCCCCGCCGAGCTGCCCTGCCACACGGGCACCTCGAGCCGGTGGTCCGTCTCGCGGAAGGCGTCCCATGGCATCGAGAGGGAGGCGCGGAACAGGGCGAGCGCCTGCTCGTCGTCCTGCACGGTGAAGCCGGTGTACACATACGATGCGTGCCACGCGCACGCGGGGTGAAATTGCCCGGGCTCGCCCTGGATATGAAAGCGGCGCTTGAGGGAAAAGTCATCAAGATGCGCCCAGGGCGAGTCCGGACTGATGAGAATGGATGGATCCGTGAGGTATTCGGGGTAGACGGCATCGAGGTCGGGCAGCCAGTTGTGGGGCATGGCGCTCAATACGGGCCAGCGCTCGCCACGGCTCTCGTTGGCGTACATCTTCATGATGAGTCCCCACTGCTTGAGGTTGTTCTGGCACGAGGCCCGGCGGCTCGCCTCGCGTGCGCGGGAGAACACAGGAAGCACGATCGTCATGGTGAGGGCAATCACGATGAGGATCGCCGCGAACTCCCAACCCTTGAGGTTCATGTGCAACACGGCCGTTCCTCCTTCATGCGGCGGGCGCATCGTGCGCCTCGGACTGGGAAAGCAGTGTCTTCGCCGCGGGAAGCAGCGCTCGGATGAGGACCAGCGCGCCGCCTAGGCAGGCCCAGCGGATCCAGGGGGTCATCGCCGCGCCCGCGTATGCCGGGGCGAGGCCGGCCGTGAGGGCGATGAGCACGAGCAGGATGGCGAGCGCACGGGCATCGGACATGCCACGCGTGAGGAGCCAGACCACGACCCATCCGATTGTGAAAGCGGCCAATGCCGCGAGAAACTTCGCGATTCCCTGCAATCGGGTGTGGTAAGTGTCCAACACCAGCAACAATTCGGTGTTTTCCTGCACGATGGTCCGCTCAAAGTAGTGCGGACGCCCGACGCGCGGCAGGTTCATCTCGACCGGAAGCACCCCGGCCACCTGCACGCCCGGCCGGGGCCGCTCGGAGCCGATATCAAGCGCGTCCTCGAAGGTGCGCGATTGTGCGATCGCGCTGCCGGCGGGATTGTTGATGTCGGTGATGAGAAATCGCTCGATTCCCTCGCGCAGCCGGGGGATTTGCTTCGCTTCCGTGCGGCCGAAGGTTTCACGCGCGAGGTGGAGCATTGCCGGGGCCGAGTGCGCCTCGCTCATCGCGGTGATGTCACCCTCCGTGCGGTACACGACGCGGTCCTCCGGCAGAAAGACCTCCCACTTCACCTCGTTGGCCATCAGGTCCGTGCGGGGCACGGCAAGGTCGATGCGGGAGCGCCAGCCGCTGCCCAGCTCGATGCGGCGCATCCAGGTCAGCTCGACCGAAAACGCACCGCCGCCGTGCGCCTGCGGGGCGGATTTCCGCAATGGCAACAGCACGGCCGTGTTGTCCTCGCCGTCCCGCGCGGGTCGTGCCAGTTCCCCCGCGACGCGGGCGGTCCATACCTCGGCATCCTCGCCCACCTCGATGCGCAGAAACTTCTTGTGGTGGTTGCGCACGCTGTAATGCGCCCGCTGCACGAGCATGCCCTCCGGCGTGATGATGGTCGTGATTCGCGCCTGGTCGATCGTGGCCACGCGCACGGGGACATCCTGCAGGCGGCGAAAATCGAGCGGCAGGAGGAAGTCGGGGTCGTTGTACTGATAGGCGTGGAGGATCGGGTTCATTGAGCGCGCGCGGAGTTCGGCGGGCAACTCGGACACATCGATCCGCTTCGCCCCTTCGACCTCATCCGGCGCATGCACCTCGACATTGCCCTCCGTCCCGATGGCGAGATAGCCGCGCTGCCTCGCCATGCCCTCCACCTCGAGCCGGGGCAGCTCGATGGTGGCAGCGGCCGCGGGCAAGTGGGTTTCATGGCGAATTTGGAGGGCATAGTGTTTGGTCACGGCATGGTTGAGGGCCACTTCCAGCCGTTGGCCGTCCGCCGTCTCGACGGTGTCCCACGAGACGCCCGTGCCCTCGACCGCCAGCACCTGCACGCCCGCGGGGAGGTGGATGGTGAAGGCATTCGTCTCGCCGCGCAACACATCGAAATGCAGCAGGCTGGACGAACTGATGAAGTTGTCCGAGAGAGTCGCGATGGTCGTCGTCATGCAGGCGATGCGCGGCGGCTCCAGCGGGACTTCCGGTTCCGGTGGCGCGGGCCTCGCGGGCAACTGCCAGCGCAGCGCAATGGCCTCGGAACCGGCGAAGGAAAGCTCCGCCTCGAGGCCTTCCTCGTGCCGATGCACACGCACGCTGGCCGCTTCCGGCGCCGATACGATCGCTTCGCGTTCCGCGACTTGCAGCCGTACCTTCGCGGGGGCCATCGGCTGTGCCGGAACCACTATCGACACCACGCCCTCGTTCCTCTTCGCAGGCACAAAAAACGAATACGCGAGCGTGTGATCGCCCGGCTCGTTCAGGTAGAGCACGAACAGCCCTTCCTTTCGCGTGAGAAAGGCCTCCTCGCCGTTGAGCGACACGGCATCGAGCGCGGTGGCGGCATCGAGCACGGGCACGGTGGACCATTCGTCACTCCATACGAACAGCCGCATGACGGCATCCACGCGGATGGCGGCCGGGTCCGTTGCGTCGATATCGTAGGCGACATCCCGCACGCTCCACGGCACCGGCGGGCGTTCCGGCTCAGGCTCCTCGCTATCCGGCGCGCGATCCTGGAAAAGCTCGAGCAACTCCTTAAAATCCTGCCAGGACATCCGCATATCCGCCGTGGGCAGGTCCGGAATCTCGATTCGCTCGCGGGCCGGGGCGGCGGCGAGCAAGGGCAGACAACACAGCAGCAATACAGCGCTTCGCATGGCGGAGTCCTCGGGTTGGGCCGGCAGGGCCGTCGTTGACGCTCTCTGCCAGTCCATACGCCCGAGGAACGGGGAAGGTTCATTCTAATTTTTGAGTAGAAGTCTGCCGATTTGGGTTGGGGGGCCTATGACCGGCGGCGGGATTCCTTCACCGCTGCCAAGATGTCGCGGGTCGTGGCCCGCGTGGCGATACTGGGCACATCGAACGGGGATCTCGACTCTGTGCCGAGGGTCACGCGGAATGACTCGCCGCCACGCCGAGTGATGATCACTTCCTCCTTTCGCGCTGTATCGAGGACTTCGGAAAGGCGCTGGCGGGCCTGCGAGTAGGTGTATTTCTTCATCGTGGCAACTCCATCACGGGAATGCTCAACTCCCGGGCGACGCGCTTCATTTGCTTGTCGAGCGTCAGCAGCGGCGCCCGCAAATTTAATGCGCACTCCAGAAAGTAGGCGTCATATGCGTATATCCCCGCCCGCGATGCGATGTGCAGGGCGGAGCGTATGTCAATGGGACGAAGGTCTACTGGGATTGCCTGCACGGCATCCCAGCACGGTACCACCTCGTCCGCGGTAAGGATACGCCTTTTCTTCATCGCAGCGATTGCGTTTCCCAGTTCAAATGGCAGCACCTGTGGCGCGGCGAGTTCATGACCGGTGGTCATCTCGATGATGCGTGCGCGTTCAGGCTCTCCCAGCGCCACTGCCAGGAAGATGTTGGTATCGGCCACGATGTGCATGCGTACAATTGTACGCTACTTTTGCTTGATTGGCAAGACAGTCCCGGCAATGACGCGTGATTGCGGGTCATTGCCGGGCTGTTTGGAATCGGTGTTGCCTGGGATGGAAGCGCTGCTTAGCGGCCCTGCTCGAAATCGGCGGCCCAACCGGCGATGTCGGCCTCTTCGTGGTCGCCGGAAAAGACGATGGTGCGGTAGCGGTAGGTGTAGGACCCGCCGGCAGGCACGGGCATCGGCTCGCCAAAGGCGAATGGGGTGGGCGACATGAACCCGTAGTTGCGGTTGAACCATTGCGCGGGGAACAGCGGGTTGCCGGAGTGCTGCACAATCGCCACGCCCTCGGTCTCGCCGTGGTGCTGTCCGTAATACGCGCACCACGCGGCCGACTGCTCGCGCGTGCCGTCCTCGTCGATGCCGCCGTTGGAATCTACCATGGTGCCGGTGCCGAGGGGGGCCTGCTCGGGGCCACGCTCAGGGTCACCGACGGCCAGCTCCGGCCGCATGCGCACGCTGAAGAACGAGTGGCCCGTCGGCCCGATGTTAAGGTCTTCCAGGATCTCGAAGGTGAACTCAAAATCGAGAATGCGAATGGTTAGCGACGGCGCGGTGATGGTCACCGTGCGTGTGTCGCGAATCTGGTGGGCATCCGCCTCGGGGACGATCCAGTCGCATTCATCCCGGAGCACGACTTTGTCGCCCGTGGCGGCGATGATGCGCGGCGCACGGGAGAAAATCTGCCCCGTGCTCAGGTCATTGCGAGGCTGCCAGTAGTTCCCGCGCTCGACGCCCTCGGAGCGGACATGATCGAGGCTGATGTAGAGCGAACTGTGGTGCGGGTAGGGCTCCTGGTCCCACGCGGTGACGCTCTCGCCCGTGGCTGGACCATTCACGGGATAGAAGAATGGGTACTTGTGCTCTTCGCCAAACAGATAGGCCGTGAACTCCTCGCCATTCACCGTGACGACGATGCGGTCATCCTCGACGAGCGCGCCGACAGTCTGCGCGTCCTCCGCGAATGCGGTGATGGATACAAGGGACACTGCGATAGCCAGCAGCGGTGTAAACAAGGTTGCGTGTACGCGATTCATGATTGCCCGTTCCTTCCAGGTTCGCTCGTCCGCGATTGACTTCGAGTGAGAATGTCCAGCTTACCCGTTCTTCGTCCGCCGCGTCGAGCGGGCGGTCCTTCATCCGTGAAATCAATGGAAATCCGTGTCGTATTCCGGGGGGAATCGGCCTCATGCGGGAGGGACTGTTGCGCCGTTGCCCAAGGTTTCTGAAAGTCTTGATCGTTAAGGCAGTCTAACTCTTAATGCATACGCATTTCGGGAGGGCGAGCGTCCTCGCGAGCCGCA
>ERZ869909.247-NODE-247-length-77168-cov-12.223710_pt1 | contig 77168 bp, 68 predicted proteins | sample MGYA00520892_ERZ869909 | MGnify/ENA primary metagenome ERZ869909 (study PRJEB32215, sample SAMEA104723947) | bioreactor metagenome | biome: bioreactor; feature: anaerobic bioreactor; material: water | place: China | collected 2015-03-12 ...
GTCTCGAGATAGGCACACACCGCGCCCTTGCGCTTGCCGCCCTGGTTTACCGCCACCGCGGTGTCGTTGACCACCTTGAGAAAGGGGATCACGCCCTGGCTCTTGCCGTTGGTGCCGCGGATCAGGCTGCCCAGCGCGCGCACCGGGGTCCAGTCGTTGCCCAGGCCGCCGGCGAACTTCTGCAGCAGGGCGTTTTCCTTGATCGACTGGTAGATTCCCTCGAGGTCGTCGGCGACGGTGGTGAGGTAGCACGACGACAGTTGCGCGTGGCGCGTTCCGCTGTTGAACAGCGTCGGCGTGCTGCTCATGAAGTCGAAGCCCGACAGCAGGCGGTAGAACTCGATGGCGCGCGCTTCGCGGTCGATCTCGTTGAGCGCCAGCCCCATCGCCACGCGCATGAAGAAGGTCTGCGGCAACTCGATGCGGACCTCGTCGACATGCAGGAAGTAGCGGTCGTACAGCGTCTGCAGGCCGAGGTAGTCGAAGCGCAGGTCGTTGTCGGCGTCGAGAGCGGAAGCCAGGCGGGCGAGGTCGTACTCGCCCAGGCGCGGGTCGAGCAGGCCGGCCTCGATGCCACGCAAAATGCCGCGCGGGAAGTAGTCTGCATAACCGCTGGCCATGTCGGCGTGGCTGGCATCAAAGCCCAGGGTTTCGTGACGCAGCGCGTCGAGCAGCAGCCTGGCGGCGACCTTGCCGTAGTCCGGATCGGTTTCGATCAGCGCGCGTGCGGCCAGCACCAGGGTCTGGCGCACCGCGGCCATCGGCACGCCGTCATACAAATTGGTCAGCGCATGCTCGAGCACTGTCGCGGCGCTCGCCGCGCCCAGCCCGGCGCAGGCTTCGTCGCAGCGGGCGCGCAGACCGGCGAGGTCCAGCGGGCGGCGTTCGCCGTTGTCGACCACGTGCAGCACCGGCGCTTCACCGCTTTCGACCTGGGCAGCGCGCGCGGCGGCGCGTTCGGCCGCACGTCGCTCGCGATAGAGCACATAGGCACGGGCGACGTCGTGGCAGCCTTCGCGCATCAGCGCGAGCTCGACCTGGTCCTGGATGTCCTCGATGTGCACGCTGCCGCCATCGGGCAGGCGCCGGGTCAGCGCCTGCACCACGTTGCGCGTAAGTCGCGCGACGAGATCGCGCATGCGCGCGGAGGCGCTGGCCTGAGTGCCTTCTACGGCGACGAAGGCCTTGGTCATCGCGGTGGCGATCTTGTGTGCGTCGAACTCCACGCAGGCGCCGTTGCGGCGGATCACCTGAAAGGCCAGGCGGGTGAGGTCGTCGGTGTTGTCGGCGGACAGGGAAAGGTCGGTCTGGGGGCGATCCATCGGCGCGGTTCCTCGCTGAGTGCGGCGTTGCAGCGGGGCGCCGATGAACCGGCTACGTCGGCACCGATGTCCGGTAACGGCAGGCCCTCGGGTCAAACCCGTTGGTGGTCCGTCAGCGGCGTTTCGGCGACGCGTGTCGCAAGTGATCCGGCGCGCCTGAAACCCAGGAGGGCCATGGCATGCCGGTACGCTCGTCAGGGGCACCCCGCCCTGAAAGGTTTCACGAAACCGGCACGCAACGCATCCGCATCGTCTGCGGTGGGCGGCGGGCCGGGCGTCGCTGCAGGTCTCCTGGCTCTCGGGTCGTCGTTTCGCGCCGGCCTTCCCGGAATGAATCCAGTGGCACGCAGGGGCGCAAAACTCGCCGATTACAGTTGCGGGGGCAGCCCCGGATTCCGTGACTCGCGGGTGCGAGATCACGTCACCGGATTCCCTTGTCCGGCTCACGCCGGACGGCAACGACGGATGCAACGTTAGCTGTCGAAGCGCGGCGAGTCAACCGGTTTGATGTGTCATTTCATACTAGATGTGCGATTTGTGCAGATGATGGGAACTAAATGTTGTTTTCGAGTGTAAGCCCGATCACATGGAAGAAGGGGGAGCCGGTCGGAAATGTGACAGGCGGAGTGCATTTGCCAGAAAATTGATTACAATTGATGACATCCGTCACCACGACGTCGCAGTGAGATTGCACTGGCGCCGTCCGTGTTTGCCCACCGGCCTCTCCTTCGTTCTGCGCCGACACATGTTCCACACCCGAGCCCACCTGTTGATTGCTACCCGCATCGCATTGTTCGCGATGCTGATGGCCGCATTTGCGCCGACGCTGGCGCGGGTGATGCCTGTGTCGGCAGACGATGGGGCACGATGGTTCGAGCTCTGTACCGGCTCGGGGGTCGAGTGGGTGATGGTCGATGGAGATGTGGACGAAAATGTCGGCCGTGAGGCGCACTCCGGGTCATCGGAGCATTGCCCCTTCTGCAAGCTTGCTGCCGAAACGCCGGTATTGATTGTGGCTACCAGCCCGGTCGAACTCAGCCTGCAACGTGCGGCGCCGATGCCGACCGCCTTTCTTCGTGCGCCACGCACCCTCTTTGCGTGGACCGTCGCCAGTCCGCGTGCCCCGCCCCTGATCGCCTGAGTGATTCCCTGGAAACGGCTTTGCCGTTTCCACGCCGATAAAGGCGCCAGAACAGGGGGGTGGGCATTTTCACCAGCGCCCATCCGCAATCAGGCTGCAAAACCCGCTTCGTTTTTCCGTCCCGTGATCGTGATCGCATGTGTTCGCGCGCGCGTGGCCGGGTCCGGGGAATTGCGTATGCGCTTCATCATCATGCGATCGTTCGATTCGTCACCACGATGTGCTGACACCCCCCGCGTGCGCGGTTTGCCGCCGCTTCAGTCACGCCTTGGGCGAGCGCTTGTGTCCTGCCGCGGGTGTTTCGCAATGATGGCCGCTTTGCCGAGGGTCGAATGCCGGTGATCGCGGTGTTCCGGCCCGGACGCCAGCGCCGTGGCAAGTACGTCTCCGTGCGATGGCGTTCGTGGGCGCTACTCGTGCTGGCGGCGATCTGGGTCGCACAGGCGAGCACGACCTTCTCGATCCAGATCGCGGCGGCAACCCGGGGTGGCTTCTTCGACGACATCTGCTTCGGTGCGTCTGCCTCGCAACACGGGATCGATGGGGAGACCTCGGGACAAGATAGCGTTGCCTGGCATTGTCCATTTCTGGTCCTCATCGATCGCCCTGTCCTGCCCGCAGTGTACGGGCTGTCGATCGCAGAGCGATGTGCAGCGGCGTCTCCCGTCGTCTGCGCCCGAGCCTTGCCAATCCGCGGAGATCCCGCATTTCTGCTGCCGCTGGTGCGAGCTCCACCCGCGCACTCCATGTCGTCTCGTCAAAGCTGAATCGATTCGTGACCGGTCGAGAAACCCGCTCCCCGCAAGCAATCAGCTGCGGGGCGCGGAGATCTTCGCGCCGGCGACACGTGTCGCCTTCCCGAATTCGGGAATCTTCGAACGACCGGGCTTGGCCGGGCGCACTCGCGTGCCGGGAGCCCTTGCAAGGAATGCAGAAAATGATGATCTTGAAGAAAACGCAGTCCCCTGTCTCTTTCATGCCTTTTGCCCGTGCTCTGGCGCCTGCCCCGCAGCGGACGCTGAGGGTGGGGCTGCCCCTTTCGCTGCCCCTTGCGCTGCCCCTTGCGCTGGCGCTTGCCCTGGCTGGCTGCGGCGGTGGGGGCGGAAGCGGTGGCTCTGGAACCACCCCCGAAACCGGGCCGCGTCAGGTGTCGATCGAGTTTGCCGCCAAGGCGGGGCAGGTTCCGGTGGACTGCGCGACGCCGATCGCGGCGCTCGGGAGCAGTGCCCTGAGGACGGAACTGAGCGATCTGCGGTTCTATGTGTCGGAGGTCGAGCTCATCGCGGTCGATGGCAGTACCGCCCGCGTGACGCTCGACGACAACGAGTGGCAGCATCCGGCCGCGGGGGTCACCCTGATCGATCTCGAGGACGGAACCGGCGCGTGCGCGCTGCGTGGCACGCCTGGCATGAACGAGGTCGTCGAGGGTACGGTCCCGGCCGGAGACTATCGTGGGGTGCGATTTACCCTTGGTGTGCCGAGCGAGTTCAATCACACCGATACCGTGGTGGAGGCGGCGCCACTGGATATCCAGGCGATGGCGTGGTCGTGGCAAGCCGGCCGGAAATACATCAAGATCGAAGTGGATCCGCTCGGTGGCGTGACCCGTCCCGCCGACCCGACCGCCAATCCTCCCATCACCGAAGGCTTCTCGCCGCGCTGGAATCTGCACCTGGGCGCAACCGGTTGCACGGGGAACCCGGTCAGCGGTGAGACCGTATCCTGCGCGTCGTCGAACCGGGTCGAGTTGCGGTTCGACAACTTCGATGCCGATGCCCAGCGTTTTGTCCTCGACCTGCAAAGCTTGCTGCTGACCTCCGATCTTTCGGTCGATTACGGTGGGCCTTACGGTTGCATGTCGGGCAAGACCGATCCCGAGTGCCCGGCGGTGTTCGAGCGAATGGGTCTCGACCTGGAAACCGGGCAGATGGTCAACCAGGGCGCAAACCAACACCTCTTCCGGATTGAGGCCAAGTGATGAAGCGGAGCCATGCAATACCCATGGCTCCGGGCTCCCGCCGCGCTGTGTGGCTGGCACCGCTTTGCGCGGTGCTCGTCGCCTGTGGCGGCGGGGGTACGAGCATCGATGATGATGGCGGGGTCGCGCCGGGCGGCGACTGGTCGTTCACGCTGCCCCGCTTCTTTCCGGCTCCGCGTGTTCCGTCCGAGGCGCCGATGACGCGCGCGCGGGTCGACCTGGGGCGTCACTTGTTCTACGAGCCCCGTCTGTCAGGCAACGGTACGCAATCCTGCGGCAGCTGTCATCGGCAGGAGATCGCGTTTACCGATGGGTTGCCGGTTTCGATCGGATCGACCGGCGAAGCGCATCCACGCAACGCGCAGGGATTGGCCAACGTGGTCTACAACGCCACCCTCACCTGGGCCAATCCGTCGCTGGTGACGCTGGAGCGGCAGATGGAGACACCCTTGTTCGGTGAGGATCCTGTGGAGATGGGGGTGAACGACGCCAACAGCGGCACGGTGCTCGCTCGCCTGACGGGGGACGCTGACTACACGGCGCGGTTCGCTGCAGCGTTTCCCGGTGAGGGCGATCCGGTCAACTGGCCCAACATCATCTCCGCCATCTCCGCCTTCCAGCGCACGCTGATTTCCGGCGATAGCCGCTACGACCGGTTTCTCAGGGGGGAAGAGGCGCTGACGCCGGCCGAGGAGCGTGGCCGGTTGCTGTTCTTTGGCGAAAAGGCCGAGTGCTTCCATTGTCACGGCAGCTTCAACTTCAATGACCAGATCGTGCACGCGGGCAGCCGCATCGTCGAAACGCCGTTTCACAACACGGGCCTGTTCAATATCGACGGCGAGGGCGGTTTCCCGTATCCGAACCGGGGGGTGTTCGAGCTGACAGGCCGCGCCGCCGACATGGGGGCGTTCCGCGCGCCCAGTCTGCGCAACATCGAGGTCACCGCCCCGTACATGCACGACGGCTCCATGGCCACGCTCGAGGACGTACTGGACTTCTATGCCGCCGGTGGGCGGGTCATCCTCAGTGGGCCGCATGCGGGTGACGGACGACTCAGCCCGCTGAAGAGCGATCTGATCGCCCAGATCCAGCTTACCGTGGCCGAGAAGGCCGACATCATTTCCTTTCTGAAGACATTGACCGATCATGAGTTTCTTACCAATCCCGAGTTCTCCGATCCGTTCGCGAATGCGCCGCGCTGAGACACCCTCGCAGCTACCCGCGCTGCGGCGTCGCGGCTTGCCGGGCGTGCGTCAGTTGGTCGGCGTGTTGTGCTTCGGCTGGTCGCTGCTATCCGTGGCGCACGACCCGACCGAACCCCTGATTCCGGATACACCGGGTCTGCGCATGGGGGCGGGGCTCGCGCTGTCGTGGGCGGATGCCCGCCACCCGATTCCCGCTGCGCGTCTGCCCGGTGTGCTGTTGACCGGCGCCACGGCGGACGATCGCAACGGCAGCGATCTGGAGCACGGCGTACTGTGGATCGGGCTGAGGCCGGCGGACTGGCTGGGCATGCAGCTTGTGGCGGGGTGGCACGGCAAGGAATCGGCGCATATCGAGTCGGCATGGATCGAAGCACGCCATACCGTCGATCGAGGTGTGTGGAATCTGGGCCTGGGGCGTGATGCGTTGCCCACGGGGGACGTCATTGCCGCCGCGGGCGAGTTCGATCTGTTCGGCCTGCAGCCACTGGCCAAGCGCGCCGCATTCGATGGAAAGTGGATCGACGACGGCGTGAATCTGCGCTGGGAAGGCTTTGATCGCTGGCAGCTGCGGGCGAATCTTGGCGCCTGGTACACGAGCAAGTTTCCCGCCGCACCGGACGCGAGCTGGTCTCCAATGTTGCATCTCGGTGCTACCCGTGGCGCGTGGACGGTTGACGGCTTCGTGGCGCATGTACGCGCGCCGCGACGCGGCAGCTTCATCACGCTGTCCGAGAACGCGCACAGCCACGGCGCGCCTTGTTGTGACCGCTCCTTGTCCGAGGTGGCCTGCTTCGAGGGGCGGGGCGACCTCGCCGGCGTATCCATCTCCTGGCATGCGACGACCTTTCCGGTCGAAGTGTCCGCTGCGGCGATCACCCGTCGCGAGCGGGGGGAGCTCTACTCGATCAACGGCGCGGCACGTTATCGCGGCCGTATTCACGGTGGCTGGGTCGAGATGCGGTGGCAACCATCGGACCCGTGGGAAATCGGGATACGTGCGGAGCGGGTCACCGCCGCGAACCGTCTCGCGGGTAGCGGCGCCTCGCTGCTTGCACGCGATACCGGGTTGATCCAGGACGGCCGTGCTGCGCAGCGCCTGAGTGGGGCGGCGCGCTGGGCGCCGCTTTCCGCCGTGCCGACGCTGCAGCTGGCGTTCGAGGTTGGAAACGAACGGGTCGCGGGAACGCGCAATCCCTACGCGATGCTGCGCGTGCTGTGGCGCGGTGACTTCGAGCGCGGGCTGAGATGACGTATGTGCAACGGTGTGTCGGGGCAAGGCGCAGCGCGCGCGGTGTCGGTTCCTGCCCCGGCCCCTTGTGCAAATTTCTGACTGACTGACAAGGAGTATCGACATGATCCGAGATCCGACCTTTTGTCTCTTTCTCCTTTCCCCGTTTTGCATTCGCGGACACCGTTCCTTCCTCTTGCTCGTCAGCGCGTTGCTGATGATCGCCAGCGTGCTGATGGCGTCCGCAGCCCATGCCCACGGTTACAGCGCTGGCAGCGTTCGCATCGACCATCCCTATGCATTGCCAAGCGAGGTGGGTGCGGACGGGCAGGTGTATTTCCGCGAGTTGAGAAACCGTGGCCGTCAGCCCGACCGCTTGCTTGGCGCGGTCACCTCACGCGCCGAACGGGTCGAGTTGGTGAATGCCCAGGGCGAAGTGGTCGAAGCCATCGAGGTGTTGCCGGGGGCGCGACTCAGACTGCTGCATCATCAACCCGTGCATCTGCGTCTGCTCGGCCTGACCGAACCCTTGCGCGATGGTCAGCGCTTTGATCTGACCCTGCGCTTCGAGCGTGGCGGCGAACGATCGGTGCGCGTCTATGTTCAACAACCCCGTGGGGATTGAGCGGCTGCGGTCGCGCGCTGCCTGTTCGAAGTGCGGGGCGTTTCGCGCATCCCCCTGCCGCGAGCTTGCTTGCAGGGGGGATGGCATCGTCCGCGTCCTTTGGAGCGCTCTCAAGACAACGTCGAGCCGCCTCGAGTTTTCCTGCCCCCTGGGGGGCGGAAGCGACACTGGCCGTTTCCCGGGGCGTTCAAAAGCTCATATTGAACATCGTACCCGGTAGCCACATTGCGATTTGCGGCACTGCCATCACAAGTGCCAGGCCGAGTAGAAGCATCAGCACATAGGGCATGACCCCGCGCACGATCTCCGACATCGGCGCGCGGGTAATCCCCTTGATGGTGAACAGATTCATGCCGACCGGCGGAGTGATCAGCGCGAGCTCCAGGTTGATCATCAGCAGTACTCCGTACCACACGGGGTTGATTCCGAGGTGCAGCATCACCGGCAGAATGACGGGGGTCGTGATCAGGATGATCGAGATCGTCTCGAGGAACATCCCCAGGATGAAGATCAGCAGCATCACCCCGAGGAGAAACTCGATCGTGCTGATCCCCATGGTGCTGACCATCCCGACGATTTCCTGCGGAATCCGGAGCATGGTCAGCACGTGTCCGAACACGCTTGCACCGGCAAGAATCATGAACAACATCGCCGAGGTCCGGCAGGCGTCGATTGCTGCGCTCCACAGGTCGCCGACGCCAAAATTGCGGTACACCAGGACCGCGATCAGCAGCGCCGCCATCGCGCCGACACCGGCCGCTTCGGTCGCCGTGAACACCCCGAGATACATGCCGCCGAGCACCAGCACCGGCAGAGTCAGGGCCCAGAACGACTTACGCACCGCAGCAACCAGTTCTCCCGCCGACGCGCGTTTCTCGACGCGGATGGTGTGCCCACCGAAACGTGCCTGGAGCATGCACCAGGCCGCGAAGACTCCTGCGAGGAGCAGGCCTGGTACGAGTCCGGCCACGAACAGCGCACCGATTGACGACTCGGTGATCACCCCGTAGAGCACCATGGGTCCCGACGGTGGGATCAGAATGCCCAGTGTGCCGCCGGCGGCGACCAGGCCATAGGCGGTGCGCGGAGTGTAGCCGTAGTGGATCATCTGTGGAATCGCGACTGCACCGATGGTCAGCGCAGTCGCAACGCTCGAGCCGGAGATCGCCGCGAAAATCGTGCACGCGATGACCGTGGCGACACCGATGCCACCGGGCAGATGACGGGTGAAGGTGAAGGCGGCACCGTACAAGTCATCGACGAGCCGACCGCGAATCATGATGTGCGCCATCAGCGCGAAAAGCGGGATTGCGACCAGCAGATAATGGTTGAGCTTGCCGAACACGATCTCGCCGAGCGCCCCAAGGTCGCCCTGTGCCACGTAGGTCAGCGTGCCACCGAACAAGGCCAGCCCGGCGAAGATCGGCAGGCCGGTGAGCAATAGCAACAGCGCGCCGAAGAGCAGCAACAGAAAGGTCATTTGAGCTCCTCGCGCTGAACATGGGTGGCTTCGCTGGCGCTCGCGACCACCGGCTCGCCGATCGCGGCGCGCAGCAATCCCGATATCGACGCCAGCGCGAGCAGGGCTCCGCCGATCGGTATCAGCATCTGTACCATGTACATCGGCACGTCCACGTGGCCATGCGAGCGGATACCGAGCATCTTCGAAAACGACACCGTCTCCCAGCCCTCGACGACGAAGAACACCGCCGTCACGAGAACCGCCAGCAGCGCCCAGACCGCAGCAATCCGCTTGCCGGTCGCGCCGAGCATGTTGGTCAGCATGTCGACACCGATATGCTCGCCGCGGCGCATCACGTCACCGGCCGCAAGCATGACGATCGCTACCAGCAGGTAACCGACGATGTCATCGACCCAGACCTGGGGGGTGTTGAGCACATAGCGCATGCCCACCGAATAGACGATCATCCCCAGCGAGGTGATCAGTGCGATCGCGGCGAGGGCCATTGCCAGCCGGCAGATGCCGATGACCAGCGTGTCGAGGATCATCACCAGTCGGTGTAGCACCGGGTGTTTGCGGGCGGGAGTATCGCCCGGAGAGTGGGAATGAGGCATGTATCGGGAACCGTCAGGATGGAGCCCGGCGCCTGGTGTCGGCGCCGGGCCGCGGGTCAGAGCTTCTCGATCAGATCGACCAGCTTGTTGGCATCGTCACCCAGCTTGCGGAAGGCTTCGAGCACGGGCGGCTGCATGTGTGCTTTCCACTCCGCGGCCTCGTCCTCGCTCTGCACATGGATGCCCATGCCCTTCTCACGCAGCTGCACGATCGCGTCGGCGGCGGTCTCCTCGGTGATCGCGAAGACTTCCTGCTCGGCCTTGGCTGCGGCACGCGCGATTCCGTCGCGAACGTCATCGGGCAGGCCATCCCACCAGGCAGGCGTCACGAACATGTGGAAATACACCGCGAAGAACGGGGTGACCGTGCCATATTTCTGCACCTCGTAGTAGCGACGGCTGTAGCCGGCCGATACATCGGTGAGGCCGGCATCGATCACACCCGTCTGCAACGCCTGGTACACCTCCGATCCCGGCATCGTGGCCGGTGCGGCACCGACGGCAATCAGTCCCTCATCGACCAGCCTCGAGAGGCCGCGAATCTTCATCCCGCGAAAATCTTCGGGGGCGATCAAAGGCTTGCTGTTGGACGTGAAGATGCTCTGGCGCGAGGTGTACAGCCACGCGATGTTGCGCACGCCTCGTTCGAGCAGTTTCGCCTCGAGCAGCTGCGCCGCCTCCGATCCCGGGAAGCGCTTCAGTCGCTCGAGATCGGTCATGAAATACGGAAGCGTGATCACGTTCATCTCGGGGATCGTGCCGCCCCACTGGAAATTGGTGACGATTGCGGCCTCGACCTGACCACGGGCGACTGCGGCATGGTTCTGCGACGCGGAGAAGGCCTGGTCTGCGCCGAAGATCTGGACTGCGACGCGATTGCCGGTTTCGCTCGCGACATCCGCGGCGAAGCGGTCCAGGGTCTTCGCGATATGATGGGTGGGCGGCAGCTGATGGCTCAGGCGCATTGTGAAGTCGGCCGCGAAGGCCGCGGTGACGCTCGTTGCGAACAGCATGGCGCCGATGATTGCTTTTTTCATTTTGTCTCCTCGAGAATGGTCAGCGGTGATGCATGGTTGCTTCGCAAGTCGTTCCGCGAAGCGGTCCCGCCCGTGCGCGGCGCGTCGGCGCGGCCCGGATGGTTCGGTTTCGGTTCCGGATCAAGACGGCGTCGCGCAATCGACCGGACGGTAGCGTGGCCCGGCCACGCCGACGTGTCCGGACAAAGCATGCCCGACCGCGTCGGCAAGCTCACTGCGGATCCCGAGCAGTGCGTCCAGATCGACGCCGCAGTCGTATCCCATCAAGCCGAGCATGTGCACCAGGTCTTCGGTGCAGATGTTGCCCGATGCGCCTGGTGCGAACGGGCAGCCGCCGAGCCCGCCGATGCAAGCGTCGAAGCGCTCGATGCCGACTTCCAGCGCGGCAACCACATTCGCCAGACCGAGCCCGCGGGTATCGTGCAGGTGCAGGCCGAACACGGCCTCCGGAAAGCGTGTCCGGGCGCGTTCGCAAAGCGCCGCGACCTGAGGTGGGTAGCCCATGCCGGTGGTGTCGGCCAGGCCGATGTGACGAATGCCGAGTGCGAGATAGTCTTCGATGATTGAAAACACGCGCGCTTCGGGAACATCGCCCTCGATCGGACAGCCGAAACTCATCGCAATCGCACCGCTCAGCGTGGGGCCGTGGTCGCGGACCATTGCGGCAATGTCACCGAAGCCGCTGAAGGAGCTGCGGATGTCGCGCCCGACGTTGGCCCGGTTGTGTGCCTCGGATGCGGAGACGACCAGTCCGATTTCGTCGACGCCAGCCGCGATCGCGCGCTCGGCGCCACGCGGCGTCATCGCCAGAGCATTGTAGATCGTGCCGGGCCGTCGGGTGATGCGGGCGAAGACTTCCTCGGCATCGGCCAGTGCCGGTACGGCTGTGCGCGACACGAAGGAGGTGACTTCGATGCGTGGGAATCCCAGCGCGGACAAACGGTCGACGAGCGCAACCTTGGTTGCGGTGGGAACGAATGCGGCTTCCATTTGCAGCCCGTCGCGCATCAGCACTTCAGTCAGGAAGATGCGTTTCATGCCATCCCTCCCGGGTGGTTCGCCGCAAGCTGGATCACGCCTCGCTCGGCGAGTGCGCGGATCTCGTCCTCGCTGAAGCCGCTACGGCGCAGCACGGGCTCGGTATGCGCACCGATCGTCGGCCCGAGTGATTCGATCGCCCCCGGGGTGGCCGACAGCTTGGGCACGATGCCCGGGATCTTGAGTTCGGTGCCGTCATCGAGCGGCGCGGACAGGATCATGTCGCGCGCCAGGTACTGCTCGTCTTCGACGATATCCGCAATGCTGTAGATCTTGCCGTGCGGTACGTCGGCCGCCTTGAGCACGCGCATGATCTCGGGCGCATCGCGCTCCGCGCACCAGTCGCCGATCAGCCCGTCGATATGATCGACATGCGCCCCCCGACCTGCGTTGTCGGCGAAGCGCGGATCTTCGGCGGCCTCGCCTTGCCCGATCGCATGCATCAGCCGTTTGAAGATCCCGTCGCCGTTGGCGGCAATGATGATGTTGACGCCGTCGCGCGCGACATAGGTGTTGGACGGAACGATGCCGGAGAGATTGCTGCCGGTGCGCTCACGCACCACGCCGTACATCGCGTACTCGGGCAGGGCGCATTCCATCAGGTTGAACACCGACTCGTGCAGTGCGACGTCCACGACTTGCCCCCTCCCGCCGTTCGTCTCACGGTGACGCAAGGCCATCAGCGCGCCGATGACGCCATGCAGGCCAGCGACCGAATCTCCGATCGACAGATTCAGGCGCACCGGTGGCCGGTCGGGGTAGCCGGTTACGTAGCGCAACCCGCCCATGGATTCGCCGATCGCGCCGAATCCCGGCTGGTCGCGCATCGGGCCGGTCTGACCGAAGCCGGACACCCGCAACATGATCAGGCCGGGGTTGTGCTCTGCGAGCGCGTCATAGCCCAGTCCCCACTTCTCCATCGTTCCGGGACGGAAGTTCTCGACGACGATATCCGCCTCACGGGCGAGCCTGCGGACGATCTCCTGCCCGTCCGGCTGACGCAGATCAATGGCAATGGATTTCTTGTTGCGCGCCTGCACGTACCACCACAGTGAGGTGCCTTGGTGCAGTTTGCGCCATGAACGCAACGGATCGCCGCCGCCCGGTGGTTCGATCTTGATGACCTCGGCGCCGAACTCGCCAAGTATGCGTGCCGCGAACGGCCCCGCAATCAGTTGCCCGAGTTCGAGTACTCTGATTCCGTGCAGAGGGGCACTCATGCAGTCTCCTACGGTATAGTTATTCTTCAGATTTGCTCCCGTGCTGGCAATGCCTAATTTGGCGAGAACAATCTGTGTTTGAGAGGATACTAGCCCCGTAGCGCTCGAGATAACAGCGAGTTTTTCTGTTGCTAAAGTTAGTTTTTCTATAGATTAAGAAATCTTTCGAAGCGCTGCCGACCCATGAACCGCCACCGTCTGCCCCTGAATGCGCTGCGTGCGTTCGAAGCCGCTGCCCGCCACCTGAGCGTCGGACGTGCCGCCGAAGAACTGTGCGTCACGTCCGGAGCCGTGAGCCAGCAGATCCAGCAACTCGAAGCGTGGATGAAGGTTCCGCTGTTCGTGCGCAGCGGACGCCAGCTCGCCCTCACGTCGGAAGGCCGGCAGCTGGGCACACGTCTGGAGCCGGTTTTCGACCAGCTTGAACGCGCGGTCACCGAGTTGCGTGCCAGCACCTCGCCCAACCTGCTGCGCCTGCGTCTTGCGCCAACGCTTGCAATCCGCTGGCTGATTCCGGCGCTGGCGGAGTTCATCGGGCGTCATCCGGAGCTCGAGGTCGAGGTCAATACCACCGCGATCACCGACGAGGATGTGCTCGACGACATCGATCTGGCGGTGCGCATCCGTGCCACTCCACCCGAGAACGAAGACTGGTTGAAGCTGTTCGATGACGCGTTCGTTCCGGTGTGCAGCCCGACGACAGCATCTCAGTTGCGCACGTTCGACGACCTGGAACAGGTGCCCCGCCTGCATTCCATCATCCGTCCGGAATCCTGGGGGATCTGGCTCGCGCATGCAGGTCTGGCACTGGATCCGCATGCCGGGCCCCGCTTCGCCAACGCCGCACTCGCGTATCAGGCCGCCGCGGACGACTTTGGCGTCGCGATCGGGCAGTGGGCGTACGTCGCTGCCGACGTGCGCGCCGGCCGCCTGGTCGTGCCGTTCGACCTGACGGCGCGCTCGCCGATCGCGTACTATCTGGTCAACGCCCGCCACAAATCCGCGTGGCCAAAGATCCGGCTGTTTCGCGCGTGGTGTGAAACGCTGGCCCAGCCGCCCGTTCGTTGAAACGTGCCTCGGGGCGTGGGGTCATGATGCCGGCCGCACACCCGCATTGGAGTTGCTGAACGGATGCGTCCGGCAAGGCGTTCGCCATTGCACGCGACAGTTTTTTCCTGCCTGCGGACTTGGTCGATGCGAACGAGGGCGACGAGTCCGCCAAAGGCAACGGATCCAGGCATGCAGGGTGGCAAAGCCGGTGGATTGCTGTATAAAATTGCAGCCATGAACGCACTTGACTGGCGACCCTCACAACCCTGCACTCCCGCGCTCCGCCTCGAAGGGCTCAATCCGGCGCAGCGCGAGGCGGTCGAATATGGTATCGATCCGGCGGGCGAAGCCGCGCGGTGTTCGGGACCGCTACTGGTGATCGCGGGGGCCGGTTCGGGCAAGACCAACACCCTGGCCCACCGCGTCGCGCACCTCATCCTCCACGGTGCCGACCCGGGACGCATCCTGCTGCTCACCTTCTCGCGCCGCGCCGCCGACGAGATGGGTCGCCGGGTGCGGCGCATCCTCGGTCATGCCGCGGCCGAGCACCCGTGGCTGGCCTCGGCCGCGCTGCAGTGGTCGGGTACCTTCCACGGTATCGGCGCACGCCTGCTGCGCGACTACGCCGGGCGCATCGGGCTGGACCCGGCCTTCACCATTCACGATCGCGAGGACTCCGCCGACCTGATGAACCTCGCCCGCCACGAGGCCGGGCTGTCGTCGCGCAGCAAGCGCTTTCCGCTCAAGAGCACCTGTCTCGCAATCTACTCGGCGGTGGTGAATACCCGTGCACCGCTGGCGGAGGTGTTGCAATCGACCTTTCCGTGGTGCGCCGAGTGGGAGACCGACCTCAAGAGCTTGTTCCGTGCCTACGTCGCCGCCAAGCAGGCACAGCAGGTGCTCGACTACGACGACTTGCTGCTGTACTGGGCACACATGGTGATGGAGCCGGCGCTGGCCGACGAAATCGGCGACCTGTTCCAGTACGTACTGGTCGATGAGTATCAGGATACCAACGTGCTGCAGGCCGGCATCCTGCTGGCGATGAAGCCGGACGGACGCGGGCTGACCGTGGTCGGCGACGATGCGCAGTCGATCTACGCCTTTCGCGGCGCTTCGGTGCGCAACATTCTCGACTTTCCCGGGCAGTTCGACCCGCCGGCGCACCGGGTCACGCTGGAGCAGAACTACCGCTCGACGCGGCCTATCCTCGACGCCGCCAACGCGGTGATCGCGGAGGCAAGCGAGCGCTACAGCAAGAATCTGTGGTCTGGACGCGACGACATCGCGCGCCCGCAACTCGTATCCGTGCGCGACGATGCCGACCAGGCTGCCTTCGTGGTAGAGCGCGTGCTGGCGCGGCGCGAGGAGGGGATCAGACTCAAGCAGCAGGCGGTGCTGTTCCGTGCCGCCAGCCACAGCGCACGGCTGGAAATGGAGCTGACCCGGCGCAACATCCCGTTCGTGAAGTTCGGCGGACTCAAGTTTCTCGAAGCCGCCCACGTCAAGGACATGCTGGCGCTGCAGCGCTGGGCCGAGAACCTGCGCGACCGGGTGTCGGGTTTCCGCGTGGTGCAGTTGCTGGCCGGCATCGGCCCGAAGACCGCCGGCCGGGTGCTCGACCACGTATGCACCGCACCCGACGGCTGTGCGTTGCTTGCCGAGCAACCGGTGCCCGAGGCCGCGCAGGCGGTCTGGGCAGAGTTCGCCGCACTGGTCGAGCACCTGCGCAGCCCCGAAGCGCCGTGGCCGACGAGTTTCGAGCTCGCCTGCCGCTGGTACGAAGCGCAGATGCCGCGCCTCTACGACGACGCGCTGGTGCGCCAGGCCGACATCCAGCAGCTTGCACGCATTGCCGCCACCTATCCGAGCCGCGAGCGCTTTCTCACCGAACTCACCCTCGACCCGCCCAGCGCCACGAGCGACGAGGCCGGCATGCCGCTGCTCGACGAGGACTACCTGATCCTCTCTACGCTGCATTCTGCCAAGGGCCAGGAGTGGAATGCGGTCACCGTGCTCAACGCGGTCGACGGCTGCATCCCGTCCGACATCGCCACCCGCCACAGCGCCGAGATCGAGGAGGAGCGCCGCCTGCTCTACGTAGGCATGACGCGTGCGAAGGACCGGCTCGAACTCATGGTGCCGCAGCGCTTTTACACCACCCAGCAGCAGGGCATGGGCGACCGCCACGTCTATGCCGGACGCACGCGCTTCATCCCCAACCGTCTGCTGCCGCATTTCGAACAGATCTCGTGGCCGGAACCGCCACCGGAACTGCGCGGCACGCCGGGTTCACGCCAGGCGGCGCTGGATCTCGCCGCAAGGATGCGCGGCATGTGGGAATGACCGTCCAGCGCGTCGTGATGCATGCCCCACCGCAACCGCCCGGGTGCGCGTGTGCACATCAGATCTGAATCACGTGGAGATGGAATCGTGTATGTTCTTGCACCAGAGAGTCCTGAATGACCCTCGCGATGACTGGATCGTCAATGTGCGTCCAGCCTGGAGATCGCAGTCGAACGTGCCCGGGTGGTGGGCGTCTGGCGCGCTACGACGACGAGAGCGGGCAGATGTGACAGAGATGCCGGTGGTGCGCCATCGACGAACAGGACATCATGACTGAACAACAACGATGGAGCACCTATATGCAGAACATCCTGATCATCCTTCATGCCGCCCCCTACGGCAGCGAGCGCTGTCTGTCCGGACTGCGGGTGGCTTCCGCGCTGGCGGGGCACGACGACAAGCCACGAATCAGGATTTTCCTGATGTCGGATGCAACCATCGTCGGCCTGCCGAACCAGGTCGACGGCACCACCAATGGCCTGCAGGGCATGGTCGAGACGCTGGTCAATCACGGCGTCGACATCCGCCTGTGCCGTACCTGCGCGCTGGCCCGTGGTCTGGGGGAGTTACCATTGATTCCGGGATTGAGCATCGGCACGCTCGCCGATCTGGCCGATGCCACGCTCGAAGCGGACAAGGTGCTGACGTTCTGAATGTGCCGATCGGCGGCGGCGTGGGCCCGTGCCCGCAGTGCGCGGGCACGGTGGAATGACGGCTTGTCGCAGGTGCTCGGCGGTGGCGTATGCCTTATTCGTCGGCAAAGGCCGCCAGTGCCTCGGCTAGCTGTTCCGCGCTGACGCCCTCGGCCAGTTTGGCGGCCTCGGACAACGCACCTTGTTGCACCGCCTGTGCTCCCGCCTGCTTGATGAGGGCCACTGACTGCCCGGCTTCACGCGGGGACTCGAACCCCCGGCTTTGCAACAGCAGGCGCCCGTCGCCATCGACCAGCTTGAAGTAGAACTGCCCGTCCGACTCGCGATACTGCTTGAACTGCGGTTTTGCCCGCGTGCGTTCGTGCGGCTGGTCGGCCGTGGCAGTCACGCTGTCCAGCCGTCGCAGGCCCACCGCATGGCGCAGTTCGGCGATGAACGGGGTCGCGATCGTCCTCGCCCGGGCCGCGCCTTCCTGCAATTTCTGCTCGATTCGCTCGGGTTGCGCGATGAGGGCGTCGAAGCGTTCGCGCATTGGCGCCACCGCGTGCTCGATGTGCTCGAACACCGCCTGCTTGGCCTCGCCCCAGGCAATGCCGCCGGCAAACGCGGCGCGCATCGCTTCGGTTTCAGCCTCGGTGGCAAAGGCCTGATACAGCTGGAACAGCGCCGAGCCCTCGGTCTCCTTGGGCTCACCCGGCTGGCGTGAATCGGTGACGATGGAAAACACCCGCTTGCGCAGCTCCGCCGGGGGTGCGAACAAGGGGATCACGTTGTCGTAGGACTTGCTCATCTTGCGACCGTCGAGGCCGGGCAGGGTGGCGACGTTCTCGTCGATGACCGCTTCCGGCAGCACGAAGTGTTCGCCGTACAGATGATTGAAGCGTGCGGCAATGTCGCGCGCCATCTCGATATGCTGGATCTGGTCGCGTCCCACCGGCACGGCGTGCGCCTTGAACATCAGGATGTCGGCCGCCATCAGCACGGGGTAGTTGAACAAACCCATGTTCACCCCGGCATCCGGTTCTTCGCCCTCGGCGTTGTTGCGATCGACCGCCGCCTTGTAGGCATGGGCGCGATTGAGCAACCCCTTGCCGGCGACGCAGCTGAGCAGCCAGGTCAGCTCGGGGATCTCCGGGATATCAGACTGGCGGTAGAACCACACCCGATCGCTGTCCAGGCCCGCAGCCAGCCAGGTGGCGGCGATCTCGAGTGTGGAGCGCTGCACCCGTGCCGGATCGGTGGTGCTGATCAGCGCGTGGTAGTCGGCGAGAAAGTAGAAGCTCTCGACGTCGGTACGCTGGCTGGCCGCCACCGCCGGGCGGATGGCGCCGGCGTAGTTGCCGAGATGAGGGGTGCCGGAAGGCTTGATGCCGGTAAGAATGCGCTGAACGGACATGGCGAAATCCTGCGGAAGTAGGAAAGGGCGTCGACGCCGTCGGGCAACGAGTCGGTGCGCGACGGTGGAATAACCGAAAGCCGCGAGTGTACCAAGCCGTGGAGGAAGTGGGCGTTGAATACCGCGTTGGTGATGTGGTGTCGGGAAGCCGCACATACGCTGAACGCTTGATGACAATGCGCAAAATCCAGGGCAGGCGATTCAGCCAGGCTCCACCGGACCTCCCACGTGCGCCTCCACGTACCGGAACAAAAAGTCCAGAAAGCTTTGCGCTGCCGGTGACGGCGAGCGACCGTTGCGGGTGAAGGCGTAGAAGCGGCGGGTGACCTGCGGCCCGACGAGGGGGCGCATCTCGAGCCGGTACAGGCGTACCAGCGAGGCGGCGTAGGGGATGCAGACGGTGACGCCAAGGCCGGCGGCGACCATGCTCAATGCGGTGGACATGAAGGTGACGGTGGCATTGGGGTCGATGTCGAGTTCGCGCATGGCGGTGCGCAGATCGACCGACAAACGCTCGGTGAACTGACCTTGCAGGGTGATCAGCGGGTGATCGACCAGGTCGGCCCAGCGCACCGTATCGAGATTGCCGAGCGGATGGCCGGGCGGGAACACGGCGGCGAACGGGAGCTCGAACAGGGTGGTGGCGACGATGTCCGAGTTGGGGTCGCGCTCCGGGCCTACACCGAAATCGACCTCGCCGGAGAATACGCGCGAGGTGACGCTCTCGACCGCACAGTCGATCAAGCGGATGCGTACCTGGGGATGCTCGCGGCAGTAGGCGGCGATGACCTCCGGCATCAGCGTGCACGCCATGAGCTGCGGCGCGGCGATGCGGACCACGCCTTTCTTCAGCGCCTTGAGGTTGGCGACCTCATCGAGCACGCCGTCCAGATCGTTGAGGATCTTGTCGATCAGCGGGTAGATCTCGCGACCGATGTCGGTGAGCTGGATGCGCCGCGTGCTGCGGTCGAACAGGCGTACGCCGAGCATCTGTTCCATCTCCTTGATCAGACCGCTGAGCGCGGACTGGGTGACGAACAGGCTTTCGGCGGCGAGGGTGAAGCTGCCGGTGCGGGCCACCGCGATGAAGGCGCGCAGTTGGCGCAAGGTGATATTCATCAGCCAAGGTGATAAATCTATCTGAAAAAGTCGTTTGAATGATAGATCGCTTTGGGCTGTAATGCAGCATGCCCGGTGCGGGGATCGCTGCACACGCATCGCGCCGGGTACCGGTCGAGCCGCACCAGGACAGTCCGCATCGAGGCGGTCGCGAGAATGAAGAGAACGAAGAGGAGAACACGATGAGTACGCTGGTCAAGAAAGTCCATCACGTTGCGTATCGCTGCAAGGACGCGCTGGAAACCGCGCGCTGGTACGAAAAGCACCTGGGCATGGAGCTGGTGCTGTCGATCGCCGAGAACGAAGTGCCCTCCACCAAGGAGCCGGATCCGTACATGCACATCTTTCTCGATGCCGGCGCGGGCAACATCCTGGCGTTCTTCGAGCTGCCGACCCGTGCGCCGATGGGGCGTGACGAAAACACGCCGGCGTGGACCCAGCATCTGGCCCTCGAAGTCGATTCCATGGATACTCTGCTGGCAACCAAGGAGCGACTGCAGTCGGAAGGCATCGACGTGGTCGGTCCGACCGACCATGCGCTGTTCCAGTCGATTTATTTCTACGACCCCAACGGCCATCGGCTCGAACTGGCCGCCAATACGCATCGACCGGGCATGCTCGAGGCGCTCGACAAGGTCAAGTGGGAGATGCTCGAAGAGTGGGCGCAGACCAAGCAGGCGCCCAAGCACGCGGCCTGGATGCACGATGGCAGCTACAAGGAGATGTTCAAGTGAAACTGGCCACCCTCAAGAAAGGCGGACGTGACGGTACGCTGGTCGTCGTCAGCCGTGACCTGACTCGCTGCCGCGCCGTGCCCGCCATCGCGCGCACCCTGCAGGCCGCGCTGGACGACTGGGACGCCTGCGAGGCACAGTTGCGCCAGGTGTACGAGGCGCTCAACAGCGGCGCGGTGGAGTCCGAGCCCTTTGATCAGGCGGCCTGCCATTCGCCGTTGCCGCGGGCCTACCAGTGGGCCGACGGTTCGGCCTACATCAACCACGTCGAGTTGGTGCGCAAGGCGCGTGGCGCGGAGCTGCCGGAGTCGTTCTACACCGACCCGCTGATGTACCAGGGGGGCTCGGACAGCTTCATCGCGCCGCGTGACAAGGTCGTCGCCGACGAAGCCTGGGGCATCGATTTCGAGGCCGAGATCACCGTCATCACCGGCGACCTGCCGCTGGGCGCGGGGCCGGACGAGGCGGCCAGGGCGATCCGGCTGGTGATGCTGGTCAACGACGTCAGCCTGCGCAACCTGATTCCGGGTGAGCTGGCCAAGGGATTCGGTTTCTTCCAGTCCAAACCGGCCAGCGCGTTCAGCCCGGTGGCGGTGACCCCGGACGAGCTCGGCGACGCGTGGCGCGACGGCAAGCTGCATCTGCCGCTGGAGGTCACCCTCAACGGCAAGCCCTTTGGCAAACCCAACGCCGGTGTGGACATGACCTTCAACTTCCCGCAGCTGGTGGCGCACATCAGCAAGACGCGCGAGGTCGAGGCCGGCACCATCGTCGGTTCCGGCACGGTGTCGAACAAGCAGGGCGGACTGTACGGGTCGAGCATCGACAACGGCGGCGTGGGCTACTGCTGCCTGGCCGAAGTGCGCATGTACGAAACCATCGAGCAGGGCAAGCCCGCCACGCCGTTCATGCGTCCTGGCGACACGGTGAAGATCGAGATGCGCGACGCTCAGGGCCGCGACATCTTCGGCACCATCGAGAATACCGTGGTCGGGCTGCAGGGATGAAGCTGCATACCTATTTCCGCAGTTCTGCCGCCTACCGTGTGCGCATCGCGCTCAACCTGAAGGGCCTGGCCTTCGATGCGTTGCCGGTGCATCTGGTGCGTGGTGGCGGAGAGCAGCACCAGCCGGACTATCGGGCGGTGAATCCGGCCGGGCTGGTGCCTGCGCTCGAGGATCGTGGGCAGGTGTTCACCCAGTCGCTGGCGATCATCGAGTATCTGGATGAATCCCACCCCGAACCGTTGCTGCTGCCCGGCGATGCGGTCATGCGCGCGCGCATCCGCGAGCTGGCGCTGACCATCGCCTGCGACATTCATCCCATCAACAATCTGCGCGTGCTGCAGTACCTGACGCGCGAGTTCGGCGTCAGCGACGAGCAGAAGACGGCGTGGTACCGGCACTGGGTGGTGTCGGGGCTGGAAGCGGTCGAGGCCTTGCTCGCCGCACGCGAGACGCTGGCATCACCGGGGGCGGAAGCCGACCGTTTCTGCTTTGGCGATACCCCAACGCTGGCCGATGTCTGCCTGGTGCCGCAACTCTACAACGCGCGTCGCTTCAAGTGCCCGGTCGATCACCTGGATCGAGTGCTGCGGGTGGTCGAAGCCTGCGAGGCGCTCGAGGCCTTCCGCCTGGCGGCGCCCGAGAATCAGCCGGACGCGGAGTAAGGTCAACGGCGGCTACCGTCGCCCTGTCGGGTGCGCCCGAACACTGAAACCCCATCGCCCGGGATCCCCGGCTGGTGGGGTTTTTCGTATGAGCACATGAAGTACGGGGCGGCGCTGCCGCCAGGGGTGGTCGCAAGGTGGTGGCGATGGAGTGCAGTGCTCCGTGGTCGGTGCCGTCGTTCGTCGAATATGCACCACTTTCGCGCATTGAGTCGACAGGGCACTGTTCTGGGGTGTGCGCCCGTGCGTCCTGGTGCATGCGCACACCAACGGGGCATTCTTCATGCGTTTTGAGCCCTGTTTGCACCGAGTGCAACGGCGTGGCGACCTTCTGGTGGGGCGTTTCGCAGCCCCGGAGTTGTGCATGACCGCCCTTTGTTGCACTGCAACGGGGCGATTTAGTGCCATCCCGGATGCTGCCGCAGCCGGGCGCAATGTGCTTGAAATCAAGATGCCAGAAGGAGTTGCGGCCCGCTAGGGGCGGGTTGGCACGAAGAATGCTTTATTGAGACCGAGCACCGGATTCGTCCAATGGCGGATGAACCCGGGCAAAGAAAGGGCAAAGGCGTCCATTTCCAGCGTGCGAGACCAGTGGGTCTCGCGCGTGGCGGAATGGGCGCCTTTTTTGTTTTCCGGATGATGTTTCGAGGAGTCGATGATGCGTGAACTACCGTCATGCGCGAATCCGGCGGACGCGCCACCGCCCATGCGGGGCGGCGACGAGCGTGCGCAGAGTCGCCTGCGTGCCGTGCCCACGGGCAGGGCGTATCTGGTCGGTGCCGGACCGGGGGCGGCGGATCTGCTGACCCTGCGCGCGGCACGCCTGCTGCGTGAGGAAGCCGAGGTCGTGCTTGCCGACGAGCTCGTGTCGGCGGAGGTGCTGGCGCTGGTGCGCCCCGAAGCGCGGGTGCTGCGGGTCGGCAAGCGCGGAGGGCGCGCTTCCACGCCGCAAGGTTTCATCCATCGGCTGATGGTGCGCTACGTGCGCCACGGCAAGACGGTGGTGCGGCTCAAGGGTGGAGACCCCTTCGTGTTCGGGCGTGGCGGAGAGGAGGTCGAGGTGCTCGCCGAGGCCGGCATCCAGGCCGAGGTCGTGCCAGGTCTCACGGCAGGAATCTGCGTCCCGGCCGCGGTGGGCATCCCGGTCACGCATCGCGCCCACACCCACGGCGTGACGCTCGTAACCGGCACCACCGGCAACGGCCGCGAACCGGACTGGGCGGCGCTGGCGCGTTCGGGCACCACACTGGTCATCTACATGGGCTTGTCGCGTCTGCTCAGCATCGTCGCACGCCTGATCGCGGGTGGTTTGCCCCCGGATACGCCCGCCGCGGCGGTGGCTTCCGGCTGTCTGCCGGGGCAACGCCACGTCGCGACCTGCTTGCGCGATCTGCCTGCACGCGTCGCGGCGGAGGGGCTCAAGTCACCGGCAATCATCGTGGTTGGCGAGGTTGCGGCACTGGCACGCAGCACGGATATCGCGGCACCGGTCGCGCACGCGGCCTGACGCTCGCGCACGCGGTCAGAAGTCAGAAGAATCCCAGCAGGAGAATCATCATGAAGAAAATGAAGCTTGTCCTCGTCGGCAACGGCATGGCCGGAATCCGGACGATCGAGGAATTGCTCAAACTCGCCCCGGACATGTACGACATTACCGTCTTCGGCGCCGAGCCCCACGGCAACTACAACCGCATTCTGCTCTCGCCGGTACTCGCCGGTGAAATGACGCTGCCCGAGATCATGCTCAACGATCTCGACTGGTATCGCGACAATGGCATCACCTTGCACGCCGGCAAGACGGTGACGGCCATTGATCGCATCCGTCGCAAGGTGGTCGCCCAAGGCGACGATGGCGAGGTGATCGAGGCCGACTATGACCGTCTGTTGCTCGCCACCGGTTCGACGCCGTTCATTCCACCGATTCCGGGCAAGGATCTGCAGGGGGTGCTGGGCTACCGTGACATTGCCGACACCGAGGCGATGATCGAGGCGGCCGGCCGGTATCGCCACGCGGTGGTCATCGGCGCCGGCCTGCTGGGGCTGGAGGCGGCCAACGGGCTGATGCTGCGGGGCATGGACGTGACCGTGGTGCACATCGGCGAGTGGATCATGGAGCGCCAGCTCGACCGCGCCGCCGCCGACATGTTGCAAGCCTCGCTCGAAGCGCGGGGGATGAAATTTCTGCTCGCGAAACAGACCGAGGCCCTGCTCGCCCGCGATACCGGCGACGATGGCGGAGATGGGGGGCGTCGGGTGAGCGCCGTGCGCTTCAAGGACGGCATGGAGATCCAGGCCGATCTGGTCGTCGTCGCCGCCGGCATCCGGCCCAATTTCGCGCTCGCCGAGTCCGCCGGGCTGTACTGTGGCAGCGGCCGGGTGCGGGGCATTCACGTGTCGGACACGCTACAGACGGTGACCGACCCGCGCATCTACGCGGTCGGCGAGTGCGTTGCCCATCGCGGTGTGGCGTACGGTCTGGTGGCGCCGCTGTTCGAGCAGGGCAAGGTGTGCGCCAATCATCTGGCGAATTTCGGCATTGGCCGCTATGAAGGCTCGGTGACCTCGACCAAGCTCAAGGTGACCGGCATCGACGTGTTCTCCGCCGGAGACTTCAGCGGCGGCGGCGACACCGAGGAAATCGTGCTGCACGATCGCCAGGGCGGGGTGTACAAGCGCCTGGTGATTCGCGACAACCGGATCGTGGGCTCGGTGCTGTATGGCGACACCGCCGACGGCACATGGTATTTCCAGCTGATGAAGGACGGCCAGGACATTCATGAGATCCGCGATCACCTGATGTTCGGTCAGAACCACCTCGGCGACACCGGACACAAGGGTGAGAACCGTGCCGCGAGCATGCCCGACACGGCCGAAGTGTGTGGTTGCAACGGCGTGTGCAAGGGCACCATCGTCAAGGCGATCAAGGAACAGGGCCTGTTTTCGCTGGACGAGGTCAAGAAACACACCAAGGCGGCTTCGTCCTGCGGATCGTGCACCGGCCTGGTCGAGCAGATTCTCGCTTCCACCGTCGGTGGTGCCTACCAGGCGGTGAGCGCGCACGACAAGGCGGTCTGCGGGTGTACCGACCTGTCGCACGGCGAGGTGCGCAAGGCCATTCGCGACAACAGGCTGCTGACGATCCCCGACGCAATGGCCTTCATGGGCTGGAAAACGCCCAACGGGTGCGCCACCTGCCGGCCCGCGCTGAACTACTACCTGATCTCCACCTGGCCACACGAAGCACAGGACGATCCGCAAAGCCGGTTCATCAACGAGCGCGCCCACGCCAACATCCAGAAGGACGGTACGTACTCGGTGGTGCCGCGCATGCTGGGCGGGCTGACCACGCCCGACGAGCTGCGCCGCATCGCCGACGTTGCCGACAAGTACGCTGTTCCGACGGTCAAGGTCACCGGTGGCCAGCGCATCGACCTGCTCGGCGTCAAGCGCGAGGACTTGCCGCTGGTGTGGAAGGATCTGGGCATGGCTTCGGGGCACGCCTACGGCAAGAGCATCCGCACGGTGAAGACCTGCGTCGGCGCCGAGCACTGCCGCTTCGGTACGCAGCGGTCGATGGCGATGGGGGTGGATCTCGAGCGCATGCTGTTCGGCATGTGGAGCCCGCACAAGGTCAAGCTGGCGGTGTCCGGCTGCCCGCGCAACTGCGCCGAATCCGGTATCAAGGACGTTGGCGTGATCGGCGTAGATTCGGGCTGGGAGCTCTACGTTGGCGGCAACGGTGGCATCAAGACCGAGGTGGCGCAGTTCCTGTGCAAGGTCGCCACGCGTGAGGAGGTGATGGAGTACTCGGCGGCTTTCCTGCAGCTGTACCGCGACGAGGGGTACTACCTCGAACGCACCGTGCATTACCTGCATCGCGTTGGCCTCGAATACGTGAAGAAAAGGGTGGTCGACGACGCCGACAACCGCAAGGCGTTGTACGAGCGTCTGCTGTTCTCGGTACAGGACTACAAGGATCCGTGGGCGCAGCGCGCAGAGGATTCGTCGGCGGGCGTGTTGCGCCGGCAATTCGAGACCCTGGAGGCGTGACCGGCATGGAGATGACGATGGACAACAATCGAGCGGTTGCGGCCGCAACCGAGGGTGCCCCGGGAGAGGGGAGCGTGGGCGAGGTGCTGGATGGCTGGAAAGCGGTGTGCCCCCTGGAGGCCATTCCGGTACTGGGCGCGCGGGTGGTGGCCTCGCGCCATGGCGACATCGCGATCTTTCGCACGGTCGATGACGAGGTGTTTGCCATCCACGACAAGTGCCCGCACAAGGGTGGGCCGCTGTCGCAAGGCATTGTGCATGGCCGCGAGGTGACCTGCCCGCTGCACGGCTGGAAGCTGCAACTCGACAGTGGCGAGGCGGTGGCACCCGATGTCGGCTGTAGCCGACCGTTCGCGGTGCGCCTGGTCGACGGCGTGGTCGAGCTGAAGGTCTAGCGAGCGTCCGAGGATCGGAGGAGGCCCGCTCGTGGTCGTGCCCGAACGCCCATCGGCGACGGGGACGGCAAGTGGAGCGGGTACGACGAACGGGCGTGCGGTCGCCGCCGCCCAACAAGAAAGTATGTGACGAAATGGACAGGAAAGCGTTTCTCAAGGCCGGCCATCCGCCGACGCTGCTGGCGGCCTTTCTCTACTTCGATCTGGCCTTCATGGTCTGGGTGTTGCTCGGACCGTTGGGGGTACAGATCGCCGAAGACCTGGGGCTGGATCATGCGCAAAGGGGCATGATGGTGGCCCTGCCGGTACTCGCCGGTGCGTTGCTGCGCATCGTCATGGGGGTGCTCGTCGATCACCTCGGACCCAAGCGTGCTGGTGCCATTGGTCAGGTCATCGTCATCGTCGCGCTGGCCGTGGCTTGGTGGTTCGGCATCAGCTCCTACGCCCAGACGTTGATACTGGGACTGTTCCTCGGCTTCGCGGGGGCGGCGTTCGCGGTGGCCTTGCCGCTGGCCTCGCGCTGGTATCCACCCGAACATCAGGGCACGGCGCTGGGCATCGCCGGAGCCGGTAACTCCGGCACGGCGCTGGCCGCGTTGTTCGCCCCGGGCCTTGCGATCGCCTTTGGCTGGAACAATGTGTTCGGGTTGGCGCTGATTCCGCTGGCGCTGGTGTTCGTGTTTTACATGATCGTCGCCAAGGATGCCCCCGAGTGCCCGCCGGCCAAGCCGCTGTCCGAGTACTTCAAGGTGCTCAAGGACAAGGATGCGTGGTGGTTCATGTTCTTCTACTCGGTTACCTTCGGTGGTTTTGTCGGTCTGGCTTCGTCGCTGACGATCTACTTCAATACTCAGTATGGGCTCGACCCCAAGATGGCCGGCTACTTCACCGCCGCCTGCGTGTTCGCCGGTTCGCTGGTGCGGCCGATTGGCGGTGCGGTGGCCGACCGTATCGGTGGCATTCGCAGCCTGACCGCGATGTACCTGTTCGCCGCGGTGTTTCTGGCAATCGTCAGTTTCGACCTGCCGGCCGCGTGGATTGCACTGGTGGTGTTCATGCTCGCGATGCTGGCTCTGGGCATGGGCAATGGCGCGGTGTTCCAGTTGGTGCCGCAGCGTTTCCGGCGCGAGATCGGCGTCATGACCGGTCTGGTCGGCATGGCGGGCGGGGTGGGTGGTTTCTATCTGGCGTCATCGCTGGGCATGTCGCGCCAACTCACCGGCAGCTACCAGATCGGCTTTCTGGTGTTCGCGGCACTGGCACTGGTGGCCCTGGTCGGCCTGACGCTGGTCAAGACCCGCTGGCGCACGACCTGGGGCGCGCCGCATCTGACGTCGGCGCGAATCTGACGATGAGGTCTGTGTAATGGGTGTGGTCATGGCATTCGGGCCTGGAGGGCCGGTCGCGAGCGGGGGTGAGGCGCAGGGGCAGCCATCCCTCGACGTGCGCATCGGTCACGCCAGCCAGCCCGGGCCGCGCCCGGAGAACGAGGATTTCGTCGGCGCGGCCACGCCGGAGGGGGCGGAACTCGCCACCAAGGGGATGTTGCTGGCGGTCGCCGATGGCGTGGGCGGCCATGCGCATGGTCGCGATGCGGCTGAATACACGGTGCGCGGCCTGCTCGCGGACTACTACTCCACCCCCGACACCTGGAGCGTCGAAAAGTCGATCGATACGGTGTTGGGCGCGGTCAACCGCTGGTTGATCGCGCAGTCGACCAAGTCGCGCGAATATGCCGGCATGGCCACCACGCTGACCGCGATGGTCTTGCGGGGGCGACGCTTTCACGTGGCCCACGTCGGCGACTCGCGTGCCTACCGCTGGCACGACGGGCGCCTGCTGCGGCTCACCGAGGATCACACCTGGGAGCACCCCGAATTCGACAACGTGCTGCGCCGCGCGATCGGGCTCGAGGCGCGTTTGCTGGTCGATCACGATGACGGCGAGCTGGTGCTCGGCGACCGTTTCGTGCTGCTCTCCGACGGGGTGTGGAGCGCGCTCGGGGATGCGCGCGTCGCCGAGATACTGCGGGCTTACCGGGGGGCGCAGATGGCGGCCGACGCGCTTGTTCGTGAGGCATTGAACGCCGGCGGTGGCGACAACGCCACTGCGCTGGTTGCCAACGTCGACGCCTTGCCTCCCGACAGTCTGAGCGACCGTCTGGCCAGCGGCCGGCGCCTGCCGCTGCCGCCGCGCCTGCGCGTGGGCAGCCTACTCGACGGACTGCGGGTCGAGGAGTTGCTGCACGCTTCGCGTCTGACCTTGCTCTATCGTGTGACCCGCGCAGCGGGTGACGAGGCACTGGTCCTCAAGACCTTGCGCCCCGAAGCAGAGAACGATGACGAGGCGCGCCGGGCACTGGTGCGCGAAGAGTGGCTGGCACGGCGGGTGCCCGGTCAGGGCTTTCCGCGCGTGGTCGATCACCCGCAGCGTGCGCACTTGTACTACCTGATGAGCTGGCACGAAGGTGAAACGCTCAAGGCTGCACTCGTTCGTGGGCATCGCTATCTGCCGCACGAACTGGTCGACATCGGGCGCGCGCTGCTCAGGCAGGTCGGCATCCTGCACCGGCTGGGCGTGGTACATCGTGACATCAAGCCGGATAACGTACACGTCGACCGCGGTGGTCAGCTGCGCCTGCTCGATCTCGGCGTGGCCGCCTCCGACGGCGAGGACCTGCGCGAAATCAACAACCCCGGCACGCCGTCGTACATGGCCCCCGAACTGTTCACTGGTGCGCTGGCCAGTGATGCATCCGATCTCTATGCCTGTGGCGTGACGCTGTACGAGCTGCTGACCCGGAAATACCCTTACGGCGAGGTCGAACCGTTCCAGACCCCACGGTTCAGCGATCCGGTGCCGCCGACACGCTATCGTCCCGATACCCCGGCGTGGCTCGAGGCGGTACTGCTCAAGGCCTGTGCGCGTGACCCCAGGCAACGCTTCGAAACCGCCGAGGAGTTCATGCTCGCGCTCGAGCGCGGTGCCCACCGTCCGCTGGCTTCGCCCCGCCGTACGCCGTTGATCGAACGCAACCCGGGGCTTGCCATGAAGCTGCTCGCAACCGCCTCGCTTTTGCTCAACCTGATTCTGCTGTACCTGCTCGGCCGTCCATAGGAGAACCCGCGGCATGACCCCAACGACACCGATCATGGAGAATACGATGGAAACCAGGGCCACCTGTCCGTATTGCGGCGTGGGCTGCGGCGTGCTGATCGAGCACGACGGCGAGCGCGTGCTCGGCGTGCGCGGCGATCCCGCGCATCCGGCCAACTTCGGCCGCCTGTGCACCAAGGGCTCGACCCTGCACTTGAGCGCCCGACCCGAAACCCGGCTGCTGTACCCGGAGCTGCGCACCGACCGCGGCCAGCCGCGCCAACGCGTGACCTGGGAGACCGCCATCGCCACCGCGGCACAACGCTTCGCCGAGGTGATCCAGACGCACGGCCCGGACGCGGTGGCGTTCTACATCTCCGGGCAGTTGCTCACCGAGGACTACTACGTCTTCAACAAGGCGATGAAAGGGCTCATCGGCAGCAACAACGTCGATACCAACTCGCGCCTGTGCATGTCGAGCGCGGTCGTGGCCTACAAGCAGACGCTCGGGGCCGACGCACCGCCCTGTTCCTACGAGGACTTCGATCATGCCGACTGCGTGCTGATCGCCGGCGCCAATCCCGCCTACGCCCATCCGATCGCCTATCGTCGTCTTGAGGCGGCAAGGCAGGCGCGGCCGGACATGAAGGTCATCGTCGTCGACCCGCGGCGCACCGACACCGCCGCCGGCGCCGACCTGCATCTGTCGGTGCTGCCGGGCACCGACGTGTGGCTCTACAGTGCGATGCTGCACGTGCTGCTGTGGGAGGGATTGGCCGACCTTGCGTGGATCGAGGCCCACACCGAGGGCTTTGATGCGCTGCGCGATCAGGTGCGCGAGATCACGCCGGCCGTGGCGGCACAGACCTGCGGCGTCAAGGCCGAGGACATCGTCACTGCCGCGCGCTGGTGGGGACAGTCTCCGGCGTCGCTGTCGCTGTGGTGCCAGGGGCTCAACCAGTCCGCCCACGGTACCCACAACGGCACCGCGTTGATCGCCTTGTCGCTGGCCACGGGCAAGATCGGCCGTCCGGGCTGCGGACCGTTCTCGCTGACCGGACAGCCGAATGCGATGGGCGGGCGCGAGGTGGGCGGGCTCGCCAACCTGTTGTCGGCGCATCGCGATCTCGCCAACCCCGAGCATCGCGCCGAGGTCGCGCGACTGTGGGGCGTGGACGCGGTGCCGGCCCGACCCGGGTTGACGGCGATGGAGCTGGTCGACGCGATGCATGCGGGCAAGGTCAAGGCGGTGTGGATCGCCTGCACCAATCCGGCGCAATCGCTGCCTGAACAGGAGCGCGTGCGCGAGGCGCTGACGTGCTGCGATTTCGTTGTGCTGCAGGAGGCTTTTCGCGGAACCGAGACCGCGTCGTTCGCGGACCTGATGCTGCCGGCCACGACCTGGGCTGAAAAAGAGGGCACGGTGACCAATTCCGAGCGCCGCATCACCCACGTGTTGCCCGCCGTGAGCGCCCCCGGCGAGGCCCGTCCGGACTGGCGCATCGTGTGCGATTTCGCGCGGGCCCTGGCGCCCCGGATCGACAAGCCGCAGGCCGCCGCGATGTTCGACTACCCCGATGTCGAGGCCATCTTTGCCGAGCATGTTGCCACCACGGCGGGGCGTGATCTCGACATTACGGGCTTGAGCTACGCCGTGCTCGACGCCGATGGCCCGCAGCAATGGCCGTATCCCGCCGGGGCGCAAGGTGGGCGATGCCGGCTGTACGCGGACGGACGCTTTCCGACGCCGAGTGGGCGGGCGCGATTCGTCGTGCCGGTGCTGACGACGACCGCCGAGCGTATCGACGCCCGCTACCCGCTGCACATGACCACCGGCCGCCTGCGCGATCAATGGCACGGCATGAGCCGCACCGGCAAGGTCGCGCGCTTGTACAGCCATGTCGACGAGGCGCGCATCGAGATGCATGGCGACGATCTGGCCTTGCGCGGGCTGATCGACGGGCAGCTTGCCAAGGTGCGCAGCCGTCGCGGCGAGGTCGTCCTGCGCGTGGTCGCGTCCAAGGATGTGCGCAAGGGGCAGTGCTTCGTCGCCATGCACTGGGGGCGCAACGTGCTCAATTCGGCCGGCGCCAACGAACTGATGGCGGGCGCCTTCGACCCCTTCTCGAAGCAGCCGGAGCTCAAGCATGCCGCGGTGCAGGTCGAGAAAGCGGCGTTGCCGCACCAGATGCTGATGATGCGTGCCGAGCGTCCGGGGCGCGCGATCACCGAGGAGGCCGAGGCGCTGGTGCCGTGGCTGGAGCGTTTCGCCTATGCGTCGCTGGCGCTGGCCGGACGCGACGAGCCGGCGGTTGTCTTGCGCGTGGCGCATGATCAGCCGATCCCCATTGCGTGGCTGGACGAACTCGATGCCCTGATGGGACTGGACGAAGTGCACGCGCTGTCCTACGCAGACGTTCGTCGGGGGGTGAGCAAGCGCGCCCTGATCGAGCACGACCATCTCGTCGGCTTGCGCCTGTCGGGCGAGACCGCCGCCGCCGCGTGGCTGGCCGAGACCGTCGTCGAGCGCCGCCCGACCGCCGAGCTGCGCCGCTGGCTGCTGGCCCCCATCGCGACGCCGCCGGTGCAGGCGCAATCGCGCGGACGGGTGATCTGCAACTGTCTTGACGTGGCCGAAACCGATCTCGCCACGGCGATTGCCGCCGGGGCCGATTTCGATACCTTGCAGCGCACGCTCAAGTGCGGCACTTCCTGTGGTTCGTGTGTGCCTGAGGTGAAACGGATGGTCGCGGCCGGGCGGAACGCGGCCTGAGCTGGCACGTGGCTGCGAGAACGCGCATACTGGCGCGTTTCCCGCCCGTGCCGCATCATGTCCTCGCCTTCCGTGTTACTGGCCGTGCTCATCACCTCGCTGGTGGCACTCGGCCCGCTGTCCACCGATTTCTACCTGCCCGCGCTGCCGGCGATCACGGCCGCGTTCGATACCGACGTCGGCACCACGCAGTTGACGCTGTCGGTGTTCCTGATCGGCTTCGGCGTCGGCCAGCTGGCGTATGGTCCGCTGTCCGACCGTTTCGGACGGCGGCCGGTGCTGCTTGCGGGGCTGATCGCGTATGTGCTGGCGACGGTGGTGTGCGCGTTCGCACCGTCGATCGAGACCCTGATCGCGGCACGCTTTCTGCAATCGCTGGGGGCGTGCGCGGGGCCGGTGCTGGGGCGGACCATCGTTCGCGACCTGTACGGCCCCAGGGAGTCGGCCCGGGTACTGTCGTACATGAGTTCGGCGATGGCGCTGGCCTCGCTGGTGGGACCGTTTCTCGGCGGTGTGCTGACGGTGTGGCTGGGCTGGCAGGCGACCTTTGCGTTTCTGGTGTTGTTCTCGACGACGCAGGCCTTCATGGTGTGGCGTATTCTGTTCGAGACCAATGCCAACCCGGACCCCGATGCGATCCGCCCGGCGCGCATGCTGTCCAATTTCGCCGTGCTGTCGCGTGACCTGCGGTTTCGCGGCCTGTTGCTGTGCAACGCGTTTTCCTATGCGGGGTTGATGGCGTTCATCTCCGGGGCGCCGTTCGTGTTCATTGGCATCTTCGGATTCTCGCCGCAGTTGATGGGGCTGGCGTTCAGCGTGATGGTGTCCGGGTACATCGTGGGCACGATGCTGTCCGGCCGCTTTTCGCGACGCATGGGCGCGGCGCGGCTGCTGTACGCGGGGGGCTGGGTCGGGGCGCTGGGCGGCACCACCATGCTGATGCTGGCGCTGGCCGAGGTCTTGCACCCGGCCGCGGTGATGGCGCCGATGTGGCTGGTGTCGGCGTCGATCGGGCTGGTCATGCCCAATGCCACGGCGCTGGCGCTGGCGCCGTATCCACGCATGGCGGGTTCGGCGGCGTCCCTGCTGGGATTCGTGCAGATGGGGCTGGCCGCGGTGTTTGGTGTCGCGGTGGGGCAGACGCTGGGCGACACCTACCTGCCGGTGGCGATCGGCGTCGGTACCGGCGGCGTGGGCTGCCTGCTCAGCTACTTCATCTGGGTGCGCGGGGCGCTGGGCGGGTCCGACGCCGGCAATCCGGGGTAGCCGGAGCTGCCGATAGCAGTACACCGCAAAGCCTGATCACGCGCGGGTCGTTCCGGCTTTTCCGGTCCGCACGGTGTGGGCGGCAGTGGTACTGCTCACCTTCGGGCTGCGCTCAGACGCCCCAGACCACGGGTACGCCATCCTTGTGCGCCAGTTCGAGCATGTCCAACAGCGGCCACGCGCGGGCGGAGAAGCTGACGGGCGCGTTCATGCCGACGCGGCCTTCTTCCTTGTCGATCTCGTCCTGGTCCGGATCGCGCGCGGCCTGGCGCTTGCGGTCTTCTTCGATGGCGGCGCCAAGACGGGCGATGGCTTCGGGCAATTGCTCGACGGTGACGATGCCCTTGGAATCGTCGGGGTCCTTGCCCAGAATCCGGATCAGTTCGCGGGCGGTGTCGCCGAACATGAGGACATCGCCCGACGAGGCGGATTTGAAGGTAACCAGCATGATCTGTCCTTACAGGCCCTTGACCGCGTAGATGCCCGGCGCGTTGCGCCAGTAGCCCTTGTAGTCCATGCCACAGCCGAACAGGAAGCGGTCGGCCACGTCGAGGCCGGTGAAGTCGGCGCGCATGCCGGGGTAGGCCTTGCGGTCGTGCAGTTTGTGGGTGAGTACGGCGGAGTACACCCGCGCCGCGCCCTCTTCCTTGAGGTGCTCGAGGATGGCGTGCAGGGTGTGGCCTTCGTCGAGGATGTCATCGAGCACGAGCACGGTGCGGCCGCGCAGGTCCTGCGTCGGACGCACGCGCCAGTCGAGCAGCGTGCCCTGCAGCGCGTGGCCGTAGCGGGTGGCGTGCAGGTAGGCGACTTCGAGCGGAAACGGCAGGCGCGGCAGGATGCGGCCAGCAAGAATCAGTGCGCCGTTCATCACCGCATAGACCAGCGGATTGGTGTCGCCGAGGGCTGCGGTGATCTCGGCCGCCATGCGATCGAGCGCGGCCTCGACCTGGGTGGCGTCGACGAGGCAGTCCGCTTCTTCGCGTGCGCGGGTGATTTCGGCGAGATCGACCGTCATGATCAGGGGGCTCCGGTGCTGTTCGATTGAATTTCATCATTTTACCGGAGCATTGCGTGCGTGAGCCGCCTGGTTTGCATGTGAGGCAAGCGTTGCAGCAACCATTTTCCGGATGGATAGACGATGCAGTTCTGTTGAGTTTTTGGTTGTGATCGTATGGTGGCAAAGGTGCTACCATTTGAGTATGCGTGTGATTCTGGATACCAATATTTTCGTTGGAGCCTGTATGGGCGCCGGTGCGGCCAACCACACTGTAGCGGCTTGCCTGAAGGGACGTGCGACCCCTCTGATGGGTACCGCCTTGTTCTGCGAGTACGAGGATGTTTTACAACGCAGGGAGCTGTATACGCGAAGTCGCCTGGATGCCAGGGAGCGCGAGGCGTTGCTGGATATCTTTCTGGCTCGGTGTGAATGGGTGCGAATCTACTACGCCTGGAGGCCGAATTTACGCGACGAACGGGATAATCACGTCGTAGAACTGGCCGTAGCCGGAAGTGCGGACATGATTGTCACGCGTAACCTCAGGGATTTTCGGCAGATGGAATTGCGTTTTCCACGCTTGCGTGTCTGCCCCCCCGAGACTTTTCTGGAGGAACTGCAATCATGACGGCACTGACTGTGCGTTTGCCCGACGACAAGTATCGGCGACTCAAGGCGCTGGCTCAGGCGCGGGGCATGAGCGTCAATCGCCTGGTGGACGAAATGGCCTCCCTGATGCTGGCTGAGTTTGATGCTGAAACCCGCTTTGCGGTCCGTGCCGAACGTGGGCGGGGGCGTGAGGCGGAAGGGCTGGCGCTGCTGGAAAAAGCCGAGGGGCGAAATCCCCGTCCCCACACTTGAGTGTACGGTTCTCGTTGAACCATAGGCGTAAAATGACCGATTGACCGATGGACTGCAACGCGGGAGTGGCACATGGGGGCACAGTACGAATCCGATATCGTGGCCTGGGCCAATGAACAGGCGCGCCTGATCCGCGCCGGCCGTTTCGACCTGCTCGATCTGGAGCATATCGCCGAGGAAATCGAAGACGTGGGGAAAAGCGAACAGCGGGAACTGGCGAATCGCATGGCGGTGCTGCTCGCGCACCTGCTCAAATGGCAGTTTCAGCCCGAGCGCAGAGGGAACAGTTGGGCGCGCACAATACGCGAGCAGCGCCGGAGCGTGGTGCGCCGCCTGCAGAAGACCCCGAGCCTGAAGGCCGCGATGGCCGACGCGGGGTGGTGGGAGTCGGTCTGGTCGGACGCGCTGGTGCAGGCCATCGGCGACACCGGTCTGGATGGGTTTCCCGATGTATGCCCGTGGTCCGAAGCCGAGGTGCTCGGCGAGGAATGGCTGCCGGGTCAGGCGGATTGAACAACAACAATATCAACGAATACAGGACAGCACGATGCCCATTACCGAAATCGATCACCCGCTGGTCAGGCACAAGATCGGCTTGATGCGCGAGGCCTTGATCAGCACCAAGAAGTTTCGCGAGCTGACCGCCGAGCTGGCGCGTCTGCTGGCCTACGAGGCGTGCAAGGATTTTCCGCTGGAGAAGGTCACCATCGAAGGCTGGGCGGGGCCGGTCGAGGTCGAGCAGATCAAGGGCAAGAAGGTCACCGTGGTGCCGATCCTGCGCGCCGGGCTGGGCATGCTCGATGGTGTGCTCGACATGATTCCGAGCGCCAAGGTCAGCGTCGTCGGCATTGCCCGCAACGAGCAGACATTGCAGCCGGCGCCGTATTTCGAAAAGTTCGTCGGCGATCTCGGTGAACGCATGGCGCTGATCATCGACCCGATGCTCGCCACCGGTGGCTCGATGGCGTCCACCGTGGATATGCTCAAGCGCAACGGCTGCCGCCATATCAAGGCACTGGTGCTGGTCGCCGCGCCGGAGGGGATTCGCGCGATGGAGGAGGCGCACCCCGATGTCGAGATCTACACCGCGAGCATCGACAGTCATCTGAACAGCGTCGGCTACATCATCCCCGGGCTCGGGGATGCCGGCGACAAGATCTTCGGCACCAAGCACAACTAGGACGGGCCGGAGACCACGATGCGAGAAATCCCTGTTCAATCATCCGAATCCAGCTCACCTGATTTCACGGCTCCCGAACCCCTCTGGCGGCAGGCCGTGTCCGGGGGGCAAATCCTGTTCGTCGCCTTCGGCGCGCTGGTGCTGGTGCCCTTGCTGACCGGCTTGAACCCGGCGATGGCCCTGCTTGGTGCGGGGGTCGGCACGCTGTTGTTCCAGCTCGTGACCAGGCGCCAGGTACCGATCTTTCTTGGCTCGAGTTTCGCGTTCATCGCGCCGATCATCTTCAGCATGCAGATGTGGGGGCCGTCCGCGACGATGGGCGCGCTGGCCTGCGTGTCGCTGGTGTATTTCGCGTTTTCGGCGCTGGTGTGGAAGCATGGCGCGGACGTCGTGCACCGCTTCATGCCGCCGGTGGTGATCGGGCCGATCATCATGGTCATCGGCCTGTCGCTGGCACCGGTGGCGGTAAACATGGCCATGGGCCGCACCGGCGATGGTTCGGCCGAACTCGTACCCTATGGCGTGGCGATGATCGTGGCGGCGATCTCGTTCGGGACCACCGTCGTCGTCGCCGTGCTCGCGCGCGGTTTTCTCAAGCTGGTGCCGATTCTGGCGGGGGTCATTGCCGGCTACGCGGCGTCGATTCTGTTCGGGCTGGTGGACGTCAAGGCGATCATGGATGCGCCGTGGTTTGCGTGGCCGGCCTTTGTCACGCCCACCTTCCACCTGGCGGCGATCCTGTTCATGCTGCCGGTGGCGCTGGCGCCGGTGATCGAACACGTCGGCGACGTGGTTGCCATCGGCGGCGTGACCGGCAAGGACTACACCGAGAGCCCCGGTCTGCACCGCACGTTTGCTGGCGATGGCCTGGGCGTGCTGTTCGCCGGCATGATCGGCGGCCCGCCGATCACGACGTATTCCGAAGTGACCGGCGCGGTGACGTTGACGCGAAACTTCAACCCGGCGGTGATGACCTGGGCCGCAGCGTTCGCCATCGTCATGGCCTTCTTCGGCAAGTTCAACGCTTTCCTGCAATCCATCCCGGTACCGGTGATGGGGGGCATCATGATGCTGCTGTTCGGGTCGGTCGCGGCCGTCGGCCTGAAGACGTTGATCCGCGCCGGTGTGAACATGGACGAGCCGCGCAATCTGGTCATCGTCGCCGCGGTGCTGGTGTTCGGCGTGGGCGGTCTTGCTCTCAATCTGGGCGGTTTCAGCCTGCAGGGCGTGAGCCTGTGCGGCATCGCCGCGGTGCTGCTGAACTTCCTGCTGCCGCGTTCGCGCGACAAGGCCTGAGCGGAAGGGGCGGGGCGGTACCTGATCACCGCCTTGGCCTGTCCGCTCAGGCGCGATGCCAGGCGCCGAGCAACGCGTCGCGGTGCCTGGCGATCTGCGCGATCGATACTTCGATGACCGGCCCGCTCAAGGTGTGGCCGGCGCAGCTGCCTTCGAGTTCGACGTCCAGCCCATTCGGGCGGACGGTCAGCGGATGATCCACCTTGAGCCGTTTCTGCCGATCCTTCTCGTCGATCAGCACGCTGCCGTTGGTCAGGTTGAGCAGGGCAGGCAGCGTGGCCTCGGTGCCGGAACTGAGCAGGCCTTGTACCGCGCACGCCACCATCCGGTACTCATTGTTCATGGCCAGCGCATGGCGGCGCAGGTATTTGTGGAGCGCAGCGGGGTCTTCCGGTGCCTTCGCACGTGCACGGCGTTCGAGCTGGTCGAACTCGTCATCGGTGAGATGGGGGGCCGCGGCCACCAGTGCTTCGCGCGGCAGGGGTGCGGAACCGGTCTCGGTGGCGCTCATGTGATGATGATGCGCGAGAACCCGGATGCCGGCCTTGCCGAGCTGCTTTCCGGTGACGGTCGGCATGCCCTGGAACACCATCGACCCCAGCGTTCCCGCCAGCGACCGGCATAAGTCCTCTCGCGTCCGCTCGAGCAGGCTTTCCGGTATGGCGAGATCAAATTCGAACTCGATTCGGAGTTTGGCGTTGGCCTTTGACATGCTTGCTCACTTGGCAGCTGAATTCGACCTTCATTATGCGGATTTCGCAGATGCAGGGAAAGTTTCCATGGCCTCCCGTTTCATGACGAACGATGGCGCAGGTCTTGCATCATGCATTCCGTCAGCGTGAAACCGGGGGGAGTCAAGTCGAGGTTGCGCAATCGGTCGAGGTCGGCGACCGTGTCTATGTCCAGCGTCGTCCCGGCATCTTCGGTTTCGATGAGTTGTGGCGGGTGGGAAGCGAGCAGGTCCCGGGCGCCGACGTCTTCCCTCAACCCGACGAGGTGTCGATAGTGTTTCCGGGCGAATGCGACAGGGTGACCGGGCAAGCCGCGATGCAGGGCGCGAGCGGTGCCGCCGCTGTGAAGCGCGGCTGCAACGCGGACGATCGTTTCCGGACGAACCAGCGGCATGTCACCGGGCAGAATCAGCCAGCCGCCTGCGGTGCGTGCAGCGCGGACCCCGGCGGCGATCGACACGCCGATACCGGTTTCGCCCTCCTCGGGAAGCGTCACGCGTGTCTCGACCCCAAGCGGCGTTCGGTCGTCGCACAAGCGGGAAAGGGTGACCAGTACAACCGGCAGACCCGTCGAGACCGCGTTGGCGATGCTGTGCTCGAGGACGGTACCGTCGGTCGCCCCGAATGGCTGGAGGAGCTTGTGCCCGTCGCCGGTGAAGCGGCTGCCGCGCCCGGCGGCCAGTACGATCACGGCCGGGGGCGCGGTGGGAAACGAACCGGGGGATGAGTCAGGCATCGGCGGTGGCGCAACGGGCGATACGGTTCTTCTGGGCGGCAACGCCGTTGCGTGGATCGAGGACGCCATTGCGGGCGGCCACCAGCTCGGCGGCGATCGAGACGGCGATCTCGGTGGGGGTGCGGCTGCCGATATACAGTCCGGCCGGTCCGTGCAGTCTTGCGAGCCCGGACGAGCTGATGTCGAAGTGTTCCTTCAGGCGGGCCCGGCGAGCCTCATTGTTACGCCGGGATCCGAGGGCGGCGACGTAGAAGGCTTCGGAGTCGAGTGCTTCGAGCAGCGCCATGTCGTCCAGCTTGGGATCGTGGGTCAGGGCGATGATGGCGGTGTGGGCGTCGGGCCGCATCGCAATCACGGTGTCGTCCGGCATGGTGCGTACCAGGGTCGAGTCCGCAACGTCCCAAGTGTCGGTGTATTCCGTGCGTGGATCGCAGACGGTGACGTCGAAGTCGAGTCCGACGGCAATCATGGCCAGGAACCGGCTCAGCTGCCCCGCCCCGATCAGGAGCAGGCGATAGCGCGGTCCATGTACCGTGACCAGTCGTTCTTCGTCCAGATGCAGGCCTTCTTCGCGGTCGGTAGCTTCCACGCTGGCGTGGCCCGTGCGCAGATCGAGGACGCGACGTACTCGCTGACGGTGGGTGACCGCCTCGAGTAGCGCATCGACCCCGCTGTCGGGGCCGAGCGCCTCGATGACCAGCCGCAGCGTGCCGCCACAGGGCAGGCCAAAGCGTCGGGCCTCGTCGGCCGAAACTCCGTAGCAAACCTGCTGGGGAGGCAGGTCGGCGATGCCGTTCGCGGACACACGTCGAATCAGATCGTCCTCGATGCAACCACCCGAGACCGAGCCGACGACGCGGCCATCATCGCGGATCGCCAGCATTGCGCCTGGTGGGCGGGGGGAGGATCCCCAGGTCGAAACGACCGTGGCAAGCAGGACACGATGCGCCTGCCCCAGCCATTCCCGGGCGAGCCGGAGTACCTGAAGGTCGATACTTTCCATGATGGAATTTCCTGATTGTCGGGTCAGCGACGGCCGCGGGCATCGACCGGCCAGATGTCGATCAGTGTCGTTCCGCGCATCACGTAGTAATGGTTGAAGTGTTCCACGGTGGGGTCACAGTGGGAGACCTGGAACTCGAGGGCTGCGCCCAGCGGGGGCAGGGCCGTGGCCGAAGGCGCGAGCAGGTGAGCGTGTTCGTCCCCCATGAAGCGGAAGCCCAGCTTCTCCCATGGCGACGTCACGCAACGCGGCGGCGGCCCGTTGAGGGCGAAGGCCTTGGTGCCGGCGTCGATGGTGACGAAAGGTTCGACGAAGTCCGTCGCGCAGTTTACCCCGGTGACGCTGGCCCGCAGAAGCAGTGCGGTTTCGAAGGCCTCCGCTGGCGGTGATCCGAGATCGACCTGGCCGTAGTCGGCATCCATGAACACATAGGATCCGGCCTGCAGTTCATTGAGTATGCCGGTCGCGGCTTCGATCCTGTGAGTGCCGGTGCCGCCGCCGCTGACGATGAGCGGGTGGCCGAGACGCGCGGTCAGGGAGCGGACAAGCGGGGGCAGCATGGCCTCCTGCTCGCGAACCGCCGCTTCCCGCGCCGCGAGCTCGGCGACGTGCTGTACCGCGCCGCTGTAGGCTTGAATTCCTCGAAGCGAGATGCCGGGTGTCTCGATCACGGCGGTGATGACGTCCTCGATCTGGGATGAGGTCCGGGCGCCGCTGCGGTGGTAGCCGATATCGACGTCGATCAGCACGCCGGCGCTCGGGTCGCTCTCGCCGAGGTGGCGACCGAGGGCGCGTACGGTTTGAGGGTGGTCCACGACCAGCAAGGTGTCCGGAGCCTGGCGCAGCACGGCCACGTAGCGGGCGAGCTTGTCCCCGGTGCTCAGCGTCGAGGTCAGCAGGATGCCGCGGATGCCGGCGGCAGCCATGACCTCGACTTCGTCCAGCGTCGCGCAGCAGATCCCGACCGCACCGGCTTCGATCTGGCGTCGGGCAATCGCTACCGACTTGTGTGTCTTGACATGGGGACGCAGTGCCAGCCCGGCATCGCGCGCGAAGCCAGCCATGCGTGCAATGTTGCGGCCAAGAGCATCGGCCTCGATCAGCAACGAAGGGGTGGGCAGCGCGCTGCGTGCGGCGGGGTTGCCGAGCAATTCGGAAACGGGTGATAGTGGGCCGTGATCGACGCCAGGCGTCGTTTGCGTGTTCATTGCGATTCTCCACGAACCAGTTCGGTCAGGCAGTCCACCGCGAGCGCGAAGTCGTCGAGCTGCATTGCCTCGGCGGGGTTGTGGCTACCGTTTTCATTGCGGATGAAGATCATCGCCGCGGGGATGCCGGCAATGGCGAAGTCCTGGGCATCGTGGCCGGCGCCGCTGGGCAGTTCGAACGGCTTCAGGTCGAGGGCCTCGAAAGCCGCGTGCAGGCGAGCCCGCAGACGCGCGTCCATCGCGACGGGCGCGCTTGCGCTCCAGGTGCCGAACTCGAAGTGGACACCCCGGGCGGTGGCGATGCGGTCGGCTTCATCGAGCAGGCCCTGGCGCACCGCGTCGAGTACCGGTTGGGTGTGGCTGCGGGCTTCGAATGCGAAGTCTACGCGACCGGGGATGGTGGTGACCGCGTGGGCGGATGCATCGGTGTGAAACTTGCCGAAGGTAAGCACCAGGTCTTCGCCGGCTGCTTCCCGGCGCAGCCAGTCCGCCTGCATCGCGCCCACCAGTTCGGCCGCCGCCACGACGGCGTCGCGGCGCAGGGTGAGTGGGACGACTCCGGCATGGCCGGCCTCGCCCAAGCAGCGCGCACTTGGGCAGCGAACATTGCCGCGGATGGCGGAAACGATGCCAACGGGCAAGCCGTGCTGCAACAGCACCGGGCCTTGCTCGATGTGGACCTCCAGAAAGCACGCGATCCGCTCGGCGGACAGGTGAGGAGAGTGTGTCAGCAGGACCTCCGCATCCAGGCCGCAGTCGCGCATGTGGTCGGCGAGTGTACGCTGGCTGTCGCTGCGCCGGGCCTGCCCGGGCACGGTCGGGTCAAGCAGGCCGAGCGCGGCGCGACTGCCAAGATGCTGGGCGCCGAACCAGGCATTCTCTTCCCCGCGGAAGGCCGCGACCGTAACGTCGCGGGAGGAAGCCTCTCCCCGCGCCTGAAGAATCTCGACGCAGGCGATCCCCGCGAGAATGCCGGCCAGGCCATCGTAGTTGCCGCCCTGGGGCACGGAGTCCGCGTGAGAGCCGATGAGGATCGCGGGGAGTTCGGGGTTGCGGCCGGGAAGCGTCAGATAGAGGTTGCCGGCGAGATCGCGCTCGGGCCGCAGACCGAGCTCGAGGCCGACGTGCTCCAGATGCTCGAGCAGACGGGTCTCGCCGTCGCCGAACGCCGCGCGGGTCACGCCCGGGCCGTCGGCACCCATTGTCGCGGCGTCGACAAACAGCTGCGCGCTGCGTGCGAGTGCGCGCTGGCGTATCACGGGGTCGATCGGGTGGTTCATGCGCCAAACTCCGGCGCAGGAGACTGGTCCTTGAACCAGTCGGCAATCTGGCTACCGGCCATGAAGACCGTATCTTCGCGTGCCTGGAGGAGGTCGATGACCTCGGTCAGGAACGGAATGCGGTGCGGCACCCCCGACAGATGCGGATGCATCGCCAGCGTGAGCACGCGTGGCTGGCCTGTCGCCTCGATCTCGCGCTCGAAGCAGGTCAGGGTCTGCTCGATGCGCAGCTTCATCTCGGCCGATGAGTGCTTTTCGATGGCGTATACCACGCTGTCGTTGAGATCCAGCCCGTAGGGCAGCGAAACCATGGGGCCGTGGGCGGTGCGCAGCCAGCTGGGGATGTCGTCCACCACCCACTGGGTGACATACTCGATGCCGTTGGCGCGCAGGTGGTCGAGCGTGTCGAAGGTTTCCGACCAGCCGGGGCTCATCCAGCCACGCGGTGCCTTCCCGGTGAACGCGGTGAGCTTGTCGAGGGCGCCGCGGATCAGCGTCGCTTCGTCGGTCTCGCCACCGAGTGCGCGCTGGTGAATGCCGTGGCCGATGAACTCCCAGCCGGCGTCGCGGACCCGGGCGGCCAGTGCCGGATAGGCGTCGAGCACGCTGGCGTTGATGCTCGCCGTGACCGGTAGTCCACGCCGCTCGAACAGGTCCAGCAACCGCGGCATGCCGCAGCGATTGCCGTACTCCGACCAGCAGAAGTTCGGCAGGTCCGGGATGTGCGATCTGCCGTGCGGTGGTACGACGATGGTGCGTGGAGTGGGTTGGTCGTACGGCCAGTACTCGATGTTGACCACGATGTGCACGATGAGCGGCTTGCCGTTCGGCGCGGCGAGCCGTTCGCGCTCGGTGGACATCTGGTAGGGCAGGCGAGGGTTGGAGGTGAAGTTCATGCGTGCCTTCCGTAGTGTTGGGTGAGTCGTTCGACCGCTTCGCGCGCGAATTCGCGACGGGCCGCGTCCACGCTTGCCCGGGCGCGCTCGGCGCTGGTGACGGCTTCGATGCGGGCTTCGGCGAGGCTCGCGTGAGGGTGGGTGCCGTGAAGGTAGCGGATCCTGCCGCCGACCATGGTCAGGCGTACGTCGTCGCCGCGGCTGCGCGACAGCACCGCGCGCAGAAGCGGCATGTCCGGGTCGAGCATCGGCAGGCGCGCGCGATCGAGATCGATCGCAACGAGGTCGGCCACGCCGCCATCGCGCAGCGTGCCGGCCTCGTCCTCCCATCCCGCCGCGCGCGCGCCGTGCACGGTCAGCATGGCGAGCAACTGGGCGACGGAGGGGGGTGGTGGTCCGCGCCAGTCGGGTTCGCGCGCGAGCTGGTCGGCAAGCCTCAGTTCGCTCAGCAGATCTTCGTCATCGTTGAGGGTGACGTTGTCGCTGCCGATCGCCACCGGCAGGTCGTGCTGAAGGAATCGCGCCAGTGGGGCGATGCCGTTTCGCATCCTCAGGTTGCAGCCGGGGTTGCGGACCAGGGTGACGCCACGGGCGCGCAGCAGATCGAGGTCCTGTTCCTCGATCCATACTCCATGCGCGAGTACGGTGCGCGGGCCGAGGGCGCCGAGCTGGTCGAGATGCCGGAACACGCCGTGCGGATAGAGCGCGCGGGCGGCGCTGGTCTGCGCCGGTGATTCGAGCACGTGCGTGTGCAGGCCCAGCCCCTGCTCGTTGGCGTCGCGCGCGATCTCGCGCCAGCTTTCGTCGCGCACCCACTGTGGGCCGGCCGGGCCGTAGCAGAAACGGATGCGGGGGTGACCGGCGAAGTCGCTGCGCAGACGGTGCATCAGGGCAATGGTGGCCGCAGCGTCACCCGCGTACGGACGGGCCCCCGGTTTGTCGAGCCAGGCTCGCAGCGCTTCGGGCAGACCGTTCAGGAAGCAGGCTTCGTGGGGAGGGTACGCGATCGCGCCCTGATCCTGGATGCCGATGCACATCGTTACCCGCAGGCCGGCGTCATCGTAGGCGCGCAGCTGGGCGCGCACTTCGGCTTCGTAATCGCCGCTGCCGAAGCTGTAATTGGCATGCACCGCGCAGGTGACGCCGTTGGCGAGCATCTCGAGCGCGGCGAGGCGGGTGATCGGGTAAGGGTCGAGTATCCCCTTGCCGCGTCGCGAGGCGATCCAGGTTTCGAGAAAGGTGTCGTGATATCCGAGCTGGATCTGGCTCAGGCCGCGTCCGTGCTGATGGCCGTTGACCCAGCCCGCCATCAGCAGGCAGCCGGACAGATCGATACGCTCGGCATCGCGGGCGCGGTGGGACAGCGTGGCAAGCGGCCCGCTGGCGGCGATACGCTCACCGACGACGAGAACGCCGTGATCGCGAACGAGCGTCGCCGGGTCCGCGCTGGGCAGCAGATACTCCGGTGCGAGCAGAATCGGGCGGGCGGGGTTCATGCTCAGGCGGCCTCGTCGGTCGTGGCGCTGTCGGTGTAGTGCTGGTCGTACAGCGACAGCACGATGTTCTTGACCGTGTCCACGTGCTCGGCGACCAACCTCGCGGCGGCCTCGGCGTCGCGGGTGCGGCACGCGGCCACGATCTCGCGGTGGTCTTCGTTGGCGCTGCGGTTGAGCCCGGACAGCGAAAGCTGCATGAACGACATGCGCTGGATATGGCCCTGCAGCATGCCGAGGATCTGCATCGACAGGGGTTTGTCGGCGGCTTCGTAGAGCAGGCGGTGAAAGCGCGCGTTGAGCTTGCTGAAGGCCCATGCGTTGCGCTCTCCGTCCATGCGCCGGACCAGCGCCTCGGCGTCCAGCAGTGTCGCTTCGTCCAGTTTCGGCACGGCCGCGCGCATCAGCTGCGGTTCGAGCATCTGGCGCAGATCGAAGGCTTCGCGCAGTTGCGACAGGGTGAGCTCCTTGACCACTGCACCGCGGTTGTGCGGCAGGTCGACGAAGCCGTTGGCCTGCAGCGTGCGCAGTGCCTCACGTACCGGGATCTTGCTGACACCGAGAATCAGTGCCAGCTCGTCCTGTCGCAGCGCGCGTCCGGGCGCGTAGATACCGCGCACGATCGCTTCCTGCAGCACCAGAACGATGTCGTCGGTGGTGAGCCTGCCTTCGCCTTCGCGCAGGTGCTCGGCAACGATGTGCCGGATCGGGGAGTCGGCGATTTCAGGCCGCGGTGGTGTGCTTTTCATGGGATTCATGGATCTTTTCGCGAACGAAGGCGCAGATTTCGTTGAACAGCGGTTCTTCCTGGATCTCGACGTGACGCGGTCGCGGGAAGGGGACGCGGATGTCGGCGACGATCTGCGACGGGCGCGCGGTCATCACCAGCACGCGATCGGACAGGAACACGGCTTCGCGGATGCTGTGGGTGATGAACACCGCGGTCTTGTGTACTTCGTCCCACAAGCGGGCGAGGGCGAGGTTCATGTCATCGCGGGTGATCGCGTCGAGCGCGGAGAAGGGCTCGTCCATCATCAACAGGCTGGGGTTGTTGATCAGTCCGCGGCAGATCGCCACGCGCTGGCGCATGCCACCGGACAGCTCGGCCGGACGCTTGTCGCGAAAATCCCACAGCGCGGTCAGGCGCAACAACCGTTCGGCTTCGGCGAGGTACTGGGCCACCGGCCGCTTCTGCGTACGGATCGGAAACAGGACGTTGTCGAGTACGCTCTTCCAGGGGAGCAGGGTGGCGTCCTGGAAGACGTATCCGAAGTCTCGCCGGGGGCCTTCGATGGCTGCGCCGCCGACGTGGATGCGCCCGCCGGTCGGCGCCTCCAGCCCGCCAATCATCGACATCAGCGTACTCTTGCCGCAACCGCTGGGGCCGACGAGGCTGACGAAATCACCCGCATCGATGTCGAAGTCCGCATGCTCCACGGCATGCACGTCGCCGTTGCGCGTTGAGTAGATCTTGCGCACCGACTGCACGGAGACATAGCTTTCGTCGCGATCGGCGGCGGTACTGCAGGTTTGCAGCCAGGGGTGTTCAGGGGTCATGGCGTTGGGTTCCGTTTGCATGATGGGATGTCATCCTCCGAGTCGGGCGGTGACGAACTTCTCGAGCAGCGCGACGAGGCCGTAGAACACCAGCCCGAACACGCACAGCACCGTGATCGCAGCGAGAATGAGCGCGGTATCGGCTTGCGCCGACGCAAACAGGATCAGGTAGCCCAGGCCCTGCTGAGAGGTGATGAACTCGCCGACGATGACCCCGATGATGGCGAAGGTGGTCGCGATCTTCATGCCCGAGAAAACATATGGCAGGGCATGCGGGAAGCGGACCGAGATGAAGATCTGCCAGTTCGACGCGGTCAGCGCGCGGCACAGGCGCAGCAGCGACTTGTCCACGTTGTCCAGCCCGGCCAGGGTGGCGACGACCACCGGGAAGAAGCTGATGAACACCGAGAACGCCAGCCGTGACTCGTAGCCGATCCCCAGCCAGACGATGAACAGCGGCGCCAGCGCGATCTTCGGGATCAGCTGGAAGAACACCACGTTGGGATAGAGCATGCGGCGCATCAGGGTCGAGGCGCTGAGCAGCGCGGCGAGCGTGATGCCGAGCGCGCTGGCAATGATGAAGCCCGCCACGCTCTCCCATATGGTCGGCCAGGCGTGATGGACCAGCAGGGGCAGGGTCTCGTTGAGACGCTGCCAGATCGCGCTGGGTGCGGGCAGCAACACTTCCTTGATCTCGAAGATGCGGGTGATCGCCTCCCACAGGCCGAGCACGCCGAGCGCGAACAGTACCGGCAGCATGATGCGCGAGAACAGATCGCCGCTGCGCGTACGCAGCTGATGCAGCGCCACACGCCACAGCAGCGCGAGCGGATTCATCGCCGGTGCGGCAGCGGCGCAGGGAGGGCGCGCAGGCGTAACGGAGCCGGTCGCATGCGTATCGTCGGAGGCGGTCGAGGCGGCAAGGCGGGCCTGCAGGTTCGCGGCGAACTCGCGCGTCAGCTGGGCCGCGACCTCGTTGACGATCGGTCCCTTGGAAAACTGCGCGAGCATCCCCGACAGCGCGATCCGGGCGTTCATCTCGACCCGCGCGCCGTTGTCTGCGGAGACGACGCGGTAGGCCATGTTCATCTGCGCGCGGGAGCTGCTCTTGCGGTCGGCGCCCTTGCCGTCGAGCGTTGCTTCGCGCCGCGCATCATCGCGGGCGACGGTGGCTTCCCCCTCGAAGCCGGCGGCGATGGGGCCCAGACGCATCGTCATCCGGCCGCGTGCGCGGGTGCCGGCCGGGTCCACCTCGAGCACTTCCGCACCGGGCAGGCACGAGGCGACCAGCGCGAGGTCTTCGAGCGCGCCCCACACCCTGTCGGCGGGGGCATCGATCGCGAACTCCTGTCTAATTTCCATCCCGCTCTCCCACGTGGTCGTGCGCGGCCTTGATCACGGCGCGCACGATGCCCGCGTAACCGGTGCAGCGACAGATGTTGGCCGAGAACGCCTGGCGCACATCGGACGGGGTGGTGGGCAGACCGCGCTCGATGTGATCGCGCGCGGTGATCAGCATGCCGGGTGTGCAGTAGCCGCACTGCAGACCATGCTCGGTGTGAAAGGCTTCGCGCAGGGTTTCGGTCAGCGGGTCGCCCTCCAGCCCTTCCAGGGTGCGGATCTCGGCACCGTCGCAATCGACCGCGAGGGTGATGCACGACCGCGCGGTCTGCCCGTCGATCAGCACGGTGCATGCGCCGCATACGCCGTGCTCGCAGCCCAGATGGACGCTCTTGGCAAGTGCCTGCTCACGCAGAAAATCGGCCAGCAGGGTGCGCGGCTCGATGGTGGCGCGGATCTCGCGTCCATTGATGTTGAGGGTAACGGGGGTCATGGGCATGGGTGTCCATTTGGGGATTGGGTTGAGGTGAGCGCGTGACGGGCGGCACGCAGGACGCAGGTGGTCCAGCTTGCCTGTTCCCACGGTTCGCCACCGCGGCCGGCGGAGGACAGGTCAGCGCGAACGGCTTCGCTCAGTGCGGTCTCGAGCGCGGCGGACCAGGCCGGTGCCGTCGCCAGCGTGGTGGCGGTCCGCTCCAGTGCAAGCGGGGCGCGGTTGGCTCCGCCCAGGGTGGCGCGGGAGTGTCCGTGCTCGCGGTCGATCAGTACCCCGGCGAGGCTGGAGGCGTATTCCCCCGGCTTCTGCATGATCTTGTAATAGCCCCAGCGGCTGGTTCGCGAGACCTGGGGAACGGTGACGGCAACCAGAATCTCCGTGTCGGGGTCGATGCGTGTCTGGTAAGGGCCTTGCACGAACTCCGATACGCTCATCCGGCGCGTGCCGCGAACACCGTACAACTCCACGCTGGCGCCCGCGGTCATCATCGCCGTGACCCAGTCGGTCGAGGCATCGGCCAGCGCGAGGGCGCCACCCAGGGTTCCGCGGTTACGCACCGCTCGATAGGCGATGCCGCCACCCACGTGGCGCAACAGGCCCCCGCAGGCATCGGGTACGTCACCGTCCTCGAAGCGCGCATGGGTGATGCATGCACCGTAGCGGATGCTGTCCCCGGTGGTGTCCACCGCGTGCAGCGCGGTGAGGCGCTTGAGGTCGATCAACACGTCGGCGGGCAGCAAGCGCAGGTTGAGCATGGGTACCAGCGACTGGCCGCCCGACAGCAGGCGTCCACCGCCAGCGGCCTGACCGAGCACGGTGAGCGCGTCGTCGAGCGAAGCGGCGCGGTGATACTGGAACGGCATGGGTTTCATCGGGCAGCCTCCCGTTGCGCGACGATCGCGGCCAGCAGCCGGGCCGGCGTCATGGGTGTTTCATTGACGCTCACGCCAAGCGGCCTGAGCGCGTCGTTGATGCCGTTGAGTACTGCTGCGGGGGCGCCGATCGCACCGCCTTCGCCCATGCCCTTGATCCCGTAGCGGGTGTAGGGAGAGGGGTGCACGAGGTGATCGACACGGACGTCCGGAACTTCGACCGGACCCGGCACGATGTAGTCCATGAAGGTCGAGGCGAGCGGCTGGCCGTTGCCGTCGAACGGCACCTCTTCGAGCAGCGCCGTGCCGATGCCCTGCGCCACGCCGCCGACGATCTGCCCTTCGACGATCATCGGATTGACGATGGTGCCGCAGTCGTGCACAACCACGTAGTCGAGCAGCTCGACCTGGCCGGTGCCGGTGTCCACCGCGAGCTTGACCGCGTGCGTGGCATAGGAGAAGGCGCCGGTCGAGATCTCAGGCTGATAGGTGCCCGAGATCTCGAGGCCGGGTTCTTCGCCTGGCGGCAGCTCCTCGGGGTGTTGCAGCGCCGCTCGCGTGATCCGCGCCAGCGGCACCGAGCGCTCCCCGGCCCAGGCGGCATCGTCCCGCAGCTCGACCAGGGTGGCGTCGACCTCGAGCATGAACGCACCGATGCGGCGGATCTTGTCAGCCATCTGGCGCGCGACGACACCGACCGCGCCACCGGACATGACCATGCTGCGTGAGGCAAAAGTGCCCATGCCATAGGGAGACACGGCGGTGTCGCCGTGGCGAACAGTGACCTTGCGCGGATCCACGCCGAGCTCGGAGGCCGCGACCTGGGCGAGCGAAGTCTCCAGGCCCTGGCCGTGGTTCTGTACCGCGGCTTCGATGACCAGACCGCCATCGGGCATGAACTTGAGTGTGGCCGCCTCGTAACCGTACACCTCGGTGAGCTTGCGTGACAGCCACTCCTGCGTGCCATGGGCGGTCTGCTCGACGTATACCGCGAAACCGAGACCGAGCAGGCGACCGTCGGCCATCGGCGTCTGCTGTTCCAGCCGGATCTGCTCGCGCCCGATCAGTTCGGCGGCGCGACGCAGGCTCTCCGGGTAGTCACCGCTGTCGTAGAAGCGACCGACGATGCTCTGGAACGGCATCTGCTCCGGGCGGATCAGGTTTTCCATGCGGACGTCGTAGGGATCGCGGCCGACCGCGCGCGCGATCTCGTCGATGGTGCGTTCGATCGCGAAACAGGCGCCTGGACGGCCCACGCCGCGATAGGGACCGAGCGGCGGCTTGTTGCTCGCCACGGTGATGCCGCGTCCGCTGTACGCGGGCACGTTGTAGGGACCGGGCACCATGCCATTGGCCATGTTGCCCTCCATCGCCGAGGACCACGGCCAGATCGAGTAGGCGCCGGCGTCGACCACGACGCGTGATTCGATCCCGAGAATACGGCCTTGCGCGTCGGCGTAGGCGCGAATGTCGTAGTCGTGCTCCCGGGCCTGGGGAGAGGCGATCAGGTGTTCACGGCGGTCTTCGATCCAGCGCACCGGATACGGGACGCGCAGCGCGAGCGCCGCAATGGCCACTTCTTCCTGCTGCAGGTTGTTCTTGACGCCGAAGCCGCCGCCGACATCGACGGCGACGACGCGCAGCTTGCGCTCCTCCAGCCCCAGCAGGTCGGCAAGAATGGTGCGGATCACGTGCGGGAACTGGGTCGAGCTGTAGACGACCAGTTCATTCTGGCGATGGTCCCAGTAGGCGAGCACGGCGCGCCCTTCGAGCGACACGACGGACTGTCGGTTCATGCGGCAGCGCTGTTCGACCACCACCGCCGCGTCGCGGCGGGCCGCATCGAGGTCGCCGTTGTCCAGCCGATGGACGTAGGCGACGTTGTCCGGCCAGTGCGAATGCACGCGCGGTGCGTCGTCGTCGAGAGCGGCGAGGAGATCGGTAACCGCGGGGGTCTCGTCGAAGTCGACGAACACGGCCTGGGCGAGGTCTTCGGCGAAGGCGCGGTTGGCGCCGATGCACATCGCAATGGGCTCGCCAACGAAACGCACGTGGTCGCCGGCCAGCACGGGGTAATCGGACGGACGAAAGGCCTCGTCACGCAGCACAGCACGCACCGGCTTGACCGCACCGAGGTCGCCGAGCGTGAACACGCGGTCGCGATCGGCGGGGTCGATCTCGATGGCGCTGATGCGTGCGCTGGCAACGGGAGAGCGCAGAAAGGCGACGTCGCGAACACCGGCGATGTCGAGGTCGGCGAGGTATTGCCCGCGTCCATGGAGAAAGCGGCCGTCCTCGTTGCGCAGGACGGAGGCGCCGATGCCGGTACCCGGGCGATCGTTCGGGCTTGATCGGGTCATTTCGACTCCAGGGTTGAGAGCCGGGCCACGATCTCGTCGGTGGTCGTGGTCCAGCCGAAGAAGGTCTGAATGTTGAATACACTGGCGTCGAAGATGTGCTGTGGTCCGGCCTGCGTCGTGGCGTCGGCGACCATGACCGCGAAGAACTCGCGGTGAAACGCGTCGCGCACCGCCGTTTCGACGCAGACGTTGGTATTGACGCCGACGAAGATCAGGGTGGAGATGTCGTGGGCGCGCAGCATCATCTCCAGATTGGTTCCAGCAAAGGCGCTGTAGCGGGGTTTGTGCACCACGGGTTCGTGCTCCAGTGGGCGCAGTGGTTCGACGATCTCGTGATCCCAGGTGCCGCGAATCAGGAGGCGGGCTTCCGGGTGAGCCCGCATGTACTTGAGCGGATTCGACTTGTGCCACATCGGCGAGGTCGGTGGACCGGCCTCCGCCAGCCCGGGGTTCCATCCGTTCTGTACGTGTATGACCATGAGGCCGGCCTTGCGGGCGGCGTCGACCACGCGTGCCGCACGTTCGATCACGGTTGCGCTGCCGGAAACGTCAAAACCCATCAAGTCGAGATAGCCGCCTTTCGAGAGGTAGCCATTCTGCATGTCGATGACGACGGCGGCGGTTTGCTCGGGACGACAGCAAAGCGGCTCCGGCGCGGTGGGCAGGACGAGGGGGGTGTCTTCGGAGTCCATGGCGGCCGGTGTGATCGAACGGGGTGCGGCACGCATGGGTTCAACCTCCCACCATCTGGATGTAGGGCGCGATGCCATCCCGGATCGACGCGATTTCAGCCGCGTCGAGCTTGACCTGACCAGCGAAGCGGTTGGTCGCGAGTTGCTCCGCCTGCGGGCGCGCTGCACCTTCGGGCAAGGCGCCGGCGTCGGCGGCGAGCGCCACCATCTGGCCGATCTTGTCGATGTCGCTGTAGCCCATTCCGTTGTGCACCATCTCGTCGGCCAGCATCGTTGCCTGGGCAAGCCCCTGCGAGATTGCGGCGTTCTCCTTGCCGCCACGGGTCATGCCGATTTCGGGTTGTTCCTTGAACAGGATCTCCAGGGACTCTTCCGGGTTCTTCAGGGTGTACAGCACCGATTCGAGAATCCCGTCCACCATGGCCTGGCACAATGCCGGATCCGATTCGACGGTTTCCTGTCGCGCGATGAGCTGTGCCGCATACAGTGTCACGCCATACTGGCTCCAGGGGATGAAGCGGGTTTCGACGCCGAGCGAGTCGAGCACGGGGATGCTTGACGAGCCGATGGCGGTGATCGCGTCGACCTGCTTCTCCATCAGGGCGCGTTCAACCATGCGTGCGTCGAGTTGCTGACGGGTAATGGTGTTGAGGTCGATGCCAGTCTTGCTCGCGAATGCCGGCCAGTACGGTGCCTCCGCCGAGGTTGCGACGATGCCGACGCGCTTGCCCTCGAAGTCCTTCGGTTCCCGGATCGGGGAGTCGTGCAGGACCAGATTTCCCATCAGCGAGTCGTAGCCCACAGTCGCCAGCGCTTGCAGGGGCAGACCCCTGGCCACGTTGGCGAGGGTGCCCCCGAAGAACACCACGCCGAGGTCGAACTGGCCGTTGCCGACCGCCTGAGCCGCCGCAACCGAACCGTTTCCGCGGGAAACCGCCAGATCGATGCCGCGCGACTTGAAGAACCCCTTTTCCCGACCGACGATGGGCCAGTAGTTGGAGCCATTGACGACCCACGGCAGGGTGATGCTGATACGGCGGGTCTGCGCAAAGGCCGGGGCGCCGAGCAGTCCGGTAGCCATGGCGGCGCCGGTGACCGCGGCCAGCTTGAGTACTTTGCGACGGGAAGTGGACTGCGGAGTGTTGCGGGAAGATTCAGGTGCGTTCATTGCGATCTCCATTGAGCAGGAAGAAGAGCGAGAGCGGGCACTCTGTTTTGTATATTAGATCGTATACGATAAAAAATACGACAAAGTGGCGTCTTCACTCAAAGCACATCCTGTGCCAACTCTGAGGGTACAAAAAACGCTTTTAAATCAGAGGATCGTTCGGTGAGTCGTGTTCCGGCCGGGAGCGTTTATGGTGCATGGCACCTGTTCGGGGCAAGAAGATGGTGCGTGACCGGCCCCGGGGAGCGATGTGCTCCGAAGAAAATCGGTGGGCGGATCAGTCGTCGAGGACCCAGCCCTGCGGTTCGGCGCGCAGCAGCGGACTGTCGAACACACCGACGATGCGTGCGGCACGTTCGGCGCCGAGGTGTGTCTCCCAGCGGCGACTTTGCCGCATCACGACCCCGCAGGCGAGCACTTCGGCGCCAAGCGATTCGATCAAGTCCCAGGGGGCCTTCATCGTGTTGCCACTGCTGACCGCATCATCCACGAGCACCACGCGTTTGCCGGCGACCAGAGGCAGCAGATTGGGGTCGAGATACACCTTTTTGCCGGGCAGTGGTGAGGTGATCGAGTGGACCGCGCCGGACAAGGCCTCGTCATACCAGAACTTGCGCGAATACCCCATCGGGACATAGCGCTCGTGGCCGAGCGCGCGGGCCACGAGCGGAGCGAAGGTCAGGCCCAGAGTGGGCAGGCCGATGATGACATCGGGTCGTAGCGGTGCGAGTTGCTCGGCCAGCAGTGCCGAGAGCGCATCGGCCACCGAGAGCGAAGCCTGGTTGCAGATCAGCGACGCGGTGGCGCGCGAGGGATCGGTCGCGAACTGGCGGATGGGCAGCATCAGGTAGCGTCCATCGGGAAGTTCCGCCGGGTAACCGTGACGCCACGGCGGCATCCGCTGCTCGGCCGTCAGGGCGTCCGCCGGCAGGATTCGTTGCCAGTAACGCGTGGTCGGTTCGGTGAAATGAGGGTGCGCGGCGTGAAACGTCATGCTGTGACGGTGTGATGAAACGGAGCGACATTCTACCTTGCGGCATCGGGTCATCGCTGCGGATCAAACGCAAACCGGCTACGATGCCCGGATTGAACACGACACCGGAACACGGGGGACTCGAAGTGAAGCAGGCACAGCAGACAGAGTACGCCGAGTGGTCGGCGCTTTCCGCAGAAGCGCTCGAGGCGCAGTTCAATCCGCGTGTTTCAGTGCCGGATTTCGCTCGTTTCGATGCGCTTCGCGCACCGCTCAACGCCGAGGCGAGTGCCCGGCTGAAGTGTTTCGAGGATATCCCCTATGGTGCACATCCCCTGCACCGGGTGGATGTCTATCCCGCGGCGCAGCCATCTGCCGGGCTTGCGCCGGTGCACGTGTTCTTTCATGGAGGCTACTGGCGGGCACTGGACAAGGCGGGGTTCGGATTCGTCGCGGGGGCGCTGGTGCCGCGCGGGGTGACCACGGTCGTGGTCAACTATCCGCTGTGCCCGGCGGTGACCTTGGACGAGGTGGTCGATTCGGCAAGCCTTGCCTTTCGCTGGGTGGCCGAGAACATCGGCGACTACGGGGGAGACCCCGGGCGCATCGTGCTGTCCGGGCATTCCGCGGGCGCGCATCTCGTCGCCGCCATTCTTGCCGATGCGGGCAACAGCGCCGCACTGCGCGGGGTGGCCGGAGCGGTGCTGATCAGCGGCGTGTTCGACCCCCGTCCCGCCATGCATACAAGTCTCAACGCCGAACTGCGTCTGACGGCCGAGATGGCGGCGCGCAACAACATGGAAGCACGCATTCCGCGCGTCGATTGCCCGGTTTCGCTGGTCGTCGGGGGGCAGGAACCTCCTCACTGGATCGACATGACTTTGCGCTACGGGCGTAACCTCCAGATTGCCGGAATGGATCCGGCAATTCATGTTCTTCCTCGGTGCCATCATTTCAACATTCTGGATCAATTTCTTGATCCGGGCAGCATTGTCGGGCGCGCCTCGGTGCCGTGACGATGGCTGTACTCCCGCTTGACTTCAGAAAATAAGAATTATTATCATTGTGTCTGAATTCAGCCAGCCACCTGTCGTCCCGTGCCCGTGGACACCCATGTCAGGAAGCCAGCCAACAAGCTGCCACATGACAGGGAGAACAGGAAATGGCTGGTCCGTCCATCGGGACTGCACGCACCATTGCCCGGCGTTTGCCGGAAAGCATGCTCAACGCGCGTGCGCATCGACGAGGTCGTTTCCGCCCCGGCCCGCCTGCGCTTTCGTCGATTGGTGCGCATGCCGCCGATGACGTTCCGCTGCGTCAACTCGATGGCGCCGGCTTGTCGGGATGACTACAACATCAAGAGCAAATCACGCCATCTCTGGGTCAGCCTCAACGCCCGTTTCTGATTCCCTGTCTGAGGTGGAACAGGTGGCACAGGAGGTCGGGCCGACGATGGTCGCACCGTCTCGTGGTGGTGCGACCGATCCACGCGCACGCCGCGCATGGTGGCTCAAGACCCTGCATCGCTGGCACTGGATCAGCTCCGCGCTGTGCCTGGCGGGCATGCTGTTGTTTGCCGTCACCGGCATCACCCTCAACCACTCGGGCAGCATCGAGGCACGGCCCACGGTCGACGCCCGCATCGCACCACTGCCCGAAGCGCTGCGGGTCGAGCTGGCCGCGCTCGCCGAAGGTCTCGGTCGCAATGCCGACGATCCGCTGCCGCCGTCCGTGGTGACCTGGCTGAATCAGCGCATCGGCGTGCGCGTCGGTGGGCGTGCCGCCGAATGGAGCGCCGAAGAGGTCTATCTGCCCCTTCCCCGTCCCGGGGGCGACGCCTGGCTGCGGCTCGATCTGGTCGAGGCCGAGGTCGAGTACGAACGCACCGACCGAGGCTGGATCGCCTACCTCAACGACTTGCACAAGGGCCGCAACACCGGGCCGGCGTGGAGTCTGTTCATCGATGTCTTTGCGCTGGCCTGTGTGGTGTTCTCGATCACCGGGCTGCTCATCCTCCAGGTGCACGCGACAAACCGTGCCTCGGTCTGGCCAGTGGTCGGGCTGGGGGTGGTGGTTCCGGTACTGCTCGCGCTGCTTTTCATCCACTGATCCGGTCCTGATGATTTCACTCCAATGAGGCGCTTCATGCCAAACACCCTGTCCTTTCCTACCGTCGAATGCACGCGAAGCTCTCGAAAACGGCGTGCGCCCGGCGTGCCTCGAACGTATGCCGGCTTCGCAGGAGCACTGCTGGTCGGCGCCCTTCTCGCCGCTCCGGTCTCTGCAGCCGAATTGCATATCGACATCGAACTTCCGGAGTTCGCCGTCTCCGACTACCGTCGCCCCTATGTGGCGGTCTGGATCGAACGCCCCGACAACAGCGTCGCTGCCAATCTGGCCGTCTGGTACGACGTCCGCATGCGCAATGACGAGGGCACGACCTGGCTCAAGGACATGCGCCTGTGGTGGCGTCGCATCGGCCGCGAACTGGAGGTCCCCATCGACGGTGTGACCAGCGCGACGCGTGCGCCGGGTACGCATCGCCTGAGCTTCGTAGCCGGCAACGAGCCCTTGGGCGCGCTCGAAGCGGGGGAATACCGCGTCGTGGTCGAGGCCTCGCGTGAGCACGGCGGGCGCGAAGTGGTCTCCGTGCCGATCGAGTGGCCACCGGCTGGGGCGTGGACCGCGCAGGTCAGCGGCGAGCATGAACTTGGCGCGGTCGGTGTGGCGATGGTTCCCCGTTGAGCGGGCGCACCTTTCTCTCCGTCTCTGACGGCGCCCAGGTCTTCATTTTCCGTTTTTCGTTAGTCTTGCCGGCGCCGTTGGCGCCCTCAGAAAAGGATGCAACTCATGACCCAATCGAACCGCCTTCTCTTCCGTACCCTCTGCGCGAGTGTCTGCGTGTTCTCGGCTTCGGTCGCCACGGCCCATGACGTCTGGCTGGTGCCGTCGTCGACGGTGTTGTCGCGCGCGGGCTATGTCACCGTGGATGGCGCCGTTTCCAACGATACCTTTCACTTTACCTACCGTCCGCTGATGATTCGCGACAATCTCTTCATCATCGCGCCCGACGGGGCCGTGGTGGAGCCCGAGAACCTGGTTCAGGGGCGGCTGCGAACGGTCTTCGATGCCCACCTCGAGCAGCCTGGTTCGTACCGCATCTCCGTGGTCAATGCCGGGGTGATGGCAAGCTGGCAGGAAGGGGGCGAAACGCGGCGCTGGCGCGGTCGGGTGGACGATCTCGATGCGAATGTTCCGGCCGATGCTGCGGAGTTGCAGGTGCGTGAATCGGCCAGCCGCGTCGAAACCTTCGTCACGGTGGGTACACCGGGGCCAATTCTCGCCGCCGGTGAAGGGCTGGAGCTGGTGCCGGTCACGCACCCCAACGACTTGTACGATGGCGAGCAGAGCACGTTCCAGTTCGTGATGGACGGCGTGCCGGTGGCCGGGCTCGAGGTTTCCGTAATGGCCGGTGGGACCCGCTATCGCGATCAGCTGGAGAAGGTGACGCTGGTGACGGACGATCAGGGGCGTGTGTCCTACACCTGGCCGGCGCCGGGTCTGTACTGGCTGGACACCAGCCTGCGCGACGAGAACACCCGCGTGCGGGGCGCGATCCAGCGCCGGCTGGCCTACTCGGCGACCTTCGAGGTGCTGCCACAATGAGGTCGTGGCGCGCGGCCGGTCATCGCTGCCACCCGGTTGGCGAGCCCGTCCTGGGCGTGGCGGTAGCGGCAGAAGCCCCTGTGCAGCGTGCGGTTTGCACTGTCACCGCTCATCATGGTTTGACCGCAGCGGTGACGAACCGATGATGTTTGCGATTGCGCTGGAGCTGCCGCGCGTGCTTGCCGCAGCGGGCGTGATCGCTGCCTACGGGTGGGTATGCCTGCGCGCGTGGAGGCGTGGGAGCACCCGCACCATCGAGGACGGCGAGCCGACGACGGAGCCGGCGCCGGATCGCGCCCAGCCGACACTGATCGTCTATGCCAGCCAGACCGGCTTTGCGCGTGAGCTTGCCTGTGAGGCCCGTGCGGCGCTGGAGTCCGCCGGCGTGCAAACCCGCCTGATGGCGCTCGGCGCCGTTCCGGAGCGAACACTCGCACACGCGCGTGACGTGTTGTTCATCGTCAGTACCTGCGGCGAAGGTGACGTGCCCGACAACGGTGCGCAGTTCGCCGAGCGGGTGATGCAGGCAACGCCGGTGCTGGCGGGTTTGCGCTATGGTCTGCTGGCACTGGGGGATCGTGAGTATGCGGACTTCTGCGGCTTCGGGCGCAGGCTCGATGCCTGGCTGGAGCGGTGCGGCGCACGCGCCGCCTTCCCGCGACTCGAACTCGACCGCGCCGACGCGGCAACACTGGAGAGCTGGCGGCACCGGCTCGCGCGCTTTGGTGGAATGGCCGAAGTGTCCGCTCCCGCGCCTCGTCATGGTCGCTGGCGCCTGCGGCGGCGCGAGGTGCTCAACCCTGGGGGCGTCGGTCTGCCGGTGGCGCATGTCGAACTCGAGCCAATCGGCACCACATCGGAGGCGCTTCGATGGGAGGCCGGGGACCTGTTCGAGATCCTGCCTGGCGAGCCGGATACGTCGCCGCGTCTGTACTCCATCGCCTCGTTGCCTGCGGACGGCGCCGTGCATCTGCTGGTCCGGCTCGTGCGGGATCCATGTGGCAACGTTGGCAGGATGTCCGGCCTGCTGGTCGAGCAGGCGCCACCGGGCGCGGTGTTCGATGCGAGGATACGCGCGCACGATCACTTCAGGCTGGGCGAAAACGCCGCGCGGCCGTTGATCCTGATCGGCAATGGTACCGGTCTGGCCGGTCTGCTCGCGCACCTGCGCCATCGCGCCCGCAACGGGGACGGGCGCAACTGGCTGATCTTCGGCGAGCGCAATGCTGCGCATGACGATTTCCATGGCGCTGAAATCGACCAACTGATCGCCAGGGATCTGCTGGTTCGCTGCGACCGGGTGTTTTCGCGCGACCAGCGTGTCAAGGAATACGTTCAGCATCGCCTGGAGCGTGCGGCTGACTCCGTGCGCGACTGGGTGTCGGGCGGCGCCGCCGTCTATGTTTGCGGCAACGCGGTGGGCATGGGGCGTGCGGTCGACGAAACTCTTGCCCGGGTTCTCGGCAGCGAAACGCTGGCCCGGCTTAAAAAGGAAGGACGATATCGGCGGGATGTTTACTGAAGGGGGGTTCCCGCCGCATCCGAACGCCGAGGCTGGCGAGGAGAGGGACCAGGTGTGCGGGTCGGGCGGCAGGAACCGAATGTATTCATCGAAACAAGAATTATTATCATTGTAATGCATTTTCTTTCGGAGTGCACCGATATTGGATTCTGGAACTGGCGATGACCCACCTGGACCCGACAAACGGAAGGCACCGTCTCGGCACATTTCATTCAATCAAGGAGAACACCACATGAAGAAAACCCTGCTCACCGCCGCAGTCGCGGGAATGCTCGCCATTGCGCCTGTTGCGTTTGGCTCCGGTGCGGGCGACGCTCGCCATTACGCCGGAGAGGCGTCGGCGACGCTGGATGCGGCGATCGCCAATCTGGTCGAATACAACCGTCAGCTGGCGGAAATTCTCGGCGGCGAGATCAACGATCATGCGATGCAGGACATCCACCGCCTGAGCTACACCCTCGAGAATGCGCTCGACAAGGTCAATGACGAACTGCTCATGCTCCGCCATACGCTGTCGGACATGCACGTGGCGTCGGAGGACATGGATCCGGACGCCGTGGCCGACTATGGTGCGGCCTATCTCTCGGTGGCCGACAAGCTGTTCAAGTAGATCGGATGCGGATGGTGCGCATAAGCGGACAGGGCCGACATCTTCGGTGCAGGCCCTGTCTGTCGCGCTCTCGGCGGAGATGACGCCGGGAGCCGGAGTGATCAAGCTGCGCGACACCGACTGTTCCGGCTGCGTTGGCTGGCTCCAGCAGGCGCTTGGGCTTTACTATACTGCGTATTGCCCAACCGCCTTTTGCATGCGTTCGACCATGTGATTCAAGTCATCCACCGCGCGCCGCGTTTGCGTGACGACGGCGGAGTTTTGCTCGGTTGCGCAGGCAACCTGTTCGACCGTACGAACGATCTGTTGCATCGAGTCGCGCTGGTTGGAAGACGACGTAGCCATTTCCTCGACCATGGTCAGCGTCTGGTCCATGCGCGTATGAATTGAACTCAAAGCGGATTGCGCGTCGCGTACCAGCTGGACGCCGTGTTCCACCTTGGTGGCCCCTTTTCGCATACCTTCCGCCGCCTCGCGCGTGTCGTCGCGAATGGCGACGATGGTTGAACTGATCTCGCGCGTTGCCGATCCGGTACGTTCGGCGAGCTTGCGCACTTCATCCGCGACCACGGCAAATCCGCGCCCTTGTTCTCCTGCACGTGCGGCCTCGATGGCCGCGTTCAGCGCCAGCAGGCTGGTCTGGTCGGCGATGTCTCGAATCAGCCGGGCGATGTCGAAGATTGCTTCCGAACGCTGGTTCAAGGACTCCATCCGGTGGGCCGAAGCCTTTACTGTTTCGGCGAGCTCGCTGATCGCCTCGCAAGCCTGGGTCGACAACGCGGAACCTGCGGCGGATTGTTCGCTGGTTTCGCGCGCCACGACGCCCGTTCGTTGGGAGTGCTCGGCGACGCGGCCGATGTCGGAGGTGATGCTCTCGATACCGCTGGCTGCGCCGGAAGTGGCCTGGTGTTGAAGGGCTGTTGCGTCGCCCACGCTGCCGACGCACTGCCCGACTTCGTTCGAGACCTGTCCGACCTGTCGTGCCGCGTCAATCATGCCCTGCATGGTTGCCTGTACCGATGAGACGAAGCGGTCGGTACGTCGTGCGATCTGTCCCAGCACATCGTGGCGACCGGTGGTCAGCCGTCGCTGCAGGTCGCCGCTCACCAGAAGGTGGTCGAGATAATCGGCGAGGCGATGCGTATCCTTGTACCAGCCTGGTAAGAACCAGGTCAGGTAGCTCGCGGCCCAGAGCACCGTAAGCGCGCCGAGCGAAACGTGCAACCACTCGGGTAGTGCGGCATGGGCGAGCAATGCGGCACCGGCGACCAGGCCGAGAACCCCGACGGCAATGAGCTGAAAGCCGGCGTTGCCGAGGACGGCGACGGGCGACCGGCGCGCTGGAACGACGCGGCCATGCTCGACGCGAATCGACCGATCGCCGGCGAGAAGGCGTCGATAGAGTTTCTCGGTGGCGTCGACCTCGGCGCGGTCGGGACGGGAGCGGACTGATTGATAGCCGACAATGCAGCCGTTTTCGCGCACGGGTGACACATTTGCGACAACCCAGTAGTACCCGCCATCACCGCGCCGGTTCTTGACCAGCCCGCGCCAGGGACGACCCGCGCGCAAGTCCCGCCACATGTCTCCAAATGCCTGGGGTGGCATGTCGGGATGGCGAACGATATTGTGCGGGGCGCCGAGCATCTGCTCTCGAGGGTAGGCGGAAATACGCGCAAAGGCTTCATTGGCCTCCGTGATCCGTCCGTCAAGGTCGGTGCGCGAGTATATGAACTCGCCCTCGGGGACGACGGTTTCGATGTCGGATATCAGCGCTCTCTTGCTCATCTTGAGTCTCCCCCGTTGATTTCGGAAGTGGACCTGAAGAAGGCGTCGCGTTGTTGTAGGAGCGACGCCCGTCATTCATGGGCGTGTGTTCCATGAATTGATCTTCTATATGCAAGAATCGAACCAGATTTTTAACGGACTTTGATCGGAGTTGGCCACAAATCGCCGTCAGTTATGATGCGATCAGTTCGTTGGATGATTTGTTGCGGTGCGATATTTTCATGGATGCCCGAAATGAGGCGTGGGCATTTCAGATGATGATGTAGCGTTCGCGGGCGTGCTGAGCCTGGGTGATGGCACGCATCGCGTCGTCGCGCCGCAGCCGCACCGGGAGAACGACATGCTTGCGCCGGTCGCGGGAGACCAGTTCGGCAAACTCGATCAGGCGGAACCGGCCATCACCTTCGGCTGCAGCGTTCTCGAGGGCGCCTTCGGGAGCGAGCAGCGTTCCGCCGCGATCGACTCGGGCCGAGAACGGTTCGATGTGCATGGCCTCTTCGGGCTTCATCAGAAAGTCGGCGAGCGCCATCACCAGCCGGCCGGGCATCAGCGCCGCCGCGTTGTCGCGCAGGCGCTCGTCCAGGGAGGCCAGGTAGCGGGTGTGGGCGTCTTCTTCGGGGATCGACAGGTGTCCGCGTGCGACGAGGATGCGGACTTTTTCCATCTCTCGCTCGCGGTGCAGGGTGTCCTGCTCGGCGCGTACTGCCTTGACGTGGGCGGAAAAGCTGCGCAACAGACTGTCGAAGGCCAGCGAGCGCAACTGGGATTTCTCCGTTTCTTCATCGGAGGCGAACACCGCCAGCGCGTGGTCGGAGAAGTACAGTACCGAACGCGGGACTTCACGCTGCATCAGATCGCCGCTGGTTTCGCTGCCAAGGACCTGTTTCTCGTGTCTGCGGGTGGCCAGCAAGGCGTAGAAATGTTCGATACCGAACAGCAGCGGATTGGCGATGTATTCGCGCAACGGGCGGCTTTGCGCGAGCATGTGGTCGATGTCCGAAGCGCTTGCGAACAACGCATTGACCAGCGGATCGGCACCAAAGGTCTGACGGTTGACATCGACCACGGGCGGGAACGAAGCGACCAGCTGGTTGCAGTAAGCCAGAGCGTGTTGCACGGGAAGGACCAGGCGGCGTTCGAAACCGCGCTCCATCGCCAGCAGTGGACCGATGATCTCGGAAATGCGCTTGAGTCCGGCGCGGACGGCCTCGTCCGGTGGTGGCGCGGGGTGCAGCCAGTTGGTGAGCGATGACAGGATCGTCATGTCGAAATCTTTCCCGCGAAGAATGGTGCGGCCGGAAACGGAGATGCATGGAGATGCGGCGGCGACAACGTCCGTGGCTGCCGATGACCTCGGCATACCCAACGCGCCCGTCCGGATCACGTCGGTGTGACGGGACGGGATGCGTTTCTTGTCATGATAGCGCGTCCGCAAGCAGTTGGTGCACTGCGGCATCAGATCTGCTTGGAGTTTCGAACGTCGGGCCGCGCCTTGCGCGCCTGGCTGGCTGGTGGTGGCGCCCCGCGGAGGCGAGCCGTGCTGGTCACAGGCGCAGACCGCGTCGGCTCGTGGGGACGTCGGTTGACAGCGACAGCTCCCTGGCCTGGCCATCCTGCCAGTACTCGATGTGTGCCGGTTCCGCGGCGGGGGTCTGGCGCACGAGATTCAGAAACGCCATCGGCGAGGCGGGCGTCTCTCCGTTGACGGAAAGTATCAGACTGCCGGCGCGCATGCCGGCATAGGCGGCGACCCCTGTCACGGCACTGACCAGCACGCCGGTGGTTTCGGGAAGTTCCATCGCGTCGCGCAGATCGCGGGTGGCCTCGACGACCGTGATACCGAGGGCGGTGACGACCTGTTCGCTGCCGATGCCTTCGTATTCGAGCCCGGCTCCCCCTCGCAGCACCGCTGGCGCGACCCGGATCTCCGCGCCGCTGCGCACCGCCAGTGCAAGCGCATCGCTGGGACGTGCGTCGATGCGGACCAGGCGTTGTTCCGGGCCGACACGTACTTCGAGCGCGCCATGGTAGGTGTTCTCGCGCAGGTCGTCTACGACGACCCGCTCGAGCCGGCCGGAGAGCTTGGCAATGACGTCGTTGAGCAAGTCGTGGGTCATTGGGCGTGGCGTTTCGATGCCTTGAAGGGCCATCAGGATGGCACGGGCTTCGGGCGGACCGATGAAGATCGGGACGACGTCACCGCTTTCGGGCTCGCGCAGCAGCACGACGGGGACGCTGGTACCGGTAATCAACGCAACCGTGGCGAGTTCGACGGGAACCAGGGTTTCCGGCGCGACCGCGAGCTCACGCCCATGGGTGGCGGTGTTGACCAGCACCAAAATGGCGATAAAGGGCAAGAGACGGTGGATGGACATGGTGACTCCTGATCGGTCTCGGGTGGGGTGCCGGTGGCGGGTATGCGCGAGTCGGCGCGATCAGCGTGCTGGCGCGGGTTGGAAAGTGGCGGCAGTGTTGTTGAGAGCGCCGATGGACGTGCAGGGTTCCGGTGTGCCGGCGCCATTGTTTCGATGCGCGAAGTGAGCTGGTCCGTCGGTTCGCCGGTGGGGGCGGTCAGCCGTGGCGAGGGAGGCCACGGACGCTGGGCATGGCCCGCTGCGGCTCGGGAGGCGGAAGCGCCGTGCCCGCTTCAAGCAAGGCGGGCACGGTGTGGCAACAATTGCATGTGCGCGGCGAGTCGCGGTGACGGGTGATTCAGTCGCCGCGATTCGAGTCCGCGGACGGTACCGGGGCGGCATCGGCCGGGGTGAGCACTGCAGCGCTTTCCGGGGGGCGTCGCGGAACCTGCTCGTCGTCGAGCAGCCGCTCCACCCGGGCGAACAGCTCCTGGCGAGCAAAGGGCTTCTTCATGAAGTCGTCGGCGGCGATCCGGCTGCCAAAAAAATGTTCGGAGGCGCGTGCGTTTCCGCTGATCATGATGACCGGAATGTCGCGCGTCGCCGGATCACGCCGGAGTTGGCGCAGTGCGGCGAATCCATCCATGCCGGGGAGTACGATGTCGAGAAAGATGAGGTCGGGGCGCTCGTCGCGAACCCGTTCCAGCGCGGATTCCGCGTCCCCTGCTTCAAGGATCGTGCAACCGGCGGAATGGAGCATCTTGCCGAGGGCCTTCACGATGGTGGGCGAATCGTCGACGATGAGCACGCGTGTGCCCCTGCGCGGGTTCACGCGCGCACGCTTGCGGCGTTCTACGTGCCCGTCAGCAGATGGAGGCGTGGCCTGCGGCGTGACGGCAGGTTGCGGAGAGGCCTTGCCGAAAAGAGCGAGTAGCTTGCTGAGCATGCCTGCGAGAGAATTCCCAATCAGGGGGCGACTGGCCGTTGGGCACGGCTTCTTGGTGTTTCGCCCGGATCGTGAGGCGGTGGGGTTGGTGTGCGGTGCATTGTACGCCATTCAGTATGACTTTCGTTATTCCGAAGGCAAGCCGGATGGGCTGAGGCGGGGGTGACCGGGGGGCGTTGACCGGCAAATGAGCCAGCGCGACGGAGCGGGCGTGCGCTGACCGCGCTTTACAGGCTAACATCGCCGTATTGCGCGGCCCCACGGTTGTTGTCGCGCGCATCCGCCAGGAGTCACATGTACGCTTCACGAACTTCGATTCGCTTCGGACTCGACCGACTGCTCGAGCAGCCCGAACTTCGCAGACCGCTGGCCGGGCGCAGGCTGGCCCTGCTCGCCCATCCCGCGTCGGTCACCCGCGACCTGACGCACTCGCTGGACGCACTCGCCGCGGTGCCCGGTCTGCATCTGGCTGCGGCATTCGGTCCCCAGCACGGCCTGAGGGGCGACAAGCAGGACAACATGGTCGAGTCGCCCGATTACACGGATGCGCGCCACGGTATTCCGGTGTTCAGCCTGTATGGCGAGGTTCGTCGTCCCACCGACGCGATGATGGACTTCTTCGACGTCCTGTTGGTCGATCTGCAGGATCTGGGGTGCCGCATCTACACCTTCATCACCACGCTGCGCTACGTGCTCGAAGCGGCGGCATGTCATGGCAAGGCGGTCTGGGTGCTCGACCGGCCGAACCCGGTGGGGCGTCCGGTCGAAGGTCTGTGCTTGCGTGAGGGGTGGGAGAGCTTCGTCGGAGCGGGGGCGATGCCGATGCGTCATGGCATGACGATGGGAGAGCTTGCGCGCTGGTTCGTCTCGACGCTGAAGCTGGACGTGGAATGCGAAGTGATCACGATGCAGGGGTGGTCGTCCGATGCGGCACCCGGTCATGGCTGGCCGCTCCCCGAGCGGACGTGGATCAACCCCAGCCCGAATGCGCCAAACCTGTGGATGGCGCGCTGCTACGCCGGAACCGTGATGCTGGAGGGTACGACGCTGTCGGAAGGGCGTGGCACGACGCGCCCGCTGGAACTCTTTGGGGCGCCGGATATCGTCGGCGGGGCGGTAGTTGCGCGGATGCGCGAGATCGCACCGGAATGGTTGCGGGGCTGCGTACTGCGTGAATGCTGGTTCGAGCCGACCTTCCACAAGCACGCAGGACAGCTTTGTTCGGGGGTGCAGATCCATGTCGAGGATCCGGCGCACTACGACCACCCCGCGTTTCGTCCATGGCGTATTCAGGCGCTGGCTTTCCGGGCGATCCGCGAACTGTACCCCGAGTATCCGCTGTGGCGCGACTTCGCATACGAGTATGAGTTCGATCGGCTGGCGATCGACCTGATCAACGGTAGTCCGCTGCTGCGTGAATGGGTGGATGACCCCCGCGCCACGCCGGACGATCTCGACGCGCTGGCTTGCCAGGATGAGGCCGATTGGCGTGAACTCCGGGCGCGGCATCTGTTGTACCCCGACGATGCCGTGTGAACGGCGTGGGCGAGCATCGGGCGCTTTCCGCCCGGCGCCACCGGGTCTGTTCGTATCGATTGGTGGTGGCGGCTTGTTACCGTATTACTTACGGTCAGTGCTGAAATGCACTTGGGTATATATAAATACCCGAATATTAAGGCATTTTGCTATTCTGTCATAATCATGTAAAGTACCTCCCGGGGATAACCATATAAATAAAGGGGGTGATATGAGCATATTTGACTGGCTCATGCGAAGAAATAAAGGCGCTGCCACAGCCGGAGATTTGGTGATTCGAGAGGACGAGGACCAGCTGTCGGGGCTCAGCCTGCGGGAAGCCATTGACAGTCACATGGCATGGCGTGGGAAGCTGGTCAAGGTGCTGGAAGGGCATGGCCCGGATCTCGAAGTTCATCAGGTTGCGCGTGACAACCTGTGCGTGGTCGGCAAATGGATCTACAAGGAAGCCAAGAGCCAGTACCTGCATCTGCCTGAGTATGAACATCTACGAAAGTCGCATGCCGATTTTCATCTCGCCGCCGGCAATATCCTGATTCACTATCATCAGGGGGATCTGCCGGGCGCGCAGCGTTTGCTCAAGACTGAGTTTCGGGACCTTTCAGACCAGATTCAGCTCGATCTGGTCCGGCTGTTTACCGCCGCCCGGCACTGAGTTCCCGGGAGTATCACGCTCCGACACCCGGTCATGAATGCTGAAAAGGCGCATCATTGCAGTTACCTTTGGGGATTCGTCAATGATCGCGCACAACGTGCGGGTGATGGAGCGGGCGATGGGTACACACGGTACGCGTGAGGCGCGGCATGCCGGCGTTCGGCCGGCGGACACTGCGGCGCGGCGGTTGCGCTGGCGTCTGGGGTTTCGCACGCAGATGCTGCTGTTCGTTGGGTCCTTGCTGGTACTGATGCTGGCGGTGCAGGGGGCGTATCTCAACCAGCGTTATGCCGCGCTGATGGAAGATCAGATTGGCCAGCGCGCGCTGAGCGTGGCGCGGACGCTGGCGGTCACGCCGGAGTTGGTGGCGGCATTCGCGTCCCCGGATCCGGCGGCGACGATTCAGCCGATCGCCGAGGTGGCGAGGCTGCAGACCGGTGCGACGTTCGTCGTCGTCGGCAACCGTGACAGCATCCGCTACTCCCATCCGCTGCCCGAGCGGATCGGCCTGCCGATGGTGGGGGAGGATAACGAACCCGCGCTGCAGCGCGGCCAGTCCTATGTGTCACGTGCCGTCGGTTCGCTGGGACCGTCGATTCGTGGCAAGGTGCCGGTACGCAGTGTGGAAGGAGACATCGTTGGCGTGGTTTCGGTGGGATTTCTCGCAGACGAGATCCAGCAACGAATTGACGGCGAACTCGCGGCCAACCGCATGCTGATGGCAGGGGTCGCGCTGCTTGGTCTGTGCGGCGCGGGGTGGATCGCGCATCGTTTCAAGCGCGTCATCCTCGGCCTCGAACCTCACGAGATCGCGCGTCGACTGAAGGAGAAGGATGCCATCCTGCAGTCAATTCATGAGGGTATTGTTGCCGTCGATGGGCGTGGGGACATCACCCTGCTCAATCACGCGGCGCGACGATTCCTGCCTGAAGAGGCGCTCGGTGGTGAGCCGACGGGGCGGCCGGTGCGCGACGTGGTACCCAAGTCGCAACTGACCGAGGTGCTTGCCAGCGGCCAGGCGCAGTATGATCGCGAAACCTGGATCGGCGAACATCTGGTGGTGGTCAATCGCGTGCCGATCGTGCTTGACGGACAGATCGAGGGGGCGGTGGCGACGTTCCGCAGCCGCATGGAGATTCTCGAGCTCTCGCGTCGCCTGCTCGAGGTTCGTCGCTTTGCCGACGAGTTGCGGACGCAAGCGCATGAATTCTCGAACAAGCTGCACACCATCGCGGGTTTGCTGCAACTGGGGCGAGCCCGCGAGGCGCTTGAGCTGATCAGTCAGGAGACTGCGGTCGAGCAGGCGCACATTGCCAGCCTGCAGGCACGCGTCGCGGATCCGGTGCTGTGCGGCATGCTGGTCGGGAAGCTGATCCGCGCGAGTGGACGTGGTATCGGCATCGAGCTCGATCGCGACAGCAACCTCGCAACGCTGCTGTCCGATGCCGGCCGCGAGGCCTTGTTGAGCATTGTTGGCAACCTGATCGAGAACGCCTGCGAGGCGTCGCGCGCACAGGGGGTGGTGCCACGCGTGCGGGTGTTCTTCACCGACATCGGCGATGACCTTGTGTTCGAGATCGACGACAATGGCGAAGGCGTCCCCGATGCGCTGGCCGAATCGGTGTTCGAATCCGGAGTGTCGACCAAGGGCACCTATCGCGGCATCGGGCTTGCGCTGGTACGCCAGCTGTGCCGGCGACACGGTGGAGACGTGATGCTGGAGCACAGCGAGATGGGTGGTGCCTGCTTCATCGCGGTGGTCGACAAGCATTGCGTTCAGACGGCAGCGTCCGGCGCGAAGCCGATCGAGGCGCCGTTGACCGCGCCAGGCGGTGATGTCGGTCGAACGGAGCCGAACGGAGCGGGGCAGGGAGGAACGAGATTCGATGGTTGATCGTTACAGGGTTCTCATTGTCGAGGATGATTTTCGCATCGCGGGGATCAATCGCTCGTTCGTCGAGCAGGCGGCGGACTTCGAAGTGGTCGGTATGGCGCGCTCCCGAAGCGAGGCCCTCGACTGGCTGGCGATTCGGGCTGGCGACGTCGATCTGATCCTGCTCGACGTGTACCTGCCCGACGTTGAAGGGCTGGCGCTACTGTGGGAGATCCGTCGCCTTTATCGCGACATCGACATCGTCATGGTCACCGCAGCGCGCGAGGTTGAAACCGTGGAAGAGGCCTTGCGCGGCGGAGTGTTTGACTTTCTGATCAAACCGGTCGAAAACGTGCGCGTGCAAAAGATGCTCGCTCGCTTTCGCGCGCGCCGACAACTGGTGGATGGGTGCGGGGAGCTCAGCCAGGAGCAGCTCGACCAGGCCATGTCCTCGTTGTACGGGGGGGAGGATGCGCGGCGGCGGCTGCCCAAGGGCATCGACGCGCTGACGCTGGACAAGGTGGTCGAAGTGCTGGGCCGTTGCGAGCGACCGGTAACGGCGAGTGACCTCGCCGAGCACATCGGCAGCAGCCGGTCGACTGCGCGACGCTATCTGGAGCATCTGGTTGGCGAGGGGCGGGTTCGCGCCGAGCAGAACTACGGCGAAGTCGGTCGGCCGCAGCGTCATTATCGACTGCGGGCGTCTTGAGCCAGCGACGCGATCGACCAGCACCGAGCCGATCGACCGCGTCGCCTGCTCAGCCGGATGGCGCGTCGCCGCGTTCGTGTTGATGTAGTGGCAGGAACATCGTAAACGTCGCGCCCTTGCCGGTCTGGCTTACGACCTCGATCCGTCCGCCGTGCCGCTGCACGATGCCGTAGGACAGCGACAGGCCCAGCCCGGTCCCTCTGCCGACCGGTTTCGTCGTGAAGAATGGGTCGAAGATGCGTGGCAGAACGTCGTCGGGAATGCCGGGGCCGTCGTCGGCGATCGACACCCAGACCTGGTCGCCACTGCGTCCACTACGGATAGTGATCGTCCCGCGGCTGGTCATTGCCTGCGCGGCATTGACCAGCAGGTTGAGAAACACCTGGTTGATCTGTGCGGCGACACATTCCACAAGCGGGAGGGTGCCGTAGTCCCGCACCACGTCGGCCTTGTATTTGAGTTCGTTGGTCGCGACGTTGAGCGTGCTTTCGATGCCGGCGTGCAGGTCCGCGGGTTCGAAGGTCGTGCTGCCGGTGCGCGAGAAGTCGCGCAGATCCTGCACAATCTGACGGACCCGGGTGGCTCCCTCTGCCGACTCGGCGATCAGTGCAGGCAGGTCGTCGCGCAGGAACTCGAGGTCGATGTCGTCCCTGATGGCCCGGATCTCTGCGCGATTGTCGCGTGGCGTGCCATCCGCCGCAGGTTCGTCTGCTTCATATGCGGCGACCAGGCGCAGCAGATCATGGGTATATCTGCTGAGTGTGGACAGGTTGGAATTGACGAAGCCGATCGGGTTGTTGATCTCGTGGGCAATGCCGGCGGCAAGCTGGCCGATGGAGGCGAGCTTCTCCGACTGCAGCAGCTGATTCTGTGCCTCCTCGAGGCGCGCGATGAGGATGCGCTGTTCTTCCTTTTCCTTTTCCAGTTCGGCCTGAGCAGTCCGCCTTTCCTGGATCTCGCGCTGCAGCTGTTGGTTTACGCGTTCGTTCTCGCGCAACACGGCTTCGAGTTCGGCGGTCCGGGCCCGAATCTGGTCCTCGAGCATGACCGCGGTCTGGAACAGGCTGAAATCCGAGCCCTGCACGCTGGTGCTGCGTTCGGCGCGATTCATGAGTGCCTGCACCACCTTGTTCAGGCGCGTGATCTCGGACCGCAGGGTCGCTTCGGTCTCCGTTTCGGCGCTGGTTCGGGGCGCGGTGACAGGACTCAATACCATGTGGGTGGCTCCCCTGCGCCCTCCGCTGGGCTGCCGATCGCGATGCCCGTCAGCGTCTGGTTGACGTGCACGCCGGCATACTGCTCGCCATAGGTACTGAAACCAACCGCGTTGTTGTTCTTGAGGATCTCGGCGACTGCGTCCTTGGTGCCGCCCTGTGAAATTTCGAGATTACGCAGGATGCAGTCGCAGGCGAGCACGAGTTGCGGGGCGCCGATTTCCCGTTCAAGACGGGCCATGGTTTCGCGCAGGTTGGCGACGAGATCCACGCCGCGCGCGACGCGCAGCACCAGGCCTTCGTCGATCGCGCAGAAAAAGGTGAGTGCCTTGTCATCCTCGACTTTCTGGATCGAGCGCACGTAGTCCGTGCCGTCGATGACCACCACCACGGGGGACGATGCGAACGTGGCCGGCTCGAGTCGCGCCGGATCGGCGCCGATCAGGCGTGCATACTCATCGGCGGCGGGCAGGCCGTTGATCTCGCGGACCTGCCTGCGCCCGGCATCGGCCTCGGTGACGACCAGCCGTTCGTCGAGGGCGACGAAATGCTGGGTCTTGAACGTACGAAACGGAAGATCGGTCGCCATCAGCAGGAGTACGGCGCTGTCGTTGTGAAAGGCGCCGTCGTGAAACACCCAGGTCCGCTCGAAGGCGAGATCGTCTCCGGCCGACCCACCGACCAGCGGAATGTCGCCGAGCGCGGTCTGTAGCGCGCGCGCCACGGGCTCTTCGCGAATCGAAAGCCCGTCGATCAGCAGAAAGCCGAAACGCTGCCAGCCATCGTTTTCCGGCGCACGCGCTTCGAGTTCCTGCTGCAGCGCACGCGCGAAGCCGTGACCGTGGGTCATCGAGAAGTGCGCCAGATTATCGATTCGTCCGACTGCCGCGACACAGTGATCCGCCGGAAAGGCGACCGCGGCGATGGAGTGTTCGCAATAGCCTCCGGGGCCGATCTCGCCAGCCGTGGTACAACCGATTACGGTGACACCATCGAAAAGCACCCGTATCTCGTCAGCCAGTGCGTCCAGATCGTAGTTGCTCGAGCAGAAGAACACGACCAGCCCGGTGTCCGGATTGCGAAGGCCTTGGTGAAGCGCGCGAACGGCCTCGCGCGCGTCGGCGGCGGCCGTCTGCATTCTCAGGATCATTCCCATCGTCTTCTCCTCGATTCGGGACGCCGATCCAGGCATACGTCGGGAATGGCGTCCGTCCGGGCCGCGTGATGTCGTTTCTTCGGATCACTGTACCCGGTTTGGCAGTGGTATGCCGTGACAGGTTACCGGTATCGCCTCGGTGCCGGAATCGGGGAAGTTCCGTACGTGCACTAAATGCACAAAACACGCCAAATGTCGTTTATTCGGAGAATGCGCGGAAATCTGTTCCCGCGCCCCGATCTTATCTACGATGAATTCAGACACACCGGTTCTCGACCGGCCGGAAGTTGTGTCGGCATAACAGGCTGCGGCGCGATCGGCGTGCCCGCGGCGCCAATACGGGATTGCGAATCCCGAAACGACGACGATCCACAGGAGGAGATGTCATGGTCACGAGACGACAGTTTCTGTCGCGTACCGGTGCGGGCCTGCGAGCCGCGGCGGTCGCGATGGTTTTGGGGGCGACCGCCGGCAGCGTGTTCGCGAGCGACTGGAAACCGACGCAGCCAATCGAATATATCGCACCGGCCAATCCCGGCGGCGGCTGGGATACGCTGATCCGTACCACCGCGCGGGTGTTGCAGGAAACCGGGCTGGCGGAGCAGAACTTCGCGCCGATCAACATCCCCGGCGGCGGCGGCGCCGTGGCCTGGGCGCAGATCGCCGCCAAGCGCGCCAATCCGCACACGCTGTTCGCGGCGAGCCCGCCGATCATCCTGGTGCCGTTGTCGGGCGCGTCGCGCTTCAATCACCAGAACTTCACGCCCGTCGCGCGTCTGATCACGGATTACTCGATTCTGCTGGTTCGCGCCGATTCGCCTTATCAGTCGGCCAACGAGTTGTTCGAGGCGATCAAGGCGCGTCCCGGTCTGAGCGTCGGCGGCGGCTCCGCGCCGGGGTCGATGGACCACATCTCGATGGCGGGTGCCGCCGCTGCGGCCGGGCTGGACGCGTCGCGACTCAACTACATCGCCTTCTCGGGCGGTGGCGAGGCGATGACCAACCTGCTCGGCGGTCACGTCGAGGCCGTCATCACCGGTGCGGGCGAGGCGGGTGCCCAGTTGCAGGGTACCCAGCTGCGCGCCCTCGCGGTGTCCGGTCCGGAGCGCATCTCTGCTTTGCCCGACGTACCGACCTATCTCGAGCAGGGAATCGAGTTCACCTTCGACATCTGGCGCGGCATCATGGGACCGCCGGACATGCCCGAGGCCGCCGTGCGCTACTACGAGAACCTCTACGCACGCATGCTCGAGACCGAGGCCTGGGCGCAGGCGCGTGACCAGCTCGGCTGGATCGATGCCTACCAGGGCAGTGCCGAGTTCGGCGCCTTCCTCGACGGCCAGCTCGAGCAGTTCAGCACGGTCCTCGGCGATCTCGGCCTGATCCGCCGTTAAAGGTTCCTCCCTCACCCCGGGCGGCGGTTTCATTGCCGTTCGGGGTGTTCCTCCATTCCCGGCGCGTGTTGCCGCACGGCGCGTGACGCGCGGCCGGAACCGGGGATTCATCATGATAACCAATCATTCCAATCGCGTGCTCGGCGTACTGATTGCGCTGCTGTCGCTGCTCTATCTGGCGGCTGCCTACCGCATTCCGACGTTTCCGATTCCGCGTCCGATCGATTCGGATGCCTTCCCGAAGATGCTCGGTTTCGTCATGCTGGCGTTGTCGGTGTGGCTCTTCTTCGAGCGCCCCCATGTCGATGCGTCCGATCCGCAGCGCACGTTTGGCGAGCAGCTGCGGCGCTGGCTGCCCGTGGTGGTGACGGCGGGGGCGATCGCTCTGTACGCCGGCACCTTGCAATGGCTGGGCTTCGTGCCCGGTTCGTTTCTGCTGGTGGCGGGGCTGACCTGGTTCTACGGGTACCGGCGTCACGTGGTGAACGGGATCGTCGCGCTGGCGGTGCCGCTGGTGCTGTACCTGGTGATGACGCGCCTGATGACGATCCATCTGCCGCGCGGCCTGTTGCCGTTCTGAGGGAAGACCACGATCATGGAAGCATTCGAATCCCTGATGTACGGCTTCGGCGTCGCGCTGCAGCCGGCCAACATCATGTACGTCTTCCTCGGCGTGCTCGCCGGCACCATCATCGGCATGCTGCCGGGGCTGGGGCCGATCTCGGCGCTGGCGCTGATGATTCCGATCACCTACGCAATGAATCCGGCCTCCGGGCTGATCCTGATGGCGGGGGTGTACTACGGCGCGATCTTCGGCGGCTCGACCTCCTCGATCCTGCTCAACGCGCCCGGGGTGGCGGGCACGGTGGCGACGTCCTTCGACGGTTTTCCGCTGGCCAAGCAGGGCAAGGCGGGCAAGGCGCTGGCGCTGGCGGCCTGGGCATCGTTCGTCGGCGGCACGATCAGCGTCATCGGCTTGATGCTGGTGGCACCGGCGCTGGCTTCGGTGGCGGTGAGCTTCGGGCCGGCGGAGTATTTCGCGCTGATGCTGCTGGGCCTGACCGCCGTGGTCAGCCTGTCCGAGCGTTCGCTGGTCAAGGGCTTGATCGCGGCGGTGTTTGGCATCATGGTGTCCATCGTCGGCATCGATCGCCAGACCGGCACCCAGCGCTACACCTTCGACTCGCTGCATCTGCTGCAGGGCATCGACTTTCTGGTGGTGGCGCTGGGCGTGTTCGCGCTGGCCGAGGTGTTCGTGATGCTGCTCGCCGGGCGCGACGCCAAGACCCACGAAAAGCAGAGCCTCGGATCGCTTCGCCTCAGCAAGGATGAAGTCAAGGAGATCGCGGCACCGGTTGGCCGCAGCTCGGTGCAGGGCTTCTTCATCGGCGTGCTGCCGGGCGCCGGAGCAACCATCGCCTCGTTCCTCGCCTATATCACCGAGAAGCGCATCGCGCGCGACGGCAACACCTTCGGCAAGGGCAACATCAAGGGCGTGGCCGCGCCCGAGGCGGCCAACAACGCCGCCTGCGGTGGCTCGTTCGTACCGTTGCTGACGCTTGGCGTGCCCGGTTCGGGTTCGACCGCGGTGCTGCTCGGTGCCCTGCTGGTGATGGGCGTGACGCCCGGGCCGATGATGCTCGAGCAGCGTCCGGATGTGTTCTGGGGTGTGATCGCGAGCATGTACCTGGGCAACATCTTCCTGCTCATCCTCAACCTGCCGCTGATCCCCTATATCGCGCGCATCCTGGAGGTGCCGCGGCCGATGCTGCTGGCGCTGATCATCATGTTCTGCATGATCGGGGTGTATGGCATCAAGTTCACTGCGTTCGACCTGTACATGCTGCTCGGTTTCGGACTCGTGGGGCTGTTGATGCGTCTCAACGGCTTTCCGTTGGCACCGATGATTCTGGCGCTGATCCTGGGCGACCTCATGGAAGAGAACCTGCGTCGCGCGTTGCAGATCTCCGGCGGCGACTGGATGACGTTCATCGAAAAGCCGATTTCGGCCAGCCTGATCGTCATTGCGATCGCGTCGCTGATTGCGCCGCCCGTCATCCGTTACATTCGGCGCTTGCGTCAGCCTGGGGTGAAGGTGCACGGCTAAGCGGTCCGGTGGCTGCCAGCGCATCGCCTGCCGTGCGATGAGCAACAGCTTTGTGGGTTGGCTACTGTCGTTTTTCGAGGGATGAGGGGAATGTTCGTCAGTAGCGTGGCCCCGGTGGATGCCTCGTCGAAACGAAGGATCTCCGCCTGATCGCTTGTCTGCACTGCACGCAGCGGCCACGCGCTGGCGTGGCCGCTTCAGGCGTACTCTGCGTGGTCAGATGCGCTGACTGCGCCAGATCCGTCTTCTTCAGCGGCGCCCCCGTGACAAGTCGCGCTCGATTCCGACAAGTCTCGTTTGACGATACTGCTGCCCACACCACCGTAGCACTTGATCCTTCCTGTGCCATAATTCGGCCAGACATGCCCTTATTGTATGCCATATGCAGTGGTAAAAGTCTAGGGCATAAATCTTATTGCATAAATGACGTCAAAGGGATATGCTGCCGCTCAATTTTCGAGCGGATGCGAATTTCATGCTCTTGCGTCCTGTATGCCTCTTCTTGGGATTGATCGCGGGATATCCGCTGCTTGCCGTAGCCTCCGACGGCACCTATGAATCAATCCTTCAGCCTCGTTATCCCGCACCGGTGACCTATTGGGTGCCGTATCGGATGTTTACCGAGTCGCAGACTCCCGAGGAGGCGTGTGCGGTATTCGTGCAATCCGAGGGCGGTACCGTTACCGAGTTCGTTGCTTATTCGCCACATTCCTTCGGGTGCTCATACGAAACGCTCCATAGCCATCATGCGGTTGGTGTGTTCGTTCTCCACAATTGCCAGGACGGCGAGCGATTCGCTCGCCTGGGCGGGACCGACTACTGTCTGCTGGACTGCCCAGAGAGTCATCCGCGACCGTTCGGGGGCGTTCAGAACGAGGTCTGGTGTAGAGCGCTATGCCCGACCGGCATGCAGCGCGATGGAAGGCGAGTCCGAAGAGCGCCGGGTCTAGTGCTGAGTTGCGAGAGCGTCGCCGGTTACTGGTGCGAAGCCACCGTGCAGTCCGAAACGGTCCAGGGCGAATGGGTGAACTATAGTTACGAAACCACCGGGCAGGTGTGCGAGCCCAATACGCCACCACCACCA
>ERZ869909.248-NODE-248-length-76623-cov-33.015207_pt1 | contig 76623 bp, 70 predicted proteins | sample MGYA00520892_ERZ869909 | MGnify/ENA primary metagenome ERZ869909 (study PRJEB32215, sample SAMEA104723947) | bioreactor metagenome | biome: bioreactor; feature: anaerobic bioreactor; material: water | place: China | collected 2015-03-12 ...
GGAATGTTGATGCCGAGCATCTGCGCCTTGACGCGATCGATGTCGAGATAGAGCTGCGGCGTCGAGGTCTCGAACAGGGAGAACACCTGCTGCAGCCCGGGCGTCTGGTTGGCGCGCTGCATCATCGCACCCACCGCCTGCTGCAGCGCCTGCGGCCCGGCGCCGTCGCGATCCTGCACCATCATGCGGAAGCCGCCCGCGCTGCCGATGCCGCGCACGGCCGGCGGTGCGATGACGAGCACCATCGCCTCCTGGATCACCGAGAACTTCTTCATCAGCGTCTGCTGGATGGCCTGGGCCGACAGCTCCGGCTTGCCGTCGCGGTCCTTGAACGGTTCGAGCACGATAAACACCGCGCCCGCGTTGGACTGCATCGTGCGCGTCGCCCCCGAGAAGCCGATGAAGTTGACCGCGTGCTTGACGCCCGGCGTGTCGAGCGCGAGCTCCACGACGCGCCTGTTGACCTCGTCGGTGCGGGCGAGCGACGCCGCGGGCGGAAGCTGCGTCGCCGTAATGAGATAGCCGGCGTCGAGGCCCGGAATGAACGCGGTCGGCGTCTGCCGGAACTCGTTCATGCCGAAGGCGATGATGCCCGCGTAGATCACGAGCATTAGCCCGACGAGCCGAACCAGCCGTTCGATCAGCCAGCCGTAGCCTTGCGACGCCTTGTCGAAGCTCCAGTTGAAGACCCGGAAGAAGGCGTGGATCGGCCACATGATCAGGCTCGGCCGATGCGCGCCGTCATGAGGTTTCAGCAGCAGCGTGCAAAGGGCGGGAGAGAGCGTCAGCGACACGATCAGCGAGATGATCGTCGCGCCCGCAACCGTCACCGCGAACTGCTGGTAGAACTCGCCCGAAATGCCGGTGATGAAAGCCGACGGAACGAACACCGCCGACAGAACGAGCGCGATCGCGACCAGCGCGCCGCCCACCTCGTCCATCGATTTGAACGACGCATCCCGCGGCGAAAGCCCCGCCGCCATGTTTCGCTCGACGTTCTCGACCACCACGATTGCGTCGTCCACCACGATGCCGATCGCGAGCACGAGTCCGAACAGCGACAGGTTGTTGAGCGAGAAGCCCAGGGCATCGAGCAGGAAGAACGTGCCAATGAGCGAGACGGGGATCGCAACGATCGGAATGACGGCCGCGCGCCACGTCTGCAGGAACAGGATCACGACCGCGACCACCAGCACCACCGCCTCGAGGATGGTGAAGATCACCGCGTTGACCGATTCCTGGATGAACTCCGTCGGGTTGTAGACGATGTCGTAGGCGACGCCGGCCGGGAAGCCCTTCGAAAGCTCCGCCATCGTCTGCTTGATCTGCTCGGCCGTCGCGATGGCGTTGGAACCGGGGAGCTGGAAGATGCCAAGGCCGACGGCCGGGTTCCGGTCGAGATAGGAATTGACGCCGTAGTCGAGCGCCGCGAGTTCCACCCTCGCGACGTCTTTCAGACGAACCACCGCATCGCCGTTGCGCTTGACGATGATGTTGCCGAACTCGTCGGGGTCCGCGAGCCGCCCCTGCGTCTGCACCGCGATCTGGAACGCGCCCGGCATCTCGACGGGCGGCTGGTTGAGCACGCCCGCCGCAACCTGCACGTTCTGGCCCTGAAGCGCCGCCACCACGTCGGCCGCGGTCATCGCGAGCGATTGCAGGCGGTCGGGATCGAGCCAGACGCGCATCGAATAATCGCGTCCGCCAAACACCGTCACCGACCCGATTCCGTCGATGCGGCTCAGGACGTCGACGATGTTGGCGTTGGCATAGTTCGAGATGAACAGCGTATCGCGCGACTGATCGGGCGAAAGCATGTTCACGACCATCATCAGGTCGGGAGACGACTTCGCCACCGTCACGCCGATGTTGCGCACGTCCGCCGGCAACCGCGGCTGGGCGACGGCGACGCGGTTCTGCACCTGCACCTGGGCCGTGTCGAGGTCCGTCCCGAGATCGAATGCGACCGAGATCGTGAAGCGCCCGTCGTTGGACGAGTTCGACGAGATGAACAGCATCTTCTCGACGCCGTTGATCTGCTGCTCGAGCGGCGCGACGACCGTGTTCGCCACCACCTCCGCGCTGGCGCCCGGATACTGCCCCGTGACGTTGACCACGGGCGGCGCGATCTCCGGATACTGGCCGACCGGAAGCCGGAACAGCGAGACGGCACCCACGATCAGGAAGATGATCGAGATGACGCTGGCGAAGATCGGCCGGTCGATGAAGAAGTGCGAAAAGCGCATGATAAGCCCTGCCGCTCGGTTCGGGTCAGTTCGTGCCGACCACGGTCTCGCCGGCCGCGCCGTTGGCCGCTGTGGCCCGCTCCGGCGACACCGTCACACCGGGACGAATGCGCATCAGGCCGTTCACGACCACATCGTCGTCCGCCTCAAGTCCGGACGTAATCACGCGCAAGCCGTCGACCACGGGCCCGAGCGTCACATATTTCGGGTTCACGACGTTGTCCGCCGCCACCACGTAGACGAACTTCCGCACCTGCTCCGTGCCGATCGCGCTGTCGGGAACGAGCAGGGCTTCGGCCGGCTTCGAGGTCGCCACGCGGATACGCCCGAACATGCCGGGCGTCAGCTTGCCGTCTGCGTTCTTGAATTCGGCCCGCCCGCGAATGGTGCCGGACGAGCGGTCGATCGTATTGTCCACGAAGTCGATGCTGCCCTCGTGAACGAAATCGTTGTCGTCGATCAGCTTGAGCCGCGCGGGCAGCGTCATGCCGCGGTTCGCGGCGCTGGAATTCTCGGCCTGCACGGCCCGCAGATAGCGCAGATACGACGCTTCATCCATGGTGAACTCGAAGCGGATCGGATCGACGGATGCGACCGTTGCAAGCAAGGTCGTGTTGCCCCCCGTGCCGCCGGTTACGAGGTTGCCGACCGATACGCGCCTGTCGCCGATGCGGCCCGAGATCGGCGCCCTGAGCTGCGTGAACTCGAGATCGAGTTCGGCCTGCGCGAGGGCTGCCTTCTGCGCCGTGAGGGAAGCTTCCGCGACCCGCTTGGCCTGCACGCGCTGATCGATGGTCTGCTGCGTGATCGAGGTCCCGCTGACCAGGCTTTCCGCGCGCGACAGATCGCTTTCGGCGAACGCGAGATTGGCTTCCGCGGTCACGACCGCAGCCTTGGCTTGGTCGAGCGCGGCCTCGAACGGCCGCGGGTCCACCGTGAACAGCGGAGCGCCGGCTTCCACGAGCTGGCCATCCGTGAAATGGATTTTCGAGAGATAGCCCGAGACCCGCGCGCGCACCTCGACGAAATCGAGCGCGACGAAGCGGCCGACATATTCGTCGTGATCGGATACGAGCTTCTTCACGGGTTTGTCGACCGTAACGGTCGGCGCAGGCGGCGCGGCGCCCGCGTTGGCGCCAGGGCCTTGCTCGCGGCAGGCGCCCAGCGACACCGCCACGCCGACAAGCGCGGCCAAAGCGATTGAAGAGCGGCGAGGCGACATAGGTCCTCCAGCGCGTGACATGACTTCTGCCCCCGGTTTTATACCCCTGCCGACCGGTCTACGCGCCGGCCAGCTTCCCGGATCTCGGCGATTGACAGAAATCAGTGACCTGGATTTCACACCCCGAGTAAGATCCGATGACAAGCGACGTCGAAGTGTGTTAGGCGGTACCGATCGGTAACATCGGCGTTGGTACCGATCGGTAACATCACAGTCAAGGGGCAATGAACAAAACGATCGTTCGCGATGGGCGAAATTCCGAGGTTTCGGAGACCCTTCTGCCGCCTCCCCGTGAGCGGATTCTCGCTGTTGCCTGCGATCTGTTCTACCGGCACGGGATTCACGCCGTTGGCGTCGAGGCAATCGCCGAAGCGGCCCGCACCAACAAGATGACGCTTTATCGTCACTTCAAATCGAAGGACGATCTCGTCGTCGAATACGCCCGCCAGCTGGCCGCGGCCGGCGATGACGTCTGGGTCAGGCTCGCCGCCGACCACCCCGAAAATCCCGAAAAGCGCCTCGCCGCCTGGGTCGATCACGTCGAGGATATCGTCACCAGCAATGCCGAGCGCGGCTGCGCCCTGGCCAATGCGGCGGTCGAGCTCCAGCCCGGTCATCCCGCCCGCGCCGTCATCGAGGATTACAAGCACCGCAAGCGCAACCACCTGGTGAAGCTGTTCCGCGCCGCACGCTACCGCGATCCCGAGCGTCTCGCCGATGAGGTGTTTCTGTTATTCGAGGGTGCCCGCATCAGCATCCAGTGCGGCAGCCGCGGCCCTGCTTCGCGGCTGGTCAAAATGCTGCGAGACCTTTTGGCCAAGGCCCCGCGCAAGGCTCGCGGCTGAACACTCCTACCAGAGACCGATGTCTTCCCAGCGCTCCTGCGGAATCTCGTCGCCGAGCTGGTAGGTAAACGCCGTCACCTTGAGCTGATCGCTCGCGAGCGTGCAGTCGAAGCTCAGCGCATACCATCCTTTGCCGGCGCGTACGGCCGCGCCCTTGGCGGATACGGCACTGCCATCGAACTGCGCACGCTCGAACGTATCCGGCATAACGCGGTCCACGCCTTTCAACCGCTTGTCGCGCCGGATCGTATCGATCCCGCGAGCGACGCACGCTTGTTGGGCGCGTTCCTCCGGGCTGAGTTTCATGAGAGCCCTTTCATTGCGGCTCGGCGGAGCAGCCTCTGCGAGCGGCGTCACAAGCAAACACGCAAACGCAACGAACACGAAACGCATCGTCGTCCCCCAACAGTCCCCTGAACATGATCGGAAGAGAGAAGGACCAATCAATTGTGGCATCATTGAGCGACGGATTGGCTGGCGTGATCACTTTTTTATCAGACGCCTGAGGGATCGGGGAGCGCCCTCGCCAACCGCTTCGCGGCGACCTCGCGATCGGGCGTGCGCCGTCACGTCCGCGTGGAAGACGGCCCCTGATCCTCGTCGCTCCGCCCATCGCGATCATGCGGCTCGGGCGCGCTGTTCGCGCGCTTCCGATCCGCATCTTCGAGGTTTTCGAGCGCGTCGATCATGCGCCAGGGCATGAGCGTGCGCACGACCCGATCGTAGGTGCGCTTGAGCTGCGGCGTGAGATATCTGACCATTTTGTCCATCCCGCTAGAACCGGGAGTCCGCCCACAGGTTCCAGTGCGCGACCACGCCCGCTGCGGCCGCTCCCAAAAGTCAAGCCGTGAAAAAGCTTGTCTTGCGCAGAATGTCCTGGATCGGACCCCTCAGGTCTCGGCTATATCCTGCGAGGCGCGGCGACAGAGACCTTCCCCATGACCGAGACGACCCAGCCTGCGGAAAGCCGGCTTTGGCAGACCCTGGAAACGGCGCTCCTGAATCCGATCCGCGCCTTCCGCCTGCGGTATCTCCCACTGCTGATGGTCTATTTCGCCTACGGCGCGCTCGGCATCATCACCATCGCGGAAACGTTCTGGATCAAGTCCGCCCTCACGATGACGCCGGCCGAGCTTGCGGCGCTCTCGGTCTGGCTCACGCTGCCGTGGACCATCAAGATGGTGTTCGGCGAACTGGTCGACGCCGTGCCGATCATGGGCTCCCAGCGCAAGGTCTACGTCCTGATCGGCGGCATGCTCGTCGCCGCGGGCCTCCTCACGCTGGCGGGCGCCGCGGGCGGGTGGCTCGCCTTCGCGGAGCCGCACAACCTCTATCGCCTGGGCTCGTTTCTGTCGGTCGTCGGTGTGGTGCTTCAGGACGTCGCCGCCGACGCCATGAGCACGGAGGTCGTCGACCGGGAGCACCCCGACGGCACGCCGCGCCCGCCCCAGGACATCAACCGCGATCTCGGCATGGTCCAGGTGCTGGGCCGCCTCGCGCTTTCGTTCGGCATGGTGGCGGTGGCCGGCCTCGCCGGTCTCCTGGCGAGCGTGTTCTCGTACGAAACAGTCTTCCTCCTCGGCCTCGTTATCCCCCTCATCTCGGTTTCGGGCGCCCTCCTGATCGACATCCGGCCGACGGAGACGCGCCCCGTCGATTGGCGCATCCTGGGCGGCGGCCTCGCATTCGGCGCCGCCGTCGTGGCCGTCGCCACGAGCGGGCTGCCGTTCGGCCAGGAAATCGTGTTCGCGGTCTCGATGGCGGTCGTCTGCGCGATGCTGTGGCGCATCGTCCGCGACCTCGATGCGCGCACGCAGGAAACGATCCTCTATGCCGCCATCATCATCTTCGTGTTCCGCGCCACGCCTCTCGTGGGGCAAGGCTACACCTGGTTCACCATCGACGTGCTGGGCTTCGACGAGGCCTTCCAGGGCACGCTGAACCAGATCGGCGCGGTCCTCGCCCTCGCCGGAACCTGGCTCTTCTCCGACGCCATCACCAAGCGACCCGTTCCGGTGGTGCTGCTCTGGCTCACGATCGTCGGCACCGTGCTCTCGCTGCCGAGCCTTGCCCTCACCCTCGGCATCAGCGAATGGACGGAGGCGACGTTCGGCTTCGGCGCGCGCACCATCGCGATCATCGACACCGCAGCATCGTCCCCCTTCATGCAGCTCTCGATGATCCCGCTGCTGACCCTCATCGCGATCTACGCGCCACCGACGCGCCGCGCCACCTGGTTCGCGCTCATGAGCTCGCTCATGAACCTCGCGCTCGTCGCCAGCGCGCTGCAGACGAAGTACGTGAACCAGATGCTGGTCGTGGATCGCGGCTCTTACGAGAACCTGCCGCTGCTGCTCGGCCTCGTCATGACCATCGGGCTGGTGGCGCCGCTCGTGGCCATCCTCCTGTTCGGCCGCAAGCTGAACGGCGCACGGCGAAAGAGCGTCTCGGACAGGTAGCCCAGTTCGCGCAGCGCAGGTCAGTCCTCACGCCCGAACGCACGGCGCAGCTCGACCTTCGCCCGCTCAAGCGCCTCGACACGTCGGCGCGGCAGCGATTTGCCGGCACGGTTGATATAGAACGTGAGCATCGACATGGCCGACTGGTACGGCGTGCCTTTCCGACGCGCGCTCCGCTCCGCCGAGCGCTTGAGAGACTGCGCGATCTCGACAGGACGGCCTTTGAACACGCCGCTATCGAGGTCCAGCGCATCGCTGGTCCGTGTGACCTCGGCCGACCAGTTCGTTCGCTGCGTCGTGCGCTTGGCGCGGGCAGCCGTTCCCTGCCTGTGTGTCCCCCGGGATTTTCTGTCTGCCATGGAAGGCCTCCGAGACCTCCGTTCCAAAAACGGATCATGGCACGCGAACAGATGGAGAGAGGGAAGGTTCCGCTAGACCATGATCGCTTCGGACCCTAGCCGCTCCGATCGGCGTGCCGCCGACCCGGCGCGGCGTGAATCGGCAGCGGAAGACCGTCCGAAGCGTGAAACATCGGATCGGAAACGCGATAGAGCTAGGAGCCCCGCTTACGGCCGGGCGAGATAGACGCGGCTTGCGGAGCCACGCCGGGGCTCTTCTTCGGCAAGGTAGAAGCTGTGCACCCAGCCGGTCGTCTGGCGATACCGGACCGGGCACCATTCCCCCTGGCAGGCGCCCGTGACCTCGATACGCCGGCCATTCGGCGGAATGGTCGCCACCGCGGCATGCGTTTCGGACGGCCCTCGGCGCACATTCAGCACATCGCGCCGCGCAACCCCACGCACCCGATAGTGTCCGGGCGCGCGAATGGAGGGCGAAGATGTCCACGGATCACGCTCGGCCCGCACCTCCTTGGCAGCCGGCGACGACCGAAGCGAGCCGGTTTCCGCGCTCTGAGCTGGGGAGGCCGGCGCCCCTTTCGGCTGCGCCGCCGGAAGGCGCGCGACGACGCGGGTTTCCGTCTCCGGGATCCGTTGAGCTTCGACGGACGCCACCGGCACGTTCTTCGGCGGCGAAGCCTCTTCGGCCCCAATCCGCGCAGACGCCGCAAGCAAACCGGCGCCTCCGAACCGCATCATCGGCAAGTCCGCCATCGCCTCCGAGGCGGCCGCCGTCTGAAGCGCGGTGTCCGCATCCTGAGGCGTCTCGTTCTCGACGCTGGCGTCCGCCTCGGCAACGCGCGTCTCGCTAGGCCGCGCGGGCGCACGTACAGGCAGCGGCAAAGGCTCAGCCGCAGCGCGCGCGATGGCAGCCGGCGCCTGGGCCTGGGTTGCATCACCCTTGGCCTGCGCACGCGTCACAGCCGCAGCCTGCCCGGCCGGCGAGGACGGCTGAGGCGCGCTCTCCGCCTTCGCAACGACGGCAGCCTGTGACGCTGGCGTATCCGTAGGGGCCTCGACGAGCGTCGCCGTGCCCTTCTTCCCGTTGTTCTGCTGCCAGAACAGCCGCGTGCCGTCCTGCTGCACGCTGAGACACTGCGGCTCGGCATCGAACCAGCGAAACCACTTCGAGCAGATTTGGTCGCCGTCGATCCACCAGCGACCGCGATCACGCGCCGATCCGAGCAGGGGCGCAAGCTCTCCGGCCTCACCGGACACCAGTCCGTCCGTGCCGAAGCGAACGGGAATCTTCGTCCCGAGCGGCGTATCCATCTCGACGAGCGCGCCGTTGAACGATCTTTTCAGATCCTCGCCCGAAAGCGGCACGGGCCCCGCGAACGCGGCCGTCGCTCCCGACACGACACTGAAGATGAGGAACGGCCTGAGCAAGCGATCGACCCTGACGCTAGAACATTCGACGCCCGAGCCCCTACCTCCTATAAGAGTATGGCAGGAACAGGATCGGCGCCGTTATACGGTCCAAAAACTGACCCGCACACCGAGGCTTGCAACGGTACCGAGCCGGCCTCGCGCTGCGCACGTCCGGCCACTCTAAGCAATAGTGCCGACCCTCTTACCAACCCGTAAAGACTGGTAAACAGTAGGCAAACGCGCGCGCCGCTGTCTCGGCGCGCTTTGTGCTAGCATCGCGCCTAAGCTGCCAACCTGTACGAGGCCCCCATGCGCATCGCTGCGATCCTCTATCAGGCCGACGAAGGACCGGCGGCAGACGCGCTGCTGGCTGGCCTCGCCCGACGTCTCCGCGATCGCGGCCTGAAACTCGCCGGCGCCGTGCAAAGCAACGTGTCCGAGCCCGGCCGCAGCCGCTGCGACATCCTGCTCGAGGACCTCGCATCAGGACGCGTCGTCGCGGCATCCGAGAATCGGGGGCCCATGGCCAGCGGCTGCCGGCTCGATGCCGGCGCGCTCGAGGACATCGTCGGACTGTCCGCGGCATCCCTCGCCCCCGAGACCGCGCTCGTCATCGTCAACAAGTTCAGCAAGCGCGAAGCGGAAGGCCACGGTTTCCGCCCGCTGATCGAACAGGCCGTCCTGCTCGATGTCCCGGTGCTGGTGGCCGTCAAGCCGGCGCACCTCGAAGCCTGGACACAATTCGTCGGAGGTGCGCCGGAGCTTCTGCCGTTGGACGATGAGGCGGTGGGCCGCTGGTGCGAGACCGCCCTTCTGCCGGCCGCGACCGCAGGCACGACGGTGGAGCCCAGGGCACGCTGAGCGAGCCAGACCTCCACCAAGAGCACCATCAAAGACGGCACACCCCCTGCGGATCGCCCCGGGGGAGGCGCCCAAATGACGCAACAAACCGTCTGGACGGTTTCGTATCGCCGTGATCTAGTCCCGCAACTTCCAGAGACGGATCCCCCGGTGAGCACATGTCGAAAGACCAAGCCCTGTCGCTGCGGCGCGCAACGCCCCTGATCGCCCTGGTGGCGCTTGCCGCCCTCGCGAGCGGATGCGGAGAGCAGACGGCCGGGCCGGCCGCGCAGGGGCCGCCAAGCCCGCCGCCGGTGGGCGTGAGCGTCGTGACCGTCGCAGCCGAGCCGCTCCCGATCGTCAACGAGCTTCCGGGCCGCGTCGCGCCGACCCGGATCGCCGAGGTGCGCCCACGCGTCTCGGGCATCCTCATCGAACGCGTCTTCCAGCAGGGCAGTCTCGTCAAGGCGGGCGACATCCTGTACCGCATCGATCCGGAGCCGTTCCGTGTCCGGGTGGACAGCGCCAAGGCGACGCTTCGGCGCGCCGAGGCGACGCAGCTTCAGGCGCGGCAATCCGCCGAGCGCCAGAAGAGGCTGCGGGAGCGGGCCGTCGCGAGCGATCAGCAGTACGACAACGCCATCGCGGCCCTCGCCCAGGCGGAAGCCGACGTCGCCGGAGCCCGTGCCGGCCTCGAGGCCGCCGAGCTCGATCTCCAGTATTCCGAGGTGAAGGCTCCGATCAGCGGCCGCATCGGCCGGGCGCTGATCACGGAAGGCGCGCTGGTGAGCGCAACCGGCACCGACAATCTCGCGACCATCCAGCAGCTCGATCCGATTTACGCCGACTTCACGCAGTCGGCGAACCAGCTGCTGGCGTTGCGCCGCGCGGCAAAGGCGGGAGAGGTCGCGGGCGCCACGGAGGATCAGGCGACGGTGCGGCTGTTTCTCGACGACGGAACCGAGTACCCGCATCTGGGGCGTCTGTTGTTTTCCGAGGCGGCGGTCGACGTGACGACGGGGCAGATCACGCTGCGCGGCGAGTTTCCCAATCCGGACGACGACCTCCTGCCGGGCATGTATGTGCGCGTGCAGATCGTGCAGGGCGAGGAGCCGGATGCGATCGCGGTTCCCCAGCAAGCGGTGCAGCGCGATCCCGGCGGGCAGGCCCAGGTCTATGTGGTCGGAGCAGAGAACAAGGCGGAGCTTCGCAACGTCTCGACCGGCCGCGTGCTCGGCGATCGGTGGGTCATCGCCCAGGGGCTCAAACCCGGCGAGCGGGTCATCGTCGAAGGGTTCCAGACGCTCGGTCCCGGCGCGACGGTGGACGCCAAGCCCTGGCGCACCGAGAAGGACGGCGACGCGTCGGAGGCCGGCGCAAGAGACTCCGGCGTCGGCGCAAGCGACGACAAGAACTGAGGGGCGATCATGGCAAGCTTCTTCATCGAGCGGCCGGTTTTCGCCTGGGTCGTCGCCATCTTCATCATGATCGCGGGGGCGCTCTCGATCCCGTTCCTGCCGATTGCGCAGTATCCCAACATCGCGCCCCCGCAGATCACGATCAGCACGAGCTATCCCGGCGCCTCCGCCGAAGAGATCTATCAGGGCGTGACGCGCCAGATCGAGGACGAGCTCAACGGCGTCCCCGGCCTCATGTACTTCGAATCGACCTCGGATTCGTCCGGACAGATCTCGATCAACGCCACCTTCAGTCCCGGCACGGCCGTCGCGCAAGCGTCCGTCGACGTGCAGAACCGCATTCGGCGCGTCGAGCCGAGGCTTCCCCGGCCGGTCGTCCAGCAGGGCATCCTGGTGGAGGAGGCATCGAGCTCGTTCCTGATGGTGGTGTCGCTGACCTCGACCGACGGTTCGACGGATGATATCGGGCTCGGCGATTACCTGACGCGCAACGTGTTGAGCGAGCTGCGCCGCATCGACGGCGTCGGCAGGGCGCAGTTGTTCGCCAGTCAGCGCGCCATGCGCGTCTGGATCGATCCGGATCGCATGGTCGGGCTGGGGCTGACGTCGGACGACATTGTCGCGGCGATCCAGGCTCAGAACGCGCAGGTGGCCGCCGGCCGCATCGGCGCGCAGCCCAATCCCATCACCCAGCAGATCGCGGCGCCCGTTCTCGTCAAAGGCCAGCTCGGAACACCCGACGAGTTCGGCGCCATCGTGCTGCGCGCCAATCCCGACGGATCGAGCGTCCGGCTCCGGGACGTGGCCCGTGTCGAGGTCGGCGGCGAGGCGTACAACTTCTCGAGCCGCCTGAACGGACAGCCGAGCGCCGCCGCAGGCATCCAGCTCACGTCCACGGCCAATGCGCTCGCGGTGTCGCAGGCGGTGAACGCGAAGATGGAGGAGCTGGCCCGCTTCTTCCCGCCGGGTCTCGTGTACGAGGTGCCCTACGATACCTCGCCGTTCGTTCGGGCGTCGATCGGCAAAGTGATGATGACGTTGCTCGAAGCCGTGGGCCTCGTGTTTCTCGTCATGTTCCTGTTCCTGCAGAACATCCGATACACGCTTATTCCGACGATCGTGGTGCCGATTGCACTGCTCGGAACCTGCGCCGTGATGCTGGCCGCGGGCTTCTCCATCAACGTGCTGACCATGTTCGCGATGGTGCTCGCCATCGGCATTCTCGTGGACGATGCCATCGTCGTGGTCGAGAACGTGGAGCGTCTCATGGCCACCGAGGGCCTGTCTCCGCTCGAGGCGACGCCGAAGGCGATGGGCCAGATCACCGGCGCGATCGTCGGCATCACGCTGGTTCTGACCGCGGTGTTCGTCCCGATGGCGTTCTTTCCGGGGTCGGTCGGTGTCATCTACCGCCAGTTCAGCCTGACGATGGTGGTGTCCATTCTCTTTTCAGGCTTCCTCGCACTGTCGCTCACGCCAGCGCTCTGCGCGACATTCCTGAAGCCCATCCCGAAGGGCCATCACGAGAAGGGCGGCTTCTTCGGCTGGTTCAACCGCGGCTTCGATCGCACGACGCGCGGCTACCGGGGCCTGGTTTCGGCGCTCGTCGGCCGTACGGGGCGCATGATGGTGATCTACGCGGCGTTGCTTGCGGGGCTCGGCTGGGCCTTCATGCGTCTTCCGTCCGCGTTCGTGCCGGCCGAGGATCAGGGATACCTGATCGTGGACATCCAGGCCCCGCCCGAGGCCAGCGGACCGCGCACGCTCGAGGTCGTGAAGCAGGTCGAAAACATCTTCATGCGGGAGCCGGGCGTCGCGCGCGTGATCGCGATCTCGGGATTCAGCTTTTCCGGCAACGGCGAGAACGCGGCGCTCGCCTTCGTGACGCTCAAGGACTGGAGCGAGCGTGGCCCGAACGACAGTGCCGCGGCGATCGCGAACCGCGCCAACATGCAGCTCTTCGGGCTCAAGGACGCGATCAGCTTCGCGCTTCCCCCGCCGCCGATCGAGGGATTGGGCAATTCCGGGGGCTTCACCTTCCGTTTGCAGGATCGGGGCGCGCAAGGAAGTACGGCGCTGACAGCCGCAGCCGGACAGCTGCTCCAGGCGGCATCGCAAAGTCCCATGCTGGCCGGCCCGCGCATCGAAGGCCTCGGCGCGTCGGCGCAGCTCAATCTGATCATCGACCGCGAGAAAGCGAACTCGTTCGGCGTGACGTTCGCCGATATCAACTCGACCATCACCGCAAACTTGGGTTCGTCCTACGTCAACGACTTTCCCAACGCGGGCCGGATGCAGCGGGTCACCGTGCAGGCGGATGCCGAGCGGCGCATGCAGGCGGCGGACATCCTGACGCTCAATGTGCGCAACGTCCACGGCGGGATGGTGCCGCTGTCCGCATTCGCGCGCGCGGAGTGGATCAAAGGTCCGCAACAGATCGTCGGCTACAACGGCTATCCGTCGATCCGCATCGGCGGTGACGCAGCACCCGGCTACTCGTCGGGAGATGCCATCGCCGAGATGGAGCGCCTCGCCGCGAGCCTCCCTCCGGGCTTCGCCTTCGAATGGAGCGGGTTGTCGCTTCAGGAGATCCAGTCCGGGGCGCAGGCGCCGTTCCTGCTCGTTCTCAGCATCCTGTTCGTGTTCCTGCTGCTGGCCGCTCTCTACGAGAGCTGGTCGATCCCGATCGCCGTGATGCTGGTGGTGCCGCTCGGCATCATCGGCTCGGTGCTCGCGGTGATGATGCGCGACATGTCGAACGACATCTACTTCAAGGTCGGCCTGATCGCGATCATCGGCCTTTCGGCGAAGAACGCCATTCTGATCGTCGAGTTCGCGAAGGATCTCTACGCACAGGGGCGCTCGCTCAGCGAGGCGGCCATCGAGGCGGCGACGCTTCGGTTCCGTCCGATCATCATGACGTCGCTCGCCTTTATCCTCGGCGTGACGCCGCTCGCCATCGCGACCGGCCCGAGCGCCGGCAGCCAGAACGCCATCGGCACCGGCGTCATGGGCGGCATGATGTCGGCGACCGTGCTTGCAGTCCTGTTCGTTCCGGTCTTCTTTGTGTTCGTGCTCCGCGGGCTCGCAACGCGCCGGAGCGCGGCGGAAAAGGAAACGGCGGACATTCAAAGCCCATGACCAACGCTCACCGGCGCCGGAAGCAACCGGACATCGTTCGTCACCAGCTCATGGATGTTGCGGCGCGGCTATGTCTGGAGAACGGCCTGCACGGGCTGACGCTGGACGGCGTTGCGAAAGAGGCCGGCGTCAGCAAGGGCGGCCTTCTGCATCATTTTCCGTCCAAGCAGGCGCTTCTCGATGCGCTCTCACAATGCTGTCTCGACGACCTGGAGAGGCGCCTCGCCGAGCAACTCGAGAAAGACGGCGAGAGGACGAAGGGACGCTTCGCCCGCGCCTATCTCAAAGTCTTGGTCGACAGCCAGGATCGGCCGGATCGCGAGCGGTGGGACAACCTCGGAAGCCTGTTCATGTCGGACGCCGGCATGAGGAAGCATTGGCACAAGTGGCTCACGCGACAGCTCGCCGAGCACGCCGAGACCGATGACGGCATCTCGTCGGTGATCGTGCGTCTCGCGGCCGACGGCCTTTGGCTGTCCGATTTCGTAGGAAGCCCCGGCATGTCGCACGCGCGCCGAGAGCTCGTGATCCGCCGCCTCGAGAGCATGGCTGGCGACGACACATAGAGCCGTTCTGGTTTGAGTGGAATCGCAGAACGGCTCTATGTTTTTGCTTTATCGTGCTTCTTACCGGAAAACCGGCTCCCACTTTTCCGGAAGCACTCTAGAACGCCACGGCACGCCGGGTTGCAAAGGTCATTCCTTGCAACACGAGCGTGGTGGATGGAGGCGTATGCCGCTATGCGGTTGTCGGATCGAACCGTCGCACGACGGACCTGGCAAGCACATCGAGCCCGTAGCCGATGATGCCTATCGCGATCACCGTTGCCATCAGCTCCGGATAGGCAAGACGGTCGCGCGTATCGAGGATGAAGTAGCCGAGCCCGGCCTGCACACCCAGCATCTCGCAAGGCACAAGCACGATCCAGGTGATGCCGATTGCCAGGCGCAGGCCGGTCAGCACGTGGCCGAGCACGCCGGGAACGATGACGCGGATCAGCGTCTCCCATCCTGTCGCGGCCAGGCTGCGGGCGAGCAGCAGCCAGTGCGGATCCAGCTGGCGCACGCCGGCTGCGGTGTTGAGCAGGATCGGCCATACCGCAGCAAAGGCGAGCAGGAAGGAGATCGGCGCATCGCCGACCCCGAACACCATGACCGCGATCGGCATCCAGGAGAGCGGCGAGATCATGCGTAGAAACTGGAACGCCGGCGTCGTGGATGCCTCGGCGAGCTTCGACGCACCGACCAGCAATCCGACCGGAACGCCGATCACGAGCGCGATGCCAAGCCCGATCAGCACGCGCTTCAGGCTGACGAGGATGTGATGCCAGAGGTCCGGCCCGGCGGCGAGCGTGACAAGTGTGGGCAATGCGGTGGTCGGCGAGAAGCGGCGGGCGAAGCTGCGTTCGCCCGCCAGAAGATCGGTGCCGATCCACCATAGGACCAGAAGCAGCGCGAGGCCGAAGACGCCGAGAACGATATGGATGAGGCGGCCCATCGCTCGCGCCCGCGTGGCGGCCTTCTCCTCCGCACGCTGTGCCGAGGAGAAGGCGTCCGAGTGGCGTGTCCGGTCCGCAAACGTGCTCACGCCTGCAAGACCTCTGTGCGGGTGAAGGAGTCCGCGAGGCCGAATGCCGGCAGGCCGCCGACCTCCCCCAGCGCCTTCTTGACGAAGCTGTCGTCGACGAGGTCCTGAGCGGCGAATGTCGGATCCAGCGCGTCGAGGAAGGCGCGGTCGCCTTCCACATGCGTCTCCTGCAGCAGCTTGACGAGTTCCTCCGTATAGGTTGGGAACGGATAGGGCTGGAAGTCGATGCGCTTGTCCTTCCATTCCGGATGGCGGATCGCACCCGACTTGACGTACTCCGCGGCGTCGCTTTCGTCGGGCGCAAGCACCCGGTTCAGGATCTCGACGCTGTGCGGGGTGTACTTTTGCTCGTGCGCAGACGACAGCAGATGCGCGGTCTCGGCACGGTTCTCGCGCGTCCAAAGCTGCGCCTTGACCATCGCGTTGACCACCTTCTGCGACCATTCCGGGTGTTCCGTAAGGTCCTGCTCGTTCATGAACACGAGGCAGCAGGCGTGATCCTTCCACACGTCGCCCGTGAAACGCAGCACCTTGCCGACCTGGTTCACCTCGGCTGCGGCATTGAAGGGCTCGGCGACGATGTAGCCCGCGATCTGCCCCGCCGCGAGCGCAGGCACCATGTCCGGCGGCGCCATGATGATGAGGTTGACCTCGTCGGATGCGATGGCGCCGCTCGTGCGTGTCACCACCTTGAGGCCGTTCTCGCGCAGGAGCTTCTGCAGCACGACGTTGTGGATCGAGTACCAGTAGGGGATCGCGACGGTCTTGCCGCCGAGCTCGGCCACCGAGTTGATGTCGTTGGCGACGCTGAGGCCGGAACCGCTGGTGTGGTTCCAGGCCACCACCTTGGCCGGTGTCTTGCTGCCATAGCGCGCCCAGACGGTGATCGGCGAAAGCAGGTGGACGACGTTGACCTGACCGGCGAGGAAGGCTTCGACGATCTGCGACCAGCCGCGAAACAGCACCGGCTTATCGGCCTTGAGGCCCTCTGCCTCGAAGAAACCCTTGCCGTGCGCGACGAGCAGCGGCGTGGCGTCGGTGATCGGCAGATAGCCGACGCGAACCGGCTCGTCCGGCGAGCGGGCGCGCGCCTTGCGGGCGTTGAGGAAAGGCAGCGCGCCCGAAGCGGTGAGCAGCGCGGACAGCCGGACGATGTCCCGGCGGGAGAAAATGAAATCTTCGGTTGGCATGGCGGAAAGGTCCCGTGTTCAGATGCGGCGAACCGCGTTGCGAAGCGTGGTGACGATGTCGATGCGGATCTGGCCAAGCTCCGCCACAAAATCCTCGCGCGGGCGCGGCAGGTCGATCGACCATTCGCCGATCTGCGAGGCGGGCGCGCCGCCGAGAAGAAGGATGCGGTCCGAGACGAGCAGGGCCTCGTCGATGTCGTGCGTCACGAGGACGGCAGCCGTTCCGTAGTCGCTCACGACCTTCACGAGCAGGCGCTGCATTTCCGAGCGTGTGACCTCGTCGAGCGCGCCGAACGGCTCGTCGAGCAGCAGCACCTCCGGTTTGCGCGCCAGGCATCGAGCGAGCGCTGCACGCTGTGCCATGCCACCCGAAAGCGCGGCCGGCCTGAGCCGGCGTGCGTGATCGAGGCCGACCTCCGAGATCGCGGCATCGATGCGCGCCTGGCGTTCCTCGCGCGACAGCTTCGGCTGGTGCCTGAAGTCGAGCCCGAAGGCGACGTTCTTCTCGAGGTCGAGCCAGGGCAGCAGCCCTGGGTTCTGGAAAGCGATGGCAAGGCGCGGATGCACGCCCGACACGACGCGCCCCGCCGTCTGGACGGTGCCCGTATTCGGCGCCTGAAGCCCGCCGAGCACGCGCAGCAGGCTCGACTTGCCGACCCCGCTCGAACCCAGCAGCGTCACGATCTCGCCTTCGCCAAGATCGAGGCTGAAATCGGCGAGCACGGGCGCGGGCGCACCCGGATAGCGGAGCGCAATGTTGCGCGCGCTGAGCGCAGCAGAGGGCGCCGTCCCGCTCATGCGGTCTTCCGAGTCTGCTGGAGAACGGTCTTGAGCTGTACGAGGCTCGGCGTGATGACGGGAATGAAGGCCGCTTCGCGCCATCGACGGGCAAAGTCCCTGCCCGGCTCGGTGAGATACGCCTTGCCGCCGGCCGCCTGAAGCTCGAGCGAAACGGCCTCGCTTACGATCCCCGCGAGCTCGATGCGCAGCTCGAAAAGCGGCACGGCGTCGACCTCGAACTCGCGCGTGCGCAACCCGGCGAAGAGCCGCGCCTCGGCGCGGTCGAGCCGCTGGCGCAATTCTGCGATCGGCTCGCCCAGGACGCCGCGCCCCGAGCCGGCAGCCTGGTCCGCTTCCGCGATCGCGCGACGGGCAAGCCCGATCGATAGCCCGTTCTGCAAGCCGACGAAGGCGGGCCTCACCTGCGGCAGCCAGTCGTTGGCATCGTTCGCGAGAATGCGATCCGGGCTCACGCGCACGGCAGAAAGCTTGATTGCGGCCGTATCCGAAGACCGCATGCTGAAGAGGTCGAGGTCGGGCGAGCGCTCGAGGCCTTCGTCGTCATGGGCCAGCGAGACGATAAACGCCGGACCGCCGTCTGTTCGGTCGACGGCAGCCGCGACGTGGAAGCCGGAAGGCCTGAGATTGGTCACCCAGGGCAGCTTGCCATCGAGGATCAGCGCGGCTCCGTCCGCCTTGGCGGAGATCTGCAGAGGCTCGAGCCCCGCAAGGAACTTCATCGCATTGGAGAGCCCGGTCGCACCCGCCGTGCGGCCCGCCAGCAGATCGGGGAGGTAGCGCGCCTCGAGTTGCCGGTTCGGACTCTGGAGCAGATACTCGATGTAAGTGCGATGCCCCCAAAGCACGAAGGCTGCGGCGAGCGACTCCTGTGCCACGGTCGCGATCGCAGCCACCCCGTCGGTGACGTCGCCCCCTGCTCCGCCCGACGCCTTGGGAACGCCCGCTGCCGGAAAGCCCGCATCAGACAGGCGCGGGAGGAGGTGCGAAGCGGGCTCGACGCCCGTATCAATGCCGTTGGCGGACTGGGCGATCCAGCCGGCAAAGTCCGTCGGAACGCTCGAAGCTTCACTCATTCCGCGGTCGCCCGGCGGAGTGCCGGCTCCCAGCGGTAGGGTTCGAGCTGCTCGTTGAGCGGCGGTTCGCCGAGATTGTTGGCGAAGTTGCAAAGCGTCGCAAGACTGACGCCCAGGACGACCTCGAGGGCTGCCTGATCGTCGAATCCAGCCGCCTTGAACGCAGCCAGAGCCTCGTTCGAAACCGCACCGCGCGACGCAATGACGGCTTCGGTGAAACGGGCCACGGCATCGAGACGCGGATCGGAAAGCGGGCTCCTGTTGCGAAGCGGCTCCACCGTGTCTTTGTCGAGCCCCGCCTTCTTGTAGGCGATGGCCGTATGGCCCGCGACGCAGAAACCGCAGCCATGCGTGGCGGCTGCCGTGATCTGGACGGCCTCGCGCTCAGCAAGGCTCAGCGAGGTGCGGGCGTTGATGCCGCCGACGGTCAGATAGGTTTCGAGCGCGACCGGCGCGTTCGCCAGAATGCGCAATAAATTGGGCAGGAATCCGTTGTTCTTCTCAGCCGCAATGAGCCGTTCCTTCGCCTCTTCCGGCGCATCCTCTATTGTGCGCAGCGCCAACCGCGACATCGCTTCCTCCGAGTTCTACAGTGTTGCGAGTTTTATCACTCTGCGCGCCTCAGAGTTCTGAGATTATCTGGCAAGCTTATCTGGAAATATTAGAGCTCGGCCGCAGCGCCGCGGTCGTGCATCGCTCTCGAGCGGCCCGTCTACAGCCGCCGCCATCAGCTCGTCGTACGCGCAAGTCTCGCGAGAATGAAAGCTCGTCAGACGGATTGCCCGGCCGGTTCGGCGCCGGCGTCGACGAGTTCAAGGAACTGGTGGACGCCCCGAAGTCCGAAGCTGACATAGGCGCGCTGGACCTGCACGTAGCTGCGATCGGCCTCGGTCCGGTCTCCCCGGCTCATCGCCGTGTTGACATGACCCAAGTGGGCTGCCGCATGCGCGACCTCGGCAACTGCCAGCACATAGGCCGACTGCTCGGCGCTCATATCGCCCACTTCTTCGGCCAGCTTGGTAAGGGCCCTGAACCAGCGCTTCGATCCCAGGTCCGTATCGAGCGCACCTTCGCGGAACTTGCGAAAATCCTTGATCGCAGCCTCGACGGACGGAGGGGCGCGTCTGTGGATCGCCCAACTGTGATCCTCCACGAGCCCGATCGCTTCCTCGAGCAGAGTGTGCGATCCCCTCCAGCTCGACCAACAGAGGGCCAGCAGGCGCGCACGATGCGGTAGAAGCGCTCGATCGCCGGGCAGCTTGCCGGCGAACGGAAGCGCTGCCGCTAGACCGGCACGCCAAGCACGAAGTACTCGAGCAGTTGCCGCTTCACGGCCGGCGCCAGGCGGCTCGCGTCGAAGGCGTTGAGCGGACGGTAGCGATGGCCGCACCGAGGACACTTGAACCGACCGTCACCCGGCCGATAAGCCCACGTGTAACCGCACTCAGGACAACGCCTCTTCATGGCTCCAGCCTACGAAAGCTGGTCCGGTTTGGTTAGGCATTACCAAACAAAAAAGAGCGCCCCGCCCGCCGGCCCCCCTTCGAAGCCCGGCGCGCGAGGCGCTCGATTCCGTATTAATCGCCGTCAGAAGAACACGGCACCGCCCAACGCATAGATGTGAAGATTTTCCATCGACTCGCTCAGGCCGGCACCGTTGGAGGAAAAGTCGACATCGGCGCTGTGGTTCTTGTACTTCAACCACACGGCCATCGACGCGGCATCGATCTCCTGCACGACACCAAAGCCGAACCGACGGAACGTCGAACCCGTCGCCTCGACCCCGCCCGGGTTTGCGAGGCAGGCATTGTCTATGCTGCCCCCCGTACCGGCAAAGCCGTCGCAGATATCCGTGGTTCCGCTGAACACGGCGCCACCCAGCAATCCGCTGAACATGTCCTTGTCCTGCCCGTACTCGCCGTAGAACACGGTTGCACCGAGCGGGTTGAGGTTCGCGCGAACGCCGGCTTTCAGATACAGCTGGCTCGTGTCCTTGAAGCCGTCGGGCGTCTCATGTCCGTAGTGAACGCTGCCGAAGACTCCGGTCGGCGTGTGCAGAAAGGCGAAGTTGGCCTGCCAGAGCTGCGAATCCGTAATCGTGTTGATACGGTCGCTGGAGTTGTCTTGATAGGAAATACCGAGCAACGTCTTGAAGGATCCGAACTCGCCGCTGTGGCGAAGCGCGACGTCCCAGAAGTCGTCTTCGCCCCACGATGTGGAAACGACGAAGCCGTTCCAGGTCGGCGTATCGTAGCGCACGCTGTTCGTGCGGTCGCCGCCGCAATCCGCGAAGATGCCGACACCGACCGTATAACAGGTCGCGATGTCGCCCCAGCGCGCCTTCGCCCGCGTGCCCGTACCCTCCGGCACGAGATTGAAGTTCTGCCCGTCGAAGATCACGAGATTGGCGGCGAAAATGCTGCCGGCCCCCGAGAGATCGACCCAGGTATCGTCCGACGCATGGCTCTGCCGTCCGACAGAAACCCGGCCCAGCCGATCGCTCTTGATCCACCAGTACGAGTTGAGCAGGCCAGGCGGGCCTTCTCCGCCTTTTGCATTGTGCGCGTCCTGCACAAAGCCGTTGGCGCCGGTGACGTCGAAACGCAGGCTGTAGCCGGCCGACCACTCGGCATTGATCTGGGCACTGCCGTCAAAATGCAGCCGCGTGCCGAGATCGTTCAAACTGGTGCCGACATACGCATCCGAACTGATGCCGTCGCTCCAGCCCATGATCTGCTCCGTGACCCAGCCTGAAATCACGAGAGAGACCTTCTTGTTGCCCTTTCGCGCGGTCGTTGCCTCAAGCTCCGCAATACGTTCCTCGAGATCGGCGCAACAGTTGCCGGCAAGATCGGCCGACGCCGCCACGCCGCTCCCCAGGCACAGGCTGGCTGACGCAAAGAGGGCGCACAACGCCCAATTTTTAACTCCCCCGTCCATTGCAGTTTGCCCTTTCCGATTCGTCTTTTTGATATCCTTAGAGATCTCTTCCATCCCCGGGCGGGGTGTGCGTCGGCGAGGTGATCTCGACCCGACTTTCCCGTCCAAGGCCGGCAACCGAACGCGGAGCAACGTTTCCCCCCGGGCACCGCCAAAAATACAAAAGCCCGGCACATCCTCCGGTCGATGTGCGGGGAGCAAGGGGTGTGCCAAATATTCGAGCGCACTTTTTTAGGGGGACTTCGAACGGAAACTATCGATCCTCATCGAGCGCGGATGAAAGGAAGATTTCGAAGTATTTTCTGAGAGTTGGGAATTGACCTTAGAGACGATCCCCATCGGGATCGACGACAGTCTCTGTTGCGCACGCGCAACAGGATGCGACGCACTCTCCGTTTCTCTACAGCGGCGTCGATTTTTTTGAATCCGGGCGGCGGCGCGCTGACGAGACGCTTTGCGACACCTGTCTCAATCGATTGGGCGAGGAGGCCGACGCGCGTTTCCAAAAAATGACTGCACGGAAATTGAAATTTTCTTCAGCCGTTTCGTCATCTCGGAACACCGCGAAAAATTCCGCGATCGAAATCCGCTTCGGCGACAATACGGCATCCGTCACCAGGCGATGCAACCGGCCACCTCCGCTCAGGGGTCAAAATCGGACGCAACGAAGCACACGCGCCGGCGGCCCCGCCTCGCGACATCTGTAGCAACACCGCGGCACTGTTGCAGAGCGAGGCTGCTCTCGTGTGCACGACGCGGCCCCCTCGAGACGCCCCTCGCATCCGCATTGACGGCCTTTTTTGCGGAACGGTTCGGTCCGCCACGCCATTGGCATGCCTTTTGCGGCCACCCCGACGATCGCACGAAGAGTCTCCACGGCCACCGCCGTGAGAGGCCCGCGACATCGGGAGGACATCCATGCACACCTCAATTTCACATCACGGGAGACGTGCGTCTTCACAGGCGCCGGTAACACGACGCTTCGTGTTGAGAACGGCGGTTCTGGTCACCGCGGCCTTGGCGCTGCCCGCGCTTCCGGCCGGAGCCGTCCCCGAGCCGCTCTCGGCCGCGCAAAAGACCACGCTGCTTCGGATCGCGCGTGACATCTATCCCCATGAGGGCTTTCTCGACGATGCCCCCTATCAGGCCGTCATCGACGCCATCCTGATCGAATCCGAAAGCAATCCTGCGGTTGCGGATCTGCTTGCGAAAGGGATCGAGGATCTCGAGCGGCGCGCTCACGAGATCCATCAAACCGATTACGCGGCCATTGCTTCAGCCGAGAAGCGCGAAGGCCTGCTGCGCTCGATCGAGCTCACCGACTTCTTCCAGAAGCTCAAAGGGGGCCTTCTGATGGGCCTCTATAACAACAAGGCGCTCTATGCCGCCTTCGGTTACGACGGCTCCTCCTGGGAAACCGGCGGGTTCATCCACAAGGGTTTCGACACCATCGACTGGTTCTGAGCCGCAGCGGATTTCTTCGGGGGATTTCACATGGGCACGACTTTCGACCTCAGCGACGGCGGCATCGTCGTCATCGTGGGTTCCGGCGCGGGCGGCGGTACGGTCGCGAACGAGCTTTCCCAGAAAGGCGTGAAGTGCGTCGTTCTGGAAGCAGGAAACACGCTCAGTCTCGACGACATCGAGAACGACGAATGGGCGATGTTTTCCAAGATCTCCTGGCTCGACAAACGCTTCTCCGCCGGCGGCTGGCACGGGGCGATCAACCATCCCACGCTGCCGGCCTGGATCGTGAAAGGGCTCGGCGGATCGACGGTGCACTGGGCGGGAGTTTCGATCCGCCTCCAGGAGCATGAGTTCAAGATGAGGTCGCTGAACGGCGACATCACCGGGGCGAACGTCATCGACTGGCCCATCACGCTTTCAGAGCTCGAGCCCTACTACGACAGGGCCGAGCTCAAGATGGGCACCACAGGGCCCGTCACCGGCATGCCGCATCTGCCGTGGAGCGCGGATTTCAAGGTTCTCGCCGAAGGGGCGCGGCGGATCGGATACTCGAAGATCACCGCGGGCCCGATGTCGATCAACTCCGTCGATCGCGATGCGCGCCCGGCCTGCCAACAGATCGGATTCTGCATGCAGGGCTGCAAGCTCGGTGCGAAATGGTCCACGCTCTACACGGAGCTGCCGAAAGCCGTGGAGACGGGCAATTGCGAGATCCGCACCAATTGCATGGTGCTGCAGATCGAGCACGATGCGTCCGGCAAGGTCACCGGCGTCGTCTACGCGGATTCCGCGGGAGCCAAGCAGAGACAGAAGGCCAGAGCCGTCTGCGTCGCCGGAAACTCGATCGAATCGCCACGCCTCCTCCTGAACTCCGCATCCAACCTGTTCCCGGACGGGCTCGCCAACTCTTCGGGACAGGTCGGAAGAAATTACATGACGCACATGACGGCGGGCGTTTACGCGGTCATGCCCGGGGAAGTGCACATGAACCGCGGCACCGCAGTCGCGGGTATCGTGCGGGACGAGGCGCACAACGACACCAGGCGCGGCTTCGTCGCCGGCTACACCATCGAAAAGCTCGCGCTCGGATTGGGCTTCCTTTCCGCTTTTCTCGTACCGGGCCCCACGGGCTGGGGGCGCAAGGTGTCCGGCGCACTCGAAAAGTACAAGTACATGTCGGGCGTGTGGATCTGCGGAGAGGATCTTCCGCAGGAGCAGAATCGCATCGAGTTGCATCCGACCGAGAGGGACCAATACGGGCTGCCCGCTCCGATCGTCTACAAGACGGACCATCCGAACGACACCAACATGCGCAATCACAGCTACGGCCAGATGGAGAAAATCTACAACTCGCTGGGATCGACGGAAATCTACAACCTGCCTGCCTACCCGGCGAGCCACAACATGGGGACGAACCGGATGAGCGAGAAGCCGCGCGACGGTGTCGTCAACAGGTGGGGCCAGGCGCACGACATCAAGAACCTCTTCGTCTCGGACGGGAGCCAGTTCGCGAGCAGCGGCTCGCCCAATCCAACGTTGACGATCGTCGCGCTCGCGATCCGGCAGGCGGAGTACATCGCCGGCGAAATGAAGCGCGGACACATCTAGCATCCCGAAAGAGCTTCCGAAAATCAGGCACGGAAATGTCGATGCCCGCCGTGCACCCGCCATGGAGGACGCTTCCGATCATCCTTTCCACCGACGCTCAACTGACAAGGACACTATGGATACGCCCATCTACGACGTGATCGTTATCGGATCGGGACCCGGCGGCTACGTCGCGGCCATCCGCGGCGCGCAGCTTGGCCTCAAATGCGCGATCGTCGAGCGCAAGCATCTGGGAGGCATCTGCCTCAACTGGGGGTGCATTCCGACAAAGGCGCTGTTACGCAGCGCGGAAGTCTATCACCTCGCCTCACGGGCGAAGGAGTTCGGGCTTACGGTCGAGGGCCTCGGATACGATCCTTCGGCGCTCATCCAGCGGTCGCGATCGGTCTCTGCGCAGCTCAACGCCGGCGTTGGCTTTCTCCTCAAGAAGAACAAGGTCGATGTCATCTGGGGCGGGGCCGAGATCTCCCGCGCGCCGACGCAAGACGAACCAGGGCAGATCACGGTGCGGGGATCGACGGCGCCGCAGCCGGGAGAGCCTGAGCCACCCGCTCCGAAAGGGTCTCTCCCGCCCGGCGCGTATCACGCCCGGCACATCGTCGTCGCGACGGGCGCACGCGCGCGCGTTCTTCCCGGCCTGGAGCCGGACCGCGATCGGGTCTGGAGCTATATCGAGGCCATGTCTCCGCCATCCTTTCCCAAGTCTCTGATCGTCGTCGGATCGGGCGCCATCGGCATCGAGTTCGCCAGCCTCTACAGGACGCTCGGCACCGAGGTCACCGTGATCGAGCTTCTCCCGCAGATTCTCCCGGCAGAAGACGCGGAGATCGCGCTCTTCGCGCGCAAGCAGTTCGAGAAGGCGGGGATCAGGATCCTGACGGGTGCGCGGCTCTCGTCGATTTCGAAAGACGCGGACGGTGTGCGTGCGGTGGTCACCCTCGGCGAGGCCACGGAGGAACTTGCCGCCGAGCGCCTGATCGCTGCCGTCGGCGTCGTCGGCAACACGGAAGGGCTGGGCCTTGAGAGGCTGGGCGTCGCGCTCGAAAACGGCACGATCGCGACCCGCGGGGCGGGGCGAACGAACGTCCACGGCATTTACGCCATCGGAGACGTGGCAGGGCCGCCGATGCTGGCGCACAAAGCGGAACACGAAGGGGTGGCCTGCGTCGAGGAGATTGCGGGACACACGGCGCATGCGCTCGTAAAAGAGCGCATTCCTGCGTGCACATATAGCTATCCGCAGATCGCCAGCGTCGGACTGACGGAAGCGCGCGCTCGAGAAAGCGGCATCGAGGTTCTCGTCGGCCGCTTCCCCTATCTCGGCAATGGCAAAGCGATCGCGGCCGGGGAAACAAACGGGATCGTGAAAACGATCTTCGACGCCGGCACCGGACGGCTCATCGGCGCCCATATGTGCGGAGCCGAAGTAACGGAGCTCATCCAAGGATTCGTCATCGCAATGGAGTGCGGAGCGACCCAGAGCGATCTTGCGCGCACCGTATTTCCCCACCCGACACTGTCCGAGACGATGCTCGAAAGCAGTCTGGCGGCGACGGGACGCGCACTTCACATTTAGATCCGGGAGAACCGATCCGATGACTGCAGGATATCGCGCGTTGTCCGTCAACTCGGCGCTCGCCAGAGCAGCGCCCGGATCGAGCGACCGATCCTAACGTTAACCGCAACCGCATCGAAGCGCCCGCGAGACCCTCCACGTCACACATCCGACATCCAGCTTGCTACTCAACAGGACTGATGGCAAATTTCGGATCAGGGAAACGCTCATAGAATAAAGAACATCTGGCAATGACCCAGACTCAGAGACGGCCTGCCCCGCAAGTGCCTGGGGGCGAGCTCATTCAAGCATCCTGGAATCGTTGCATCCAGGAATACGGGCTCGAGCCCTGCATGCGCCGCAGCGTCGAGCGCGTAACGGACCAGAATATCCGTGAGCTTCGCTCGCAGATGGAAGAGGTTCTCTTCGAATCGGGATCGATCACAGAGCATCTTCGTCACGTGGCGCGGGATGCGGATTACTGCCTCTTGCTCAGCGATGCGACCGGCATCGTGGTTCAAGGGTACGCGGATACGTCCGCAAGCCGCGAGATGGCGGAGGAAGGCCTCGCAACCGGTTCGCGGTGGAACGAAAGCGCCGTCGGCACCAACGGCATCGGTACCTGCATCGTGTCGCGGCGGCCGGTCACCGTTGCGGGACACGCACATTACAATCACACCCTCAAAGGATTTACGTGCACGGCGGCGCCGATTTTCGCGCCCGACGGAAGCGTGATGGCCGTACTCGACTTTTCCGGCCGATCGGTCGCGAACAGCTCGGAATGCTCCTTCGCACAGCACATCGTGCGGCAGGCCGCGCAAAGCATCAGCACCGCCCTGTTCCGGAAATGCCATCAGAACAGTTGCATCGTCGCACTCTCGCGCGAGCCTGAGGCGATGCCGCTCGCGCTCAACGCGCTCGTCGCAACGGACGAATCCGGCCGCTTGCTCGGCGCGACGCAAGATGCGCTGTCGTTCCTCGGCGTTGCGGAGCTTGCCGACCTTGGCGGATTGCACATCCAGGACCTCTGGCGCATCGCGCTCGACGAGCTGAAACCGCTCTCGTCGCACAACGTGCGGCTCAGCGGGACGGACGGCTCCAACTTCTACGTCACGACATTCCTTCCCAAGAAGAAAACGAGACCGGGCGGCGCACCGTCGGGGAAGGCCCGGCAGAAGGCGGGTTCGAGCCTCAAGAGCGACCCCCTCGACCTCGATCGCGTCGCCGGAAGCGACCCGAAGATGCGGCGCAACGTCGAGCTTTGCCGAAAGCTTCTCGACCGGGACATCCCGCTGCTTCTGCTCGGCGAGACGGGCGTCGGCAAGGATACGTTCGCCCGCGCGATCCATCTTGAGAGCAACAGGTCCCAAAAACCCTATGTCGCGGTCAACTGCGCGGCGATCCCGGACACTCTGCTGGCCAGCGAGTTGTTCGGCTACGCACCCGGAACCTTTACCGGGGGCCTCAAGGCCGGCCGCGTCGGAAAGATCGCGGCGAGCAACGGCGGCACGCTTTTTCTCGACGAGATCGGCGACATGCCGATCGATCTGCAGGCGCATCTTCTCCGCGTCCTCGAGGAGCGGGAAGTTTCGCCCCTCGGCGCGAGCGAACCGATCCCCGTCGACGTCAGGATCATCTCGGCCACGCACCGCGACCTGCCGCAGCTCGTCGAGGCGGGTCGCTTCCGGCGCGACCTCTACTATCGGATCAAGGGCGCTCAAGTGACCATCTCTCCGCTCCGCGAGAGGTCCGATATTGCCGAGCTCGTTCAAAGAGTGGTCGAGGACGAGCAGGGCGCGGACGGAATGACGATCAGCATAGCGCCCGAAGTGCACGATCTGTTCGCCAGCTATCAGTGGCCCGGCAACATCCGCGAGCTGCGCAACGTGATGCGCTGGATCCTCTCGGTCCACAGCGATCCCGTCATCACGCTCGATCATCTTCCCGACGAGCTTCTCGCCCGGTCGGAGCCCCCTCAGCGCGGCACGGTCAATTCTCCAAGCGATGCCGCCTCCGGAGACCTGCCCGACGCGACCCTTGAACACGCGTGCGAACGCATCGAACGCGAAAAGATCATCGACGCCCTTACGGCCACCAAATGGTGCATCACGGCCGCGGCCGCAGATCTCGGGATCAGCCGCGCAACCCTGCACAGAAAGATCCGCAAACACGCGATCCTCTCGCCGAACCAGAAGGTCTGACGGATCAGCCGCCCCGCTCGCGATCTAGAAAGTGAGCGAGCCGAGCCGCCAGAGGCGCTGCGGCGAGCTCACGGCCGGACAGGGCAGCCGTCGAGATATGCTGTGCGGGGTCAACCCTTCGATCGGTGCCGCAGAGCGCATAGAACCGGTTCGTCGCCTCGACACCTGCTACGATGTCCGCATCCGCCAGGATTGCGGCATGCGCCAGCACCGCCACTCCGGCCCCACCGTCCTGCAACCGAGTCAGACGCCACCTCTGCGCCGTTCCGGCGATCTTCTTGCCGTCGATCACGACGTTGAACGCGCCATCGCAAAAGGCTCCCTGCACACTCGACAGGTAGGCATCGAATCCGAGAGACGCAAAAAACGCCAGCAGCGGCGCGCAAAAGCGTTCGTACGTGGCGCGGATGCTGATATCCGTCGTTCGCTCGACGAGAAAAGCCGACGACACGTTCACCACGCCCGGAGATTGCGGGGTAATATCGCCCCCCGTATCGCGGATGTAGACCGGCCATCCGCACCGCGACATCTCATGCGCCGCGTCCCGGAAGCCCGCGGCCGTCGCTGCGAGGGACGGCGCGATCAGCGCCTGGTGGGTTCTCCAGACCGACCAATCGCAACCCGCTCCGCGCTGCACGGTGCTATCGAGCAGCTCTCTCTCGAGCTGTTGCGCATGTCTGAAGGGCAGCGGCGGCCTCGGCTCGACCCCCGTCCGCGGCTCTGCCACCTCGTATCCATGCGCCACGGCCTAGCCGACCTGGAACTGCTCGATCGCCTCGCAGAGGTCCGTCAGAAAGGCCCCAGCGGGGGCACCGTTGACGGCACGGTGATCGAAGGTGAGGGATAGGCCCATGATGGGCCGTGCTTCCAGCTGTCCGCCCACGATCCATGGACGCAATGACGCCTCCCCGACGCCGAGGATCGCAACTTGCGGCATGTTGAGGATCGGCGTGAAGTAGCGGACCCGCGAAAGGCCGATGTTCGAGATGGTAAAGGTCCCGGCCGTCATCTCCTTCACAGAAAGCTTGTTCGTACGCGCGCGCTCGACGAGATCGCGCCGCGCCGCAATCCGCTCGTCCAGCGACATGGCATCGGCCGAGAGGATCGTCGGCGCGACGAGCAGGTCTCCCGGCAGCGCAATCGCGCACGACACATTGATCGAAGATTTGATCCGGACCTGGTTCGCCTCGAGCGTCGCGTTGAGCGCGGGGTGCTTGCGCAGCGTGGCGATGAGCGCGTCGATCAGGAGATCTTCGAGCGACGCCTTCACGCCGCGCTCCGCAAGCCGGGCCTTCGCGACAATGAGCGCGCTCTGATCACAGTCCGCAATGTGGGTGAGCTGCGCAGACGACGCGAGGCTCTCCTTCATCTTCGACGCGATCATGCCCCTCATGCCGGTGAGAGGCAGGATTCGGTCCTCGGATCCGACGTCGGCTTGCGTCGATGGCTCGGCGTTCACGGGCGTGCCCTCCTCGGCTCTCACGATATCGTTGCGATCGTGCCGCCCTTGGGGGCAACCGCTTCCACGGGCAAACCGATCTTGATCGCGCCCGATGCCGGGGCCCTGACCTCGTACTGCACCTTCTCGACCATGATCTCGGCGATCAGCTGGCCTTCCGAAACGACGGCGCCGTCCGAGACGAGCCAGCTCGTGATTGCCGCCTCCGTGTCCTCCTCCCAAAGATCGGTTGGAATCGTTACATCCACCGCCATCCGCGACGTCCTTTCATTTTTCCGTAGGCTTCGATGATTTTTTCCGGGCTCGGCAGCGCGAACTGTTCCATTGGCCTGCTGAACGGAATGGGAATATCGGGATAGGCGACGCGCTGCGGCGACGCCTTGAGAACGGAGAGATCCCGCTCCGCGATGCTGGCGATGATCTCGCCGGTCATCCCGTAGCTGTGATAGTCCTCGTCGACGACGATCAGCCGTCCGGTCTTCGAAACCGACGCGAACACCGTCTCTCGGTCGAGCGGAACGAGCGTGCGCAGATCCACGACCTCGGCGCTCACGCCGTCCGCCGCGAGCAGATCCGCCGCTTTCAATGCATTGTGCACGCCCATCGCGACGCTCACGATCGTGACGTCGCGGCCCTCGCGCACGATCGCCGCCTGGCCGAACGGTATCGTGTAGCTTTCCTCGGGAACATGGACCGTCGCGGCGGGCTCCGTGCCGAGCCAGCCCATCCCCTGCAGCCCCTTGTGGTACATGTAGACGACGGGGTTGTCGTCGCGGATCGCCGCGGTCATCAGCCCCTTCGCATCGTAGGCGTTGCTCGGCGCGACAACCTTCATGCCGGGCAGGTGGGCGAACGTACCGTAGAGACACTGCGAATGCTGGCCGCCATCGGAATAGCCGCCGCCCGTCGATGTCATCAGCACCACCGGGACCTTGACCGTTCCGCCTGAGAAGTAGGCGTTCTTGGCCATCGAATTGTAGATCGCGTCGAAACAGACGCCGAAGAAGTCGACGAACATCAGCTCGACGATGGGCCGCATCCCGTCGGAAGCTGCGCCCGTCGCCGCGCCCATGAAAGCGGTTTCGGAAATCGGAGTGTCGCGGACACGCTCGGCGCCGAACTCATCGAACAACCCGCGCGTATTTCCGAACACACCGCCGAGGGTGCCGATATCCTCGCCCATGACGAAGACGCGGTGATCGATGCGCATCTCTTGCGCAATCGCTTCAGCCATGGCGCGCGCAATCGTCAGCCGACGCTCGTTGGCCGCAGCAACAGCCACGGAAGACATGAGGCATTCTCCTGTTTCTTGAATTTGTCGTTGTGAAATTCCGCGACGCGCGCGCTAGACGAACACCTTGTCCAAGGCCTCTTCGGGCTCTGGATATGCGCTCTCACGTGCAAACCGGATCGCGTCGTCCACCCTGCTGCGGGCGCGTTCCGCAATCGCACCAAGATCCTGCTCCGAAAGGCCGTCTTCGCTTTGCAGCCGGTTGGCGAAAGCCGGGATGGGATCTCTGGAGCGCAGCGTCTCGAGCTCGCCCTTGGGGCGATACGCTTCCGCATCTCCCATGAAGTGTCCGGCAAGCCGGTCCGTTTCGATGTCGATCAGGCTGGGCCCGCCGCCGCCGCGTGCGAGCGCGATCGCCTCGCCCGCCGCCGCGAAGATGGCGATGGGGTCGTTCCCGGTCACGTGGTGACCGGGCATTCCATAAGCGGCAGCGCGCAACGCGTTGTTCGGAATCGCCGTCGACGCCGATTTGGCGACGGAAATGCCCCATGCATTGTCCTCGACGACAAAGATCACCGGCAGCTTCCACAGCGCTGCCAGATTGAGCGTCTCGTGGAATGCGCCCTGATTGGCCGCGCCTTCCCCGATGTACGAGACGGCAACGCCCTCCCGGCCCTGCATCTTGCGAGACAGGGCGGCACCGACCGCCGGCCCCATCCCCTGCGCGATGATGCCCGAGCAGCTGAAATTGACGTCGGGATCGAAGATGTGCATGTGGCCACCACGGCCGCCGCTCAATCCCGTCTTCTTGCCGAAGATCTCCGCGGCCATCTTCCTGAGGTCGACGCCTTTGGCGATGGCGGCGTGATGAGGACGATGCGTCGACGTGACGACGTCCGAGGCGGTGAGATGCGCGCAAACGCCGACGGCGCAGGGCTCCTGCCCGTTGGAGAGGTGCATTTCGCCAGGGATCGGCCCCTTGGCCATGTTGAAGACCGGCTTCTTGCCCTCAAGATAAATCGCTTCGATCGCTTCTTCGAAGAAGCGGCTGACGAGCATCGTCTCGTACATCCATCGTTTCTGCTCACGTGTCGGAAGCAACGGTCATCCTCCCCAGAAGTTTTTTGTGCCGCGGGACCGGCGCACCGGTGTCCACACAGCCATTGCTCATCAACGTACGCAGCCTTCGTGCCAGACCGGGAGGTCCGGCTTAGCGCCATGACAAATTGAGTATTTTTTGCATTCGTGCGGCGCGCAGACTCCCATGAGCGTCGCGCACATGCGACACGCGTCGCACGCCTGCTCGGCTGTTCGACAGGAGACGCATCACGCCGGCGTCCCGCGCACTTCCGTAAAGACTGGGAAGACGCGAGATCGGGGCTTCCCAAACGTCATTTCCTGAAGCATTTGGATCATCGCGGCGACAAACGTCCGGATCGGGTCCGCAAAATCCAAAGCCATTCCAGCCGCGCACCTCCTGGCACGAGGCTTGCCCTGTAAGTGACGCCAAGAGTGAAAGCCGCCCGGGGTCTTCCCGGCGCGCAACCAAAAAATACGGCGGAGGCGACAAGGATGAACGCAAATCGACTGAGGCGTATTGCCGGGGCAGCAATGGTGCTCGCCGCGGCAGGCGTATTCTCTGGAACTTGGAACGGAGCTTGGGCCGACACTGTCGTCGACGATGCCGCCCTCACCGATCCGAACCAAACGGACAACTGGCTCGCCTACGGACGGGACCACAGCGAGCAGCGGTTCAGCCCGCTCACCCAGATCACCGGCGACAACGTCGGCAAGCTCGGTCTCGCCTGGTCGCTGCCCTTGCCGGAGGACGGCGCGCTGGTCGCCACCCCGCTCGTCGTCGACGGCGTCATGTATTTCACCGGCAGCTACAGCAGGACCCGCGCCGTCGATACTCGAACCGGGAAACTGATCTGGGAGTACGATCCCGAGACCCTCAAGCATGCCGGCGACCGCGCGCGCATGATGTGGAGCTGGAGCCGCGGCCTGACGTTCTATAAGGGCAAGGTGATCATCGCCACCGCAGACGGCCGTCTCATTGCGCTCGACGCCAAGACCGGCTCGCCGATCTGGACCACGCAGACCTTCGATCCGGGCATACCGCTTCACATCACCGGCGCCCCGAAGGCGTTCCGCGATCTCGTCCTCATCGGCAACGGTGGCTCCGAGCAGGGCGGCGGGCGCGGCTTCATCACCGCCTACCACGTCGAAACCGGAAAGGAAGCCTGGAAATTCTACATCGTTCCCGGGAACCCAGCCGACGGCTTCGAGGACGAGGCCCAGGAGATGGCAGCCAAAACCTGGACGGGCGAATGGTGGAAACTGGGCGGCGGCGGCCAGACCTGGAACGGCTTCACCTATGACGCCGAGTACGATCAGATCCTCGTCGGCACCGGCAACGGCGGGCCCTGGAACCAGAAGATCCGCAGTCCCGAAGGCGGCGACAACCTCTTCCTGTCATCGATCGTCGCTCTCGATGCGACAAGCGGAAAGTACAAATGGCACTACCAGACGACGCCGGGAGACACCTGGGATTACACCTCGACGATGGACATCGTCCTGGCTGATCTGGAGCTCACGGAGGGCGAGGGCAAAAGGAAAGTGCTCATGCACGCCCCGAAGAACGGCTTCTTCTACGTGATCGACCGGAAGGATGGAAAACTGCTGTCGGCGGAGCCGTTCGCGAAGGTCACGTGGGCGACCGGCATCGACATGGAAACGGGCCGTCCGATCGAAGCGGAAGGCGCACGGTACCTGACCGAACCGGTCACGATCTGGCCGAGCGTGTTCGGCGCGCATTCGTGGCACGCCATGTCCTATAATCCCGGCACGGGTCTCGTCTACATTCCGAAGATGGAGCTCGCGACGCATTGGGACGATACCAAGATCGACTTCAAGTCCTGGAAAAAGCCGTCCTTCCAGATCGACGTCGGCGCCGAAGTCGGCCTCGGCAACGATATCCCGAAGGACGCGGGCGTCAGCTCTCTCGTCGCCTGGGATCCCGTGAAGCAGAGGGCCGTCTGGGAGGTCCCGCAGCCCAACTACTGGAATGCCGGAACGCTGACCACCGCCGGCAACCTCGTGTTCCAGGGCCGCATCGACGGCAAGTTCGCGGCCTATGACGCCCGCGACGGCAAGGAGCTCTGGTCCGTCAATGTCGGAAGCGGCATCAGCGCGCCTCCGATCACCTACGCCGTCGACGGAACGCAATACGTATCCCTCCTCGTCGGCTTCGGCGGCGCGGCTGTGGCGTACGGCGGCGGCAGCTCCATGGCCCAGTACGGCTGGGGCTATCGTGGGCAGCTTCGCCAGTTGCTGACCTTTGCCGTCGGTGCCGACAAGCCCATTCCGGAGGTCGGCGAGCCAACGTTCGTGCGCGTGCTGAACCCGCCCGACTTCCCGCTCGACCAGACGCTCGCCGACCGCGGAGAGCATGTCTACAAAGCGTCCTGCGCGTGGTGCCATGGCGCAGGCGCGGTCTCCGGCGGCTATACGCCGGATCTTCGGGCCTCGGAGGCCTTCCTCGATTTCGATCAGCTCAAGAAGATCGTTCAGGACGGCGCTCTTCAGAGCAACGGAATGCCCAACTTCAAGAACCTGCCAGACGCGGATCTGGAGGCTTTGCGGCACTTCGTTCGCAAGAAAGCACAGGAGGCCCAGCCACCCAGCCATTGAGTACCCGGGGGTTCCAATCCGCTCAATGGCCACTTGTGCAAGCGCTGCGAAGCGCTTGCACTTTTTTTGTTCTCGGCAAAGCCGCGATCTCGCGCAGCGGTACGCACCGCGTAACACACGTGTTGCAGTGCCGTGTCGCATTGCTGCTTCACGAGGGCCTGCTCAGCGCTCTCAAACCGCATCCGTTCGCCAGAAAAGGCGAAAATCCGCGGCCAGCTTGCCAGATGAAAAGCGTCGATCGCGCATGGCACAGCAATTGCTATCGCATCCGTGAGCCCGCGGCATCACGGTGCAACAGCATCCTCAATCCGCGAGCTTCTTCGGATTCCGTCGCAGGCGGACAGGAGGGAGGCGTGCCGGGGCCGCAATGCGCGCGGCACCGCGCGACAGGCTCGTCAACGGTCTCGGTGTCCTCATCGAGGCGGGACGCGCGCGGCTCTGCACCTGACGCTTGAGCACAGATCCGAAGCTCCTCTCCGGTATCTCGGGACCACGCGTCTCCCCGAGATGGGCAGGCGGCCCGCTCAGACCTTCTCCAGCTCCAGAGCGAGCGGGCCGTCTCGTCCGGCGAACGTTGCCAAAGGTGAAATCAGATCGCATGGTCACGCTCTTCGACATCCGCAATCGGCCGCGTCACCCCGAGAAAGCACACAAGCCCGACACCCCCACGCTTCCGCGGCCGGACTGGATCCGCGTCAGGCTTGCGTCGGGTCGCGGCCTCGATGAAACCCTCTCCATCGTTCGCGAAAACAATCTGAAGACGGTGTGCGAGGAAGCCGCATGCCCGAACCTCGCCGAATGCTGGTCGAAAAAGCACGCAACCATGATGATCATGGGCGACACGTGCACGCGGGCGTGCGGGTTCTGCAACGTCCGCACCGGCATCCCCGCCCCCCTCGATCCGAGGGAACCGGATAAGGTCGCGTCCGCCGTCGCGAGGCTCGGCCTCAGGCACGTCGTCATTACATCGGTGGATCGCGACGATCTTCCGGACGGCGGCGCGGAGCATTTCGCGCAAACCATCAGGGCCGTGCGCAGGTCCGCACCCGATGCGACCGTCGAGATTCTGACGCCTGATTTCCTGCGCGCACGCGGCGCCATCGAGACCGTCATCGCCGCAAGACCCGACGTTTTCAATCACAACCTCGAGACGGTTCCTTCGCTCTACAGGCGCATTCGGCCGGGAGCGCGCTATTTCCACTCGCTGCGGCTGCTTCAGGCCGCCAAGGAGATCGATCGCAACGTGTTCACCAAGTCCGGCCTCATGCTCGGACTGGGCGAGCAGCACGACGAGGTCCTCCAGGTCATGGACGACCTGAGATCGGCGGATGTCGATTTCCTCACCATTGGCCAATACCTCCAACCGACACGCAAGCATGCCGCGCTCGTCCGCTACGCTCCTCCCGACGAGTTCGACGCCCTGCGACGCATCGGCCTTTCAAAGGGCTTCCTGATGGTCTCCTCCTCGCCCCTGACGCGCTCCTCGCATCACGCGGGAGAAGACTTCGAGCGCCTGCGCGCCATGAGGAAGGCTGACGCAGCACAATGAGAAGGCGCCTGCATATGACCGAGACCGCTATCGAGCCCCCCCACAGCGACGATCGCGCCCGTGACGCGCAGCACACGGAGCTCTTCACCGGCGCGCAACGACGCGTTCTGAAACTGCTCTGCCAAGGGCTCAAGAACTCCGAGATCGCCGACAGGATCGGAGTGAAGGAAACGACGATCAAGGCCACCGTGAGCAGCATCCTGCGCAAGCTTCAGGTGTACTCGCGCACGCAGGCCGTCGTCCGCGTCTGCCAGGAAGGCATGGTAGAGGCGGGCTGGTGCGCCGGCACCGACTTCGGCCCGCTCGATCTCAAGTCTGTAAGATCGGCCATTGATGTTCCCGCGAGCGCGATCCGACGCGTGCACGCGCTGACAAAACGCGAGATGAAGGTCCTGGACATGGTGAGCCAGGGCCTTCCAAACAAGGAAATCGCATTCCGGCTGGGCGTGCGCGAGGGCACCGTGAAGGCGCACATGGGAAGCATTCTTCGGAAGCTTGGCGTCAGCTCGCGAACGAAGCTTGCGATCGAGGTGTCCAAGCTGCAAACCGCAGCGTCACGCTCGCGCTCGAATGCCGAGAGCGACAAATCCAAGCCGTTGTAATCGACAATGGCGTCTCATTCGTTCGGCGCGCCATCGTTTTCCCGAAACCGTCGTCCCGAAGAAAAAGTGAAGCGACCCGCAATCCGTAGAACGGCGGATGTGCGAGCCGCTTCATCGGTTCCCTGGGAGGAAAAGGGCCCTGGCCACGCCCGCCCTTCGCTCAGGCGTGGCCTCCTGCAGAGCAGTTAGAGCCGCGCCCCGACGGCATCCCTCACCAATCTCCGAGCGACTTGATGTAGGCGACGAGCTCCCAGATCTCTTCCTGCGTGAACACGTCGCCCCACGGCGGCATCGGCGTGGCGCCTTTTCCGCCGTCGCGAATGGTATCGTAGACGTACGCCTCGCTGAGGCCCGTACGGTCGATGAAAAGCGTCGGGTTCTGGCCATGGCAGTATGAGGCGCATGTCGCGTTGAAGGTCTCTTCGCCGGCCTTGATCCGCTTCGGATCGGAAAGATCGAAGGGAGGCTCCCCTGAGGTCGTCGGTTGGTCCGTTTCCGGCGACGTGCCGCCGCTCAGAGCGGGAGCGGCCAGGGCCGTGAGCATTGCCGTGGCGGCGATGGCCATCGCAGCCAGACGGGAGAAACGCGCGCGAGATTCGTTCATCGTATCTTGACCATTGTGGACGCGGAGCGGGAAAGGATCGGCAGGAGCAGCGAGTCCGCCCCGGCAGCCGGGGCGGACTCCACTGTCGTTCACGGGGCTAGTTGACTTGAACCGCAACGAGCTCCGACGGAGTGCCGGCGCCGCCAACGGGGGCAACGACGAACTGCTTGCCGTCGACGATGTAGGACATCAGCGCACCGTAGACGCCGAGCGGAAGCTCGATCTCGCCGAGAAGATCGCCCGTCTTGGCATCATAGGCGTAGAGCGCAGATTCGTCCTGCTTCTCCTTGTTCTGGGCGATCAGTGCGTTTCCGCGCGTGTTGAGCCCAAGCACGTCATAGGCGCCGTTCGGAGCCGTGAAGACGATATCGTCCGTAATCACGATGAAGCTCTGATGCGTTGCGCCAACCCGCTCCAGCCCCGCGGCTTTGACCGCCGGATGGTCGACCGGACCACGCCCGGCCGGGACCTGCCACTGATGCTCGCCGGTGTTCATGTCGATCGCCGTGATCGTCGAGAACGGCGGCTTGAACAGCGGGAGCCCTTCCGGACCGCCCACACCGGCCCACGTACCGGTGTACGCGTGCGCCGACGTCCCCTCGACCTCCTTCTTGATCTTGATCGCGAAGGGCATGTTGAAAGACGGCACGTAAAGCACGCCCGTGTTCGGATTGTGCGCCGCGCCCGCCCAGCTTGCACCCCCGAGGACACCCGGAACGAGAAGTGTACCGGCCTTCTCCATCGTCGGCGGCGTAAACAGCTCGCCGTACTTGTAGCGGTTGAGAATTCTCTTCGCCGCGTCCTTCAGCTCCGGCGTGAGATCGATCAGGTCGTCTTCGCTCGCGCCTTGCTGAACGTAGGGCGCAGGCTTTGACGGCACCGGCTGGGTCGGTGCATACCACTCGCCGGGAACGTCTCCCGCCGGGACGGCTCTTTCCTCGATCGGCCAGATCGGCTCGCCGGTGACGCGATCGAACGCGTACACGAAGCCTTGTTTCGTAACCTGCACGGCCGCCTTGATCGTCTTGCCGTTCACCGTGATGTCCATGAGGTTCGGACCGGTTGGCAGGTCGTAATCCCACAGACCGTGCCGCACGATCTGGAAGTGCCAGACGCGGTTGCCGGTTTTTGCGTCGAGCGCCACCAGCGTTTCCGAGAACAGGTTGTCGCCGTGGCGATGTCCGCCGTAGAAGTCGTTCGACGGCGTCGACATCGGAAGATAGACGATGCCGGTCTCATCGTCGCACGACGCGCGGGTCCAGAGGTTGGTGCTTCCCGTATCCTCGAGGCCGGTCTTCCACGTGTCCGCACCGAACTCTCCGGCAAGCGGCGGCGAATGGAACATCCAGACGCGCTTCCCGGTCTTGAGGTCGAAGGCGGGGACGTCGCCGGGAGGATGATACTTGAACGGCGGGCGGCCGGCCGCGAACGAATCGAGGACCGCCAAGCTTGGAATGACGACACCGCCGCACACGATCGGCGGCGTGCTGACCGTGACGAGATCGCGCTGAACCGGGCGGCGCTTGTGGATCGTGAGATCGATCCGGCCCTTCTCGCCCCAGCTCTCGACCACCTTGCCCGTTTCGGCATCGAGCATGATCAGGAAGCCGTCCGGCGTGCCGGCAATGATGCGCTTGGCGCCATCGACATCCACGTAGGTCAGCGCGCGATTGATGAAGCCGAGGTTGGGTGCCTGGCCGGCCAGGTAGCCCTGAGGATCGTAGAGCCACTTTTCCTTGCCCGTCAGCCCATCGACCGCCGAGACGAGGCCCAGCGGCGAGACCGCGTAGAGGGTTCCATCGACGGCGAGCGGCGTCGATTCGTTCACCCAGGTGCGCAGATCCGGATTGTCCGCTGAAAGATCGTTTCCAGGCAGCGAAAAGCGCCAGGCGATCTTCATGTTCTTGACGGAGTCGGCCGTCGCCTTGCCGCCCGCGAGATATCGCGAGCTCGACTTGTCGCCCGTGTATTCGGTCCAGTTCCCGTCACCGGCGTGCGCCATGCCGGCACAAGCCGCCATGCACGCCATGAGTGACCATCTGGCCAGACTGGCCCTACCCTTGGATCGCATTGCCTCACCTTTCAAACGTTTTCTTTATTAGGCCTGCGCGCGAGGTCTCGAACGAATCCCCCCCTCGATCGCGCTTGCATGGCCCGCAAAGGGAACCCCCACGCGACGCATGCTGAATGAGGGCGAGGCAAGTGCTGTGCCAAGCAATTCCGAATGGGGCCATGGGAGACACGAGGTCAGATGGCACGCGCGCCAAGGGGCTTTGCAAGCCATTGATATAGCTACCGTTTCCTAGTCGCGCGCTGGCGAGGGCCGGGCGCATCCTTCAAGGCCCGCACTGCCGGCCGTAAGTCGCCCCGCCCTCCACGCGAGGCGGTCGCTTTACAGCTGTCGCAAGAGTGCTTCCAGCAGGGAGTGCTACGCCGGCAGCGGCGTGATCGCCCACAGCCATCTCGCGGATGGGCGAGCCTCAATGCCCACCCGGGCGCGCGACGTTCTTTTGAGGCTCCGGCTGCCGACGCCCCGCCAGCGCGCTGGTGATCACATAAAACACCGGCGTGAAGATCAAGCCGAACAGCGTGACGCCCAGCATTCCCGAGAACACGGCGGTTCCGAGAGACTGGCGCATTTCCGCGCCCGCGCCCGTCGCCAAAACCAGCGGAACGACGCCGAGGATGAAGGCAAGCGACGTCATGAGAATGGGACGAAGCCGGGTGCGAGCGGCATTCACGGCCGCATCGTATCGGCTCATGCCCGCTTCCTCGGCCTGCTTCGCGAACTCCACGATGAGGATGGCGTTCTTGGCCGCGAGGCCTACGAGAACGACAAGGCCGATTTCGACGAGGATGTTGCGATCGAGGCCAACCATGTTGACACCGATCATCGACGCCAGGATGCACATCGGTACGATGAGGATCACCGCCAGCGGCAAGAGCCAGCTCTCGTAGAGCGCGGCAAGCACCAGGAACACGAACACGACCGCGAGCCCGAACGCGACGCCGGCCGTGTTGCCGGCGAGCTTTTCCTGCAGCGCGATCTCGGTCCATTCGAAGCCGAAACCTGTCGGAAGGGCCGTATCGACAATACCCTCTATCGAGGCAATCCCCTGTCCGGACGAAAACCCGCGCGCAAGCCCCACCTGCACTTCCGCCGCCGGAAAGAGGTTGTAGCGCGGCACACGGTAAGGCCCGGTGGTATCCGAGAAAGTCGCCACCGACCCGAGCGGCACCATCTCTCCGGAGTTGCTTCGGGTCTTGAGATTGGCGATATCGCGCAGCGTCTCGCGATACGGGTTGTCGGCCTGCGCCGTCACCCGATAGGTGCGCCCGAGGATATTGAAGTCGTTGACGAACGCCGATCCCATGTAAACCGAGAGAGCCTCGAACACGCGCTCGATGGGCACGCCCAGTTGTTCGGCTTTCGTGCGGTCGATCTCGGCCCAGATCTGCGGCGTGCGCGTATTGAAGAGCGTGAACGGTTGCACGATCCCCGGCACTGCCCCTGCTCCGCCCGCCACCGCCCAAGCCGCGCCTTCGAGCGCAGGATACCCGCGCCCGGCGCGGTCCTGCACGTATCCCTTGAGGCCGCCACCCGTACCGATGCCCGGCACGGAAGGCGGCTCGATCACCAGGATGAACGCATCTCTTATTTTGGAAAGCTGCTCTCTGAGATCGGCGACGATCTCGTCTTTGGTCACACCGAGCTCCGCCCGCTTTTCAAACGAATGCGGGTTGACGAACACCACCGCGGTGTTGGGTGCGTTGGTGAAGGTCGCGCCGTCGAAGCCCGAGAACGCCACCGCATGCGAAATGCCGGGCCGCGACAAGATGAGCTCGGTCGCCTCCCGCATCACGGCATCCGTCCTGTCGAGCGTCGAGCCAGGCGGAAGCTGGAAGGCCGTGATCAGATACTCGCGGTCGAGTTGGGGCACGAGTCCCGTCGGCGTCGTCGCCAGCCGGTCCCACGTCATGAAGAGAAGCCCGCCGTAAATGGCGACCAGGATAAACGGCAGCCGGATGAGACGCCCCGTCAAGCCGGCATACCCACGCGAGAGGCCCTCGAACGCACCGTTGAAGCCGCGGAAAAAAAGGCGCACCGGCGCACCGAACACACGTGCGGCCAATGAGGGCTTCGCGTCATGCTTCGCGTGAGGCTTCAAGAGAAGCGCCGCGAGCGCCGGCGAAAGCGTCAGCGACACGAGGCCGGAAATGGCCGTCGATGCGGCAATGGTGATGGCGAACTGCTTGTAGAACGTCCCTTGCAGGCCGGAAATGAACGCCGTCGGGACGAACACCGCAATCAGCGTCGCCGTGATGGCGACGATGGCGCCGCCCACCTCGTCCATCGTGTAGTGCGCCGCCTCTTTCGGCGACAAACCTTCCGCGAGTTTACGCTCGACGTTCTCCACCACGACGATGGCATCGTCGACGACGATTCCGATGGCCAGCACGAGCCCGAACAGCGAAAGCGTGTTGAACGATACGCCCAAGGCCCCCATCACCACGAACGATCCGATCAGCGAGACCGGAATGGCAATGATGGGAATGATGGCCGCACGCCACGTCTGCAGAAACAGGATGACCACGAGGACGACCAGCACCATCGCTTCCGCCAGCGTCATGATCACAGCGTTGATCGAGGAGCGGATGAACTCCGTCGGGTTGTAGACGATCTGATAGACGAGCCCGGGCGGAAAACTTTTGGCCAGCTCATCCATCTCGGCCTTCACGGCGGCCGCAGTCGCGAGCGCATTGGAGCCCGGGCGCTGAAACAGCACGATCGCGGTGGCGACCTTGTTCGAGAGATAGGCGTTGACCGTATAGTCCTGTGAGCCAAGCTCGACGCGCGCGATGTCCTTGATGCGCACGACCTCGCCGGTCTCCTCCGCGCGCACGACGATGTTTTCGAACTCCTCGACGGTGGTCAGCCGTCCCAGTGTGTGCACGGAGAGCGTAAATCCCCCCGGCGAGGAGGCCGGCGGCTGATTGATGGAGCCCGCAGCCACCTGCAGGTTTGCGGCTCGGATAGCGCCCACCACCTCGCTCGCGATCAGATTTCGTGCGGCGACCTTTTCCGGATCGAGCCACACCCGCATGGAATAGTCGCGTGCGCCGAACACGCGGCTGTCGCCAATGCCGTCGATCCGCGCCAGGCGGTCACGGACGTAGAGCGTCGCATAGTTCGAAATGTACTGCTGGTCGCGCGAGCCATCCGGCGAAAACATATGAACGACCATCATCAGGTCGGGGGAGGCTTTGAGGACCGTGAGCCCAAGGCGACGCACGTCCTCGGGCAACCGCGGCTCGGCAATGGAGACGCGGTTCTGCACCAACACTTGCGCCTGGTCGATGTCGGTGCCCGGCTTGAACACGACGCTGATCGAGAGGCGCCCGTCGCCGGTGGACTGCGACGTGATGTAGAGCATGTTGTCGACGCCGTTCACCTCCTGCTCGATGGGTGCGGCAACGGTCTCGGCGATCACGGCCGCCGAGGCGCCGGGATAGGTCGCGGTGATGTTGACCGTCGGCGGCACGATCTCGGGATATTCCGCAACCGGCAGCGCCGCGCCCGCAATAACGCCGACAATCGTCAGGATCACCGACACCACGGTGGCGAAGATCGGCCGGTCGATGAAGAAATGCGATAACCGCATGAGATGAACCCCGCGGGCCTTGGCCCCTCGTGGGACGACGAGCCCAGAAAGCCCACGTCCCGTCTTTCACCGCGCATCCAAGCGCAACACATCCGAACGATCCGAGAACGACGCTCAGCTCCCGCCCGGATCCGCTCTGACCGTCCCGGCTTCGGTCTCGACTTTTGCCCCCGGCCGCACCATGGGATTGGCAAGGCCGTCGAGAACAACGTTCTGCCGCGCGTCGAGGCCCTCTTTCACCACCCGCAACCCATCGACGAGCGGCCCCAACGTCACGGGCACGGCCGCCACGACACCGTCGTCGCCGACAACGAAAACGATCTTGTTCATCTGGTCGGAAACAACCGCGCTGTCCGGTATCAGGAGCGCATCGATCTCCCCGCTGAACAACCTGAGGCGCGCGAAGACCCCCACCGCGAAGAGATGATCCTTATTGTCCAGGATGGCGCGTCCACGCATTGTGCCGGAGCGCGGATTGAACTGGTTGTCGAGGAAGTCCATGGTCCCTTCATGCACCCACTCCGTCTCGTCCGCGAGACGCACGCGCACCGCTTTCGACGCGTCGCGCGAGGCCTCCCCATCGCCCGATAGCTCGAGACGCATGTAGCGAAGATAGTCCGCCTCCGACACGTCGAACAGGAAGTGGATTGGATCCAGCGACACGATCGTCGTGAGCAATGTCGTTCCCTGATCGCCGCCGATGACCAGATTGCCGATATCGACCTTGCGATCCGAAATGCGCCCCGAGACCGGCGCCCTGACAACCGTCCATTGGAGATTGAGCTCCGCGCTCTTGAGGTTTGCCTCCGCGACCTGAAGCTGCGCCTGGGTCACCGACAAATTGGCGCTGCGCTGCGTGAAGTCGCGCTCCGTCACCGCGCCCGATTTCACGAGCGGTGCCGCCCGGGCGACCTCGCTTTCAGCCAGAGCCACCGTCGCCTTCGCGCGCGCGATTTCCGCCCGCGCGCTTTCGGCCGCGATCTCGAACGGGCGGGGATCTATGGTGAAAAGCGGATCGCCGACTTTGACCAGCTGTCCGTCCTTGAAATGGATCTTGTCGACGAACCCCGACACGCGGGGCCGAACTTCCACGGTCTCGACCGCTTCGAAACGACCGGAGTATTCGTCCCAGACGGTGATGCGCTTGGCGATCGGCGGCGCAACTGCCACCGTCGGCATGGGCGGCGCTTGCGCGACCGCCGGAACAGCGACAGCCGCTGCAAGCGTCAGCAGCGTCACGACAAGCCCGCCCAAAGAGCAACGCATCGATGTCCTCGCTAAGTCCAATCCGCCCCGGCCGGATCGTCAGCCCACACACAGAACCATCCAGCCCGATGCGGGCACCTTTCGCGCCGATCGCCAGCCAACACAAGAGAGAACGAACACGAAGTTTGCGTGACGCACCATGCCCGCTCGACATCCGAACCGAGCGCCGCCGCAACGCTCGTCTGCGCGCTGAGAGGTTCTACGCAGTGCCACGGCGATTGGATCGGGAACAGAGGAACCGACGTGATGCATCGCAACAAAAGCCGGGCATTTTGCCCGACGAGGGGCAACCCACCTTCAATTCCAGAATGGATGTGCCACAATCCGTTATATTCGGAGGAGAACCATGCGCCTGCTCACGCTACTCGTTCTACGCCTCATGGCAGTCGTTCTCTTTTGCCTGACGCTTGCAATCGGCTGTCTGGTCTTCGACACCCATCGCTCCATCGAGAGCGACGTGGCTGCGACAGGCACGCGCGTCAATCAGCATCTCCAGGGGCTCTACTGGCAGCGTCTGCTCTGGCGCGACGGCATGGCACGCGGAACCTTGCTGCCACTCCCCGAATGGAAATCTTTGGCGACGCAGAGCATCATCTCTCCGGGGGTTTGCGTGACGTTCGCGCCGCCGGACACGAACCGGGAGACGCTTTGCAGCCAGGTCGAGGTCCTGGGCCAGCCCGCCCCGAAGTGGTTCGCAGCAGCGTATCTCGCCGTGCTCGGCTCCCATGAACCGGTCACGCAGGTCCTCTCCGTCCGCGACACGGCGGCCGGTCTCGTCGCCACGAGCGTCGAACCGGACGCGGCCCTTCGCCGGGCCTGGCGCGAGATCTCGACCGTGGTCGAAGTCGCCATGATCATGGGCGGCGGCATCGCTTTTCTAGCTGCGATCATGATCGGCCACGCTCTCCTGCCGGCCCGCGCCATTGTCGATGCGCTTCGCAAGCTCGAGGAGGGTCAGCTTTCTCTCCGATTGTCGAAATTCAAGAGCACGGAGTTCAATCACATCGCCAATGCGGTGAACAGGCTTGCCGCAACGCTTCGCCAGACCAACTCGGAGAGGCGCGCTCTCACCCATCGTCTTTTCCAGGTGCAGGAAGAGGAGCGCAGAGCCCTCGCCCGCGATCTCCACGACGAGTTCGGGCAGGCACTCGCAGCGACGTCGGCACTCGCCACTCTGATCGAAAGCGGCGCGCCCACGGACCGACCCGACATTGCCCGCGACGCGCAAGCCATCGCCCGCTCGCAGAGACAGATGATGGATGCCCTCCGATCCACCCTCGTGCGCCTCAGATCTCAAAGCATCGAGGAGGTCGGCCTGGAGGCGAGCCTCCGCCAGCTCGTCAATGATTTCAACGCGCAATCCCAGGGCAATACCGTTTTCAAGCTCCAGATGTCGGGCCGCATCGCCGAGCTGCGCAAACGCGTCGCCGTGGACCTCTACCGCATCGTCCAGGAGTGCCTGACGAACGCGTGCAAGCACGGCAAGCCAACCGAGGTGAGCGTGCGGATCGAGCATCACGTCGAAGAGGAGCCGCACGTCGCGCTGACGATCGAGGACGACGGAGGCGGCAACGTAGGCAAGGTCAGCACATCCTCTGGGCACGGCATCCTGGGCATGCGGGAGCGGCTTGAAGGCCTTGGCGGAGCGTTGTCGATCGGAAATGCCCCGCGCGGACTTCGCATCCTCGCGGTTGTGCCGTTGGGGAGCACCGAAGCTTACGCATGACGCGCGTATCCATCCTCCTCGTCGACGACCACCCCGTCGTTCGCGAAGGCTACCGGCGGCTGCTCGAAACGCGGCCGCAGTTTTCCGTCTGCGCCGAGGCCGAGAACGTGGATCAGGCCTATCACGCCTACAAAGCCCACAATCCCGACGTGGTCGTCATGGACCTGACGCTGCAGGGCGCAAGTGGGCTCGAAGCCGTCCGCCGGATTCGCGAATGGGACAAGGAGGCACGGATCCTCGTTTTCACGATGCATGCCGGCTCCGCGTTCGCGCTCAAGGCCTTCGAAGCAGGAGCAATCGGCTACATTACGAAGAGCAGCCCGCCCGGCGATCTGATCAAAGCCGTGGAGGTTGTCGCGCGGGGCGGGCGCGCCTTGAGCGACGACATCTGCCAGGCCCTCGCTGCGGATCGCCTGAGCGGGACCAACCCTGCAATCGAAGCACTGTCTCCCCGAGAGACCGAGATCCTGAGGCTTCTGGCGACAGGATTGAGCAGCGATGCGATTGCCCAGCTTCTGAACTTGAGCCAGAAGACCGTCCGCAATCATCACTACGCGATCAAATCGAAAATCGGTGCCGAGAACGACGCGCACCTTGTGTGGCTTGCCCTCAGCGCCGGCTTGATCGGCCCCGACAAAATCGCCGGCAACTTCCAACTCCCGTGAAAAGGCATATTGCCCGGACACATGCAGGCACGCTGCTCTAGCCCGTCCCCCTGCTGTCGATAACGGTTGATGGCGCACGATCGCCAACACGTTCGACCAAAACGGACGGTGCCCTGCACATAATTACTCAACCCAAGCGTTGAAAGTTTGCCACCTCCTCAGCATTCAACCAATCGGTTGACTGATGGGTCTCGAGCAATGCGACGGGTGGCCGGCACCAGAAAAATGCAGGGCATTCGTTCCATCCCGTGAAATGGCATCGCGCGCGTCGCTGAAGCGTACGATCGATAAGAAATCGGGAGGACTACATGCCTTTGGACTCTTCAATTCCCGCCCACCTGCGCTGTCCGCGCACACGCCACCGTCGCGTCAGCGACACCTGGAAGCCGCCGTATCCGGCATTCTCCGCCAAGGTCGATCCGACAGTCGAGCAAATGGTGATGGCCTATTTCGGCGTCCAGTCGAAGGGCGAGGCTCAGCACGGCAAGATTTGTTCCGCCTTCCGGGCGATCCGCGAAAGCCTCAAGCTTGCCGATGGTCCGGCACGCCATGACCTCGTCCAGTTCGTCGACGCCGAAGGCTGCCTCAACCTGATCGTCGTCGCCTACTGGAAGGATCCGGAGACGCATCGCAGGTGGAACACCAGCCCTGAGGTTGCGGGATGGTGGGCCTCGGACGATCGGCTGAACGACGGCGTCGGCTATTTCAGGGAAATCCTTAGCCCCCGGATGGAGCAGTTCGAGACCATCTTCACCCATGACTACGGCCCCTTCGAAGGGATGAGCATCCTCTTTGGCAACATGAGCGATGAGATCTTCGAGCACGGCTACTGGGGATCGATGCGCGATCGCCTGCCGGTATCGCAGAACGACACCATAGAGCCGTCTGGCCAATTGACGGTCGTCCAGGGTCAGCCCAAGGCAGGCGGCCGTGTCATCATCAGCGGTCATCAAAACCTGACGCTAATCCGATCGGGCGAGGATTGGAGCCGGACGGAAGGCGAAGAGCGCCGCACCTGGTACGAGGACATCGAGCCTGTGCTGCACCAAGGCATGGACTATCTGCGCGACGACGGCCTCGAGGTCGGATGCTACACCAACCGCTATTGCCACCACATCGATGAGAACGGCAATCCGCAGGAGAAGGGGTTCGGCGTCAGCCTCTGGAACTCTCTCGCCGCTCTCGAGCACTGGGGTGAATCTCACCCCACGCACCTGCAGATTTTCGTGACGTTCATGCGCAACGTCAAGAAGTTCAAGGAGCTCACGCTCTATCATGAGGTCTCGGTGTTCGACGCGTCGAACCAGTACTTCGAATACATCAACTGTCATCCGAAGACCGGACTTCTGCGCGCCGTCTAACGTCGAAAAATGGATGCGGCTGCCTTGGGCTGCCGCATCCCCCTTCACTCAGCGCCTGCTGGGTTCCGTTCTATCGTCCAGGAGGACAACATGAGCAGTGACGCCAAGGTTGCAGTCATCACCGGAGCGAGCAGCGGAATAGGCCGCGCCATCGCCGAACGATTTCTGGACAAGGGATACCGCCTCGCCGTCATGGCCCGGTCGGAGCAAGGCTTGCTGGAGATCGAGCAGAGATCGCCGGAAAATGTTCTTGTTGTCGTCGGAGATGTCACCAGGGCGGAAGACCTCGATCGCTTGGTGGACGAGACGGTCAAAGCCTATCAGGCCGTCGATGTCGTCATCCCGAACGCCGGCGCCGCAAAGGTGGTGCCGTTTCCCGAAAGCGACCCCGGCGCGATTGCAGAACAGTTCAACCTCAATTTTGTTGCCGCGACAGAAACCGTGAGAAAGCTACTCCCGCACATCCGCGCCCACGGCAGCGTGATTTTCATCACCACGTTCTTGACGACCGTCGGCTTCCCCGGCCTCGCAATCTACAATTCCAGCAAAGCGGCCTTGAAATCGTTTGCGCAGACGCTCGCGGTTGAGCTCGCGCCTCGGGGCATCCGCGTGAACAGCCTTGCGCCAGGCCCCATAGCGACGCCGTTGTGGAGCAAAGTGGGGCTGCCTGACGACGTGCTGGCGAACGTCGCGCAGCAAGTGAATGCCCGGCTCATGCAGGGCACCTTTGGCGAACCCGACGACATCGCAGAAACCGCACTGTTCCTCGCATCCTCCGCTGCCAAGAACATCTATGGTCAGGAGATCGTGGTGGACGGCGGGTACACGATCGGCTGATCGGACGCGCACACCGCCGCCAAAAGAAAAAAGCGCGCGTGTTGCAATCGCCCCCGGGCACCGCAGTCGCCTAAGCGGCCTTGGCGTAGAACGCGTTGAGACCGCTGGGCATAGCCTGCTTAGCGAACGTCGCCCGGCAATCTGCTCTAGGATAGCAGGTTGAGGATGCCAATCCGCACCCGCGTCCGCTCGCACAGCGTGGCGGATCCCGACGTTTCCGCCCGGCCACTCAAGCAAGCGCGCAAACTGGACCACCCAAATAACCCATCAAGTGGCCGTTTCACATCGTCCAGTAGCTCGCTACAGATACCCTAGGAACGTCTTTTTTGACTGTTCCGGGCGGACGGCTGCCGCTCGATGGCGTCGCCAGCACCACCAGGCGCTGCAGGTCGATAGAAAACGGGAAACCGCCATGATCATGCGACGGAGCGCACACGAGGTCTCGGTTCGGATGGTGCGAAAGCTGCGCGCCGCACCGCAGGACGTGTATGCCTCGTGGACGAACCCGAAGCTCCTCGGCCATTGGCTGATCGAGGATGGCGATACCGTCAAGGCGCTCGCCATGAATGTCAGGACGGGCGGACGGTTCCGCCTCGAAGGCGTCGACCGCGATGACAACGCGTTCTCGTTCGGCGGCACCTACCTCGACGTGATCGAAGACCGGCATTTGGCCTTCTCATGGGAATATGATGGCCCCAGCCCGGACCTGCACTGCGGGCCCTCGGTGGTCATGGTCGATTTCCGGCCACTCGCCCCGGGCTGGACCGAGCTTTCGGTGACCCATCACCTGCTCGAAAATCACGGACAGCCGATGGGGATCGCCCGCCGTCGTGCGGGAAAACAGGACTGGCACACCGACCTTAGGAGACCGCACGGTTGCCCCTGACATGTCATACTGACAGCACTCAACATCTCTCCCTCGAGGATACGCAGCGCTTCGGCCCGGACCCGCGGAGCGCTTTCGCGTCCAACCTTGCCCACGTCACGGAGCGGATCGTCTCCGCTTGTCGGCGCTCCGGCCGGGATCCCGGTTCCGTCAGGCTGCTTCCCATCACAAAGACGGTGCCCGCGCACATCCTGCGGTTTGCCTTCGATGCAGGAATCCGGTCGTTCGGCGAAAACAAGATCCAGGAGGCGAAGAGCAAACACGAAGCGCTCGCCGCGCTCCCCATCGAATGGAGCATCGTCGGCCACCTGCAAACCAACAAGGTCAAGGTCCTGACTGGCCTCGCATCCGAGTTTCACGCCCTCGACAGCCTTCGGCTCGCCGATGTCCTCAACAAGCGCCTCGAGAGAGAGGAGCGCGTCCTGAACGTCTATGTTCAGGTCAACACCTCGGGCGAGGAGAGCAAGTTCGGCCTCGAGCCTGACGCCCTGCAGACTTTCGTCGACATGCTGCCTCAGTTTCCGCGCCTGCGCCCGAAAGGGCTGATGACGATCGCCCTCTTCAGCAGCGACATGGAAAAGGTCCGGCCATGCTTCCGCCTTTTGCGCCGCTTGCGCGACGACGTCGTCAGGCGCAACCCCGAGATCAACGAGCTGTCCATGGGGATGTCCGGCGACTTCGAGGAGGCCATCGAGGAAGGTGCGAACGTCGTCCGGGTCGGGCAGGCCATATTCGGCAAGCGCCCCACGCCGGACAGCCACTATTGGCCGGGCGCGGCTGCGTGATAGGCGGGCACGCGCTGCCTATGCCGGGCGGAGGTCGGCAACGACCTGCGCCAACAGATCGACGCCTCGTTCTATGCGGCGCGCATCCAGGCTCGCATAGCCCATGATGAGACCCACACGGCTGGACTTGGTTTCCTGAAGAGCGGGCTCGTAGAGCGGCGCCACCGAATGGATCCCCACGCCCTTTTCCGCAGCGCGGCCGATGAGCTTCTGCTCCATCGAGAGTGGAATGTCTCGAAACCACACGACCACATGAAGGCCCGCGTCCGCGCCTTCTATGACGATGTCCTCGCCGAACGCACGGCGCAGCGCATTGAGCAACGTGGCGCGCCGCTCGCCGTTCCGCCGGCGAACCTTGCGGACATGGCTGTCGTACGCACCGCTTTCCAGGAGCGCGGCCAGAGCGGACTGTTCCAGCACGGGTGTATGCCGATCCATAAGATGCTTGGCGGCACAAAACACCGCCTCGAGCTGGGTCGGAACCACGAGATACCCGATCCTCAAGGTAGGCGACAGCGTCTTGGAGACAGTCCCGACATAGATGACGTTCTGGCCGTCTCCAAGCACATAGAGCGGCGGCACCGGCTTGATGTCGTATCGATACTCGCTGTCGTAGTCGTCTTCGACGATGTAGGCGCCGGCCTTGCGCGCCCACTCCAGGAGGCGTTGGCGACGGCCGATCGGCATGACGCTGCCCAACGGAAATTGATGGGAGGGGGTGACGTAGGCCAGGCGGGCCTTCGTCTTGGCAAGGAGCGCCGTGTTGAGCCCGTCCTTGTCTACGGCAACAGAGATTGCCGTGGCTCCGGTGGCCGAGAAGGCATGACGGGCAATGGCATAGCAGGGATTCTCCACCACGAACCGATCGCCGCGATCGAGAAGAAGCCGCGCGCAGAGGTCGAGAGCCTGCTGGGAGCCGTTGACGACGATGATTTGCTCCGTGTCGCAGCGAAGCATACGCGCCCGCCAGAGATAACGCTGCAAGGCGACACGAAGCTCGCGCGTTCCCCGCGGGTCGTCGTATTTGAGCTGGCGCGGGCGATGCGCGATTGCAGAGACGATGGCGCGCCTCCAGGGCAAGGTCGGAAAATCGGAAGCCGCCAGATCCCCGTAGCGGAAATCCGCAATCAAATTGGGCTGCGCTTCACCGGTTGGAGCGGGGAGGGTTCTCAGCCGCTCTCCATAGCTCGAAAGCCGCGGCGCACCCGAGGACGACGTGGGGACGATGCTGTTTTTGGGAAGGCTCACCGCAGCGGTCCCCACGCGGGGGCGCATGCCGTGGCGCACTTCGATAAATCCTTCCGCCGCGAGCTGCTCATAGGCGACGGTCACGGTCGTCCGCGACACGCCCAGCTCCGTCGCAAGCGCGCGCGAGGAGGGAAGAAACCCGTCCGCCCCGTAAACGCCCTCGGAAATCTGATCCCTGAGCGCCTGGTAGATCTCGCGCGAGCCGGCGCGATGACCACGCCGCGTTTTAATCTGGAGCATCGAAACCCGCATAAAATAGAGTGGGCCTGTAATCCAGTTTGTGCGGAATGAAAATCAAAGCCAAGCGAATAGGCAAAAGGATGCGTCAGTCCTTGTTCAAGGTCTTGTTGATGTCGACGCCTTTTCCGGCGTGCTTCTTGTCTTCGTCCGGAAGAACATCTGCAACGGCGTTGAGCTGCTTCCAGGCCGGGACGGGCGGCTCGGAATCGCCGTCGGGCACGTAGAAGGAGTCTTCGACGAGACGCATTTTGTGAACATGCCGCGGGCAGTTCGAGAACACCGACTCGATCGCGACGCGCACGATGAGCTGCGCCCCCGGATAGCGCGCGAGAAGCGGGTCGCGATCCCCGGCATGCGCTTTCCCGAGAACGCGCATCCGGGCCTGCTGATCGAAATCGACGAAGAGCAGGCCGATCTTCCCTGTCTCCTGGATGTTTCCGACCGAGAGATGCATCCCATTGCCGTTGTAGTCGGGAAAAGCGAGCGTTCGCTCGTCGACCACGGTCACTAAGCCTCGCGCTCCTCCTTTGTAAGAGCAATTGGGCTGGCCATACGCGTCGGCCGTCGCCATGAAGAACATGTTCTGCCGCGCGATGAAGGCTGCTTCGGCGGCACTCAGTCGATCCCGAACGAGGACGGCCTGGAGCCGGTCGGCGAGCGCACGCGTCTTGAAACGATCCTGCATTTCGCGCTGGCTATCCGAATAGAAGTCCGTACCCACGTCGTCGTCGGAGCGCGCGGAATTTGAGACAGCCTCCACAGCCACGCTTTCGAGCTTGCCCACGCATTCGAACCAGCTGACGCGATAGATCTCGGCCGCGTCCCGCCCTTCGAGCTTTTCGTGCGTCAGCGTAAGCTCCGTAAGGTTGTTTCCGAGCGGCTTCATATCGGCCACGACGATCGACGATCCGCTCTTCAACGCCGAAATCGGCCCGTCGTAGATCCACGACAGCGCGACACGCCTGTCGACGGAAAGTTCGAGATACGTCCCCGAGTAGGAGTAGGGTCGGCCATCGCTGTGGCTGCCTTCGATGCGGAAGCTACCGCCCTCGCGCACATCCATTGTCACGCATGACACGTCGTCTCCGCCCGGAGACAACCACTTCGCAACCAGCGCGGGATCGGTCCAGGCCGCATAAACGGCACCCGGCCTCGAAGCGAACTTGCGCACCAGCGTGAGAGAGACCGTCTTGTTGTTCTTTCGCGTCGGCATGACGGCGTCCTTGCCTATCTGACACCTGGCGGGCGGATCACGCCGCAAGCAAACGACGCAACCGGTCGGCGGCGTGTTTGAACCAGCCGGCCTCTCCAGTCCTCGCAGGCAAATACGGCAAGCAAAGTGCCGCTTATGCGCCCACATAAGATGAAGAAATCCGGCGTGTCAACCAGTTGGTTGAGTAGAGTCGAGCGCTCCGGAAGGCGGAGTGTGGGCCCGATCCGTCGCCTTGCTGCCGGACAGGAAGCAGCGGATCGCGCCGTCTCCGCGCGCATCAGATTGACAGCAACGCGAGTCGCTGTATTTTCAATAAAATGGTTGAAAATAGGAAGTCCGACCTCAGCGAGATTTTTCATGCGCTCTCCGATCCCACTCGGCGGGCCATTCTCGGCATGCTCGTGCGTCGGCCTCATCATATCGGGGAGCTGGTGGCTCCCTTCGATATGTCGTTCAACGCCATATCCAAGCACGTGAAGACGCTCGAACGCGCAGGCCTTGTCGAGCGAGAACTCGTCGGCACCTTCTGCAAGCTGCATCTCAAGAGCAAAGGCCTGAGCGATGCCTACCACTGGCTCGGCGCCTACGAGCTGTTCTGGAACGAGCGCCTGAACAAGCTTGAAGCCCTGCTGGCCGAGAGCGAGCCGAAGACGAAGCCCAAGCGCCAAAAGCGTCGCTCGTAGCGTCGCCGTCGCGTTTCGCAAAGGCACACGCTCTAAGGACAGACAACACAAAAGAGCCGGCACATCGCTGTGCCGGCCAAATACTCTCTATCCGTTGCGTGGCAACAAAGGAGGAAGCGCTAAGGCAGAGAGTAGACTGTCAACGCGCCGCCAAGGTCCGTGAACTGCTTGAGGCCCGCGTAGTTTCCAACCGCACCCAGACCGTCGGTCGGCTTGTCGAGGCCCGCAGCGAGACCGATGCCGGCCCAGCCGCCGACGCCGGAATAGACACCCAGATACTGCTTGCCCTTGTGCTCGTAGGTGAACACGTTGCCGATGATGCCGGACGGCAGGCGGTGCTTGAACAACTCCGTCCCATCCTTCTGATCGCGGCACTTGAGATAGCCCTCGAGGGTTCCGTGGCAGAAGATGCCGCCGGCCGTTGTCAGAACGCCCGACCAGACCGAGAAGCGCTCGTCGTGGCTGAACACAATCTCGCCCTTCGTCGCATCCCAGGCGATGACATGCCCGGTGTTCGTCGCACCCTCAGGCGGGAACATCGACACCGTCGCGCCGACATACGGCTGGCCCGGCGTATACGAAACCTGGAACGGTTCGTAATCCATGCAGACGTTGTTGATCGGCACGTAGTAGAGGCCCGTCAGCGGCGAGTACGCCGCCGGCTGCATATCCTTGAAGCCGAGAGCGGCCGGACAGACGTTCTTGGTGTTGACATCCGGCCCATTGAGGAACGTGGACTTTTCCGCGACCACGATCGGACGGCCGTACGTTGGGCTGTCCTTTTCGAGGTCCACGTGCGTGGCCCAGTTCAGGTCCGGATCGTAAGGCTTCGCGTCGATCAGATCGCCATTGGTTCGATCGAGCAGATAGGCGAACCCGTTGCGGTCGAAGTTCACGAGGCCCTTGATCGTCTTTCCGTCGATCTCGTGATCGACCAGGATGTTCTCGTTGACGCCGTCGTAATCCCACTCGTCGAACGGCGTCTTCTGGTACGCCCAGGCCGCGACACCCGTGTCGACATCGCGTGCGATGATCGACATCGTCCACTTCTGGTCGATCGGCTTGCCGTCGGGCCCCGCCCGCTGCGCGGGGTTCCAGGTCGAAGGGTTGGCGCTTCCGTAGTAGACGAGGTTCAGCTCCGGATCATAGGAGAACCAGCCCCAAACCGTACCGCCGCCGATCTTCCACTGATCGCCGGTCCAGGTCTTGATGGACGAATCCTTGCCGACCGGCTTGCCCAGCGACAACGTCTTTTCCGGATCGAACAGGATGTCCTCGTCCGGCCCGACGTTGTAGCCGCGCCAGGCCTGCTTGCCCGTTGCCGTATCGTAAGCGGTCACGTGCCCGCGCACGCCGAACTCGGCACCGGAAATGCCGATGATCACTTTGTCCTTCACGACGATCGGCGCCATGGTGCCGGACTCGCCGATCTTGGCGTCGCCGTTTTGCGCCTTCCAGACCTCTTTGCCGGTCTTGGCATCGAGTGCGACCACGGCGTTGTCAGCCTGGTGCAGGAAGATCCGCCCATCGGCGTACGCCACGCCGCGATTGACCGTGTCGCAACACATGATCGCGATGACGGACGGATCCTGCTTGGGGGAATACTTCCAGAGTATCCTGTTCTCGTCGTCGAGATCGAGCGCGAACACATTGTTCGGGAACGGCGTATGAACGTACATCGTGCTCCCGACCACGAGCGGGGCGCCCTCGTGGCCGCGCAGCACGCCGGTCGAGAATTGCCAGGCGACCTTCAGATCGCCGACGTTGGACGTGTTGATTTGCTCGAGTTTCGAAAAGCGCGTGTTCGCATAATCGCCGGTCGGCTGCACCCACTGTTTCGGATCGGCGCTCTGCTTGATCAGATCGTCGTTCGCGTGTGCCTGCAGCGATAGCGCACCCAGCATCGCCAATGCTGCGCCTTGCGTTCGCAATCTCATACGTTTCCTCCTGTTTTTTGATGAAGCCCGCCTTGCAGGCCCCGTGTGGAGAGAACCCGGGAGAAACCCCACAATTCAACCACACAGTTGACCTTATATCCTCGCGAAAAGTTGTCAACCATTTGGTTGACAAATGCCCCGTGCGGCAGGGAACCGGCGGCAAGCGTCTGCTGAGCCGCAGCAAATCGAGCCGTATTCAAGTGTTCTCGTGGGGAATACCGGTCATGCGCGATCCTCTCGGAATCGCCATCGCTCAATCGCTTTAATAAACCATATGGTTTGGAATATAGGCGCGCGCCATCAAACGGAGCGGGATGCGCACTCCCAAGCGACTGCCGGCGAATGTGACGAGGGGGCAGGGGCTACGCGTCAGCGGGCCCTTGGCGGGCCAAGCGATGGAGATGTCGACGCCGAGGAAGGGGAAATGTTTCCCCCACTTTGTCCGAGGCGATCGTCCGGCGGACAGATGCGGCAGCTTTTGCGAATTCTATCAGCGGCTTAGTGAAGCCGTGGCGCCCCGTAGGGGCAGTTGGCAACACTCAGCGGCGCCAGCAATCCCTTGTTTTTACAAGGACTTTGAATTCGCACAACAACTGATGGTTACGTTGTCGTTACGTTGTTTAGGTATGGTCCGATCGCTGCCTAATCGGCGGCTTACATCTTTTCTCGGCGCTTTCGGATTGCCTCCGCTAACTCCGGAAAGACCTCTGCAAATGGCCGAAACTGAGCAAGCTCTTCATCCGTTCGCGGTCGCTCAATCTCAGGATCAGGACCAACAAGCTTGCCAGTCGCCGTTTCGACCCACCAACCTTCGCCATCTTCATGAAAGCGGCCAGTGGCAATCAGCGCTCGCATTTCGCGGTCGTACACTTGCCATCGCCGATACATTTCGGCGTCGTCCTCTTCGCTGTCGCCCAGTCCGTTAGTTGAGAAGCTCGGCCATTTCTTAGTCATGGTGTATGGGGTCTCCAAGAGCACGCCACCAATAGGGCAATGGCCGACCATCAATCGAGCTCAATCAGGCAAGTCTAAAATATCCTGCACGATTGCAGACGTGACAGCGCCGCTCTTATCCTTGAAGAAGCGAACGGAGGTATGAACAGCGTCTTGATTGATGGCAGCCAACACCTTGGGTCTCAAATTCGTTCTATCGCCGGGTGTGACGCTGAAAGTCACCCGCCGCAGCTCGTCTGCTGGAAGATCGAATTTTCCGATGCCGGTATCCCGGTCATATGCCCGAAAGCTCGCCTCGACCGTAAGAACCTCCTCGTCGAGGATACGGCTATTTATATCTTTGATCTCATCGTTATCGAATTTCGCGATGAGCCGCTTATCCTGTCCCGACGTCATTAACATGACGGCGGCCGATTTGCGCAAAGGCAATCCCATCTCTGCAATTTGAGGGCGAACCTTGGATGCGAGGCGTACGAGCTTATCAGATGGAATTTTTTCCAGCTTTTCGAGATGCTCATTGAATGCTTTTTCGCGGCGCTCCATGAGCTCAAGCTTATCGCGCAGGCTGTGGACGTTCACATCCATTAAAGCACTTAAAGCCTTCGTCTGGGCCTTTTGCGCATCTTGCACCAACTTCAATGCGAGCCTCTGGCTAACGTTCTGCTCCTTGACCATTGCAGCCATTGCCTCGATCCTCTTCGTCTCCTCCTTAGTTTGCTTGGTCTTTTCCTTATCTATTCGCAGTTGCAGTTCCGCTGCCTGCAACAGGGCCGCTTCTTCGCTTGGGAAGAGACGCTGCACTTGGCTCACAACGTACTGAATGAAGATTTCTAGCGGCACAGCACTGAGCGCGGATGCCGCTTGCGTTGCAATTGGAACAATTATGTCGATTGGAAAGGAGCCGCGCACAGGCGCTTCGATGATGACATCCAAGTCCTGTGCGCGTGTGATGCGCCTTGGGACGACCCCTGTTCGTCGGAAATACTCAATCGTCGCAACGAAGCGCGCAAAGCCGTAGGATGCGCGACCGAACTCGTAGAAATCTAGCTTTCCGTTTATTGCAAGACTTCCGCCGTCGAAGGTAACGCCTAGGCGTTCGCCCATCTTAAACCCCGCCCCCTAAATTCTATAATCTTAATAGAACCGATTACGTGTGGTTGGCTTCCAACCATCGTTGGCCCGGCAAGCCTGTTCCAGTCTGCCACCAGAGACGATCATCCCTGTAAGCACATCTTGCCCATTAGTGCGAGAGCGGAGATTGGGCGGCGTGAGCTATACCTCAGCACGCACGAAGGTTGGACGCCCAAACGGTTACGTCACGGTTACGTTATTTACGGTAGCAGGGACGTAATCGCCGCCCGAACTGCGCACTAAGCGCTTGAAATTGCTTGATTTTATGCGGTTACGTTTGGCGCCCCGTAGGGGACTCGAACCCCTGTTACCAACGTGAGAGGCTGGTGTCCTAGGCCACTAGACGAACGGGGCTGCTCTCGAAGGAGGGCCACCTATAAGAGAGGCGGCCGCGCCGATCAAGGGCGATCTTTGGCGCAGCGCCCTGCCTAAGGCCCGGTTCCGCCGGGCACGACATCCACCCTGCGCAGGACCGCCCCGCTGGCCACGTCGACGACGGCGATCCCCGCACCCGACGGGGCCTCGTAGTGGACGGCCAGCCGGTCTCCGGCGAGAGAAACGGACCTCACGACCGCGCCGGCCGGCAGCGCCAGCCTGGCAGGCTCTGGGCTTTCCTCGGCCGCGGACGCCGCCAACGCCGCCTGTTGTGCCGCAGGCTGCGACGAGAGATAGATGATCCGAAGCACCACCGCGACGATGCCGGCCACGATCAGCAGCCCGAGAAACACCACGATGAAAACGAGCGTCCGTTCCGTCCGCTTGCGCGCTGCCGCCTCCGTTGCCTGCTGGGTCATGCCGTCGCCATCCCGGGGTTGTCCCGCTCCATGCCGCTCACTCCGCCGTAAGGCCCCTGCTCTACCAGCATCGCGGCGCGGGATGCGAGCAAAAATCCGCCGCGGCGGAGACGCCCGATGAGCGGGTCCGAACCCGCCGCCACCGGCACGCCAACTCCCGACGCCGACACCCACGAGTTCACCGTCGCGGAGAACGACGTAGGCATGAGGCTGGACCGCTTCCTCGCGGCCCGCATCGAGAGCCTGAGCCGGGCGCGCCTTCAAACGCTCATTCGCCAGGGACATGTGACGGGCCCCGCTGGCATCACGACCGACCCCGGCACGAAGGTGAAGGAAAGCGACCGCTTCCGCGTCTCGCTGCCGCCGCCCGAGCCCGCCACGCCCGCGGCCGAGACCATCCCGCTCACCGTCGTGCACGAGGACCCGGATCTCATCGTCATCGACAAGCCGGCCGGCCTCGTCGTGCATCCCGCCGCGGGCCATGCCACGGGCACGCTCGTCAACGCGCTGATCGCGCACTGCGGCGAGGAGCTGTCCGGAATCGGCGGCGTGAAACGGCCCGGCATCGTCCACCGGCTGGACAAGGACACGTCTGGCCTGCTCGTCGTCGCCAAGTCGGACGCAGCCCATCGCGGCCTCGCCGAGCAGTTCGCCTCCCACGGCGAGGACGGTCGACTGACGCGCACCTACGAAGCGTTCGTATGGGGTATCCCGGACCGACGTGTCGGAACCATCGACGCCAACCTCGCGCGCAGCACGGCCAATCGCACGCGCATCGCCGTGACGCGGGGAGCCGGCGGCCGCCGCGCCGTCACGCATTACGAGGTCGCGGAAACCTTCACCGACGAGGACGGCAAGCCGCTCGCCTCGCGCGTGAGGCTCACCCTCGAAACCGGACGCACGCACCAGATCCGCGTCCATCTGGCACACCTCGGCCACCCTGTGATGGGCGACACCGTCTACGGCGCAGGCTTCAAGGCAAGCGCCCACCGCCTGTCCGATCCGGCAAAGACCGCGCTCGAACGCCTGGGCCGGCAGGCCCTACACGCCGCCGAGCTCGGCTTCGTGCACCCCACGACGGATCGGCCGCTGCACTTCACAAGTCCGCGACCGTCCGACATCGAAGCGCTTTATGTCGCCCTGATAAGCGCGGTGCCGGCACCTGCTAAAGCCAGTCGCCGCGGCACAAAATCCAATGTTTCCAAACGGTAATTAGGCCCGCCGACGGATTCGGCGGTAGGATGTCGTTAACGGACTGAAAATGGAAACCGCCAAGCGATCCACGCGTTGGAAATCGACGTAGAACGAGAACAGGCCGTACCGACCGCACGCCGCCGCGACGGCAACCGAGCGGAGGAGAGGCGGACGCCCTGTGCACACGGCGCAGACGTGGCTTTGGCCACCATGCGGCGGACCAAGCCTGGATCGTTCTGGCTCCAGGCAGAGACATGGGGAGCGCGGCGAATCCGGTCAAGTCGGATCACCGCGTCTTGAGGAAAATGGCTACGAAATCTCTTCCGACCATTGCCAACGGTTCAGGCGGCCTCTCGCGCTACCTCGAGGAGATCCGCCGCTTTCCGATGCTCGAGCCGCATCAGGAATACATGCTGGCCAAGCGCTGGCGCGAGCACGGCGATGCCGAAGCGGCGCACGAGCTGATCACCTCGCACCTGAGGCTGGTGGCCCGCATCGCCATGGGGTACCGCGGCTACGGCCTGCCGATCGGCGAGGTCATCTCCGAGGGCAACGTCGGCCTGATGCAGGCCGTCAAGCGCTTCGAGCCCGACCGCGGCTTCCGGCTCGCGACCTACGCCATGTGGTGGATCCGCGCCTCGATCCAGGAGTACATCCTGCGCTCGTGGAGCCTCGTGAAGATGGGCACGACGGCAGCCCAGAAGAAGCTCTTCTTCAACCTGCGGCGCGCCAAGAGCCAGCTTCAGGCGCTGGAGGACGGCGATCTCAGGCCCGAGCACGTGCAGTCGATCGCCAAGAAGTTCGGCGTGTCGGAAGAAGACGTCATCTCGATGAACCGCCGCCTCGGCGGTGACGCGTCGCTCAACGCACCGGTTCGCGCCGATTCCGAATCCGGAGAATGGCAGGACTGGCTCGTGGACGACGGTCCCGATCAGGAGGAGCGCCTCGTCGAGACCCAGGAGCTGGGCCGGCGCAAGTCGTACCTCTCCGACGCGCTGTCGAGCTTGAACGACCGCGAGCGGCGGATCTTCGAGGCGCGTCGCCTCGCGGAGGATCCGATCACGCTCGAGGAGCTCTCCACCGAGTTCGGCGTTTCGCGCGAGCGCATTCGCCAGATCGAGGTGCGCGCCTTCGAGAAGGTGCAGAAGGCCGTCCAGAACGCCGCGCGCCTCGAGACGGGCGACGCAGCCTGACACCATCGGTCATCCCGGCTGAAGCGAGAAAAACCGCTGAAAGCCGGGATCGACGCGTCTTGCACGCCATTCCCGGCTTGATCAGTTGAGCTTCAACCACTCGCGGGCGCTCTTCTGGGCGGCCGCGATGTCCTTCTTGGTCATCTCGCGCGAAATCTCGAGCCGATACTGCTTGGCCGAGTCATTGCCGCGCAGCGCGGCCAGATTGAACCATTTGTGCGCCTGGATGAGATCCATCTCAACCTCGCGGCCGGTGCAATACATCAGACCGAGCTGAAAGAGCGCGTCCGCGCCGGTTGCACCGACGACGTCCTCTGCTGAAAATTCAAAACGTGCCATCCCTGTTTACCTCTGGCAGCTTCTCCATCGACTGTCGAAGCCCGCGCCGTGTCCAACGTCTCCCGACAGCACGCGGCTTCTGAGGGAAACGGTACGGCGAGCCCTGATGAAAAGCAGTAAACGAGGGAACAGCCCGTTCCCGAACGGAGCCTTTCCGAGGCGCCCCGTTTCGGGTCAAACGGAAGACTTCCGGCCAGCTTGAAATCCAAGCTTAAGCATTCCGGAAACCCCTTGCTAACCATGCCGGAAGAAGAAGCGCGCCGGCTATTCGAGCGCGCTGGAAAGCCCGCGCTCCATGGCCTCCCGGCGCGAGAGCCGCGCGACCCACGCCTTGATGCGCGGGGTGTCATCGAGGTTCTGGCCCTGCTTCTCCCAGCTCAGCACCCAGGGAAAAGCCGCCATGTCGGCAATCGAATATTCGCCCGCAATGTAGCTGCGGCCCCGAAGCCGCTTCTCCAGCACGCCATAGAGCCGCGTCACCTCCGTCGTGTAGCGCTCGATCCCGTACGGCACCTTCCTTTTGGCGTAGAGGCGGAAATGATGCGCCTGCCCCGCCATCGGCCCCAGCCCCCCGACTTGCCAATAGAGCCACTGCTCCACCTCGACGCGCGCACGCTCGTCGTCCGGGTAGAAGAGACCCGTCTTGCGGCCGAGATACTGAAGAATGGCGCCGCTCTCGAACACCGAGATCGGCTTGCCCCCGGGCCCGTCCGGATCGACGATCGCCGGCATCCTGTTGTTGGGCGAAATCTTGAGAAACGCCGGCTTGAACTGGTCGCCCTTGCCGATGTCGACGGGCTTGATGCGATACGCGAGCCCGCATTCTTCCAGCATGATGCGAACCTTGAACCCATTGGGGGTCGGCCAGAAGTAGAAATCGATCGGCTTCTTTGCCATGCGGCAATCCTCGATGACGGGGCGATCAAATGGTGAGCACGGTGGAGCCCGTCGTCTGGCGCGCTTCGAGCGCGCGGTGCGCCGACGCGGCATCCTTGAGCGGGAAGGTCTGGTTGACCGCGATCTTCACCGCACCGCTTTCGACCATCTGGAACAGCTCCGCCGCGTTCTCGCGAAGCTCGCTCGCCGTCGCCGTGTAGCCCATCAGCGACGGGCGCGTGGCAAAAAGGGAGCCCTTGAGAGCGGAGAGGTCGAACGGCGGGACGGGCCCCGACGCATTGCCGAAGCTGACCCAAAGACCGCGCGGCCGCAAGCAGTCGAGCGAACGGGGAAACGTGTCGCGGCCGATGCTGTCGTAGACGACATCGCACCCCTTGCCGTCCGTGATCTCCTGGACCCTCGCGACGAAATCCTCCCGCGAGGTGACGATGACGTGCTCCGCGCCGTTGGCCCGCGCAAGCGCAGCCTTTTCGTCCGTGCTGACCGTGCCGATCAGCGTCGCGCCCAGCGCTCGCGCCCACTGGCACGCGATGAGGCCCACCCCGCCGGCCGCTGCATGAAACAGCAGCACCGTTCCCGGCACGACGTTGTACGTCTCCCGGAGAAGATAACGGACGGTCATGCCCTGAAGCATCATCGCGGCCGCCGTCTCGTAGGAAATGCCGTCCGGCAGCTTCACCACGCGGTCGGCGGCGATCAGGCGCTCTTCCGCATAGCCGCCGAGCACGCTCCCGTACGCCACGCGATCCCCGACCGCGAGCCCGGTCACGCCCTCGCCGACCGCCACCACATCCCCCGCGCCTTCCATGCCGATGACGGCAGGCAGGCCCGCGAGGGGGTAGAGCCCCGTACGGTGGTAGACGTCGATATAGTTGAGACCGGCCGCACGCTGTTTGATTCGCACCTCTCCCGGCCCGGGATCGCCCACCTCGATCTGCTCCCAGACGAGGCGGTCGGGACCACCGACGGTGTGAAGGCGTACGGCGTGGACCATGGGGCAACTCCATGAAAAGCGAACGGAAATCGTGAACGAGCGTCGCGATCTTGCCAACGAGGCGCAAAAGCGCACGCGAGAGCCGCCTTGACCCTGCCACGTCCGGCTAATATGGCCACTCGCGGATGAGCACAAGAGGATGGAGATGAGCGTCTTGCACGTGATGGCAAGCGCAGCCAATTTCGCCCTGGTCGCCGGCATGCTGGCCTTGGGCGCCTGCACGCTGGGCGCCTGCGCCCTGTCGAGCCCCGAGATCGGCACCCGCGCGGGTCTCGGATGCGTGGACGACAGCCCGGCCTGCATCAACCAGCGCCAGGCCACGCTCCGCCACATGGTCAATGACCGCTCCAGAAGCTGGGTGCAGGAAAGCCCGACGCCGGAAGCCTACGCATCCGGCGTTCGCCTCTTCGCCTACAAGAGCAAGAAGAAGGAGCTGACCTGCGACGAGCTGCGTCGCGGCAAGCTCGAAGCCGACACCGCGCGCACCAGCCTCAACAGCGTGGGCGACCGCCTGACGCCCGCCCAGGTCTCTCGCAGCGTGATGCTCGCGGGCGAGGTCGGCCGCGAGCTCGAGCGCGAGATCAATCGCCGCTGCAAGAGAGGCTGAGCCGCTCAAATCGACGCGCCGCCAGACATAATGAAACCAACGGCGGCGATCTCGGCTAAGCTCTTCATCCATCCGCGCTCCCACCGAGAGCCCCGACAAGAGAGACGTGTTCATGACGCTTGAGTCCCTCGTCGACGCCATCGTGACGTTCGTCCGCGATCACGAGGAATGGACCCCCGTCGTCGTCTTCCTGGTGGCGTTCGGCGAGAGCTTCGCCTTCCTGTCGCTGATCGTCCCCGGCACGGCGATTCTCGCAGGCGTCGCCGCCCTGCTCGCCGCAAGCGGCGTCGAGATGCACATCGTCGCCCCCGCCATTCTCGCGGCCGGCCTCGGCGGCACGCTCGGCTACGCGGTCTCGTACTGGCTCGGCCGCTACTTCAAGGACAGCGTGCCCCACATCTGGCCCTTCAAGACGCGCCCCCACCTGATTACGCAGGGCGAGAAGTTCTTCGAGACCTACGGCGCCTTCGGCGTCTTCTTCGGCCACTTCTTCGGCCCCGTGCGCGCCGTCATCCCCGTTGTCGCCGGCATGTTCCGGATGCGGGAGCTTCCCTTCCAGATCGCCAACGTCGCGTCCGCGTTCGTCTGGGCGGCAGGCGTCATCGCACCCGCCTTCTTCCTCGTGACCTTCAAGAACGAGGTGCTGGCCTTCCTCGCCGCGCACCACTATTGGGTCGCGGGCCTCCTGTTCCTGCTGGCGCTCGCCAACAGCATTCCGCGCCCCATCCTGTTCTGGCCGACGCTGATCCTCGTGATCGGCCTCGGCTCGTTGATGGTGCTGGCCAACGGCCACTTCACGTCGATCTGGCTCGCTGCCGCAGCAGGCGCCTTCGCGGGCGACCTCTATGCCTATTACAAAGGCATCACCCATAAAGAGGACCGCCTCGCCACGTGGCCGTTCTCGGCCTCACCCGAGCAGCACAACGAAGCGCTGGCCCTCGTCGAGCGCCACGGCCCCTTGAGCCTGATCGTCAGCAAGTTTCAGGGCTTCAACCGCGGCCTCGTCCCGCTGGAGATCGGCATCCTCGAACGGCCGTTCCCGCCGTTCGCCGTGCAGAGCGCCGCCTCCACCGTGATCTGGGGCTTCGCGATCCTGCTGCCGGCCCTCGTCGTCGGGCTGTTCTTGACCTAAGCCGCAGCCGACCCCCGCGAGAGGATCGCCCGGCACGCGTAGTCGCGGAACGGCCGCGAGAACGAGAGCGTCGCTCCGCTCTCTAACGCGAGACGCCGAAGCTCGTCCTCGAGCTCCGCGCGCGGTTCCACCGAGAACTTCTGAAGCCACGCCCTGAGCCCGGCGCGAAACACCTTCGGCAAGCCCGCCTGCTCGCCGAAATCGACCACATAGAGCGATCCGCCCGGCGCAACCGCAGCGAACGCATGCGCCAGCGCCTCGCGCCACGGCGGGATCATGGAGAGCGCATAGGAAATGAACACCCGGTCAAACGACGCGACACCGAACAGCGCTTGCGGGTCGAGCTGCGAGGCATCGGCCTGGCCCAGCCGGATGCAATGTCCGAGCCCGGCCCTTTCGACGGACGCCGCCGCCGTCTCCAGCATCGCCGCCGAAACATCGACGCCGTAGAACAGCGCATAAGGATACCGGTCTGCCGCGCAGATCAGGTTGCGCCCCGTCCCGCATCCGATCTCGAGCACCGTCTCGCCCGGCATCGGTTCGAGCGCGTCGAGCAGCCCGTCGCGCCCGAGCAGGTAATATTTGCGGGACACATCGTAGACGTGCCGCTGCACGCGGTAGATGCTGTCCATGTGCCGCGCAGCGTCGTGCTCCACCGTCACGGGCCTCACCCTTCGAGCGTATAGAGATGGAAGCCGCCGTAGACCGAGGACCGGTCGCGCGCTGCGAACTCCCGGCCCTCGTCCGCATCGTAGCGGAAGCGGCCGAGGATGGCCTCCGGAACGCGGCCCGGCAGGATGGTGTCCTCGCCCGCCGTGCGGAAGATGACGCGTGCGCCGGGCATGGCGGTCTCCAGAATGCCGCTCCACAGCGCCGTCAACTGTGCGTCCGTCATCCAGTCCTGCGCGTCGAGCAGCACGTAGGCGTCGTAGGTCGGCGCCCCGAGGCTCGGCAGGTGCTCGGTGAACGACGCATGCACCACCTCGACGTTGCGGGCCCGCGCCTGTAGCGCATCCCAGTTGCTCCGCTCGAGGTAGGGCGGCAACGCACCCGCGTCGCCATACGAGCGGCCGAACGCCTGCCGCGCGAAATAGTTGTCCTCGAGATCGAAGCCGTAGGCGAGCTTGGCGAGGCGCGCTTTCAGCACGTCCGCCATGTGCCGCTCCCGGCCCTTGAGCTCGTCGAACTGCGACGGCGGAATGCCGAGACCGAACAGCGAGGCTGGCCGCTCCATCAGCCAGCGCAGATGGCGCTTCTCGAACAGCGGCGCCAGTTCCTCGTTGAAGATCCGCTCCTGATCCGCCTGCGAGCGCGCGTCGAGCATCTTCGCCGGATTGCGCCCGTGCAGGCGCGCCACGAGGTGCCCTGCCGTGATGAAGCGCCCGAGCAAGCCCTGCCGGTAGAAGTTGCGGCGGAAGCGCGAGATGCGCCGGCGGCCGAGCCCGTCGCGCCCGTCCCAATAGGCGCGCGACGCCCGGTCGAGATGCGGCGCAACGAGATCGTCGTAGATCTCGACGGCCCGGCGGTCGCTGACCGAAAGGAAGAGCCGCGCGAAGGTCTCGTAATCGGGGAGGCACTGGGCCGCCGTCACCTTGAGCCTGTTCAGCGCCACGTGCGCCGGATTGAGGTCGATCGCCGTGACCGCAACATCCTCCGACGCCACGTAGGAGAGCACGTTGCACCCGCCCGACGCGATCGCCGCCACCCGCTCGCCGGGCTTCAGCGCCATCGCTTCGAGATCCACGAGCGGATCTTCCCAGATCTGCGGATAGACCAGTCCGGAGAACACGAGCGTGAAGAAGCGCTCTTCGAGACCCTTGCGGCTCGCCATCCCATACCGATGGACCGCCTCGGCGAGGCGCCGGTTCCGGCTGGGGCCGAGATGCACGCCCTCTTCCTCGACGTAGGCCTCAGACGCTCGGCTCATGGAGTCCTCCCGAAATATGCTTATGCATCCGGGCCCACCTACCGAGTTCGTGTTGCGGTCCTGTGACAGTCTCCACCGGGTCGGGCGTGCGGCTTGCCACCGGGCCCGAGATCGCCTAGACGAGGCGGCACGGATCAAACGTGCGAGCCCTGTGCCGTCTTCCCGAGCGCCGGCTTCCACGTGCCCAGCTTCCAAAGGATGTTTTAACCATGGCCGCCCTCCATCATCGCAAGGTCGAGACGAAGAAGAAGAAGGCCCGCCGCGCCATTCCGCGCCCGGCGGTCACCCGCATCCAGGGCAACACGGCAGCCGCCCGCAAGCGCCTGAAGAAGGCCTCCGGCCAGGCCCGCGCCGCGAAGGCCAAGGCTTCGGCCTGAGGCTGGGGCAGCCCGGCCGCCTTCGGCCATCCCACCTGACATGATCAGTCTGTCCTAACGCCGGAAGACGGCGACCGCCTCAACGTGCGCCGAGTAGAGGAACTGGTCGACCGGCGTCACCTGTCCCATGGCGTATCCGCCGTCGATCAGCACCCGCGCATCCCGCGCCAGCGTCGCCGGGTTGCATGAGACAGCAATCACCACCGGCACCTTCGAAGCGGCGAGCCGCGCCGCCTGATCGGCCGCCCCAGCGCGCGGCGGATCGAACACCGCCGCATCGAAGCCGCTGAGCTCCCGCGCCGATAGCGGCTCGCGAAAGAGATCGCGCACCCGCGCCGTGACGGGCTTGAGCCCTTGCGCATGGCGAACCGCGTCCGAAAGCGCGGCGATCGCCCGCTTGTCGCTGTCGAACGCCGTGACCTGCGCGCGGCGCGCCAGCGGAAATGTCAGCGTGCCTAAGCCGGAGAAGAGATCGACGACCGTTTTCGTCCGCTTGGGCAGCGCAGCCACGCAGAGGTCCGCGATCGCGCGCTCGGCGTCCGGCACGGCCTGCAGGAACACGCTGGGCTCGACCGCAATCGCCACCCCGCCGATGGTGACGGTCGCCGGCCCCGCCGAGACGATCGGCTCCTTCCCGACCGTGAGCCGCAGCCAACCCGTCTCGCGGGCCAGACGGGCAAGCGCCGCCCGCTCGTCCGCCGAGAACGTGCGCCGCTCGGCGTCGAGCGAAACGTCGAGCCCATGGTCCAGCCGCGTGACCACGAGCCGGCCCGTTTCCCCTTCTTTCAGAACGCGCCGCGCAAGCGTCCTCAGCGCCGGAAATGCGGCGACGACGGCAGGGTCCAGCACGGGACACTCGGCAAGATCGACAAGCTTGTGCTGCCCTTCCTCGCGGAACCCGAGCGTGACGTCCCCACCGCGCCGCACGACGCCGAGCACCGCGCGGCGACGCGAGCCGGCCGCAACGACGACGACCGGCGTCACGTCGGCCTCGATCCCCCGATGGCGGAACGCCTCGACCACGAGCCCGCGCTTCCAGTCGCGATAGACGTCGCCTGGCATATGCTGCGCGACGCAGCCGCCGCAGCGGAGAAAATGACGGCAAAGGGGCTCGGCCCGCGCCGCCCCATCCGCCACGCGCCGCGCACCCTCCTCGCCGTCGAGACGCCAGCGCTCGCCCGGCAGCGCGAACGGCACGTAAACCGGCGCGCCATCACGCATCGCCACGCCGTCCCCCCGGGCGCCGATCCGCGCGATCTCGACCTCCACGCCGTCAGCCATCGAACACCGCCCCGATCAAGAATTCCTGGTTGCCCGAGCCGCCCGCGACCGGCGACGGGATGAGCCCCACGACACGCCAACCGGCAAGCCCCGAGATCCAGGCCGCAATCTTCTCCGCTTGCGCGTCGCGCACGGCCGCATCGCGCACGATACCCCCCTTCCCCACCGCATCGCGTCCCGCCTCGAACTGCGGCTTGATCAGCGCGACGAGCCATGCGCCGGGCGCAGCGAGGGCCAGCGCGGCAGGCAACGCCTTCTCTATCGAGATGAAGCTCACATCCGCAACGATCGCCCCCACCGGCGCCCCCACATCTGCCGCCGTGAGCGTCCGCGCGTCGCGACTTTCAAGCTGCGTCACCCGCGGATCGCCGGCGAGCCGCGGGTGGAGTTGCCCATGCCCCACATCCACGGCCGCCACATGCGCCGCCCCGCTCCGCAGGAGAACCTCCGTGAACCCGCCGGTGGACGCTCCCACATCGAGCGCCCGCCGCCCGGCCGGATCGAGGCTGAACGCATCGAGCGCGGCGATCAGCTTGAGGCTTCCCCGCGAGACGTAATCGGCATCCTCCAGAAGCAGGATCGGCGCATCCTCGTGAACCAGCATCCCCGGCTTCGTCTCGATCGCGCCGTCGACCGTCACCGCGCCCCGCACGATCAGGTCCCGCGCCCGCGAGCGGGTGCTCACGAGTCCCCGCGAAAGCAGCACTTTGTCGAGCCGAAGCCCCATGGAAACAGTCCCTGCTGAACCTTGTGATGGCCCTTAGCGTTGCCGTAGCCAGACGCTATATATCGTTTCGATCCCATGATCCGAGGCCCCAACAGTTTTTTCCAATCTAAGACGGAGACCGCCGATGCTGATACCCAATCGCCGAGGCTTCCTTCTCGCGGCCGGCGCCGCCACGCTCGCGACCGCCGTATCGGCGGCCCCGTTCTTCGGCCGGGCGTTTGCGGAGGCGCCGGACGGCCCCTTCAAGCTGCCGGCCCTGCCCTATGACCCTGCCGCCCTCGAGCCGCACATCGACGCCGCCACGATGAACCTCCATCACGGCAAGCACCATCAGACTTACGTCACCAACCTGAACAAGGCGCTGGCCGAGCACGGCGATCTCGCCAAGCTTCCGCTCGAGGAGCTGCTCGCGAAGCTCGGCGACGTCCCCGAAAGCATCCGCACGGCCGTACGCAACAACGGCGGCGGCCACGCCAATCACTCCATGTTCTGGCAGATCATGGGTGCGCCCGGCGGCGGCGGCCCCGAGGGCGAGCTGAAGGACGCCATCGACCGCGACCTCGGCGGCCTCGACAAGCTCCAGGACGATTTCAACGCGGCGGGCGGCCGCGTGTTCGGCTCCGGCTGGGTGTTCGTCACCGTCGACAAGGAGGGCAAGCTCGCGCTCACCTCCAAGCCGAACCAGGACACCCCGCTCATGGAGGGCGGCCGCGTCCTCTTCGGCAACGACGTGTGGGAGCACGCGTATTACCTGAAGTATCAGAACAAGCGCGCCGACTATCTGAAAGCCTGGTGGAACGTGGTGAACTGGAACGCCGTGGCCGAGCGGTACGCCGCCGCCAAGGCCGGCACGCTCAACATCTGACGGCGGCTGCCCGCCCCTCCACCTCGCCATGACCCACCGCGCCCGCCAGAGCTCCTGGCGGGCGCCGCCTCGCGAGTGGCCCTATCTCGTTGCCTCGCCACTGTCGCACCGTCGGCCCTTCGACTACGTTGCCTCACGCTGACCCCATCCTGCCGGAGGCCTGCCCTTGTCGAGCGTCGGATCGCCGAGCTTCATCGCTCCCATTCTCCTCCTCGCCCTGTCCAACGTGTTCATGACGTTCGCCTGGTACGGCCATTTGAAGTTCAAGGCCGCACCGCTCTGGATCGTGATTCTGGCGAGCTGGGGCATCGCGTTCTTCGAGTATTGCTTCGCGGTGCCCGCCAACCGCATCGGCCACGGCGCCTACACGGCGGCCGAGCTGAAGACCATCCAGGAGGTGCTGACCCTCCTCGTTTTTGCAGGCTTTTCGATCTGGTTCCTGAAGGAGCCGCTCACGATCAACCATGCCGTCGGCTTTGCGCTGATCATCGCCGGCGCCTACTTTGTCTTCAGAGGCCCGCTTTAGACTGGAATGTGCGAGCGTGAGCGAGAAATGTGAGAGCGACACGATGAACCGCCTGCAGACGGCCATTGCCGGCATCGACGCCGCAAACGGGAAGGACCCGAACGCGATCGAGATCGACGGCACGCGCGTGCCGGCCGAGCGGATCTATGGCGAGCGCATGTCGGCCATGCTCGCGCGCGTCTATCCCGATGCCTCCGAGCTCCTTCAACTCGCCGTGCGCGCCCAGCACATCCGCCGCTGGGAGATCCCGCGCGACAGCTATCCGATGGACCGGCCCGGATACCTGCGCTGGCGCAAGAATCTCGGCCGCAAGCACGCGGAATGGGCCGGAGAGATCCTGGCCTCCGCAGGTTACGACGCCGACGAGATCGCGCGCGTCGGCGCGCTTCTGCGCAAGGAAAACCTGCGCCGTGATCCCGAGACGCAGGCGCTGGAAGACGTGGCCGCGCTCGTCTTCCTCGCCCATTACGCCGACGACTTCGCCGCCAAGCATCCGCCCGAGAAAGTCGTCGCGATCCTCGCGAAAACGCTCGCCAAGATGTCGGCGCACGGCCACCAAGCGGCCACCACGCTCGACCTTTCGCCCGGCGTCCGGAGCGCGCTCGAAGCCGCCGTCGCGCAAGCATCCAGAGCGCCATGACGACGGCCGGCGGAAAACACGCCGCCGTCCTCGTCGCGCACGGCGACCGTGGCGGCGCCTCGCCCAACGCCGCCCTGCGCACCCAGGCCGAGGCCGTCCGCGCCTTGACCGGCCTCTCCGTCATCGCGGCAGGCGTGCTCAAGGGCGAGCCCACGCTCGAGGACGCGCTCGCCGAAGCCGCAGGCTCCGGCGCACCCCGCATCGCCGTCTATCCGCTCTTCATGGCGGACGGATATTTCATGACGAAAGTCCGCGAGCGCGTCGAAGCGACAGGCGTCTCGCCCCAGCCGGACATTCTCGTGCCGCTCGGCCTCGATCCCGCACTTCCGGACGTTCTGGTGGAAGAGGCCGCGAGCATGGCGTCCCGGGAGGGGTTCGAACCCCTGCAATCCCGCCTCCTCATCGTCGGCCACGGCTCGAAACTCGGCCCCGCTTCCGCCAACGCAACGCGCAAGGCCGCCGCCCGCGCCGCCATCGCCCGCCGCTTCGCGAGCGTCACCACGGCGTTTCTGGAAGAGGAACCGTTCCTCGACGACGTCCTCGCCGCGACCCGAACGCCAACCGTCGTCGCGGGCTTCTTCTTCGGCGAGGGCATGCACGCCGGCGAGGACGTGCCGGATGCCATTGCCGAAACGGGCGCGACTGCAATCTACACCGGAGCCATCGGCAATTCGGCGGCTGTCGCGCCGCTCATCGCAGCGGCCCTGGCCGCAAGCTTCGCTCAATCGACCTGACGGGCGAGGACGTCACGGATGAACGCGCTCTTCGCCGCGCGATACGCATCCATTGGCTGTCCAGCGAAACGCTGCTTGAGCGCGTTGTACGCTTCGACCAGTTTGGGATCTCCGCGCAGCGCATCCGCCAGCACGTGAAAACAATCGTCCGCGCCGCCTTTGACGGTGAGCTGAATGCCGAGATGCGGAATGGCATGTGCCTCCTCGAACGCGGCGAAACTGTCCGTGCGCTTCGATCCCTCGTTGCGCGAAAACCGTTTGGACAGCACGCGATCCGCCTCCGAAAACGCATCCGCCTCGACCCGGACGACGACATCGAGGTCGCCCTTCGTCAGACAGCCCGGCACAGCCGTCGCGCCAACGTGAACGATCTCGGCAGACGCGGGCAGCAGCGCTCCGAGCTCGGTCTCGACACGCGAAAACAGACGTTCCGCGGCCACGCGCGCCACGTCCTGATCCGGATGCAAAGAAAAGACCGCCGCGTCCGGAAGATCTGAGCGTCCCATCGCCGGCCTCCAAAGAGAAACGGCGGCGAAAGGATCGCCGCCGTTCCGTACTTCAAACGTGCAGGATCAGTCGCGCCGGCGGCGCGGACCGCCCTCGCGGTCGCGGCGCGGCGGACGCTCGGCCGAGAACACCTCTTCGGGCTCGCCCTCGGCACGCGGGATCTCCTTGCCCGTCTCCTGATCGACGATCTTCATCGAGAGGCGCACCTTGCCGCGGTCGTCGAAGCCCAAGAGCTTCACGAACACTTCCTGGCCTTCCTTCACGATCTCGCCGACCGTCTGCGGACGGCCCTGCGAGAGCTGCGAGATGTGAACCAAGCCGTCCTTCGCGCCGAAGAAGTTCACGAACGCGCCGAACTCCATGATCTTCACGACCTTGCCCTTGTAGATCTGGCCGATTTCGGGCTCCGACGTAATCGAACGGATGCGCTCAAGTGCGGCCTCGATGCTCTCGCGCTTGGCGGCGGCGATCTTCACCGTGCCGTCGTCGTCGATGTCGATCTTGGCACCGCTCTCTTCCACGATCGAGCGGATCACCGAGCCGCCCGAGCCGATCACTTCGCGGATCTTGTCGGTCGGGATCTTGATCGTCTCGATGCGCGGCGCAAACTCGCCGAGCTCCTCGCGGGCGCCCGTCAGCGCCTTCGACATCTCGCCGAGGATGTGCAGACGGCCCTTGTTGGCCTGCTCGAGGGCGATCTTCATGATCTCCTCGGTGATGCCCGTGATCTTGATGTCCATCTGCAGCGCGGTCACGCCCTTCTCGGTACCTGCCACCTTGAAGTCCATGTCGCCGAGGTGATCTTCATCGCCGAGAATGTCGGAGAGAACGGCAAAGTCGTCGCCCTCCTTGATCAGGCCCATGGCGATGCCCGCCACCGGCGCCTTCAGCGGCACGCCGGCGTCCATGAGCGCAAGCGAGGTGCCGCAAACCGTCGCCATCGACGACGAGCCGTTGCTCTCGGTGATCTCCGAGACCACGCGCAGCGTGTACGGGAACTCGTCGGGCTTCGGCAGCAGCGGGCGCACGGCGCGCCACGCAAGCTTGCCATGGCCGATCTCGCGACGGCCCGGCGAGCCCATGCGGCCCGTCTCGCCCACCGAGTAGGGCGGGAAGTTGTAATGCAGCAGGAAGCGCTCCTTGCGGGTGCCTTCCAGCGCATCGACGTACTGCTCGTCCTCGCCCGTGCCGAGCGTGGCAACGACCAGCGCCTGCGTCTCGCCGCGCGTGAACAGCGCCGAGCCGTGCGTCCGCGGCAGCACGTGCACCTCGGAGAGGATCGGGCGCACCGTCTCGAGGTCGCGCCCGTCGATGCGCCGCTTCGTCTTCAGGACGTTGCCGCGCATGATCTCCATCTCGAGCGCCTTGAAGGCGTCGGTGAGCAGCACCTTCTCGGCGGGATCGTCCGGCAGCTGCACGCCTTCGACGATCTTCTTCTTGGCTTCGGTGACGAGATCGTACCGCTTGCCCTTCTCCTTCGTGGAGAAGGCGGTCTTCAGAAGGTCGCCCGCAAGCGCGGAAACCTGATCCTTGTACTTCGTCTTGTCGGGGATCTGGATGTCCCACGGCTCCTTGGCGGCCTTCTCGGCAAGCTTGATGATCGCCTGGATCACCGACTGGAAGTGCTTGTGGCCGAACATCACGGCTTCGAGCATCTTCTCTTCGGAGAGCTCCTGCGCCTCGCTCTCCACCATCATCACGGCATCCTGCGTGCCGGCGATGACGAGATCGAGCGTGCTCTCGGCCATCTCGTCGATCATCGGGTTCAGCACGCACTCGCCGCCGATCACGCCAACGCGCGCAGCCGCGATCGGTCCGAGGAACGGCAGGCCGGAAAGCGTCAGCGCTGCGGACGCCGCAACCATGCCCACGATGTCGGGATCGTTCTCGAGGTCATGCGACAGCACGGTCACGACGACCTGCACTTCGTTCTTGAAGCCCTCGACGAACAGCGGACGGATCGGGCGGTCGATGAGACGGCTGGTCAGCGTCTCTTTCTCGGTGGGACGGCCCTCGCGCTTGAAGTAGCCGCCCGGGATCTTACCCGCGGCATACGTGCGCTCCTGGTAGTTCACGGTGAGCGGGAAGAAATCGATGCCGGGCTTCGGGCTCTTGGCGCCGACGACGGTCGCCAGCACGCTGGTCTCGCCATACTGGGCATAAACGGCGGCGTCGGCCTGCCGGGCCATGTGCCCGGTCTCGAGCTTGAGCGTACGCCCGCCCCATTCAATCTCCACACGATGAATATCGAACATGTGCGTTCTTTCGTTCTATCTCTGTTTCATGTCTTTTTGATGCGCGGCTTCCTTAGCACGAATGCGGACAGCGCCGCGAACCCAAAAAGGCTTGCGGCGCCGCGCGGTCACGACATTCGTAAAAAGATCAATACCCCGGGCTCCGAGCCATCGGCGCTTAGCGGCGGATGCCGAGCTTCTCGATGATCTTCTGGTAGCGGGCTTCATCCTTGCGCTTGACGTAGTCGAGCAACTGCCTGCGCTGGCTCACCATCTTGAGCAGGCCACGGCGCGAGTGGTTGTCTTTCTTGTGCGCCTTGAAATGCTCGGTGAGGCCGTTGATGCGCTCGGTGAGGATGGCCACCTGAACTTCCGGCGATCCGGTGTCGTTCGCCTTGGTGGCGTTGTCCTTGATGATCTTGGTCTTGTGTTCCAGCGTCAGCGACATCGGGTTCTCCTTGTCTGTTGGAGGGCAGCACGGAGCTGCCTGGAAGGCGGCCATGGCCGGGATGTCGTCCAGCCAGGTCGCAAACAAAAAGCCCGCCCACACCAAAGGCGCAGGCGGATCGGCGCTTTATACACCCTCGCCCGCCGAGGGCCAGGAAAATTTGTAAAAAATACAAACCAGCCCCATCATGAGTTGCATAGTGCGCAATTCGGAGCTGAGCGAACTAAACCACGAAATAATAAGCATTATCCGCCGAAATTGAACACCCGCGTGGGATGGAGCGCGCCCTTCTCGATCTCGCCGAGCGCAATGATCCGCCCCTTCGACATGGCGTACGCCGTCCCGCCGAGGATCGGCGCGTCGCGTCCGCGGATGAGGACGCTGCGCCCCTGCGCGAGGTCCGCCGCATCCTGCTGGCTGACGTTGATCTCGAGCACCTCGCCCAGCGCCGTTTCGACCGGATGCAGGAACGTGGTCAGATCCTCGCCCGCGTCCGCCGCATCCTCGATCTCCTCGAGGCTCACGGAATTCTCTTCGCTGAACGGCCCGACACGCGTCCGCCTCAACGCGATCACATGCCCCCGGCAACCGAGCGCACGCCCCATGTCGCGCGCAATCGCACGCACATACGTACCCTTCCCGCAGCGCGCCTCGAACACGGCCGTGTCCCCGTCCGGCACATCCACGAGCCGCAGCTCGTCGATCACCACCGGGCGCGCTTCGAGCACCACGTCCTCGCCGTCGCGGGCGAGAGCGTACGCTCGCTCACCGTCGACCTTGATCGCCGAGAATTTCGGCGGCACCTGCAGGATCTCGCCGGTGAACCGCGGAAGAAGCCCTTCGATGTCCTCCACCGTCGGCCGCGCCTCGCCGGTCGCGACGATCTCGCCTTCCGCATCGTCCGTCGCCGTCTCCGCCCCCCAGCGCACCGTGAAGCGGTAGACTTTCTCGCCTTCGACCGCGAACGGCACGGTCTTCGTCGCCTCCCCGAACGCAATCGGCAGGATACCCGTCGCCAGCGGATCGAGCGTGCCCGCATGCCCGACCTTCTGCGCGAAATAGAGCCGCTTCAGAATGCCGACGGCGCGCGTCGACGTCATCTCGAACGGCTT
>ERZ869909.249-NODE-249-length-76604-cov-10.008598_pt1 | contig 76604 bp, 68 predicted proteins | sample MGYA00520892_ERZ869909 | MGnify/ENA primary metagenome ERZ869909 (study PRJEB32215, sample SAMEA104723947) | bioreactor metagenome | biome: bioreactor; feature: anaerobic bioreactor; material: water | place: China | collected 2015-03-12 ...
CCGCCGTCGTGGTCTTGCCCACGCCGCCCTTGGTCGAAATGATGGAGACCACCTGCATGGCGTCGCGCCTCGAAGGAAATGACTTGGGGAGCGGGGTCAAGCACGCTCCTTGAGGCGGTCGGCGATCCACTGGTCGATCTCGGCGGAATCCCAGCCGACGGCACGCACCCCTAGGCGCAGGGCCTTGGGGAACTTGCCTTCCTTCATCAGGTTGTAGATGTGGGCGCGCTTGAAGCCGGTCTTGGCCTCGACCTCGGCGCGGCGCAGGATGCGGCGTTCGACGGGAAGGTCGAGGGCGGTCTGCGAAGACATGGTGGGCACTCCTTGACGCTCGGTGCGCTGTTACAGAAGTGCCTCGTATTCAATAGGGCATGCTGGACAAATGCACTGCAACTGCTGTGCGTGCGACTGCAGTTGCAGTCGCGCCTACGCGGCGCCGATCCGCCGCTTGGCGGCCGCGAACTTCGCCCAGAGCGTCCGTTCGCTGATGCCCGGTCGCCCTTCGTGGTGGGCGATCAACGCGCTGATCACCGACTCCATGGTCTCGAACGAGGAGTAGGGTGTGCCGCTCGGTGACTTGCCCAACAAGAGCGTGAGCAATCCTCCGACGATGTTCAGGTAAGTGGTCTCGCTCCTGGGGGGCAGGGCGCGTTCGGATGGGGCTTGGCGCTTGAGCTCCTTGCGCAGGGATTTGAGCTCTTCCTGATGGGCGGCGAGCCGAGTCATGAGCGCTTCCCGGTCGACGAGCAGCGCCTGAACGGCTTCGACGCTGATCGCCGGATGCAGCTGCCGCTCGATGTCGTCGAAGAGAAACGCCGGCTTGTGGCTGGGATAGAAATGCATCATCCAGGCCCGGAGGTCAACGTGCCTGACGGTCAACTCAGGATCATCGAGAGAGGACGGATCGTCGCAGGTGATGCCCGCCCGTCCGTAGGGTAGCTCACCATTGCGCATGGCATCGAAGATGCGCTCGACGTTCAAGCGCAGCATCGGCCAGCGTGGAAAGTCCTCGGGGCAGGGAATGCTGCGGGCACCGATGACCTTGAGGATACGCGATTCGAATCGCACCAATCCGCTCCATCGAATGGCCGCCTCGATGGGGCGATAGAATGTCCTGCAATCGTGAAGGAAGTCGTTCCTGCGCATTGCTGCTCCGCTTTCCGGTCCGAACGCCCGAGTCCCACATCAACATCAAGGCCTCATCCTGCTCTCGCAGGCCGGCTGTAATAGGCGACGGAAAGCTTGATACCGATGGGGCGCAGCATTCACAATGTATGTGGCGTGCGGTGGCATCTCATTGCGCTCTCACCCTCATCGTCTACCGCTATGCCCACAGCCTGGGTGCCCACGATGAATGCCGCGTCTTTCGGCGCGGGATGCAGCGTGGATTTTTCATGCTTAATGCATGACCTCAAAGACCAATTGGGTCTAAGCGCGAGCAAGTGAGGAAATTGACGATTGGGTTACGCGGTGGCGCTCTGCCACTGGTGCTGCGCGGGTGAGTGGGACTGGCAGCGACTGATTGATAGGGCACGTTCCCTAATGCAGACGTGCCGCGGCTTCTGAGCAAGCTGGAGTGCGACATGGCACGTGACCGCACCGGCCGACCAATTGCATATGGTGTTTTGTATTATGCACTTTGGGTCATACGTAAGACCCAAAAAGGAAGGGGGCTAAACTGGGAGTTGGTGGCACGTGCCGGCCTGCAGCACCCGCCGCTTACGAGAGAGAGCCAATTCGGTCACTGTGGCGTCAAGCGACGTGTGGCGCGGGTGGGATGGTGTGATCAAGTGCCAACCCGGTTGGCGCGACCGATGAAATCGCTTAACTGTTCGGAAGGGGGAACGTTCGGTCGCAAGAGATAGGTGACGAGCACGCCCGAACTGCCGGCAAGGGGACGGGCAATTACGTCCGTAAAGTTGTACGTCCCCAGATGCGCGGCGCTGGAGAAGCCGATCCCATAGCCTGCAGCAACCAAGGCGAGCATCAAGTCGTGTGAGGTCACTCGTTCGATCACCACAGGCTGTGTGTTCACTGAGCGCAGCAGTCGTTCCAACTGCCGGCTGTAACCTTCGCAGACTTCCGGATGGCAAAGTACCAGGGGATGGGTCACGACTTCGTGCAGGGGGACATACTTGTGTGCCAGCAAAGGGTGTCGGGCCGGCACGGCGACCACCAGCGGATCCTGCCAGACCGGCTCGGCGACAATACCATCGTCGACCTCGTCCGCCAACGCGAACCCGGCGTCGTAGAGGTCGTCGTGCAGGCCCTTCACGTTCAGTGCGAACGACGTTTCAAACAGTCGGATTTCCACCTCGGGCTCCTCTTCCCTACACAGGGCGAGGAGTGTGCTCAGGCGGGTTGGAGCAATTCCGTCAGACAGGGCGATCCGGAGCGTACCACGATAACCGGCCGCAGCCGACTTGGCATTTGCCTTCGCCTGCTCGAAAGCGAGGATCACCCGGCGCGCATCTCGGAGAAAAACCTGCCCGGCCCACGTCAGGCGAGTGCCACGGGAAGTGCGGTCGAGCAGCACCACACCCAGGTCGGACTCGAGTTTCTTGATGATGCGAGACAGGGGGGATTGTTCGATGTGCAGGCGTTCGGCAGCACGGCTGAAGTGGAGTTCTTCTGCAACAGCGACGAAACAGCGGAGTTGATGCAGGTTCATCGTGGACTCCTCATGGCATCAGAGGTGAATTTCTCAGCTCGCACGCACCTGCAGCGCGCAGGACTTGCACTCCGGAGTCTTGCCGTAGGGGTTGAGTGCGTGCTGGTCGAGGGCACTTTCATGCCGAGCTTGTGCTCGCCGCAGCGGGGCAGCGCCGTCACATTCTCGCCTCTGAGCTCGACCTCGCAGGCCCGGTAGTTGCCGTGAGCACGAAGGCCATCGATGTAGCATCGATGCGAAGCGTTCACACCAGTGCTGCGCGCGGCCAGCAGCAGGATTTCACCTGCGGCGGCGGTGGTTTTGCAGCGCGCGAGTCCGGCGCCTTGAGTAGGCATTTCTGAAGACGACCCTTACTTCAACTGCTTGGACTACGCAGACCCATCCAGGCCAACGTCATGGCCGCCAGCAATGTGGTCAGCACTGCGGCCACCACCCCCGTCCAGCCACTCTCGACATAGGCCCAGCCGCACGCCCATGCTCCCAAAGCTCCCCCTGCGTAATAGCTCGTGTAGTACAACCCCGAGCCGAGTGAGCGTCCCTCCTGGATGCTCGCGGCAAGAAGACTCATTGAAGCTGACTGAGCCAGGAAGACGCCGCTGCAAGAGGCGGCTAAGCCGATGATGATCGCAATCAACTCCGGCCAGAGGGTAATCATTACCCCGGAGGCGGATAAGGCCAGTCCCATGATGATGGACATGGAGTAGCCGAGCCGGTGAATGAGGCACCCAGCAAAGGGGGTGACTACAGCGCCAAACAGGTAGATGAAGAACACATTCGCGAGCGCCCCCGCTGATAGACCGAACGGAGGATTGGAAAGCCGGAGCGTGACATAGGTGAAACTGCCGATGAGGGAAAACAGTACGCAGAAGCCCACCATTGCGGCGGCGATCAGCCGTCGATTCGTCAGGTGCCGAATAAGAACAGACAGGGTGCCACGCCAATTGCGGTGCGGCTTGAAATTGCGGGATGCCGGCAGCCAGCGAAAGACAGCGAGCGCCCCCACGAAATTCATCCCGGCCAGCACAAGGAAAGCGGGCCTCCAACCGAACAGTTCTCCCAGGTGTCCGGTGATGAAACGGCCCGCGAAACCACCCAGCACCGCACCCGAGGCGTAGGCCGTCATGGCCCTTACCAGGCCGATGCCCTTGAACTCCTCTCCGATATAGGCGATCAGTACCACCGTGACACCGGGGATCGCCAACCCTTGCAGGAAACGCAATAGGACGATGTGATCCAGTCTGTCGGCATGGGCGATCATGGCTGTCGGAATGGTGAGCAGCAGCAGGGCCGCGAAAAGTATTTCCTTTCTGCCCAGCGCGTCCGACAGCACGCCCACCAGCGGCGCCGCCAGGGCGACTGCCAGCACGGTGGCACCGACCATCGCCCCTGCCTGGGTGGCCGAGGCATGGAAGTCTCCCATCAGCAGGGGCAGCACTGCCTGAATGGGATACATGTTCAGGAAGGCCAAGAAGCCGATCAGCCAAAGAATGGGTCGCGAGGTGCCGGGGCGCGGGGTCACGGCGAGATCGCTGGACTCTTGCTCTGTACAGGAATCGCTGTGCTCTGCCGCACGATACGGTTGCCGGCGTCTACATAGATGAGCTTGGGTGCATACGCCGGCAGTTCATGCGCGTCGTAGATGGCATAACTGGCAATGATCAAGATGTCGCCAGCCGCTGCCTTGCGCGCCGCAGCTCCGTTGACCGAAATGATTCCGCTGCCGCGCTCGGCGCTGATGGCATAGGTTGAAAATCGCTCGCCGTTGTCGACGTTATAGATATCGATGGCTTGGTATTCGATAATGTCGGCGGCATCGAGCAGATTCTGGTCGATTGCGCATGAGCCTTCGTAGTGGAGTTCCGCGTGCGTTGCAGTTACGCGGTGGATCTTGGCTTGCAGCATGGTGCGTTGCATTCTATTGTCTCCGACAAGGTCGCAAATTGCATGGCTCTGTGTCTGCCCTTGCTCATGACTCCAGCGCCTTCACATGGGTAATGACCTCGGCAATCGCCTGCTGCGCGCTGCCGTACAGCATGCGGCAGTTGTCCTTGTAGAACAGCGCATTCTCGATCCCCGAGTAGCCCGCGCCCTTGCCGCGCTTGACCACGATCACGTTGTGCGCGTAATCCACGTTCAGGATCGGCATGCCGTAGATCGGGCTGGTCTTGTCGGTGCGCGCCACCGGATTGACCACGTCGTTGGCCCCGATCACCAGCGCCACGTCGGCCTGGGCGAAGTCGGCGTTGATCTCCTCGAGGTCGAAGATCTTGTCGTAGGGCACCCCGGCCTCGGCCAGCAGCACGTTCATGTGGCCCGGCATGCGGCCCGCCACCGGGTGGATCGCGAACACCACCTCAACGCCGCCTTCCTCGAGCAGTTGCGCCATCTCCCACACCTTGTGCTGGGCGCCCGCCACCGCCATGCCGTAGCCCGGCACGATGATGACCTTGCTCGCGTAGCGCATCACCGAGGCGGCATCGAGCGCGGAGAACTCCTTCATCGTGCCCTCGATCGCCTCGCCCTCGCCGCCTGCTGCCGCGCCGGTGAGCGGGGTGAAGATGATGTTGGAGATGGGCCGGTTCATCGCCTTGGCCATCAACTGGGTGAGCAGCGTGCCCGAGGCACCGACCACGATGCCGGCCACGATCAGCGCCGGATTGCCCAGTACATAGCCCTCCAGACCCACCGCGAGACCGGTGAAAGCGTTCAGCAGCGAGATCACCACCGGCATGTCGGCACCGCCGATCGGGCTGGTGAGCACCACCCCCAGTGCCAACGCCAGCACGAAGAAGATCACGACGATCGCACCCGACGGGGTACCCGAGGCAATGATCACCAGACCGAGGAGCACCGTGGCCGCAGCAAGCCCAAGGTTCACCTTGTTCTGCTGCGGCAGGCGGAAGGCTTTCTTCATGATCCCCTGCAGCTTGGCGTAGGCCACGCACGAACCGGAGAATGCCACCGAGCCGATCAGCGCACCGAGCACCGCCAGCGTGGTCACCACCGGGCTGTGCACCCCGCCGCGGGCGAACTCGAGCGCCGCGATCGCCGCCGCCGCCGCCCCGCCCATGCCGTTGTAGATCGCGACCATCTGCGGCATGTCGGTCATCTTGACCGTTTTGCCGCTCCACCACGCGACCCCGCCGCCGGCCACGATGGCCACGATCATCAGCCCGTAGTTCTGCATCCCCGGGGTCTGCAGCGTGACCAGCGTGGCCGCGACCATTGCCCAGCCCGCCCACACGATGCCCTTGCGGGCGGTGACCGGCGAACTCATCGCCTTCAGGCCGAGAATGAACACCACCGCGACCGCGAAATACGTTGCCTGTATGAATCCGTTCAACATTTAGGCTTCTCCCTTCTTCTTGTCACCCTTGTTGAACATCGCCAACATCCGTTCGGTCACCACGTAGCCACCGGCCGCGTTGGCCGCGCCAAGGAACACCGCGACGAAGCCGATCGCCAGTTGCACCGGGTCTTCCGGGTCGGCGTGACCGAGCACCACCATGGCGCCTACCAGCACCACGCCGTGGATGAAATTGGAGCCCGACATCATCGGTGTGTGCAAAATGACCGGCACGCGCGAGATCACCTCGTAACCGGTGAACGCGGCCAGCATGAAGATATACAGCGCTGCGATTCCATCCATGATCAGGCTCCTTGCAGGCCGAGCACCTGGGCCACCCCGGCGTGGCGTACTTCGCCCGCGTGGGTGAGACAGCAGCCGGCCATCACTTCGTCTTCCCAGTCGAGCGCGAGCGCGCCGTCCTTGATGAAGGGCGAGATGAAATTGAACAGGTTCTTGGCGTACATCTCGGACGCATGCACCGGCATGCGACTGGCGATGTGGGTGGGGCCGATCACGAGCACGTCGTTGATCCACACTTTCTCGCCCGCCACCGTGCCTTCCACGTTGCCGCCGGTCTCGGCCGCCATGTCGACGACCACCGCGCCCGGTTTCATGCGCGCGATCATGTCGGCACTGATGATCTGCGGTGCCTTTTTACCGGGGATGGCGGCGGTGGTGATCAGTGCGTCGCATTGCCCCACGGCCTTGGCCAGACGCTCTGCCTGGCGCGCCTTCTCCTCGTCGGTGAGCTCGCGCGCGTAACCGCCCACGCCCGCCGCGGCCACGCCGGTGTCGACGAACTTGGCCCCGAGCGACTCGATCTGTTCGCGCGTTTCGGGGCGCACGTCATAGGCCTCGACCATGGCGCCGATCCGGCGCGCGGTGGCGATCGCCTGCAGGCCGGCCACGCCGGCGCCGATCACCAGCACCTTGGCCGGACGGATGGTGCCGGCGGCGTAGGTGAGCATGGGGAAGAACTTGGGGCTGTGGTCGGCGGCGATCAGCGCGCATTCGTAGCCCGCGACCGCGGCCTGCGAGGACAGCGCATCCATGCTCTGCGAGCGCGAGATGCGCGGCAGCAGCTCGAGCGCGAACGCGGTGATCTGCTTCTCCTGCAGCAGCTTCACCCGCTCGGCGTCGGCCCACGGCTGCAGCAAGCCCAGCAGCACGCTGCCCGGCTTCATCACTGCGATGCGCTCGGGCGACGGCGGCTGCACACACAGCACCACGTCGGCGGTGCCGAACACCGCCTCGGCATCGGCAGCGAAGCCGACATCGGCAAAGCTCGCGTCCGGATAGTGCGCCGGCCGGCCGGCACCGGTCTGCATCAACAACTGGGCACCAAGGCCCAGGTATTTCTTCACCACGTCCGGTACGACCGACAAACGTCGTTCGCCGGACGTGGTTTCGCTTGCAATACCGATCAAGAGCGTCATGGTATGGCTGGTTCCCGAGTGCTCGTTTGCAGTTGAAAAAAAGGGGAGTCGCGCAAAAGGGGGAAGAGGAGAGGGAGGAAAACCCCCTGAAACGTGAACTGCGACACCCCTGTAAACGATGGGGATGTGTTACATCCCTTGGTAGATCGGCCCTTCGCCCCCCTGCGGCACCACCCAGTTGATGTTCTGGGTCGGATCCTTGATGTCGCAGGTCTTGCAGTGCACGCAGTTCTGCGCGTTGATTTGCAAGCGCGGCGCGTTGTTCTCCCCGTCGCGGACGATCTCGTACACCCCGGCCGGGCAGTAACGCTGCTCGGGCGCGTCGTATAACGCGAGGTTCACGGCGATCGGCACAGAGCCGTCCTTGAGCCGCAGGTGACAGGGCTGTTCTTCCTCATGGTTGGTGTTCGACAGGAACACCGAGGACAGGCGGTCGAAGCTGAGCTTGCCGTCGGGCTTGGGATAGTCGATCTTCGGACACTCGGCGGCGGGCTTGAGCCTGTCGTGGTCGGCGCTGTTGTGCAGGGTCCACGGGGTCTTGCCGCCAAAGAGCTTCTGGTCGATGCCGAACAGCAGCGAGCCCATCCACAGCCCGTGCTTCATGTAGGGCTTGAAGTTGCGCGTCTTGTGCAGCTCCTGGTACAGCCAGGAGTCGCGGAAGGCCGCGGGGAAGGCGGTCAGTGCATCGCGCTGGCGGTTGGCCGCGAGCGCCTCGAGCGCGGCGTCGGCCGCGAGCATCCCTGACTTGATCGCGGCATGGCTGCCCTTGATCCGGGCGGCGTTGAGGAAGCCCGCGTCGTCGCCGATCAGCGCGCCGCCCGGGAACACCAAGCGCGGCTGGCTTTGCAGGCCGCCGGCGGCGATCGCGCGCGCGCCGTAGGCCAGGCGCTTGCCGCCCTCGAGATACTTGCGGATGTCGGGGTGGGTCTTGTAGCGCTGGAATTCCTCGAACGGCGACAGGTGCGGGTTGCTGTAGTTGAGCCCGACCACGTAGCCGACCGCCACCAGGTTGTCCTCGAGGTGGTAGACGAAGCCGCCGCCATAGGTGTCGGACGGCAGCGGCCAGCCGGTGGTGTGCACCACCAGGCCGGGGCGGTGATTTTCCACCGGCACTTCCCACAGTTCCTTCAGGCCGATGCCGTAGGTTTGCGGGTCGACGCCGTCAAGCAAGTTGTACTTCGCTTCGAGCTGCTTGCCCAGATGCCCGCGGCAGCCTTCGGCGAACAGGGTGTACTTGGCATGCAGCTCCATGCCCGGCTGATGGTTGGGGCCGGGCTCGCCCTCGCGGGTCAGGCCCATGTCGCCGGTGGCCACCCCCTTCACCGCGCCGCTCATTTCTCCAGTCTCGTCGTACAGGATTTCGGCGCCGGCAAAGCCGGGGTAGATTTCCACGCCCAGCGCCTCGGCCTGCTCGCCCAGCCACTTGGCGACGTTGCCCAGGCGCACGATGTAGTTGCCGTGGTTGAGAAAGCAGTCCGGCAGCAGGCCGGTGGGGATCGTGCGGCCGCCGGTCTGGTTGAGGAAGATCACCCGGTCCTCGGTCACCGCGGTGTTGAGCGGGGCGCCGCGCTCCTTCCAGTCGGGGAAGAGTTCGGTGAGCGCGCGCGGGTCCATCACCGCGCCCGACAGGATGTGGGCGCCGATCTCGGCGCCCTTCTCGATCAGGCATACCGAGATGTCCTGGCCCTTGGCCTCGGCCTGTTGTTTGAGCCGGATCGCCGCGGCCAGGCCCGCAGGGCCGCCACCGACGATCAGGACGTCAAACTCCATCGATTCGCGCTCCATCAAGATTCCTTTCACTCTCATGAACAAGATAGTTTTCCGGGTACTGCCCAAAGCCGCGGAACGCGTTGGTCGGGCGCTGAACTGCAGCTTTATGCACTTTGCGTGTCACGTCTCCATGCATCGCACTGCTCCGTCACCGTTGTCACTGTGCGCCCGAGCGCATCGCCTGTCGTCATCGGAAGCGACGATTTTTTGAGGGCGGGAGGTAAAGCTGCGGCTGTGAGATCGAATTGAAGCCGCGATCGCCTGCAGCAGAGGGCCGGCCGTCTGCTTTGATTGTTGAAGGGGCCAGGCTGGCCCCGCCCAAGGAGAATGCGCTCGCGCCCTCGCGTTCAGGAAGCTCACCGCAGCCCTGCGGTATCCGTCGTATCCGTCGACCCGAGGCGCTGGCGCGCTTGTTGTCGGTTACGACGATAGGCGACTCGGTTTGCTTCGCTAGGCTGTCCGCTAAAGCGATGAGCAAGACTGCGGCAACGGCACTTTGCTGTCGAACAGCGGTGCCTTCCGAGACGCAGCTAAGGGAAGAGGCGGGTCAACGGCTTTATGGTGATACTCAAAGATTTACCCAATTTCCGCGACATGGGCGGAACTGAAGCCGCGGACGGTCGTGTCGTCCGCCATGGGCGGCTGTTTCGATCCGGTTTGATCTCGCGGGTGGAGCGGGGTCGTTTGGAGGGATTGCCGGTGCTCTGTGTGGAGGTCGTTTTCGATCTGCGCAGTGCTGCCGAGCGTGCTGAGAGGGGCAGCATCTTTTCCGCTTCCGGCGCAATTCGTTCGGTAGTGATCGAAGACCGCGCCGAGTTGAAGGAGGCGAAGCCTGTCGGTTGGGCCCGGCGGCTGATCGAACCCGATTTCGACGGCGCCGCTGCGCACCGGATGTTGGTCGATGCATACAAGAAGATGCCGCGGGTGCTCGCCGGCGTATTCCCGGCCCTGTTCGACTACTGCCTTTCCCCTGGTGCGGGTGGGGTGCTCATTCATTGCGTGGCGGGCAAGGATCGCACCGGGTTCGTTTGCGCGATGTTGCTGTGGGCACTGGGGGTGCCGATGGCAGCCATTCGGGACGACTATCTGAAGAGTGCGCAAGGGTTTGCCCGGACGGGTTTCATGCAAGCCGAACTGCGGCGCGCCTTTGGTGAAGAGGTTCCCGCCCGGGCGACCAATGCCGCCGCCGTGCTGGGCGACGTCCGGGGCGAGTTTCTGGATGCGGCTATCGACCAACTCGTGTGCGATTTCGGTTCGGTGGACGACTATCTTGCGGCGGTTGCGGGCCTGGACGCGGCGCGCAAACGGCAATTGCAGCGCTCATTACTCGTCGATCCCGGCGCGGTGCGGGATTGCCGCGGGGGGCGAAAGTGCTCCGGTTGAAGATCTCCCGGGTGGTGCGCCGCATCATTCCGGGAAGTGTCGTTTTGGACGATGCAGGCGGGCCGGTGTTTCCATACTGTTCAGTCCGGCAGTAGAACAACAATACCCCTTTCAGGCTCATCCAGCGCCGCGTCAAACCGGTTGGATGCGGGCGATTCAAGGGATGTGCGTAAAAGCGGGCCTTCGGCTCGAACCACGAGGAGGAGTGTGATGTTGCTGAATAGTGGCTTAAGCGGCACCGGTAGGAAAGTCATGAGTGGTTGTTGTCGCGTCGTGCCGTACGGTGTCGCCGTGGGGATCGCATGTGCGTCCGGCGTGGCGCAGGCCGATGCGTTCGAACTCGATAATGGCGTTTCGGGGCGCTGGGGGCTGGATATGTCGCTGGCGTCGTCGTGGCGCACACGGAACGCTGATTCGTCGCTCATCGGCAGGCAGAATGGTGGTTCGATGCCGTCGCAGTCTACCGACGATGGCAATCTGAATTACCGCAAGCGGGGAGACAATTTTTCGACGATCGCCAAGGTGATCGGCGAACTCCAGTTGGAAAAGGACGGCTTCGGCGTGTTCCTGCGGGCCAAGGGATGGTATGACTATACGCAGAAGGATCGCGGTGTGCCCCACGGCAGCGTCGCCAACGACTATGACGCAGGCAGCCCTCTGGAAGACAGTCATTTCACCGACCGCCTTTCGCGGTTCAGTGGCATCGAAATGCTCGATTGGTATGCCTTCGGCAGCTTCACGCCGTCCGACAATTCCTTTCTGGGAGTCAAGCTGGGCAGCCATGCGGTGAACTGGGGCGAAACCCTGTTCATCGGCGGCGGTATCAACCAGTACAACCCGATCGACGTGGCCGCCGCCCGGCGGCCAGGTGCCCAGGTGAAGGAAATCATCCTGCCGACACCGCAGGTCTCGGCCAGTCTGGGTATCGGCGGCTTGAACGTCGAAGCCTTCTACAAGCTGAAGACGCAGCGAAGCGTGCTGGAAGGCTGCGGTACCTATTGGAGCGCGAGCGACGGGCTCAATTGCCGGGACTCGGAGTTCGGGTTCGTAAATCTCACTCCTGCCACTCCCGACCCGTTGGCCTTGGCGGCTAATCTCGGCAAGATGACCGGCAAGAACGAATACCCGCGGGATTCGGGTTCGTATGGCATCGCCGTCAAGAAGCTCGTCGGGGACGTCGATATCGGCGGCTATTTCGTCAATTACACGACGACTGCGCCGCGTATCAGCATCCGCAATGCACCTTCCACTGCGGGCGGGCCGCTGTCCACGGCGGCGCTTGGCGTACAAGGTTTCTGGGACTGGAGTGCCAACGACATCAAGGTCTTCGGGCTCAGTGCTGCGACCGAAATCGGCGGGTGGTCGGTGTTCGGCGAGCTCAGTCATACCAAGGATTTCCCGGTGCAGATCAATGGCGCCGACCTGGTCGGCGGCTACGGTATCCAGAAGGGCGGCATTCTGGCGCAGACCAAGGGGCCGTTCGCAGGCATCCCGGCCGGCGCGGTGTTCCGTGGCTACGATCGAAAGGATAAGACGCAGATCCAAGTGTCCACCATCAAGTCGTTTGCGAATGTCGCCGGCGCCGACAACCTCTCCCTGCTGGGCGAGGTCGCCTACCAGCACTGGGCCGGAATCGGCGATCCGCTGACATCGACCCGCTATGGCCGCGGCTTCGAATATGGTGTCGCACAGTGGTCGGCCAACGGCGTGACCGGGAATTGCGTTTCCAATGGTTCTGCCTCCCAGAACGCCGGTTGCAGCGCAGACGGTTTTGCGACATCCAATGCCTGGGGCTATCGGGTTCTGGCTTCCCTGCAATACAACAATGTCGGCGGCGTCAATCTGACCCCGCGCGTCTTCTTTGCCCACGATGTGCATGGCTACTCGGCCGACAACATCTTCCTGGAAGGGCGCAAGACGCTTGGCCTGGGGGTGCGGGCTGAGTATCTGAAAAAATACTACGCCGATTTCAGCTATACGACCTATGCCCGCGATACCAAGTACGACTCCTTCCGTGACCGCGACTTCGTATCCCTTGTGATCGGCATGACCCTTTAACAGCGTCGTGGGTCGGCGCGAGGCCGCAATGGGTCTGCGCCGTGTACTGCGCAAACACTGGATCGTTTTGGCACGGCCGCTGCCGTGGCCGGCGGAATCCAGGGTATTCGTCAAACACTCAATTCGAGGACACCATGAAATTCCTGAAACTGACGATGTTGTGTGAATTGTTTTTGATCGCCGGTCTGGTCAGCGGAAGTGCCGCCGCCGCGGGCGATTTCTCCCGCCTCGGCAAGGATCTGACGCCCTGGGGCGCGCCCAAAGCCGGCAACCAGGCTGGAACCATTCCCGCTTGGGATGGCGGCATCCAGAAGGCGCCCGCCGGATTCGATCCGACGAATGGCTACGTATCCCCGCTTACGGATGAAAAGCCGCTCTACACTATCACCGCGGCCAACTACCAGCAGTACGAAGCGCAATTGACCTCCGGCCACATCCAACTGCTAAAGCGATTCCCAAACTACAAGATCAACGTCTACCCCAGCCATCGCACGCATGCCCTGCCGAAGGAGCAGTACGAGGCGATTGCGAAGGAGGCGCCGAATGTCAAGCTGAGCGCCGACGGCAACGGTTTCTCTGGTACCCAAAAGTCTACCGTGCCTTTCCCATTTCCGCAGTCAGCCTACGAGGTCTACCACAACATGGTGATGCGCTGGCGGGGCGGGACTTACGACCGGGTCAGTGCCGGATTTCCGGTCCAGGGTAACGGGCGCTTCACGCCAGCGAAGCGGAGAGAGGAAATTCTGTTCTCCAGCAACATCGACAATCCCCCGGAGAATCTCAATTACTACGGCATGATCACGTACACGGCGCCATCGAGCATTGCCGGGGAGCTGGCGCTGGTGCACGAGCCCATCGACCAGAGCATCGAGTCCCGCCGGGCATGGGCGTATAACCCTGGAAGCCGCCGCGTGCTGCGCGCACCGCAAATTGGCTTCGACAGTCCCTTGACCGGTTCGGACGGGTTGATGACCCAGGACGATTTCGATGGATTGAACGGATCGCCGGAACGCTTCGAGTGGAAACTGGTGGGCAAGCGCGAAATGATCATCCCATACAACAACTTCAGGATGACGGACAAGGGTCTGAAATACACCGACATCGCCGGTGCGCAGACCGTCAACCAGGACTTGGTTCGCTACGAGATGCATCGGGTCTATGTCCTGGAAGCCACGCTGAAGCCAGGCGCCCGCCACATCTACAGCAAGCGGACGGTCCTCGTGGATGAGGACAGCTTCCAGGTGGCCCATGTGGATAACTACGACGGCCGCGGCGAATTGTGGCGTGCACACGAAGTGTTCGCAGTTTATGCCTACGATTGCCAGTGCACCTTCTTGGCCGGTGACGTGAGTTACGACTTTCAGGCAGGGCGCTACGCAATCTACGCCTTGACCAACGAGGAGCGGCCTGCGGTTTTCGGCAAGAGCTACAGAGCCGAATACTTCACGCCCGACAACATGAAGCGCCTAGCGCGTTGAACCCACGCCATGGCCGGGCGCCGTGCCTGGCGGTGCGTGCCGGGGACGATCACGGAGGGGGAGCCGGCGGATGCTGCCATCCGCTTGCCCGCCTCGATCATGAAGGGTGGTGCCAGTGTCTTTTCTTCTGAAAAATTCGAAACGCATCGGCGCAGCGGCGGTCCTGCTGGGGTTCGCCGCCAGCGCCTTTGCGGCGGCAGGTGCCGGTTTCGTCGACCCCCTGCAACTGCCGGCGCGCCAGTCGGTCAAGGCCGCCGCCAGACTGATGCTCGATGTCGCGACGTTGAGCGACGGACGCTTGGTGGCCGTTGGCGAGCAGGGCACGATTATCCTGTCGGACGACCGCGGCCGGTCCTGGCGGCAGGCTGCGGTGCCCGTGTCGGTGAATCTGACAGCGACCTTCTTTGTCAATGCAGCAGCCGGATGGGCGGTTGGCCATGACGGAGTGATCCTCGGCACAAAGGACGGTGGGCTGAACTGGGTCCGGTTGTTCGACGGCAATGGGGCCAATGAACAAATCGTCGCCGCCGCCGAGCGTCGCGTCAGGCAGGCGCGGGAGCGCAGCCAGACGGCGGGTGCGACGCAGGCCGCGCAGGACGAACTCGACCGGGCCGAGGATGCGCTGGCGGATGCCGAGGCCGGGGCCCGCTTCGGGCCCTCCCGTCCGCTGTTCGGCATATGGTTCAAGGATGCGAAGCAGGGTTTCGTCGCCGGCGCCTTCGGTCAGTTGTTCCACACCGAGGATGGTGGGGCCAACTGGCGCTACATCGGCGATCGGCTCGATAACCCCGAAGCCCTCCATTACAACGCTATCGTACCGACTCCCTCGGGGAAGATCGCGATCGTCGGTGAACGCGGGCGTATCCATTTGTCGGCCGATGGCGGGCAGAGCTGGCAGCGGCACGAAACCGGTTACGACGGGCAGTTGTACGGAATGCTGGCCTTACGCGACACGGACGGCAGTGAGATTTTCCTGGCCTACGGTTTCGGCGGGCGCATCCTTCTGTCGCGGGACGGGGGTTCGCGTTGGAGCCAGGTCGATGTCGGGGTGAAGACGAACATTGTGGACGGCTTCGTCGCCGCCGACGGCTCCGTCCGGCTGCTGACTGCCGGCGGACAAGTTTTTCGCGGTGGCAGCGACGGCAAACCGTTCGTGCCGGCGGGCTCGGATGGGGGGGCGGGCGTGCAGAAAAGGATCGCCGCTGGGGTCTCGCTCCCCGACGGATCGCTTGTGTTGGCAGGCATGGGCGGCATCCACCTAGTTTCCACGAACGGGAAGTGAAATGACAGACCTGAGTCCTCACGAACGCAAGGAATCGACTCCGCTGGAAGTCACGCCGCTGTCCGATGTCGATCTGGAGGCGCACCACGGTGCGCGCACGATCGCGGACTACGCCGAGCATCTGCTGTTTCACCGCAGGATATGGGTATTGGCGGTTTTCTGTGTTGCGTCGATATTCCTTGGCTGGCATGCGTCGAAGATCGGGCTGGAGGCAAGCTTCCAGAAAATGATCCCGGCCAGCCATCCATACATCGAGAACTACCTCGTGTACGAGGACGATCTGCGCAAGATGGGCAATGTGCTGCGCATTGTCGTCGAGAATACCGGGGGCGACATCTACGACAAGAACTTCCTCCTCACTCTGAAGAAGATCAACGACGAGGTGTTCTACATTCCCGGTGTCGACCGCGGCAACATGAAGTCCTTGTGGACGCCCAATGTGTTCTGGCGCGAAGTGACCGTGGACGGCATCGTCGGCGGTCTCGTGGTACCGGACGATTTCGACGGGACGCCTGGCCAAGTCGATCAGGTCAGGCGCAACGTGTCCCGCTCGGGCACCGTCGGCAGCCTGGTGGCCAACGATCATCGTTCCACCGTGATCCTGGTGCCACTGCTCGAAAAAGACCCCCAGACCGGCGAGTCGCTCGATTACGGGCTGCTCTCGGAACGCCTGGAGCAACTGGTACGCGACAAGTATGCCGCAGAGGGCGTGCGCATCCACATTACCGGCTTTGCCAAGATCATGGGCGACCTGATTGAGGGCGTGCGCAGCATGGCCTTGTTCTTCGCCGTCACCTTCGTGCTCACGGTTGGCTTGTTGTATTTTTACTCGCGCTGCTGGCGCAGCACCGCGTCGGTGATCTTCTGCTGCAGCCTGGCGGTGGTGTGGCAACTAGGGATCGTGCGCCTGATGGGGTACGCGCTCGATCCCTATTCGACCCTGGTGCCTTTCCTGACCTTCGCGATCGGGGTCAGCCACGCGATCCAGAACATCAACACGATGGTGGCGGAGCGCCTGGGGGGGCTATCCAGCGTCGATGCGTCGAAGGCGACCTTCCGTCTGCTGTTCGTGCCCGGTTCGGTCGCCCTGCTGTGCAACGTGGTCGGTTTCTCCACGCTGCTGGTGATCGACATCGGCGTCATCCGGGAACTGGCGATCAGCGCCTGCGTCGGGGTGCTGGTCATCATCTTCACCAAGATCTTCCTGCTGCCGGTGATCATGTCCTACACCGGCATCTCGGAGCGGGGTTTGCAGCACCGCGCGCTCAAGGTAGGCGAGAGAGACAAGTCCCTGGTGCGCCGCGTGACCGGAGATTTCCTGTCGCGGCTGACCGAGCGGCGCTGGGCGCTGGCTGTCGTGCTGACCGGCTTGGCGATTCTTGCTGCATCGCTGTACATGGCGCGGGACCTGCGCATCGGTGACCTCGACCCTGGCGCGCCGGAACTGCGGGCGGACTCCCGCTACAACCAGGACGTCGCCTTCCTGAGCGCGAACTATGCCAACAGCGCCGACGTCTTCGTGGTCATGGTCAAGACCCGGCCGGACACCTGCGGCACCTACCCGGTGACCTCGGCGGTGGACCGCTTCCAGGCGGTCATGGGCGACGTTGAAGGGGTGGTCGGCATCCAGTCGCTGGTCACCGAGATGAAGACCCTGAACGCTGCGCTCCAGGGCGGCAACCTGAAATGGTACGGGTTGTCGCGGGACGAATACATTTCCAGCGGCGCGCTGAAGATGACGCGGCAGGACTTCTACAAATACGACTGCTCGATGTTGTCGATCCTGCTGTTCCTGGAGGATCACAAGGCCGATACCCTGGCGCGGGTGGTGGCGGCCGCGGAGGCGTTCGCCGTGGCGAACAACACCGAACATGCCGAGTTTCTCCTTGCTGCCGGCAATGCTGGCATCGAGGCGGTCACCAATATCGTGGTCAAGCGGGCGGAGCGCCTGATGTTGTTCCTGGTGTACGGCGTCGTCGCACTGCTGGTGTGGTGGGAGTTCAAGTCGTGGAAGGTGACTACGGCACTCATTCTGCCCCTTCTCATTACCTCGATCCTTTGCGAGGCGATCATGGCCAAACTCGGGCTCGGGGTCAAAGTGGCGACGCTGCCAGTGATCGTGCTGGGCGTGGGCATCGGCGTCGACTACGGTATCTATCTTTATAACCGACTCGAGAACTACCTCAGGATGGGGATGAGTCTCAAAGACGCCTATGGCGAAACCCTCAAGACCACCGGCGCAGCCATCGCGGTGACCGCCGTGACGCTGGCGCTGGGCGTGGCGACGTGGTTGTTTTCCCACATCAAGTTCCAAGCCGACATGGGACTGTTACTGGCGATCATGTTCCTGTGGAACATGGTGGGCGCCATCCTGATTATTCCCGCGGTACTGAGCCTGTTGCTGCCGGCAGCAGTGCGTGAAGGGTCGCCAGTGCAGCGTGCTGGCGGCTGAAGAAAGGGTCTTGCGTCAGGTTCGACGTTGCAGAGGAGATTGTGCGATGGATTTCCATCATATGTGCTTGGTGGTCAGTGACATGGACCAGGCGCTGGGGCTGTACCGGGATGTCTTGGGCTTTTCGCCGTACATCGATACGGTCATTCCCGACAAGGATGAGGCTCTCTTTTCCCAAGACACACTGGACGATATCTTTCACGTCAGTGGCGCGCGGTCGCGCATGGTCATGTTGGCTTCCCCCACGGGAGCCAAGCTTGAATTGCAGCAGCCCGAGAACCCTCGGGTGCGCCAGACCTCGAGGGAGTATCTAGGCTATGACCATACCGGTATCAGGGAACTGGCCTTGCGCGTGAGCAACATTGATGAATGGTTTCAGACCATCCGTGCAGCGGGTTACGAAACACAGACCGAGTACGTGTGGGCGGTGGGCGGCGGGCGGCTTAAGTCGTTCCTGTTCCATGATCATGACGGGAACCTGGTGCAACTGGTCGAGGAGTTCACGCTCTGAGACTCGTGAGGACGAAGCGGGAGCCGTTCAGGCCTGGCTCCCGAAGCTTGAGGCGATCCGCTTGGTTTTGTAGCCGCTGTAGAATGGTGCTCGCGGGCCCCCAATTTACAGCGGTTTACGGATTTGCTCCAGGTACTGCGGTGTGTAGAGTGAGTTCTACGGTTACGTCATGCCAGTCCGTTATGCCGCGATGGCCGACGAATCCCTTCTTCTGAGGATGAAGCAGTAAGCCGCCCAAGGGCGGCTTACTGGCGCGGCGCCTCAAGTCACTCGGTAGATCTCCCAGCAAACGGCGTAACCAGGGAGGATTCGACCACGTCCGACAAATACCGATTGCGTCAGCCAGATATAGCGGGGGTCGTCGGTTTCGAAGCGCGGTGTGCTGCGAAAATATATATCCTCGAAGGCAGTCTCGCCGCCTTCGCGAATCGCAGCCGAGTACTTCTCGTTATACTCGAGGACACCGAGATACTGGGCGTAGATCACGCATCCGTCGTGGGTGCGAAATTGCGCGCGCACGTCGATCCGGCCCCAGCCGTCGGGGCCGTCGAGTATCCAGTCATGCGCGCCTTCCAGCACTTCGCCGGTGAGCTTGGGGCCGTTGATCATCCCAGCGCCACAGCGCGCGATCCGGCGCTTGCCGAAAGGACCGCCCACGTGCTGGAGATCGATTACGGAAGCGTTGTAGCTGAAGACATATTCGAGTTCCACCGTGGGCCTCCTTCAGTATGCCGTCAGCAGCGTTCGACGATGGTGACGTTGGCCATGCCGCCGCCTTCGCACATGGTCTGCAGACCGTACCGCTTGCCGCGCTGCTTGAGGGCGTTGATCAGGGTGGTCATCAGCTTGGTGCCGGAAGCCCCGAGGGGGTGGCCCAGGGCGATCGCGCCGCCGTTCACGTTCAGGCGGTCGGGGTCGGCACCGATGGCTTTCAACCAAGCCAGCGGCACCGGCGCGAAGGCTTCGTTGACTTCGTAGAGGTCGATGTCGGCGATCTTCATGCCGGCCTTGCGCAGCGCCGCTTCCGTGGCCGCCAGTGGGGCCTCGAGCATGATCCACGGATCGCCGCCCAGTACGCTCATGTGGTGCACCCGGGCCAATGGCGTCAGGCCGAGGGTCTTGAGGGCGCGTTCGCTGACCACCATGACACCACTGGCGCCGTCGCAGACTTGGCTGGCGGTCGCCGCGGAGATGCTGCCGCCCTCGGTCAGCAGCTTGACGGCGTGGATGCTTTCCAGCGTCGCGTCGAAGCGGATGCCTTCGTCGACAGTATGCTGCTCGCCGGGCCGCGTGCCGTCGGCGAGGCGCACCTCGACGGGCAGGATTTCGTCGGCGAAGCGCCCCGCGCGGGTGGCTTCGATTGCCTTCTGGGTGGTTGCGTAGGCGAAGCGTTCCAGGTCGTCGCGGGAGAAGCCGTGCTTGCGGGCGATGAGTTCCGCGCCGATGAACTGGCTGAAGTCGCCCTCGGGATAGCGCCGGCGGATTTCCGGGCTCATGTATTCGCCGAGGCCGTTCTCCAGGGCGAGCTTCTGCGGCACGAACATCGGCACCCGACTCATCGCTTCCACGCCCGCCGCGATCACCACGTCCATGGTGCCGGACATCACTGCCTGCGCGGCGAAGTGCAGGGCCTGCTGCGACGAGCCGCACTGCCGGTCCAGCGTGGTGCCGGGCACGGATTCCGGCAGGCGCGAGGCGAGCACCGCATTGCGGCCGATGTTGTTGGATTGCTCGCCGGCCTGCTGCACGCAGCCCATGATGACGTCCTCGACCGCGGCCGGGTCGATCCCGCTGCGGTCGAGCAGGGCGTCGAGAACCGTTGCCGCCAGTTCGACCGGGTGCCAGCCGGACAGGCGTCCTCCCCTGCGGCCGCCGGCGGTGCGTACCGCGGCGACGATATAAGCTTCAGCCATGTGTGTTTCTCCAGTAAGTGGTCGATCGAAAAAGAGCGAAACGTCGATTCAGCGGGGCGACATGCGGATCGCACCGTCGAGACGAACGGATTCGCCGTTGAAGTAGGTGGTGGTGATCATGGTCTCGGCGACCGCGGCGAATTCGTCGGGGCGGCCGAAGCGTTTGGGGAAGGGGACCGAAACGGCCAGGGCTTCCCGCACGTTGTCGGGGGTGCCTTGCAACAGCGGGGTGTCGAAAATCCCCGGCATGATGGTATTGATGCGAATGCCGTCATTCATCAGGTCGCGCGCGACCGGCAGGGTGATGCCGACGATGGCGGCCTTCGAGGCTGCATAGGCGGCCTGGCCGATCTGCCCGTCCTGGGCCGCGACCGAGGAGGTGTTGACGATGACGCCGCGCTCGCCGTCTTTGAGCGGGGGCAACGTGAGCATGCCGGCGGACGCCTTGGCGATGCAGCGGAAAGCGCCGATCAGGTTGACCTGGATCACCCTTTCGAAAAGATCCAGCGGAAAGTGCCGGGTCTCGCCACTGGCCTTGTCCCGACTGGCGGTCTTCGCCGCGCCACCGATGCCGGCGCAGTTGACCAGGATGCGTTCCTGCCCGTGGGCTGCGCGGGCCTTGGCGAAGGCGGCATCGACTTGTGCCTCGTCGGTGACGTTGACCGTGCAGAAGAGGCCGCCGATTTCCCGTGCCAGGGCTTCGCCGAGGGTCTCGTTGAGATCGAACAGCGCGACTTTGACGCCTTGCGCGGCGAGCCGGCGGGCCACGGCGGCGCCGAGTCCGGAGGCGCCGCCGGTGACGACGGCCGATAGGGTGGAATCAAGTTTCATGGGAGATCCTTTCAGGTGGGGCCTGTTCCGCCACAGGCGTTAGGCGGGATGGAATTTCTGCTGGGCGGTGGCCAGCGCGCGCATCTGCCCGGTGGATTCGTAGTGGCGGCCGAGTGTCGCGTAGTGATCGCACTGGCGAACCACATGGTCGAGGCCGAGCCAGTCCGCATATTTCAACGGGCCGCCGAGGTAGGCCGGAAACCCGAGGCCGAGCAGCAGGGCCATGTCCAGTTCGGCGGCGCTTGCCACCACGCCGTCGGCCAGGGCGTGGGCAGCCTCGACGATCATCGGCAGCATCAAGCGATCGACGATTTCGGTGTCGGAGAAGGCGCGGGGGGCGGTGGGCTGGATCGTCGCCAACAGCGCATAGGTTTCATCGCTCACGGACTTGCGCGGTTTGCCGGCGGCGTCTGCGTCATAGCGGTAGAAGCCGGCGCCGTTCTTCTGGCCGAAGCGCTGGTGCGCCACCATCAGGCGCACTGCGTCATGCTCGGGCAGTACCATGCGCTGCGGATAGCCGGCGCTAATCACCTGCCAGACGTGGGCGCCGGTGTCCATGCCGATCACATCCTGCAGCCAGGCCGGCCCCATCGGCCAGCCGAATGCTTCCATCACCCGGTCCACCTGGGCGAAATCGGCCCCTTCGGCCAGCAGTTGCAGGAAGGCGATGACGTAGGGGGTCAGTATCCGGTTGACCAGGAAGCCCGGACAATCCTTCACCACGATCGGCGTCTTACCCATCGCGACGGCATAGGCCACGGCCGTGGATACGGTTTCGGCGTGGGTCCGGCTGCCCTGCACGATTTCGACCAGGGCCATGGCGGGAACCGGATTGAAGAAGTGCATGCCGACCAGGTTCTCGGGGCGGGCCAGGGCCTGGGCGATGTCGTCGATCAGCAGGCTCGAGGTGTTGCTGGCGATGATGGCGTTGCTACGCAGCCGGGGTTCCAGGGCCGCCAGCACTTCGCGCTTGGTTTCGAGACGTTCGACGATGGCTTCGATCACGATGTCCACGCCATCGAAGCCGGCGTCGTCCAACTGCGGGACGAGACTGTCGCGCACGGTCTTGGCCCGGGCCGGGTCGAGCCGGCCGCCCTTGATCTGGCGCAACAACTGCCGGTCCACCTCGGCCATGCCGAGATCGAGTTGGGCCGGCGCGAGGTCTTTCAGGCGGGTCGGGATGCCGCGCAAGGCACTGGTGATGGCAATGCCGCCGCCCATGATGCCGGCGCCGAGCACCGCTGCCTGCTTGACCGGGCGGCCGTCGCGGCCGTGCTGGCGGAACAGCTTCTTGAGCGCTTGTTCATTGTGAAAAGTCTGGATCAGGGCGTCCGCAGCCTGGGTTTTCGCCACTTGGGCGAAACTTTCGGCTTCCAGAGTTAGCGCGGCATCGCGGGGTTGTGCCGCCGCCCGCGCCATCAGGTCAAGGGCGACCAGGGCCGCCGGCTGGTGTTTTGGACTGCGGGCGGCGATGTCCCCCCGGCGGGCTTGCAATGCCGCCTGTTGGCGGGCGGCTTCATCGGCAGGCAGGAGGCGCTTGCGGGCCTGGCGCTGGCGCCAGTCGATGGCCCCGTCGCGGGCCTGGCGCAGTAGCCCGAGGGCTGTCGCGCGCAGTTCCGGCGCGCTGCAGACCGCATCGACCAGGCCCGCGGCCTGCGCAGCCGGCGCGGTGAGCGGCTTGCCGCCGGTGATCAGGTCCAGCGCGACATCGGCGCCGGCGATGCGCGGCGTGCGCAGCGTTCCGCCCAGGCCGGGAATCAGGCCCAGCTTGACTTCCGGCAGGCCGATCAGGGCGTCGGCTGAGATTGCCCGTAGCGCCGCCGCCAGGGTCAGTTCCATGCCGCCGCCCAGAGCGATGCCGTTGATCGCCGCCACGCTGGGGACGGCGAGGTCCTCAAGGCCAATGAAGCCCCGGTTGAGGTTCAGGTTGCGCGCCGCCAGGTCGGCCTCCGAGAGGCGAAAGGCCGCGGCGAATTCGTTGATGTCGGCGCCAACCACGAATACGCTCTTGGCACTGGTGATGAGGACACCGGTGATCGTGCCATCGGCGGCGATCGATGCGACGGCTTGCGCCAGTTCGTCGAGGGTGCGTTCGTCGAACTTGTTGATTGCGTCTTCGTTCCGGTCAAAGCAGAGTTCGACGAAGCCTTCCTCGATCCGTTGCAACTTGATGCTGTTTCCCTGAAACACGACGATTCTCCTTGTTGGGGTCGGACCTTGGGCCGGGGCAAGCGACAATTTAGGGCGGTCGACCGTAGACTTTCACCGTCGGAAGCGACGATTCAGAGACGCTGCGTGAAGGCATCCCAAGCTTCTTGCAGGGAGGTGCGGAATGCCGGCGCGGCGATGCCGATCAGGGCCTGCGCCCTTTGATGGACGCTGGCGCCGCGCAGATCGGCGACACCGAATTCGGTAACCACCAGGTCGACGTCGATGCGGGACAGCGATGAAATGGACTGCTCCCCCAGGCAGGGCACGATGCGCGAAGCGGCGCCGCGCTTGTAAGTGGCGTTGAGGGCGACGATGCTGCAGCCTTTGGCAGCGAGACGGGCCGCCCGGGCGAAGTCCGGGGCGCCGCCAGCACCGCTGACCGCCTGGCCTTCGGCGTGTTCCAGGTTGCATTGACCGAACAGATCCACTTCAAGGGCCGAGTTGACAGCGACGAAGTGGTGCTGGGCAAGAAGGGTCCGAACGTCGTGGGTCACTTCACAGCCAAGTACGCGCAGCGGCGCGAACCCGGTGGCCCAGGCGTAGAGGTCGCGGCTACCGGCGACGACGCAGGCGGTATGGGCGAAGTCGAGGTCCAGTGCCCCAGCCTCGGCGAGTTCCCGCAGGCCGTCGGAGAGCATGCCGGAAAACAGCCGCAGGCGCCGATGATTGCGCAAGGCGCCGGCCAGTGCGGTGGGTACCTTGCCCAGCCCCATCTGCAAGGTGCTGCCGTCCTCCACCAGCGCCGCGATGTGGCGGGCGATGGCGCGGGTCGCCTCGTCGGTGTCGGTGCGGTACTCGGGCAGCGTCGAGTCGATCTCGCAGACGTAATCGAAGCGATCGTAAGGTAAGGCGGCGGCGCCCGGGATGCGCGGCAGGCGCGGATTGATCAAGGCCAGCACCTGGCGGCTCTGGCGCACTGCCAGCGGCAGGAATTCCACGGACGGTCCAAGGGAGCAATTGCCGGCCGCATCCGGGGGGGCGACCTGGAGCACGCTCAGGTCGAAATTCGCACTGTCCTGTAGGTGGCGCACGAAGCCGCCGTAGCTCATGGGCAGCAGGCGATAACGCCCGGCGCGTTGCGCCTCGCGCAACGCCGGCTGCATGAACAGGCCGCTGACGACGGCACTGGGATGGAGTTTGTCGACGTCAAAGGGGATGTCGATGCCGGGCGCGATGCTGGTCAGGATGCGCAGATCGCGGCTGCGCTCCGGCCGGTTTTGCAGGTCGCCGAGAAAGGCGACGGGTACCGCGATCCCGCCCGGCACATACACGGATGCGCCGGGCGCCAGAATGTCGGCCAGGCGATCGGCGGAGAGGGCGTGGTTCATTTGCCGCCGTGCAGGCCGAGAATGGAGATCGCGGCGATGCCGAGATAGGGTACGCCGCCCAGGTTGTGGGTCAGGCCGATGCTCGGATTGCTCAACTGCCGCTCGCCGGCCCGTCCCTGCAACTGGTTGTAGATCTCGTAGGCCATGCGCAGGCCGGAGGCGGCGATCGGGTGGCCGAAGCACTTGAGCCCGCCGTCCACCTGGCAGGGCAGGCCGCCATCGCGGTCGAAAAAGCCGTCGAGGATGTCGTGCACCGCGCCGCCGTCGGGAGAAACGAACAGATCCTCCATCGTCGACAGTTCAGTGATCGAGAAACAGTCGTGCACTTCCATCAGGCTCAGTTCCGTGCGCGGGTCCTCGATGCCAGCTTCCGCGTAGGCTTTTTGCGCCGCCGCCCGGGTGGTGCGCACATAGCTGCCGTCCCACTGGGAGGTGCCCGACTCGACGCCGGAACCAATCGCCAACTGGATGGACTTGATCGTGACCATGTCCTTGCGCCCCAAGGCGCGGGCGATTTCGGGGGTGGTGACGATCGCCGCCGCGGCGCCGTCGCTGACCCCGCAGCAGTCGTAGAGGCCGAGCGGGTCGGCGATCATGGGGGCGCCGAGGATCTGCTCCATGCTGACCGCCTTGCGCAGATGGGCCTTCGGACTGAGCATTCCGTTCTGATGGCTTTTCCATGAAACGTGCGCCATCGCCCGCTTCAGATCTTCCTTGCTGGTGCCGTGCCTGGCCCGGTAGCCGGCGGCCAGTTGGGCAAAGCCGGCCGGCGTCGAACCCAGGGGAAGCCACAGGTCGTTGAAGGTTCCCTTGTAGACGAAAGGCAGGCCGCCGTAGCCGGTGTCCTTGAGCTTCTCCGCGCCGATCGCCAGGGCGAAATCCACCGCGCCGCTGGCCACCGCGTAGGCGGCGGCACGCAGCACCTCGCTGCCGGTGGCGCACATGTTTTCCATGTGGCTCACCGGAATGCCGTCCAGCCGCAGAGCCATCGAGGCGGGGATGGCCGAGTTGCCGACGCTGATCGGATCGGAGCAGGAGCCGTACCAGGCCGCCTCGATCTGCTTACGTTCGATGCCCGCATCGAGCAGGGCTTCCTCGAAGGCTTCCGCCAGCAATTCGGCGGGCCCGACGTCCCAGCGTTCGCCGAACTTCGAGCAACCCATGCCGATGATGGCGACCTTGTCCTTGATTCCCGTTGCCATGAAATGGTCTCTCCTCAAGCCTGAAGCGGCGTGGCCTTCCAGAAATAGCGCGGATAGCCGCGTGTCTTGTCGATATCCTTGACGCGGAACACCATGCGCAGCGGGGTGCCCACTTCCAGGCCGGCGGCGCCGACATCGACCATTTCCATGAGCAGACGCGCGCCCTGTTCGAACTGCACGAAACCGACGTACAGCGGTGGTGCCGGGTGATAACTGAGCCAGTCGCCGGTATGGGTGAGGACCTGGGCGGGCTCGTCGAACAGCGGATGCGGATCGAAGTTCGCCCGCGGCGCGTTGCAGCCGGGGGACACGCAGTAAGGCAATTGTGGAAACTGGATGGTGCCGCAGGCGCGGCAGCGTCCGGCGACGAAGCCGGAGAGCTGATCGCTGGAGCGATATTGCTCGGTGAGCGCGGTCTTGATCGATTTTTCGCCGCGCATGCCCCATTCCAGTTCGATCGCATTTTCATAGGAGGCGAGGCGCAGGTAGGCGTCGTGGTTCTGCCCGTCGGCCAAGGCGCCGCCGATGCCGCGGCGCGGCGCGAACGACGCAAGGGCTTCGGTGGTGCGCAGCACCAGCACGTCGACACCCTGGCCGAAGCCGACCAGAACCAGGGTCTGGCCGGGTTTGGCCCGCTCCAGCGCATGGGCGAGCATGAGCAGGCCGTGGGCCGCGCCGCTGTACCCGCAGTCGGCTTCGAGGTTGTCGCTCTCCGCTTCCGGAGCGATGCCGAGTTTCTTGATGACCGCCGCAGCGACGCCCTTGAACGGCGCCGCCAGGATGAAATGATCGACAGCGGCCGCCGCAACCCCGGCTTGCTGCAACGCGGCCCGTACCGCCTCGACGGCCAGCTTCATGTAGCCCTCGTCGCGGACCCAGCGCTCTTCCCAGTAATAGTCGTAACGGGCGCCCTCGCTGCGGAAGTGGTCGACGAACAATGCCGTGCGGCTGGTGGAGGCGAGCAGGGTGGCGATGACTTCGTCGCTGCCGAGCGTGAACGCGGCGGCGCCGGCGCCGAAACCGATCTCCTGGCTGCTGGCCGGTTTGCCGCGCGGACGATCGCTGACGACGAACAGGGCCGGTGCATCGCCCTGGTGCAGGGCGGCGATCAGTCCGCTGGTGGCGGCCCGCTGCGAGTGCCCCATGTCGAGGGTGCGCACCGACGGCGCCAGCCCCAGGGCGCCGGCCACGATGGTGCTGTTCTGCAGGTCGGCGAAGGGCAGCGTCGTCGAGGCCAGGGTGAGCGAGGCGATCGCCTCGCGCTGGCGGTTCGCCAGTGCGTCGCGGGCCGCTTCGACCGCCAGCGTGATGCTGTCTTCATCCCAACTGCAAAAGGCCCGCCGGCCCTTGGCCTGGGAGCGCAGACCGGGGGCCATCCATTGGTGGGCGGCGGCAATCGCCGCCCGTTGCATGCGCAATCGCGGAATGTAGCCGCCAAAACCGGTGATGCCGAATGTTCGGGTCGTGGACATCGTTCGTCTATCCTCGTTCTGCCTAGTTTTCGTTGGCTTGCAGTGTCCCTCTTCGTTTCGTTTGTGCGCATCGTCTGATCCGACATTTAAGAATGACTGCCCGAAATATCCTTTCCGACGACGCCATATAGGTGTCGCCGTACCAAGATCGACGCTTGGTCGAAAAAAGGGGAGGACAGCCATGGCGGGTATGCGCAAACGCTTCACCACGAATAATCTGACGATCAAGACCAAGCTCAATCTGCTGGTCTTCTTCTTTCTCGCGGCCATTGCGCTGGTCGGGATGGCCGGCTGGTTCGCCATCTCGGCGGTCGGCCACGCCCTGCGGGACCTCGGGGATCGCAACCTGCCGGCGATGACGGCCCTGGGCGACGTGCGCCTGGCGCGGCTGCGAATCGCCGAAACCATGCAGAGCGCGGCGAGTTGGCGCACCGAAGTGTTCGAGGAACAGGCCGACAAGGCGGATGCGCTGCGCGAGGCCAAGGGGATTTTCGAGGACCTGCTGGAGCGTCAGCAGGCGTTCCAGGCGCTCGGCGAGTCCGCCTTCCGGGCCTACGATGCGCTGCCCCGATCGGCTGGGGAAGAAGCCTTGTGGGGCGAGTTCAAAACGCTGTGGGAGGACTTCTACCGGCTCGATTCGTATCAGACCAAGCTCGCACGGGACATCGTCGGCGCCGCCGACTGGGGTGAACTGAAGCAGCGGATGAACCAGTTCCTGGTGGCGACCGGCCGCTGGTCCAACAGCCTCTACAAGGTCGATGCCCCGCTCGACCGGCTGGTGGAACTGAACCAGGCCGCCGCCCGCGCATCGAAGGCGGCCGGCGACGATCTGGCCCACCGGGCCGGTACCGGCATGGTCGTCCTGTTCATCGTGTCAACGGCGCTGGCCTTCGCGCTTGCCCAGATCGTGACGCGCAGCGTGGTGGGCTCCCTCGACGAAATGCGGAAGGTCATCCTGAGTGTCGCCGACGCCAAGGACTTCACCCTTCGCGCCGGAGTGCGGGGGGCGGACGAGACGGCCGAGACCACCCGTTCGTTCAACCTCTTGCTGGAGAGCATGCAGACCTCGCTGCTGGAAGTGATGGAGAGCGCCTGCGGGGTTGGCGACACCTCGCAACAGATTTCCGCGGCCGGTGCGCAGGTCGCCGATACCGCCGGCGCCCAGGCCGAAGCCTCGGCATCGATGGCCCTGGCGATCGAGCAGATGATCGCCAGCATCGGCCACCTTGCGGGCAAGGCGCGGGACGTGCTGGCGCAGGCGCAGGAGGCGAATTCGGCGGCGGATTCCGGCGCGGCGGCGATCGGGCAGACCACCCGCGCGATGGAGGAAATCAGTGGCGAGGTGGAGCGCGCCGGGCAAACCATCGCTGCGCTGGGGGCGGAGTCCGAACGTATTTCCAGCATCGTCTCGGTGATCCGGGAGGTGGCCGATCAAACCAACCTGCTGGCGCTCAATGCGGCCATCGAAGCCGCCCGCGCCGGCGAGCAGGGGCGCGGATTCGCCGTGGTGGCGGACGAAGTGCGCAAGCTTGCCGAACGCACCACCAGTTCGGCGCAGGAAATCGGCACCATGATTGCCGCGATGCACGCCTCGGTGGCCAATGCCATGCGCGACATGGAGGGTGTGGTGAGCCATACCGGCCAGAGCAAGGCCATGTCGGAACAAGCCGCCCGGCACATGATCGAAATCAGCGCCAGCGCGAACAGGGTATCCGTGGCGATTACCGAAGTCACCGCAGCCCTTGGCCATCAGGAACAGGCCGCCCAGGAAATCGCCGCCCGCGTCGAGGTGGTGGCGCGGCTCAGCGAGCGCAACAACACGACCGCTGCCCGCGTCGCGGCCCTTTCCACGGCCCTGGATGGCGCTACCGGTACCCTGCATCGGGTGGTGGACCGCTTCAAGCTCTGAGCGGCCGGTGCTGTAGCCGACCAATACGGGGCTCCCGGTCGGCGCTTCTCTGTCGTTTCGGACGATTCCAAATACTCGCCGACTCCCTAATCTGGCGTCGGTGCAGTTCTCATGTCATCACCCAGAGGGAAAACGAAATGACTCAAAAAGTAGCGTTTGTAAGTGGATCCGGGCGCGGCATCGGCCGCGCGATTGCGGTTGCCTTGGCGGAAAGCGGCCATGCCGTCGCGGTGGGCGATCTGCGCGAGCCCGAAGGCAATGAAACGGTCGAGTTGATCCGCAAGGCCGGCGGCAAGGCCTTGTTCGTGCCCCTCGACGTGGCCGATTCGGCCTCGGTGCATGCGGCCCTGAAGCGGGCCGTGGAAGAACTGGGGCCGGTCGACGTGCTGGTGAACAACGCTGGCTGGGATGAGCTGAAGCCCTTTACCGCCACCGACGAGGCGTTTTGGCAGAAAGTGGTCGATATCAACTACCTCGGGACCTTGCGCCTGATCCATGCGGTCCTGCCCGGCATGCTGGAGCGCAAGTGGGGGCGGATCATCAGCATCAGTTCGGATGCCGCCCGGGTGGGATCTTCCTTCGAGGCCGTCTATTCCGGCGCCAAGGGCGCGATTATTTCCTTCACCAAGACGCTGGCGCGGGAAGTGGCGCGCAAGGGCGTGACCGCCAATTCGGTGTGCCCCGGCCCGACCCGGACGCCGGGGTTCGAGTCGGTGGTGGACCCGACCAACGCCAAGCTGCTCGAGTCCATGGTCAAGTCCGTACCCCTCGGCCGCCTCGGCGAGCCGGAGGACATCGCCGCCGCGGTGGTCTACCTGGCTTCCGAACGGGCCGGCTACGTGACGGGGCAGACGCTGTCCGTCAGTGGCGGGCTGACGATGGCCTGAGCGCCGAAGGAGGCCATCGATGCTCGGACAACATGTTTCCCCGGCTGACGCGGATGCGGTCCTGTACGCCCTGGACAGCCACGGGGTGGTGACCGTTTCGCTCAACCGGCCGGCGTCGCGCAACGCCATCGACGACGAACTGGTCGATGGTCTCCTCGCGGCGCTGGCGCGGGTCGAGAACGAGCCGGCGGCGCGCTGCGTCGTGCTCGCCTCGACCCATGACAAGGTCTTTTCCGCCGGCGGCAACCTCAAGGGCTTCGCCGCCGAGGAAAGCCTCCTCGACAAACACGCCCGCAACGGCCGCTTCCCAGGCGTCATCGAAGCGATGATGAAGCTCAAGGTGCCGATCCTGTGCGCCTTGAGCGGCCATGCCCTGGCCGGCGGCCTGGGGCTGGCGATGGCCTGCGACCTGGTGCTCGCCAAGGAAGGCATCCGCGTCGGCACCCCTGAGATCAACGTCGGCGTCTTCCCGTTCATGATTTCCACGCTGATGCTGCGCAATATTCCGCGCAAGCGGGTGTCGGAGCTGGTTTTCCTCGGCGATCAATTGACCGCCGAGGAGGCACTAGAGCTCGGCATCGTCAACCGGGTGGTTGCCGCCGATCGCTTCGCCGAAACGGTGACCGACTGGTCGCAACGGCTGGCCGCCAAATCTCCCTTGATGCTCAAGCTGGGCAAGCGGGCCCTGTTCGAAACCCAGGATCTGTCCCTGGAGAGTGCGCTCGTCCTGTTGCAGCACTACCTGACGCTGGCCCAGGGCACGGACGACGTGAAGGAGGGCGTGGCCGCCTTCATGGAAAAGCGTCCGCCGGTCTGGCGCGGTGCATGAACAGGTCGTTGAAGATTGTCGCTTTCGACGACGGGTTCCTTGCAACTTGTCGGCAACATGGTCTCGGGTCGAAGGCCTTGTTGCAGGTCGTATCTCGGACCGGTTCGTCCAGTCGGATGCCAGCGTCAAGCAGATTATGGAGGAAGAGATGAGTACAAATTCATATCGTTCGGTTTTCCGTCCCGGCCTGTTTGCCGGGCAGGTGGCCATCGTCACCGGCGGAGGTAGCGGCATCGGCCGTTGCACGGCCCATGAACTGGCGTCCTTGGGAGCGAGGGTCGCCATTGTCGGACGCGATGCCGAAAAGCTGCAGAAAGTCCGCGGCGAACTGTTGGATGGCGGGGCGGATGCCGAAATCTATGCCTGCGACATCCGCGACGAGGCGGGTGTGCGCGAACTCGTCGCCGGTGTGATCAAGCGCTTCGGCCGTATCGACCACCTGGTCAACAACGCCGGCGGCCAATACGCGACGCCGTTGGAACGCATCTCGAAAAATGGCTGGGAGGCGGTCATCAGCGCCAACCTCACCGGCGGCTTCCTGATGGCCCGGGAATGCTATCTGCAATGGATGCAGGAGCATGGCGGCGCGATCGTGAACATGGCTGCTGACATGTGGAACGGCATGCCCGAGATGGCCCATTCCGGCGCGGCCCGGGCCGGAATGGTCAACTTCACCATGACCGCCGCGCTGGAGTGGGGTGCCGCCAACGTGCGCGTCAACGCGGTTGCGCCGGGCCTGGTGTTCTCGTCCGGCGTCGATAGCTATCCGCCGGCCATCCAGGAGCGGCTGCTGCGCTTCAAGAACGACGTGCCGCTGGGGCGTACGGGAACGGAGGCCGAAGTGTCGGCAGCCATCGTCTTCCTGCTGTCCGAGGGTGCAGCCTACATTTCCGGCGCGACGATCTGCATCGACGGTGCCTTCGCCATGGCCACGCCCAATTACACCCTGCCGGCGAGGAAAACCCCCTCGCCCGTCTATGACGGATTCCATCTGTCCACGCCGCCCAAGCTGGCAAGGGGGTGATGTGCTTCGATCCGTGCAACCCAGCATTCAGGAATGATCATGATTAATCCAATGAGCCTGGAAGGTCAAACCATCGTCGTCACCGGTGCCGCTCAGGGTATCGGCAAGGCGGTCGCGGACCTGGCCTACGGGCTGGGCGCCTCCCTCGTGCTGATCGACCTGCAGGACGAACTCCTGCGGACGGCTGCCCGCGATTACGCGGCCGAGCGGGTGATGACCTGCGCCGGCAGTGTCGCTGATGGTGGTTTCGTCAATGACGCCTTCGACCTCGCTGCGGCGCGTTTCGGCACCTTGCACGGGCTGGTGAACAGTGCGGGCATCATCCGCCCGGCGATGATCGAAAAAATGACGGATGAGCAATGGCGGCAGGTCATCGACGTCAATCTTTCCGGCAGCTATTACTGCGTCCAGGCCTTCGGCCGCGCCGCTCTGGCACAGATCAACGCCGGCTACCCGGCGCGGCGTTCCATCGTCAACATCTCGTCCGATGCGGGGCGCATGGGGACGATCGGGCAGATCAACTACAGCGCCGCCAAGTCGGGAATGTTCGGCATCACCATGAGCGCCGCCCGCGAGTGGGCCAAGCACGACATCCGTTCCAACGCCATCTGCTTCGGGGTGGTCGAAACGGCGATGACGGAAACGGTGCGCGGAGAAAAATTCCGCGAGGGCCTGTTGGCGCGCATCCCGATGGGGCGCTGGTCGTCCGTCGAAGAAGCCGCCCAACCGATCTGCTTCTTCCTGTCCCAGGCTTCGTCCTACATCACCGGCCAGGTGATCTCCGTCGATGGCGGCGGATTCATGAGCGCCTGAACGGCAAAGGGGTTCGGAATGAATGTCGATCGTCTGCTCGCATGGCCGTTCCAGGATGTGGTCCAGACCTATACGGTGCGGGATACCCTGCTGTACGCCCTCAGCGTGGGTTTTGGCAGCGATCCGACCGATGCCGGCCAATTGCGCTATGTATTTGAAAAGGACCTGATGGTCGTGCCCAGCATGGCCGTGGTGCTGGGACATCCCGGCCCCTATGTGACCGACCCCGCCGCGGGCATCGACTTCCGCAAGATCGTCTATGGGGAACAGGCGCTGAAGCTGCTGCGCCCCCTGCCGACGGCGGCCACCGTGCGGGCGCGGGAGCGCGTCGTCGCGATCCTGGACAAGGGGCGCGACAAGGGAACGCTGCTGTGCACCGAGCGCCACATCGTCGACGACGCGACCGGTGAGCCCCTGGCGGTGCTGAACGCGACCCTGATGTGCCGCGGCGACGGTGGCAACGGTGCGTCCCACGGTGAAGCCGGTCCGGTGCACGCCGTGCCCGAGGGCGAACCCCAGCGCACGACCGAGCTGGCGACGCTGCCCCAGGCTGCATTGCTGTACCGCCTCAACGGCGACACCAACCCGCTCCATGCCGACCCCGAACTGGCCCGCCGGGCCGGCTTCGAGCGTCCCATCCTCCATGGACTGTGCAGCTACGGCCTGGCGGTCCATGCCCTGCTCAAGACCTGGTGCGACTACGACGCCACGCGCATCGCCAGTGTCCGCGCCCGCTTCTCGGCACCCGTCTATCCGGGAGAAACGCTGGTCTTCGAAAGCTGGCGCGACGGGCAGACCTTGTCGTTTCGCGCGAGGAGCAAGGAACGGGGGGTGAAGGTTCTGGACAACGGTTGTGCCTTGCTGCGCTGACGACGGTCGCGCCTAACTGGATTTCACGGAGATTGGATCAATGACGGATCGCATCGTGCGCATCGGCGGCGCCTCAGGTTTTTGGGGCGACAGTGCGGAGGCTGCGCCTCAGTTGGTAAGAAGCGGCAAGCTTGACTACCTGACGTTCGACTATCTGGCCGAACTCACCATGTCGATCCTGTCCCGTGCGCGGGCGCAGGATCCGGCGGCAGGGTATGCGCGGGATTTTGTCGATGTCGCCATGCGCAGCGTGTTACGCGAGGTGGTGGCCGGCGGCATCAAGGTGCTGAGCAACGCCGGCGGCGTCAATCCGCGCGCCTGTGCAGAGGCCCTGCAGCGGCTGGCGGAAGCCGAGGGCCTGGCGCTGCGAATCGCAGTGGTCGAGGGCGACGATGTGCTCTCCAGAGTCGACGATTTCCGCGCCGAGGATGTCCGGGACCTCCACTCGGGGCAGCCGCTGCCGGCCAAGGTGATGAGCGCCAACGCCTACCTGGGCGCCTTGCCCATCGTCGAGGCCCTGAAGCACGGTGCCCAGGTGGTGATCACCGGCCGCTGCGTGGATAGTGCCCTGCCGTTGGCGGCATTGATGCACGAGTTCGGCTGGTCGCCGCGGGACTACGACCTGCTCGCTGCCGGCAGCCTGGCCGGGCATTTGATCGAATGCGGCCCGCAGGCCACCGGCGGGTTGTTTACCGACTGGGAGACAGTGGAGGGCTGGGACAACATCGGCTATCCGATCGTCGAATGCCGGTCCGACGGCAGCTTCGTGGTCACCAAGCCGGCCGGCACCGGCGGCCTGGTCACGCCGGCCACCGTCGCCGAGCAGATGGTCTACGAGATCGGCGACCCGGCGGCCTATCTGCTGCCCGATGTCATTTGCGATTTCACTGCCGTGCGCATGAGCGCCGACGGCCCGAACCGAGTACTGGTGCAGGGTGCGCGCGGCTTCGCGCCCGGCCCCTGCTACAAGGTCTCCGCGACCTATGCCGACGGCTGGCGCTGCGTCGCCAACATCACCCTGATCGGCGGGCGCGCGGAGCGCAAGGCGCAGCGGGTCGCGGAAGCCATCCTGGCGCGCACGCGGCGGATGTTCGAAGCGCGCGGGATGGGCGACTACCGCATGGTGTATTCGGAAGTGATCGGCACCGAGGCCGCGTTCGGCCCCCACTCCCGGATTGCCGTCAGCCGCGAGGTGGTGCTGCGGCTGGTGGTCGAGCATGCGAACCGCGACGCACTGGAACTGTTCGCCGCCGAAATCGCCCCCGGTGCAGTTTCCTGGGCGCCGGGCATGACCAGCATCGGCGGTGGCCGTCCGCGCCCGTCGCCCATCGTCAAGTTGTTCTCCTTCCTGGCGCCGAAAACGGAATTCAAGGTAAGCGCAACGGTAGCCGGCGAACACTGGCCGATCCAGCTTCCCGCCGAGTTGCAGGAAATGACGACGGCGCATGTCGCCACAACCTACACCGAGCCTGTGCCGTCGATGGATGGCGTGTGCACGGTGGAAGTGCCGCTGTTGCGCATCGCCCACGGGCGCAGCGGCGACAAGGGCAACAGCGTGAATATCGGCATCATCGCCCGCGATCCGAAATGGATAGGGGTGCTGCGCGCGGAACTCACCGCGGAGCGGGTGCGCGAGTACTTTGGCCACTTCGTCGAAGGGGCGGTGAGCCGCTTCGACGTGCCGGGCGTCGGCGCCTTCAACTTCCTGCTGCAGGGCGCGCTGGCCGGCGGCGGCATGGCGTCGCCGCGCAGCGATCCGCTGGGCAAGGCCTTCGCCCAGATGCTGCTGGACATGCCGGTGCGGGTGCCGGCGGCACTACTGGAATAACAAGACCACTTATCGAGGAGTACGAAATGGATTTTTCGTTGAATGAAGAACAACGGGCAATCGAAGCGGCCATCGGCGACATCTGCGATGCCTACGACGACAATTACTGGCTGCGCGCCGAGAACGAAAAGCGTTTTCCGCAGGAGTTCGTTGACGATCTGGTCAAGGCTGGCTGGATGGGCGTGACCATGCCCCAGGAATACGGCGGGGCCGGCCTGGGCATCACTGAGGCGGCGATCATCATCAAGCGCATCTCGCGGCTCGGCGCCAACGCTTCGTCGTCGGTGCATATCAACATGTTCGGGCCGCATCCGGTGGTGGTGTTCGGCACGCCCGAGCAAAAGGCGCGTTTCCTGCCGCCGCTGATCGAGGGCAAGGACCGCACCTGCTTCGGCGTCACCGAGCCAAACGTCGGCCTCGACACGACCCACATCAAGACCTTTGCCGAGCGCAAGGGCGACCGTTACGTGGTCAACGGCTCCAAGGTATGGATCTCGACGGCCCAGATCGCCAACAAGATCCTGCTGGTGACCCGCACGACCAAGTTCGAGGATTCTCCGCGGCCGACCGATGGTTTGACCCTGTTCTACACCGACCTGGATCGCAGCAAGATCACGGTGCGGGAAATCCCCAAGATGGGCCGCAACGCCGTCGATTCCAACGAGCTTTTCATCGAGGGCCTGGAAATTCCCATCGAGGACCGCATCGGTGAGGAGGGCAAGGGCTTCGAGTACTTGCTGCACGGCCTGAACCCGGAGCGGGTGTTGATCGCCGGTACCAATATCGGTGCCGGCCAGGCGGTGATCGACAAGGCGGCCAAGTACGCCAGGGAGCGCATCGTATTCGGCCGGCCGATCGGGATGAACCAGGGGATCCAGCATCCGCTGGCGGATTGCTGGGTTCGCCTGCAGGCGGCGGAAACCATGATGTTCAAGGCGGCGACCCTGTACGACCAGGGCAAGCCCTGCGGCCTCGAAGCCAACATGGCGAAGTATCTGGGCGGCGACGCGTACTTCGAGTCGGCGGCACGCGCAGTGCGGACCCACGGTGGTTTCGGGTATGCCAAGGAGTTCCACGTCGAGCGCTATTACCGCGAGGCGATCATGGGCCTGATTGGTCCGGTCAGCCACGAGCTGGTGCTGTGCCACATCGCCGAGCGGGCGCTGGGTTTGCCGAAATCCTATTGATACCGGCGGGGTCGGGCGAGTGACGCAGGATGGGAGAAGGGATGGATTTCAGTCCGCCGGTGAAGAGAACGCTGCTGCATCGCCGCCGCATTCTTTGCGAAGGTTATGAGCGCGAGGATGGCCTGTGGGATATCGAGGCACAGTTGCTCGACACCCGCAGCTTTGAACTGGCTCTGCCCTTGGGGGGGCGCCTCGCGGCCAACGAGCCTTTGCACCAGATGGGATTGCGCATCACGGTGGATCGGGATTCAATCATCCGTGAGGTCGAGCCGCTGACGGCCCACGGACCGTCGTCGGAATGCCGGGACATCTCCGATACCTACCGGCAGTTGCTTGGCCTGCGTATCGCCGCCGGTTTTTCCGCCGCGGTCAAAAGACTGTTCGGCGGACGGCTGGGCTGTACCCATCTGACCGATCTGCTTGGGCCCATGGCGACGACGGCGATGCAGACCTTGTGGGGGGCGCAGATTCGCAACGCGGCGCGCGGTGACGAGACGCCGATCCGCGTCGGCGATCCGAAAGCGCTGATCAATAGCTGCCACGCCTTTCGCAGTGATGGCGAAATCGCTCGCGTGCACTGGCCTGATTCCTTTACCGGTGCCAAATGAGCGGATCCCGTTGCCCAGGAAAGTATGTCTTTTTGGACGATAGCAGAGCTTGAGCGCTACCGCAGAATGATTTCAAGGCTGGCAATCAGAACTCATCCAGCCCCCGATCTTACAGAAAGGAAATGCTGAACATGAATGCTCCCGTACTTGATGAGGCACCGGTTTGCGTGACGCACGACGATGGCGTGCTGATCGTCCGCCTCAACCGCGCGGCGGATAGCAACGCGGTAAACGAGGCTCTCGCACGCGGCGTTTCCGCCGCCATGGACGAACTCGATGCCGATCCGGCGCTGCGTATCGGAGTCATCACCGGTAGCCGCGACGCCTTCTGTGCGGGTATGGATCTCAAGGCCTATCTGCGCGGTGACGTGCCGGCAACGGAGCGGGGCTTTGCCGGGGTGACGCGCAAGCCGCCGGAAAAGCCGCTGATCGCGGCGATCGAGGGCTTCGCGGTCGCCGGCGGGCTGGAAATCGCCCTGTCCTGCGACCTGATCGTGGCGGCGCGCGGCGCCAAGCTGGGTGTGCCGGAACCCAAGCGTGGCTTGGTGGCGGCGGCGGGCGGGTTGATCCGGCTGCCCAAGCGGATTCCCTACCAGGTGGCGATGTACCTGGCCATTACCGGCGATTACATCAGCGCCGAGCGCGCCTATGAGATCGGCCTGGTGAATGAACTGTGCGAGCCCGGCGAGGCCCTGGAACAGGCGCTGGCCCTGGCGCGCCGAGTGGCGCGCAACGCGCCGCTGGCGGTCAAGGCATCCAAGGCGATTGTGCGCGGCGCCCAGGATCTGGACGAAGAAGGCGGTTGGGAGTTGCAGGATCGACTGGGCCTGCCTGCTCTTGAAACCGAGGACGCACGCGAAGGCGCCCGGGCTTTTGCCGAAAAGCGCACGCCGATCTGGAAAGGATGCTGAAGCATGGATTTCCGTGACGCTGCGGAGGACGCCGCTTTCCGCGAGACGGTGCGGGCCTGGCTGGAGAGTGAGGTGCCGCGCCTGGGGCCGGCGCCGGACAAACTCGAGGAGCGCGTCGAATGGTGGCGCCCCTGGCAGCGCCGCCTGTATGAAGCCGGCTATGCGGGCCTGGCCTGGCCGCGCGAGTATGGCGGTCGCGGTGCGAGTGTGTTGCAGCAAGCCATTTTCTATGAAGAGTGCGATCGGGTCGGCGCGCCCGACCGGCTCGACGTGATCGGCGCCGGTTTCGCCGGGCCGACCCTGATCGAACACGGCACTGCCGCCCAGAAAACCCGTTTTCTCGATCGCATCCTGACCGGAGAAGATCTCTGGTGCCAGCTCTTCTCAGAGCCGGGGGCCGGCTCCGATCTGGCCGCCCTCGCCACCCGCGCGACGCCCGACGGCGACGGCTGGCGCATCGATGGGCAGAAGGTGTGGACCAGCGCCGCCCAAGTGGCCGAATACGCCATCCTGCTGGCCCGTACCGGCGAAGGGGAGCGTCATCGCGGGATCAGCTTTTTCATCCTGCCCATGCGCCAGCCTGGCGTGGACGTGCGCCCGCTGCGCCAGATGCTGGGCGGTGCCGAGTTCAACGAAGTGTTTCTCGACGGCGCTCATGTGCCGGGAGATCTGCTGGTCGGTCAGTTGGGCGGCGGCTGGAAGGTTGCCATGTCCACGCTGGGCTACGAGCGCGCGGCAATCGCCACCGGGCGGGTCAACACGCTGCGCCTGCTCGACGAGTTGATCGCGCTGGTGCGGGACACCCGGGGTGCCGACGGCCTGCTGCTCGGTCAGGATGCCTTCGTTCGGCAACGCTTGGCCGAGCTCTATACGCGGATGACTCTCCAGCGCCTTACCGGAAAACGTATCTTGAGCACACTCGCCGAGGGCGGGGCGCCCGGCCCCGAGGCGTCCACCGCCAAGCTGTTCACGACGCCGCTGGTGGAGGAAATCTGCGATTTCGCGCTTTCGGTGATCGGCATCGAAGGGCAGGAGGAGCCGGCCGATATGGACCCGGCTCGGGCCAAATGGCTGCGCCTAGCCTACCAGGCCCGGGGCACCAGCATTGCCGGCGGCACAACCTTCATCCAGCGCAACATCCTGGCAGAACGTGTCCTTGGCATGCCGCGCGACTGAATGGAGCATGTGATGCGATTCGCTTTCAACGAAGAACAGGAAATGCTGCGCGACGCGATCCGCATCGCCTTGCAGCGTGAAGCGGGGCTGGACAAGATTCGAAGCTGGGTCGATGCGGCGGACTTGTCGCCTTTCGACGCATTCGTGGTCCGCAATGCCTGGGTGGGTATCGGCGTTGCCGAGGAGCTTGGCGGCCAGGGCGGCGGCCGGGTCGAACAGGCCCTGATGTTCGAGGAGCTGGGGCGGGCCGTCGCGCCCAGCGGCGTGCTGCTGGCCGGTGCTGGCGGGGCCCTGGGTTTTGCCGCACGGCTTCCTGGCGGCGCCGAGTTTCTGCGCGAAGTCCTCGATGGCGAGGGAACTGGGGTCCTGTGCGTTCCCGCCGGTCGGCCGGCCGACGAGGGGGCGCTCCCGGTGCAGGTGGCCGGGGGGCGCCTGTCGGGTGTGATACCGATGGTGCTGGAAGCGCCCGGGGCCAGCCATCTCTTGGTTCCGCTGCCCTCCGGCGATGGCTTGGACCTCTGGCTGGTGCTGGACGGGGGATCGGAAGTCGACATCAAGCCGCGGCGGATGATCGATCGCACCCGCCGCTTCGGTGACGTACGCCTGCAGCGGGCGAAGGGCATCCGCATCGGCCGACTGGACCGCGGCGCCACGCGGGACGCCAATGCCGTCATCGCGCTGCTGGTCGCCGCCGAGTCCCTGGGGCTGGCCCGGCGCATGCTCGACATGACCGTGGAGTACGTCGGCCAGCGGGTCCAGTTCGGTGTGCCGGTCGCTTCCTTTCAGGCGGTCAAGCATGCCGCCGCCGAGGCCCTGGTCGACATCGAAGCCGCCCACTCCGGCGTCTATTACGCCGCCTGGGCCTTGCAGGAAGGGCAAGCTGACGGCGTGCTCCACGCCTGGATCGCCAAGGCGTTCGCCACTGAAGCCGCCGTGCGCACGGCGGATCGGGCGTTGTTGCTGCACGGGGCCATCGGTTACACCTGGGAGCACGAGCTGCAACTGTTCTACAAGCGGGCCAAGCTCAATCTCGAATTGTTCGGTTCGCCGCGCAGTTATCGGGAACGGATGGCCGAAGTACTGGCATTGCACTGAGCATTGTTCCCATCCATCCATCCATCCATCCATCCATCCAATCATTCATCCGTCCTGCCGTTGCCGGACGGCGTTCAATCTGTCTAATGAAAGAGGAAATACCATGGAATTCAAAGACATCACCTACGAAGTCGACAACGGTCTGGCCACCATCACCATCAACCGCGAAAAACGCATGAATGCCTTCCGCGCCGAAACTGTGGATGAACTGGTCAAATCCTTCAAGCGCGCCTGGGCCGATCCCGAAGTCGGCGTCGTCTGCCTCACCGGCGCCGGTGATCGTGCCTTCTGCGCCGGCGGCGATCAGAAGGAACGGGCCGAAACCGGCAGCTACGGCAAGTCGGAGAGCGGATTGTTCGAAATCCTGGCCCTGCAGCGCGTCATCCGCGACATTCCCAAGCCGGTGATCGCCGCGGTCAACGGCTTGGCCATCGGCGGCGGCCACGTGTTGCACGTGCTGTGCGACATCTCCATCGCCGCCGACCATGCGCGCTTCGGTCAGAACGGGCCGCGCGTCGGATCCTTCGACGCGGGTTGGGGTACCGGGCTGCTGGCCCGCATCGTGGGCGAGAAGCGGGCTCGGGAAATCTGGTTCATGTGCCGGCAATACGACGCCGCCACCGCGGAGCGCTGGGGTCTGGTCAATGCCGTCGTGCCCGCGGCGCAACTGAAGGCGGAGGTGCGCAAGTGGGCGGACGAAATGCTCGTCATGTCGCCCACCGCGTTGCGCTTCCTCAAGCAATCGCTGAATACCGACACCGAGCACTTCGTCGCTACCGGCAGCCTCGCGTCGACCGGCCTGATCAATTTCGGCGATACGCCGGAAGCCAAGGAGGGCGTCATGGCGTTTGCCGAGAAGCGCGCCCCTGCCTTCGGCAATTACCGCAGCCGAGTGTCGGTGTAAGGGGCCATCGGCAGGCTGAAGCGTTTTGAGCGGATCGATGGCGACCGGGACTTATTCAAGTCCCGGCCTCGGCGGCGCCATAATGACGGGCGGTTCATCGTTCACGCCTGCCGAAAGGCAAACGATAATTAGAGGAGACGTCATGGAACATTCACCCGAGCAGCATGCGACCGCGGCTGCCTCCACTCCACCCCGACACCCGGACACGGTCATCAAGGGCTTCCTTCGTACCGTCGAGCAGTACGGCGACTTGATCGCCGTCGACAGTCTGGACGGGACGACGCGTCTGACCTGGCGTCAGGTTCGTGAGCGTGTCGAAGCATTGGCCGCGGGCTTGAGTCGTATTGGTGTTCGCCATGGCGATACGGTGGCACTGATGTTGAAGAACCGGCCGGAATTCCTGTTCGCCGATCTGGCCATCATGGCTTTGGGCGCGACACCTTTCTCGCTCTATGCCACCTTGCCGGCAGCGCAGATCGTGCCCTTGCTGGACAATTCGGACGCCCGGATCGTTCTCTGCGAGCGGGCTTTCCTCAATCAGATCCGGGGCGCGCAGAAAGACTGGCCGGCGCTCGCCACCGTCGTCGTGCTCGAAGGCGACGGCGGGGCAGGAACCGTCGACTGGTCCGACGTTGAAAAAGGCGGTGCCGAGGGGTTCGATTTCGAAGCGGCGGTCGCGGCGGTGCGCCCCGACGATCTGGCGACCATCGTCTATACCTCGGGTACCACTGGGCCTGCCAAGGGCGTCGAACTGCCTCACTCCAGCGTGATCGCCTTTGCCACCATCGTCGAGCACTGGCTGCGCTTCTTCCCCGGACAAAGAATTCTGTCCTGGCTGCCGACCGCCCATACCACCGAACGGGTGGCCGGACACTACCTGCCCCTGCTCAACGGTTGCACGATCACCTTCTGCGACGACCCGATGAACATCATGGCGGCGGTCAAGCAGGTTCATCCCCATATTTTCTTTTCGCCGCCGCGGCTGTGGGAAAAAATCAAGCTCGGCATCGAAAAGCAGTGGGCCGCGCTGCCCGAGGACGCCCGCTTGGCGGTGCATGAGGCGCTGCAGCGATCGCTCGAGAAGGTGCGCTTGGAGCAGGCCGAGAAGCCGGTGCCGGCGTCCTTGGCTGAGGCCGTCGCGGCAGACGACGCCCGCTTCTTCGCCCCGGTGCGCAAGGCCCTGGGCCTCGATGCGGAAGGGCTGTTCGTCGGTTCCGGCGGTGCCATGGCCCCGATTGCCCTGGTCGAGTTCTTCCATGCCATCGGCCTGCCCCTGGATGAAGCGTACGGCATGACCGAGTCGGCGGCGCTCGGTACGCGCAGCCCGAAGGGCAAGATTCGCATTGGCACGGTCGGCAAGGCGCAGCCGGGTGTCGAGGTCAAGCTTGCCGAAGACGGCGAACTTCTCATCCGCCACGCTGGTGTCATGCGCGGCTACCGCAAGCAGCCGGAAGCGACTGCCGCGATCAAGGACGCTGACGGTTGGCTGCATACCGGCGACATCGGGGCTATGGACGCCGACGGCTATTTCCGCATCGTCGACCGCAAGAAGGACATCATCATCAATTCCTTCGGCAAGAACATGTCACCGTCGAATATCGAAGGGGCGCTGACTGGTGCGGGCAACTTCATTTCCCAAGCCATCGTCGTGGGTGATGGCCGCAACTACAACGCTGCCCTGCTCACCCTCGATTCCGCCCATCTGAGGACGTGGGCCGCGGAGCACGGCGCGGCTGGGCAGGACATCGACGCCCTGTGCCGCAACCCGGAAGTGCTGGCCGAGGTCGAGGCCGAAGTGGCGCGGGCCAACGAGCAACTGGCTCGAGTCGAGCAGATCAAGAAGTTCCATATCGTCGGCGGCGAATGGTTGCCGGGGTCCGAGGCGGTGACGGCGACTATGAAGCTGCGGCGCCGAGCCATCCTGAAACAGTATGCGGATGAGATCGAGGCGATGTACGCCGAGGAAGGGAGAGGCTGAATGGCCAGGGAAGAGAATAACCGGTTCCGGCGCGAGCTTTTCGACGAGGACCACGAGGCGGTCCGCAATGGTTTTCGGCGCTTTCTTACCAAGGAAGTCCAGCCGCATTATGAGCAATGGGAGCGGGATGGCATCATCCCCCATGCCCTGTTTGAAGCCTTGGGCGAGGCCGGCTATCTGTGCATGGCGGTACCGGAAGCATACGGCGGCCAGGGGCTGGAGGACTTTCGCTTCAGTTTGGTGCTGACCGAGGAGTGCCTGGGCCTGGGGATGACCTCCCTGGCCTCGGGCATTGCCCTGGTGAATGACGTCGCCCTGCCTTACTTCCTGGATTACACCAACGAGGAGCAAAAGCGGCGCTGGTTCCCCGGCATGGTCGCCGGCAAGTTCGTCACCGCGATCGCCATGACCGAGCCCAGCGGCGGCTCCGATCTGGCGGCCCTGCGCACGACGGCGTGTCTCGACGGCGATGCCTACGTGGTGAACGGTTCGAAGACCTTCATCACCAATGGCATCAACGCCGACCTGGTGCTGACTGCGGTCAAGACCGACGCTTCGAATCGTCATGGCGGCATCAGCCTGCTCGTCGTCGAACGCGGCATGGCGGGCTTCGAGCGCGGCCGCAATCTGGAAAAGCTGGGCCAGCATTCCCAAGATACCGCCGAGTTGTTCTTTAACGATGTGCGGGTACCGAGAAGCAACCTGATCGGCACGGAAAACCAGGGCTTCGTGCACATGATGACGAACCTGCCCCAGGAACGCCTCAGCATTGCCAATTCGGCCGTAGCCGCCTCCCGGGCCGCGCTGGAGTGGACGCTTGCCTACGTCAAGGAGCGCGTCGCCTTCGGCAAGCCCATTGGTACCTTCCAGCACTCGCGCCAGGTGCTTGCGGGCATCCGGACGGAAGTCGAGATTGCCCAGGTCTTCATCGATCGATGCACCGGCCTCCACCTGAAACACGAACTGACCGCGGAGCAGGCGGCGATGGCGAAATGGTGGTGCACGGATCTGCAGGGGCGGGTCATGGACCAGTGCCTGCAACTCTTCGGCGGCTACGGCTACATGACCGAGTTCCCGATCGCCCGCGCCTGGGCAGATGCGCGGATCATGCGGATCTTCGGGGGCACCAACGAGATCATGAAGGAAATCATCGGCAAGGCGGAAGGCCTGTCGGGTTGAACACATGGGCCCTGAACGCCCGCACGATCAAGGATGCACCAGATGCCAACAACAGAACTCAATCGCCAATGGATCTACGCGCAGCGCCCGAGCGGGGCTGTCGGACTTGAACACTTCCAGTGGCGCGAGGCGACAATCCCGACTCCCGGCCCCGGCCAGGCCTTGGTCCGCCTGCGCGCGCTGTCGGTCGATCCGGCGCAGCGCGCCTGGATGATGACCCGAACTTACCGGCCGCAATTGCAGCCCGGTGAGGTCATGGCAGCATTCGGCATCGGCGAGGTCGTGGAATCCAATGCCCCCGGGCTGGCCCCCGGCGACCTGGTGGACGGCGACCTGGGCTGGCAGGATTTCGCGCTCGTCACACCGGAAAGCGTCCGTCGGCGGGACAAGGGTGAGACGCTGGAGCACCTGGTCGGCGTTCTCGGCATCACCGGTCTCACCGCGTTCTTCGGCCTGCTCGATGTGGGCGATCCGCGGCCGGGGGAAACCGTCGTGGTTTCCGGCGCGGCCGGTGCGGTGGGCTGCATCGCGGTGCAGATCGCCCGGCTCGCTGGCTGCCGCGTGGTCGGCATCGCCGGCGGCGCCGAGAAGTGCCGCTGGCTCGAGGAAGAGCTGGGTGTCGATGCTGCCGTCGACTACAAGGCCGGCAATTTGTACGAGGCCTTGAAGGCGGCGTGTCCGAACGGAGTGGACGTGTACTTCGACAATACCGGCGGCGAAATCCTCGAGATGGCGCTGGCGCTGATGAATACCCATGGCCGCGTTGCCTGTTGCGGCGCGGTGTCGCAGTACAACCAGGCGGAATGGGGCGGCGGTCCGCGCGGCGTGCCGGGCGTGCTGGTGGCCAAGCGCATCCGCATGGAAGGCTTCCTGGTGATGGATTTCTACAAGCAGCGCAAGGCAGCCGAGAAAGTCCTGGCGAACTGGATCCGCAGCGGTCAACTCAAGACGCCGATGGATGTCGTCGAAGGACTCGAGAACGCGCCCCAGGCCCTGATCGACCTGCTCCACGGAAAGAACCGGGGCAAGATGATGGTGCGGGTAGGTTGAGATGGCTCCGACCGGCGTCAATCGGCAGTGGATCTACAAGCAGCGCCCGCAAGATGCCGTGGGCGTCGAGCATTTCGAAATGCGGGAGGTTGCGCTACCCACAGCCGGGGCCGGCCAGCTTCTGGTGCGCGTACTGGTTGCTTCGGTGTCGCCGGGGCAACGTGCCTGGATGATGACCGATACCTACCGGCCGCGCTTGCAGCCGGGCGAGGTGATGGCTTCCTACGGGCTCGCCGAGGTAGTGGAATCGCGCAGCGAGGGCTTCACGCCCGGCGACATCGTGGATGGTGACTTCGGCTGGCAGGATTATGCCGTTGTCGCGCCCGGGGCGGTTCGCCGGCGGCAGGCCGGGATACCACTTGAATGGCTGGTGGGGGTACTGAACCTGACCGGCTTCGCGGCGCATGTGGGCCTGTTTGAGGTGGCAAGGCCGTGGCCCGGCGAGACCGTGGTGGTGTCCGGCGCCGGAGGAGCGACCGGCTGCGTCGCCGTGCAACTGGCGAAGCTGGCCGGCTGCCGTGTCGTGGCGATCGCAGGCGGTGCCGCCAAGGGCCAGTGGCTGGTCGAGGACTTGGGCGCGGACGCGGCCGTCGATTACAAATCGGGCGATCTGGACGGGCAGTTGCAGGCGGCGTGCCCCGAAGGCATCGACGTCTATTTCGACAACACCGGTGGCGAGATCCTCGCTGCGGTGCTTGCCCGCATGAATGCCCACGGCCGCGTGGCCTGTTGCGGCTCGGTTTCCCAGTACAACCAGGACGATTGGGGTGAAGGACCCCGCGGCGTTCCTGGCGTGTTGGTGGCCAAGCGCATCCGGATGCAGGGTTTCGTCGTTTTCGACCATCTGCATCGGCGCCCGAACGTGGAGTCCGGATTCCTGGAACTGCTTCGCAGCGGCAAATTGAAAGCACCGGTGCAGACCGTGGATAGGTTGGAGAACGCGCCCCAGGCCTTGATCGATCTGCTCGAAGGGCGCAATCGCGGAAAAATGATGGTCAGCGTCGCCTCCCCGCGACAACCCCGCTAGTCGCGGGTGCCGCCGGCCCGCTGCAAACACAGCTATGGAGAAAAGCCGATGAACGCATTCGAACCGATCAGGCCTGAACAGGACCCCGCCGGTAAGCTGGCCGAGATGGTGGTCACCACGGCATTCGAGGATATCCCCACGGCGGTGGTCGAACTGGCGAAAAGGGCCATTCTCGACACCCTGGCCGTCACCATCGCCGGCTCCAACTGGGAAGTCAGCCCACAGATCGTGCGTCAGGTGGTGGAGTGGGGCGGCGCGCCGCAAAGCCCGATCCTCGTCCATGGCCAGCGGGTGCCGGCGCCGCTGGCGGCGTTCGCCAACGGCGTCATGGCCCGTGGCATCGACATGGGCGACGTGCATGAAACCGGCGGCCACGTCACCGAATGGAACGTCCCCGCCATGCTGGCCGCGCTGGGCATCGCCGGCAAGCCGGTCACTGGCCGGGAATTTCTCGTCGCCTATATTACTGGCGGTGAATTGAGCGTCCGGGTCAATACGGCCATGAACGGCACTGCTCATGCTTCTTTTGGCGTGCCGGGCGAGTACATGGGCCCTCTCTGCGCCACGGCCTCGGTATCGCGGCTGCTCGGCCTGAGCGTCGAGGAAACCTGGAATGCCCTGGGGATCGCCTATTCGAATCACGGCATGTCGGAAATGCAGAAGTACGCCGAGGGCACGCAGATGGCGCGGGTCCAGCATTCCTTTGCTGGCGAGACCGCGATCAAGGCGGCGCTGCTGTCGCGCAAGGGCGTGACCGGGCCGAAGGGGATTTTCCTCGGCGTGCCCGGCGGCTCGTTCCGGCATATCGGCTGGAGCGACGTCCGTCCGGAAGTCCTGACCGAAGATCTCGGTAAGCGCTGGATCTATGCCGAAGGCTTGTCGATGAAGCCCTATTCGGCCTGCAAGTTCACCCATTCGTTCATCGCCGGCGCCATCGAGGTCATGCGGCTCAACCGGCTCGATTACCGGGACATCGCCAGCGTCCTGTGCATCGGCAGCGAAGGGGCGCGGATGACCGTCGAGCCTCGGGAAGCGAAATGGAACCCGAAAACCGTGGGCGAGGCGCTGTACAGCACGCCTTACACGGTGGCGACGGCGATCATCGGTGGCGACGTTTTCCTCGGCGATTTCACGATCGAGGAAGTCAATCGGCCAGACAAGCGGGCCCTGATGCAGAAGATCGCCGTCGAGTTCGATCCCGGGATCAAGGAGCAGTTCGAGGGCTTCACCGTCGAGATCACGCTGCAGGACGGGCAGGTGTTCCGGCAGCGCACGCCCTATGTGCTCGGCCACACCAGGAATCCGATGAGCTGGGACGACCTGCGCCGCAAGCTATCGAAATGCGCGGCCTATGCCGCGGTGCCGCTGACGGAGGCGAAGCTGAACAGGCTCGTCGAGCTGTGCACGGATCTCGACCAGGTCGGGGACGTGTCGGAGCTGCTGAACGCGCTCACCCCCTCGAATCCTGACCTCCATCCTGCATCCTGAGGAGGCGCAGCCATGAGCTTTGCGACGATCAATGTGGATGTTTCCGGTCATGTCGCAACGCTGACGCTGAACCACCCCGGCAGCCGGAACAGCCTGTCGGAGGCGACCCTGCGGGAATTGATCGAGGCGCTGGATCGGCTGCGCGCGCACGATGAGGTGCGGGCATTGATTCTCACCGGAGCGGGGCAGGCGTTCTGCTCCGGCGCCGATCTCGGGAAAATGGATGCCGTCGATGTTGATGGCATGTCCCTCGGCAAGCGTGCCGCGGCGACCATGGACGCGGTCGCCAATCCGCTCATTCTGGCATTGCAGCAGTTTCCTCTACCGGTGGTAGCCGCCGTGAATGGCGTCGCCGCGGGCGGGGGATTGGCGCTGGCGCTGGCGGCGGACATCGTGATTGCCGCGCGCTCGGCCTATTTCCTTACGCCGTTTCTGCCGCGTCTGGGCATTGTGCCGGACATGGGCGCCACTTGGTTCCTGCCGCGCCTGGTCGGGCGGGCGCGCAGTCTTGGCCTGCTGCTGCTGGGTGACCGCTTGCCGGCTGAGAAAGCACAGGAGTGGGGATTGATCTGGGCCTGTGTCGACGACGCTGAGCTGATGGATGAGGCGAGGAATATTGCAGGACGGCTGGCCCAGGCGCCGCCGCATAGCGCCCTCGAAGCGCGTCGCGCACTGGACGCGGCTGACGGCCAGGGCCTGGGGGCCCAGCTCGGCTACGAACGTGACCGGCAGCGCGAACTGCTGGACGCCCCCGCCTTCAGGGAGGGCGTGAAGGCGTTCTTCGAAAAGCGTGCGCCCGTCTTCGTGCGTTGATCCAGGCGATGAAAGGAAGTAGCGATGTTGCTTGACGACTTGATGTTCAAACCGGGGCTGATGCGCGGGCAACGCATCCTGGTCACCGGTGGCGGGACGGGGCTGGGGCGGGTGATGGCCGAAGCCTTTCTGCTGCTGGGCAGCGAGGTCTACCTCTGCGGACGTCGTGGCGCCGTGGTCGAACAGACCGCTGCCGAACTGATGGCGCAGCATGGCGGCAAGGTGGTGGGCCTGGCCTGCGACATTCGCCAGCCCGAGGCCATCGCCGCCATGCTCGACAGCATCTGGGACGGCGGCGGACCGTTGACTGGCCTGATCAACAACGCCGCCGGGAACTTCGTCAGCCGCACCGAGGATTTGTCTCCGCGGGCCTTCGACGCGATCGCCAATATCGTCTTCCACGGTTCCTTCTACGTCACGCTGGAATGCGGCAAACGCTGGCTGGCGGCGGGACGGCGCGGCAATGTCCTGTCCATGGTGGTCACCTGGGTCTGGAACGGTTCGGCGTTCACGGTTCCGTCCGCCATGTCGAAGGCCGGCCTGAATGCGATGACGCAATCCCTGGCGGTCGAATGGGGCGGCCGCGGCATACGCATCAACGCCATCGCGCCGGGCGTTTTCCCCACCGAGAGCGCCGCCGCCAGGCTCGATCCCACCGGGGCGGCCAAACCCGGCGACGATGTGCCCATGCGGCGCGTCGGGCAGATGTCCGAACTGGCGAATCTGGCGGTCTACCTGATGGCGCCGGGCTCCGACTACATCAATGGCGAAACCATCGTGATCGACGGCGGGCTGTATCCGGCGACCGGCGGCAACTTCGCCAAGCTGACCAGCTTGACCGACGAGGATTGGCGCCGCACCCGCCAGTTGATCGACGAACGCAATGCCGCCGACAAGGCCAGGCGCACGATTTGAGCAGCAAACCGGCTATGGAGGCTGACAGATATGAACTACAACTGTCTCGATTTGGAGCAGCGGGGGCCGGTACTCTGGGTCACGCTGAACCGGCCACAGGTACTGAATGCACTGAACCTCGAACTGGTCGATGAACTGGGATCCTTGTTCATCGGCCTGTACACCCGCGAGGATATTCGCGTCGTGGTCATGCGTGGCGCGGGCCGGGCCTTCTGTGCCGGGCTCGATCTGACCGAGCATGGCGAGCAGGCCGGCACCCTTTCGGTGTCGGAGGGCTTGGCGGCGACCCGCCGCTACCGCGACATCGCCATCGCCATGCGCCGCTGCCCGCAACCGATCATCGGCCTGCTCAACGGGCCAGCTTGCGGCGGTGGATTCGCCTTGGCCCTGGCGACGGATGTGCGTATCGCCACACCCAGCCTGCGCATGAACGCTGCGTTCATTCGCGTCGGCTTCAGCGCCTGCGACATGGGACTCAGCTATTTCCTGCCGCGCATGGTGGGCAGCTCGCTTGCCGCAGAGTATATGCTGACCGGGCGCTTCATCGATGCGCAGCGCGCTTACGAACTGGGTCTGGTCAGCCGTGTGGTCGAGCCGGAACAGCTCGATGGGGAAGCCAATGCCCTGATCGAAGACATGTTGAGGGCTTCGCCGCTCGGTCTGCGCCTGACCAAGGAGGCGCTGGGCCACGCCATCGACGGCCAGAGCCTGGAAGCGGTGATCGCCATGGAAGACCGCAACCAGACCCTGTGCGCCCATGGCGAGGATTTTCGCGAAGCCATGATGGCGTTCATCGAAAAACGCCAGCCCCGTTACGCTACGACAGGGTAGGCGAACACCGGGCCGGCCTGGATTGAAAAAGGAGGGTACATGTCGGTACGACTCTCGGCCCTGAGCCATATCAGCGCCATTGTGGATGACGCCGATGCCGCGGTGCGCTTGCTCGGCGACGTTTTCCACGCCCCGGTGTTGAAACGGGTATCTTCATCCTTGCAACAGGAGAGTGCGACGCGGATATTGCATGCGGGGCTCGGTGACGTCCGGCTGCAGTTCATCCAGCCGGGGCCGGCGGGCACACGACTTCATCGGCAACTCAAGGAACAGGAGCCGCAGGTTGATGGCCTGGCGTTTTTCGTCGAGGACCTGGCGTCCGCGGTGACTGAACTTGCGCAGGAGGGCATCGCCATCCTCGAACGCGCGGACATTGTGTTGCAGGCCGCCACAGGTCCAGTCGAGGCGCCGGTCTGTGTGTTTGCGACGATGGAGCGTCTCGGCTTCAACATCGAGCTGATCGAGGACGCCAGCGGCAGTTCGAAGGTTGCGGGCGACGATGAGCCGCCGGGCGATGCGCTGTTCGGTAATTTGTCCCCCCTTTTGCATGTCGAACTCGCCGTCGATGATCTGGACGATCCCTGCGCGCTGTTGCAGCGGTTGTTCGGCTCCGGGAAGGTCGAGAGCAGCTTCGCTCAATTTCTCAGTAGCCTGGGTTCCCTCGATATCGTCCATGTGAATCTGGGCAATGTGGTTCTTCAATACTGCCGCCCGAAGACAGAGGACTCCCCCTGGGCGCAATTGCTGGCGCGCCGAGGCCGCGCCATTCACAACATCACCTGGCTGGTGCGCGACATGCTCGCGACCGTGGCGGCGCTGGCGCGACAGGATGTGCAGGATCTGCGCAGTTTCTCCCTCGATTTCGGCAAACTGGTTGGTCGCGAGAACCTGCCGGAGCATCTCGCCCCGCAGCGGATCGTTGATCTGATGCCAAGGCTCGGCTTCCATATGGAATTGACCGAAGCCTTTGCAAGCAATATCGACGACTTCATTTTCAACCCTTTCGGCAACTGGAAAGCGCGTCCGCACTGCCCTTGATGGCGTCCATCAAACGGGGATAGTTTCAAGTTTTACCGGTGAAACTGGACGGCCTGGGACAGCGCGCCCCGGCCCACGCGGGCGGCATTGGCCTTCGCGCCGGGGTCTTCGTAGCCAAAGGAAATGCCCAGCAGCAGCCGATGCGCCGACGGGATGCCGAGGTGTTCGCGCACCACGTCGGGATACAGGGTCAGGGCACCCTGCGCGCAGGAATCGATCCCGCGCGAGACCATTGCCAGCATGAGCGTCTGGGCGTATATGCCGCAATCCGATGCCTGGCGGACGTCGAACGGCAGCGGCATGAAGATGAAGGCCACGTGCGGTGCGTCAAAGAAGGCGAAATTGCGCAGATAGGCGTCCTTGCGGCCCGCCATGTCTTGCCTTTCCACGCCCAGGGCGCCGTAGAGCTGGGCTGCGGCATCGAACTGACGTTCGCGGAAAACGCCTTCGAACCTGATATCGACGGGCCAGTCCGGATTCATCTTTTCGGGGCAGCGCGCGGCCGCGAGCAGTTTGTCCCGCAGGTCGTGCCGCGCATCGCCCGACACGACGTGCACGATCCACGGCTGCACGTTGCAGTTGGACGGTGCCCGCTGAGCAAGCCCGAAGACGTCCCGAAGGACGTCAGCGGGCACTTCGTCGGCAAGGTAGCCGCGTACCGACCTCCGCCTGAAGAGAACTTCGTCGAACGAAAGTGTTTCCAGCACGGAGAGGGAGGCGTTCTTTTTCATTCCAGTATTTCCAGGTCATCGGGTCGTGTCGTCGGTGCCGGGGCTGCCTGGTGTCGGGCGGTATGCCCGCTACCAGTCGAGCGGCCTGGCGGTCAGGGCAAGGGCATGGTCGAGGGTGGAGGCGAGAACAGCGGGCATATCGATGGTGCTGGCATTGGGCATGGCCTCCCGCTGGTAGAGGGCGATCAACTGGGCTAGTGCGCCGACGTTGCGGAACATCGCGAGCAGCCAGTAGAACTTCACGTCCGCCTCGGAGAGATGAGTGCCGGTTTGCCGTTGATAGACCTCCAGCGTCTGGCGCCGGGTCCACCAACCGGAGGCGGTGCAGGGCATGCACCACTGCTGCGCATAGACCGGCCCGTCCGCCGGGTCGCCCCAGAGGCTGAGCATCAGCATCACGTCGTAGCAGGGGTCGCCGATGGTCGCCATCTCCCAGTCGACGATGCCTTGCACGGTCAGGGTCTCCGGGTCGACCAGCACGTTGTCCAGCTTGAAATCCAGGTGTACCAAGGTCCCTGACCGTTCGGCCGGCTGATGGGCGGCCAGCCAGTCGCGGAGCAGGTCGACCTTGCGCATCGGCTCGCCCGACATGACCCGTGAGGCGCGTTTGTGCCAGCCGTGGATCTGCCGGGCGATGAAGCCTTCGGCCTTGCCCAAGTCGGCGAGCCCGGCCTCGACGGGGGAAATTCGGTGCAGCTGCGCCAGGGCGGCGACGATCAGCGCACTGAGCCTGCCGCCAATGTGGTCCACCGCGGCGAGTTGCTCCGGCAATTCGCGGCCGATGGCGATGCCTTTGCGGAATTCGCTGATCAGAAAGGGCACGCCGATCACTCGGGTGTCGTCGCAATACGCTAGCCCCCGCGGCGTGGTCGGCAGGCATTTGCCCAGCCGGGAGAGAATCTTGTACTGGCGGGCGAAGTCGTAGGCGCCGGGGGGCGCGTCGTTGTCGGGCGGACGGCGGAACACCGCCGGCTTGCCGTCGAGCGAGACGAGGTAGTTCAGATTGGCGATGCCGGAGGCGAACTGGCGGATCTCCCGCTCACGGTCGAGGGTCATGCCTTGTCCTGCGAGATAGTGGGCAACGGCGTCCCAGTCCTGTGCCGCTTCCCGGCCCTTGTCGATGAACATGGTCATGGGGCTTCCTGTTGTCGGGAGATGGCTGTTCGGGTTCAGGTGTGCGGCGGCAGCACCCCGCTGGCGCACAGCGCGTCGATCCGGCCGGGATCGAAGCCCCAGTCGCGCAAGGCAGTTGCGGTATCGGCGCCGGGTGCGGAAGGGGGCCGGGGCGCGGGTGGCTGAGTGCGGCTGAAGCGCGGCGCCGGCGCCGGCTGGGTGACGCCGTTGATGTCAATGAACATGCCGCGTGCGCGGTTGTGCGGATGTTCCGGCGCTTCGTTCCAGTCAAGTACCGGGGCGAAGCAGACATCGCTTCCTTCCAGCAGGGCGCACCATTCAGCACGCGTCCTGGTCTTGAAGATTCCGGCGAGCCGAGCCTTGAGTTCCGGCCAGCGTCGATGGTCGTTCTGCGCGTCGAACACGGGGTCGTCCAGCCCCAGCTTCTGGCGCAGCAGGGTGTAGAACTGCGGTTCGGCAGCGGCGATCGAGATGCAGCGGCCGTCCGCGCAAGCGTAGGCGCTGTAATAGTGGGCGCCGCCGTCATTGACGTTGCTGCCGCGCTCGTTGCGCCACAGCCCGGCGGCCTTGAAGCCCCAGTTCATCGCGGCGAGCAGCGCCGAACCTTCGGCCATGGCCGCGTCGACCACCTGGCCGTGGCCGGATTTTCCCGCTTCATGCAGGGCACAGAGGATGCCGAAGGCCAGCAGCATGCCGCCGCCACCAAAGTCGCCGATAAGGTTCATCGGCGGCAAGGGCGGTTCGTCCGGCTTGCCGATGGCGTGCAGCACGCCGGTCAGGGCGATGTAATTGATGTCGTGGCCGGCGGCTTGCGCCAGCGGGCCGTCCTGGCCCCAGCCGGTCATGCGCCCGTAGACCAGTCTGGGCTTGCGCGCGAGGCAGATATCCGGGCCCAGCCCCATGCGCTCCATCACACCGGGACGGAAGCCTTCGAGCAGAATATCGGCTTGCGCCACCAGGTCGAGCACGGCTTCGGCGGCCCCCGGCTTCTTCAGGTCGATAGCCACCGAGCGTCGCCCGCGGGCCATGACGTCGAAACGCGGTTCGACCAACTTCATGATCTCGCCACCGCCCGGCCGGTCGATGCGGATCACTTCCGCACCCATGTCGGCCAGCATCATGGCGCAGAATGGCGCTGCCCCCAGGCCAACGATCTCGACGACCTTCACCCCTGCCAGTGGCCCGCTCATGGTTCGCTCCCCAACTTCATGAAGCCGAACATATAGCCGGCAACACGGCGCATCTGGATTTCCTCGGTGCCTTCGGTGATGCGGTAGCGGCGATGGTGGCGATAAATGTGTTCGAAGGGCTTGTGCCGGGAATAGCCCAGGCCGCCGTGGACCTGCATGGCCCGGTCGGCCGCCTCGCAACACAGTCGGTTGGCCCAGAAGTTGAGCATCGAAACCTTGTCGCTTTGCGATGCCGCACCGTACTTGTCCATCAGCCAGGCGGTCTTGTACAGCAGGGCACGGACCATTTCGCACTGGGTCTGCAATTCGACCAGGGGAAACTGGATGCCCTGGTTGGTCGCCAGCGGCTTGCCGAAGGGCGCCCGCTGTTTGGCGTAATCGACCGACAGGTCGACGCAGTATTGCGCCGCGCCGAGGCTCGCTGCAGCCTGGCGGATGCGGTTTTCGTTGAAGAAGCGCTGCGCGATCGCCAGACCCTCGCCTTCGCGTCCGACGATGTCGTCGTTGTGAACCCTGACCTCGGTGAGGCTGACGGTGGCGTGGTCGGTGGGCATGACGAAGGTCCACAACAGTTCCTCCACCACATGCCCCTGTGGTAGCTGGGGCTTGAGCGGCACCAGGAAGGCGGTGATGCCGTGCGCATCACCGGCCTTGCCGCTGGTGCGGGCGAACACCATATTGCTGTCCGCCCAATTGGCGCCCGAGTTCCAGGTCTTGATGCCATTGATGATCCAGTGCTCGCCTTCGCGCCGGGCGATGGTTTCCATGTGGGTGGCGTCCGACCCGTGACAGGGCTCGGTGATCGCCATGGCCATCGCCGCGGAACCGTCAAGGAGCGATGGCAGGTATTTCCGTTTCTGCGCTTCGCTGCCGAACTCGATCAGCAATTGGGCGGTGAGTACCTGCACGGAAACGATGGCGTGCTCGGTGGCGGCGTCGTTGTGCAGGCCCAGGCCTCTGGCGTTCAGGTGCTCGCGGATCACCGCCATATCCAGGTTGCTGCCATCCCGGCCGCCATAGGCCGAGGGCAAGGCGTAGCGGTAATGGCCCGCCGCATCGGCACGCCGTACCACTTCGGCCAACAACGCCCTCCATTCCTTGGCGTGCTGCCCGCCATTTTCCCAATCGGTCCGCGCGTTCTCGCGACGGTGGTCGAAGAAGCGGTTGTTGTCGTCTTCATTTTCCAGCGGCTTGATCTCGCGCTCGATGAAGTCATCCAACTCGGCGAGGTAAGCGGTCAGTTTTTTTGGCAGTTCCAGATCCACGGGATGGCTCCTTCATTATTCTCGAGGGGGGTGGCACGACCTCAACTGAGGCGGCCGAACGGATGGGTGCTCGATACCCCACCATCGACCGCGATGGCCTGGCCGTTGACGTAGGACGCATCCTCGCTGGCGAGGAATGCCGCCATGGCGGCGATTTCTCCGGGCTGTCCGGGGCGCTTGAGCGGATTGACCTGGCCGAGCCGGGAGGCGGCGCCGCGTGCCTTGGCTGCGTCGAACAGCGCCTTGGTGCCTTCCGTTTCGATGAGCCCCGGCAGAATGGCGTTGACTCGCACACCGCTGCCAGACAGCTCGTTGGCGGCCACTTGCGCCAGGGAGTTGACGGCGGCCTTGCTGGCGCTATAGGCCGCATCCCCGGCATTGGCGCGCAGGGATGCGACCGACGACGTGAAGATGATGGACCCGCTGCCCTGCGCCCGCATATGGCGGCCGGCGTACCTCGTGGCGAGAAAGGCGCCGATGAGATTGACCCGCAGCACCTCCTGCCACTGGGCGACCGTCTGCTCGAACAGCGAGACGTTGCCGACCCAGGTCGCCGCGTTGGCGAAAAACACCTCCAGGCCGCCGAGTTCGGCGATGCAGCGGGAGATCATGGCCTCGACGTCCTCCTCGACTGCCGCGTCCGCCGCCATCGCGATGGCGCTGCCGCCGGCGGCGCGGACCAGTTCGGCGGTTTCCTCGACCTTGGCCGCGGTGCGGCCCGTGACCAGCACCTGGGCGCCTTCCTGCGCGAAGCGCAGCGCGCTGGCCCGTCCGATGCCGCTGCCCGCGCCGGTGATGATCGCGCGCTTGCCCTGTAACCTTTGCACGGGGTTGCCCTCCTTTGCCGATGAAGATCCGGATTTAGGTCCCCGCAATGGTCAGGCCGCCATCGGCCATGAGCAGGGCGCCGTTGATGTAGCTGCTGTCTGCCGAGGCGAGGAAGGCCACCACAGCGGCGATTTCTCTGGCCTCGCCGAAGCGGCCGATGGGCACGTTGCGCTCGCGCGCCTGGAGGGTCGGCTGGTCGAACTTGCCCAGCGAGGCCGGTGTAGCGATCATGCCGGGTGCGATGGCGTTGACGCGGATGCCGTGGGGGCCGAGATCGAGCGCCGCGGCGCGCGTCAGCCCTGTTACCGCCGCCTTGACGGCACAGTAGGCGACGGACTCCCGGAGCCCCATTACGGCGGCCGCGGAACTTAGGTTGATCACCGTGCCGGCGCCGCGCCGCTTCATCTGCGCGGTCGCGGCCTGGGTCGCCCAGATGATGCCTTTCAGGCCAACGGCGAGCATTTGCTCCAGGGTCTCTTCGTCGATCTCTTCGATCGATTGATAGCGCGCCCAGACGGCGTTGTTGACGAGTGTCGCCAGCGGCCCGCCGAGGTCGGCTTCGATGCGCTGGAATACTTCATGCACCTCGCTGCGTCGAGCGACATCGAGCACATACGCGTGAACGTCCAGGCCATCGGCGCGCATTTGCGCGACGGACGCCTCGAGGCGCGCGGGGCTGATGTCGACGCAGGCGACGCGAGCGCCTTCGCCGGCAAGGCGTTCGGCGATGGCGCGGCCGATTCCCCGAGCCGCTCCGGTCACAACCGCGACGCTTCCCGCCAGTCCTCGCTTGTTGTTCGCCATGCGAGACCTCCTTCAGCAATTGCTGGCTGCGATTGCGTCTGTTGTCTGGCTGGCCTTGGGCATGCGGTCGCTCAGCCGTACGGCAAGAACGGTCAGTGCCGCGGAGATGGCGACGAAACCAAGGCCGATGAGCAGCATGCTGTCGTAGGAGCCGGTCAGGTCGTAGGAGGTACCGAACAGCGGCGGACCTATGGCGACACCGACACAGGCGAGGGCATAGGCGACGCCGTAGATGGAGGCGAAGTCCTTGGTCGCGCCGAACATCCGCGATATCAAGAGTGGTGGGAAGATGCTGTTGTAGGCATAGCCGAAGGCATAGGCGACGAACAGCGTCACGCCGATGGTGGAGATGACGGCCTGTCCGCTCATTCGGGTGAAAAGGAGCAGTGCGATGGCGCCGAAGAACAGGCAGACAAGACTGGCGTTGACCGTCCCGATTCGATCGTTCAGCCAGCCCAGGGTCACTTTGGCGCCGATCAGGGAAAGCATGCACAGGCCCATGAAGGTTCCGGCCTCGACCGGACTGATGCCCTTGCTGGTCAAATGGGCCGGAGCGTGCTGGATGAAGCCGATGATGGAAGCATGCCCGAAGAACAGCGCCATGCACACGAGCCAGAACGCCGGCGAGCGATAGACCGCCCTGGCGGATATACCCGCTGGCGTGTCGGTAGGCCCGGATGGGGCGCTACCCTCCTTGGTCCCATAGGGCCGCAGCCCGAGTTTCGACGGATGACTGTAGAGGAACGGAAGCACTGGCAGGGTGAGCGCCAGGATGACGGCTCCCAGCAGCCGGTAGGCAGGCTGCCAGCCGGCTTCGATGATCATGCCGGGCAGGAAGGTGCTGCCAATCGCGGCATAGACTCCGGTAAAGGCCATGGCGATACCCATGGCCATCCCCCTGCGCTGCTCGAACCAGTTGGTGATGATCACCGATGCTGGCAGGAACGAGCAGGCCGGCAGGGTAAACCCGACGATGATGCCGGCGACATAGAATTGCCACAGACTGGTGAAATAGGACATCGCTATATAGGAAAGGCCGGCGCCTGTCCCGGAGATGGCGACCATCGCCCGGATGCCGATCCTGGGCAGCATCCTGCCCCAGAACGGCATGGACACGATGACCATGAGGGACATGATGATGGTATAGAGGGTGAAGGCCGCCCGTGGAACCTCCAGTGCAGTGGATACGGGCAAGGTAAAGAAAGACAGCAGGGTCGTGGTGCCCATGGTTGCTACCAGCAGGCAGCAGAACGCCAGCAAGAACCATGCTCTATGAACTTTTTCTTTTATCAACATGTGAAAGCCTCTACTTATCGTTGTGGCTGTTTGAGCTGCCCCACGGATTTCGTCTTCCAACGTAGTCGTCGTACGATCGACGCAAAGACAGGAAGAACGACATGAAGCGCATCCCGAAACAGGAATACACGGCCGAGTTCAAGGAGCAGGCGGTCAAGCGAACCGACGAGGTTGGCAGCATTGCCCGCGTGGCCGAGGAGCTCGGGCTGGTCGAGCAGACCCTGCGCAACTGGGTCAAGGCGGCGAAGGCCGGCAAGCTCAATCCAGCCGGTGCCAGGCAGATCACGGCCGAGCAGATGGAGCTCTCCCGACTGCGCGCCCAGGTCGCGCGCCTGGAGATGGAGAACGAGATCCTAAAAAAAGCGACGGCATATTTCGCGAAGGATCTGCTGTGAAATATGCCTGGATCGAGAAGCAGCGCAGATCCTTCCCGTTTCCCGTCCTGTGTGAAGTGCTGTCGGTGAGTCAGAGCGGCTTTCGTGCCTGGCAGGCCGGCGGCACCGTTCAGCGTAAGCGACTGACCGATGCACAAGCACTGGTGCTCATCCGTACGATCCATCAGGAGGTTCGGCAGGCGTACGGCGCCCGGCGCCCGGCGCATCCACGCTGAGTTGCGCGGACGCGGTTACCGGATCGGCCTGCCGCGCATCGAGCGACTGATGCGCGCGCACGGCATCCGGGCGCGCCACAAGCGGCGCTACAAGGCGACAACCGACTCCAGGCATAGCCTGCCGGTGGCGGAGAACGTGCTTGAGCGCCAGTTCGCGCCTGACGCCCCGAATCGGGTATGGACAGGCGATATCACTTACATCGCCACTGCCGAGGGCTGGTTGTATCTGGCAGTCGTGATTGATCTGTTCAACCGCGAGGTGATCGGCTGGTCGATCAAGCCACGCATGACGACCGATCTGGTGATCGATGCGCTGTCGATGGCGTGGTTCCGCCGTCAGCCGGCACCCGGGGTGCTGTTCCATTCCGACCGCGGAAGCCAGTACGCCAGTCATGCTTACCAGGCCCGCCTGGCCGCCTACGGCATGCGCGGATCGATGTCGCGCAAGGGCAACTGCTGGGACAACGCCCCGACCGAGAGCTTCTTCAACAGCCTCAAGAACGAGCGGGTTCATGGCATGCGCTACGCAACCCGTGACGAAGCCGCAAGCGATCTGTTCCAATACATCGCCGTGTTCTACAACCGGAGCCGCCGCCACTCCACCTTGGGATATGTGTCACCGACCACGTTCTTGCAGAACTGGATCGAACGACAGGATCAGCAAGAAATGGCAGCATGAGGACGACCGCTTGGAAGGCGGAAAACGTAGGGCACCTCAGTTCTCGATCGAGCAGCCGGGCCTGTGGCTCGGGCAACCCGCGATGAAATGGGTGTGGTCAGTGTTGGTCAGAGTGTGGGGGGCTCCGATTCGGCGGCTACCGCATCTGCGACCTCGATGAGCAAGCCCCCCATGTGTGCCTCGCCGTCGCGGGTATGCGCGCCCAGTCGCATGAATTTGCGCAGCAAGCGTTTTGTCGAGGGGGCTCGTATGGCATGAGCGGCGAGCAACTGTTCGTCCAGCAATCCCTGCCGCCAGGGCAGGTCGATGTTGCCCACCGACTCCTTGGCCAGTGCCACCGCGTGGGACGGCCATTTGGCGATGCGCAACGCCAGGGCATCGACGAAGCGGTTCATGTCGTCGACGCTGTCGAAGATGCGGTTGAGATAGCCCCAGCGTTCTGCTGTCTCGGCATCCAGGTCGTCACCGCCGAGGATGACTTCGAGCGCTCGCCCGCGACCCATCAGCCGGGGAAGGTTCTGCGATCCGCAGGCTGCAGGCAGCAGGCCAAGCGGTACCTCCATCTGGTTTATCAGGGTCCTGCCGCGCACGCCGAAGCGCATGTCGCAGGAGGACGCCAGTTCGCTGCCACCGCCACCGGCGCGGCCGGCGATTTTCACCAGACTGGGTTTCGGGTTGTCCCGAAGTCCTGCGCACATGGCCTGCAGCGGGCTCAATTCCCTCGGCCGCTTGGGCAGTACCTCGATGGTTTTTTGTATAACGACGGAGGTATCGAAATGGGCAACAAAGAAATCTGGGTCCTGGCTTTGCAACACCAGCACCCGCACGCTGTCGTCTGTGGCGATTTGCTGACCCAGTTTGGTCAGGTCCGTCATCATCTGTACCGACATGATGTTGCAGGGCGGATTGTCGATACTGGCGAACAGGACACCGCGATCAAGCGTGCAGGTCAGGGTATCGAAGCGATAGGTCACAGAACCTCCAGATGAGCCCATCGGCCAGCCTGGGCTCAAACCTGTTTGTGGGGCGTACGGCTACGAGCTGGATCGCTCTATGCGTCGTAGCGCGCCAGCTCCAGCTTGGCGATGGCGTTGCGATGCACCTCGTCCGGTCCGTCGGTGAAACGGATCGCGCGTTGCAGGGCATACATCTCGGCCAGCGGCGTGTCGTCACACAGACCGGTGGCGCCATACATCTGGATGGCCCAGTCGACGATCCGGCTGGAGATGTTGGGCGCCAGTACCTTGATCATGGCGATTTCGCCGCGCGCCTGCTTGTTGCCGACGGTGTCCATCATGTACGCGGTCTTGAACACGAGCAGACGGGCCTGTTCGATCATGATGCGCGCCTCGGCGATGCGCTCGCGCCAGACGCCCTGTTCGGAGAGCGGACGGCCGAACGCCACCCGTTTCTTGGCACGCCGCACCATGAGTTCCAGGGCGCGCTCGGCGACGCCGATGCAGCGCATGCAGTGGTGGATGCGCCCCGGCCCCAGGCGCCCCTGGGCGATCTCGAAGCCGCGGCCTTCGCCGAGCAGCAGATTGCCGACCGGCACCCGGACGTCGACCAGTTCCACGGCCATGTGGCCGTAGGGGGCATGGTCGTAGCCGAGCACATGCAGCGGGCGGGTCACAGTGATTCCGTGGGTGTCGGCCGGGACCAGGATCATCGATTGCTGCAGGTGCCGGGCGGCAGTCGGATCGGTCTTGCCCATGACGATGTAGATCTTCGTGCGCGGATCGCCGGCGCCGGAAATCCACGACTTGCTGCCGTTGATGACGTAGTGGTCGCCGTCGCGCTCGATCCGGGTTTGCACGTTGGTGGCGTCCGAACTGGCCACGTCCGGTTCGGTCATCACGAAGCTGGAGCGGATTTCGCCGCGCAGCAGGGGGTCTAACCAAGCGTCCTTCTGGGCTTCGGTGCCGTAGAGTTCGAGGGTTTCCATGTTGCCGGTGTCCGGCGCCGAGCAGTTGAACACCTCGGGCGCCCAGTGCACCTTGCCCATGATTTCGCACAGCGGGGCATAGTCCAGATTGGACAGGCCTTCCGGCGCCCGTGCGGAATGCGGCAGGAACAGGTTCCACAGGCCCGCGGTTTTTGCCTTGCCCTTGAGTTCCTCGACGATGGCGGTCGGCAGCCAGGCGTTGCCGGCGCGCCGGTTGGCTTCCACCTCGTCCGCGAAACGATGTTCGTTGGGGAGGATGTGTTCGTCGAAAAAGCGCAACAGGCGCTGTTGCAGTTCTCTTGACCTGGGACTGAAATCGAAATCCATGGAGACTCCTCGCTGTGATTGGGGTCCGCAGGACGAGCCTACGGCGTCATGAGGATCTTCAATGCGCCGTCGAGGCGTGCATCGAATATCCGGTAGGCTTCTTCGCCCTGGTTTAAGGCGAAGGCGTGGGTAACGAAACGTTCAGGGTGCAGCCGTCCCTGCTGGATGAGGGGAACCAGCGATTCCCAGTGCTGTTTTGCGGAACACAGGCCGGCACGGAAGTCGAGATTGCGGATCAGAAGCTCGCGGAACGGGAAGTCGTTGATGGCGGAGATGCCCGCACCGATCACGGAAACGGTGCCGCACTTTGCCACCAGGCCGATCGCCAGTTTTATCGTCGCATCGAGACCGACGGCCTCGATGGCGCTATGGGCCATCCGGCCGCCGGTGGCTTCCTGGATTTCGGCAAGCGCGGTGGTCGGCTCCAGTGGAATGGCGCCCAGACTTGCCGCGATCTGGCGTCGTTCGGCGATGGGATCGATGGCGAAAACGCGGCTGGCGCCGAACACAAAGGCACTTTCCACCGCCATCAGACCGATCGAGCCGAGACCGACGACCGCGACCGTATCGCCCGGGCGGATCTTGGCATTCGTGCACCCGAGCCACGCGGTGGGGAGGTTGTCGGTCAGCATGATGGCCTGGTCGACGCTGATGCCTTCCGGCATCGGGGCGGCATTGCAGTCCGCAGCCGGCACCCGGATGGCCTCGGCCTGGCAGCCTGCCAAGCCGCGCCCGATGCCGTAGATCCGCATCGGTCCGCTGGTACAGGCCTGTACGTGCCCGGCGAGGCAGTTCCGGCAGGTGCCGCATCCGACCGACGCCGAGAGCATGACCCGGTCGCCCGGTTTGAAACGGCGTACCCCCTTGCCGGCCTCCATCACTTCGCCGATGGCTTCGTGGCCGACGCTGAAGCAAGGGGTTTCGTTTCCGGGAAACGGTTGGCCGTGGTAGATATGCAGATCGCTGCCGCAGATACCGCACGCTTCCATGCGCACCACGATATCGTCGTCGTCTTCCAGCTTGGCGTCCGCAACCGTGTCATAGTGGATGGTTCGTGGACCCGCGTAGCAGAGCGCCTTCATAGATCGTCCTCGTCACAGGTGGCAAACGGCGTCAGGCGGTAAGCCATCTAACGGCTCTCCATCCAGTTCTGGGCGCGTTCGAACAGGCGCAGCGTGGCGGCATGCAGCGACAGGCCGACATCCATCGGCGCCTTGCCGGCGCAGGCGCGGGCGTAGCTGCCTTCGAGCAATATGCCGAGCTTGTAGCAGGCGAGTACCGTGTACCAGCGCAGGTCGGACAGGTCCCGCCGGCTGGTCTGCGCATAGCGCTCGATCAGTTCGTCGGCGCGGACGAAGTGATCCCAGGGGGAGGCTTCGAGCTTGGGAACGATGCCGGCGCCGTCCGCGTCGGGCCAGGTGGCGATCAGCCAGCCCAGATCGATCAGCGGGTCGCCGATGGTGGCCAGCTCCCAGTCCACGATCGCCGCCAGTTCCGGACGCTCGTGCTGGAACATGACGTTGGCCAGGTGATAGTCGCCATGCACGATGCCCGGCTGGAAAGTGGCCGGCTTGTTCGCTTCCAGCCAGGCTCCCACGGACTCGGTCCCTGGGATACCGGCCGGGCCGGGCCAGCCTGGATAGTCGCGGTAGCCTTCGAGTTGGGACAGCCAGCGGCCCACCTGGCGTTCCAGGTAGCCTTCGATCTTGCCGAAATCGGCAAGGCCCACGGCAACGTAGTCGACCGCGGCGAGTTCGGCGATGGCTTCCGCCATGGCCAGCCCGATCCGCTGCCGATAGTCGGCATGCTCGACGAAGGGGGCAGGCAATGGCCCGGTGGGGGTGAAACCTTCCACCGGTTCCATCAGGTAAAACCCGGCCCCGAGAATCGTCTTGTCGTCGCAGCCGGCGATCAGGCGCGCATGGGGGACCCGGGTGCCGGCCAGGGCGCCCAGCACCCGGGCTTCCCGCTGCATCGTTGCCGTGCCGTCCATGCGCGGGTGCGGAGGAGGGCGGCGCAGGACGAATTGCCGGTCGCCGCGCCGGAAGCGCAGCAGCAGATTCTGGGTGCCGCCGGTCATGGGGCTGGCATCGGCAATCGGTCCTTGCTCCAGGCCCCGGCTGTCCATCCACGCAGCGAGTCGATCGACATCGACGAGTTCCTGCCAGGCTTCGCGCGTCATTCCGCTCTCCCGGTCAGCGCAGCGTGAGGCCGCCATCCACCGGGATGGTCTGGCCGATCACGTACGAGGCGAGGGGCGACGCCAGGAACAGGGCGACGCCGGCCACTTCTTCCGTGCTGCCCAAGCGGCCCAGGGGGATCTGCGAGCACATCGCGGCGACGCGCTTGGGATGCTCGGTGGTGACCTTGGTCATCTTGGTGGGCACCATACCGGGAGCGATGCCGTTGACCCGGATGCCCTCGGGTGCCCAGGCGTCGGCCAGGTTGCGGGTCAGACCCATGGCGCCGGTCTTGGAGGCGCCGTAGGCCGGGTTGCCGCGGGTGGAATGGAAGGCGGACGAAGAACTGATGACGATGACCGAGCCAGCGCTGGCCTGAAGCATGTCGTGGAAGCGCTCGCAACAGTCCATCAGGCTGTTCAGGTTCACTTCGATGACCTTGCGGAAACTCTCGGGCTGGAATTCGGCCCGGTCGTAGAGCACGATGCCCTGGCTCAGAACCAGGACGTCGAGCCGGTCGAAAGCCGGCTGGTGGTGCCGGATGCTGGCGGGAGAGGACAGGTCCACCTGCGCATAGTGCAGGCCGGTCAGATCCGAGTCCGGGGAATCGCCATAGGCGCCGGCATCGGCCCGGGTGCCCCAGACATGGACGCTTGCCCCTCGGGTCCGGAACGCCTGGGCGATGGCGTTGCCGATCCCGCTCGATCCTCCCACTACCAGTACCGTCTTGCCGGAAAAATTGAGTTCCTGTGTCATCTGAAGGTCTTCCAAGATTGCGCAGTGCCATGACCGATGGGCGGGCTGCCCGGGAATCATGCTGCCCGATTGCTGATTAGCACCTAGTGTGAGCAGGAAGAAGCGGGGGGGCATCGTCGGATCGGACAGTTTGCTTTGGCAGTACTTGTGGGAACATTCCGGCAGTTCCCGTTCACCCGGTCCTGCAACGGTCGTTGCCGATTCCGCCGCCTAGAGAAAACCATGCTTGCCTTGCGTTCCCTGTTGTTTGCGCTGTTCCTTGCGATCGTCACGCCGCCCTGTGCGATCCTGGGCGTACTCGCCTTTCCGTTGTCGTCCTCCGTGCGTCGTCGCATCGTCGCTGGCTGGGCGCCGCTGGTGATGTGGTTCGCGTGGCATCTGCTGGGTATCCGCTATCGGGTCATCGGACGTGAAAACATTCCCGCCGGACCGGCCGTGATCCTGTCCAAACATCAATCGGCGTGGGAAACGATGGCGCTGCAGGTGATATTTCCGCCGCTATGTTTCGTATTCAAGCGTGAGTTGCTGAAAGTGCCATTCTTTGGCTGGGGGCTTGCCTTGACTTCCGGCATCGCGATCGATCGGGGCGCCGCCAAGGACGCGCTGACCCAGGTCGTCGAGCAAGGGCGGGCGCGTCTTGCCGAAGGCTTCTGGGTGGTGGTTTTCCCCGAGGGGACGCGGGTCGCGCCCGGGGCGACGCGCCGCTACCAGCCGGGCGGCGCCAGGCTCGCGCAACAGGCGCGGGTACCCGTGGTCCCGGTCGCGCACAATGCCGGCGAATTCTGGCGGCGTGACACCTGGCTGAAGACGCCCGGTGAAATCATCGTCAGCATCGGCCCCCCCCTCGCGCCCGGGGACATGGATGCCAATGAAATCAATCTGGCTACCAGAAATTGGATTGAAGCAGAGATGCGCAGACTGTTTCCGCATCATTATGCGGCAACGATTCCTCAGACTGCGGCAAGCTGATGCCTTGCGAAACCGGCGCCTGGATGGCTGCATCAGGGCAGTATTCGCGGGTCTGCGGAATTCGGAAGAGATTGCTCAATCAGTCACCGGCTCGGATACTTTAAATATAAATATCATGCATCGAGCCCTGATAGTTGAGGAGATAGACAGCAAGATAGCAGCAGTTCAAGGAATTGGAGGGGGAGATAAGGTATGTCAAATAATTCAAAAAACGAGTCAAGAGAATCGCCGGTGCAATTGCCCGGCATCGTCCGGCGGGCGAAACTGGCCGCGCCATCGGCAGCCTATCGACCGGTCGCGAGACGCAAGATCGCCGAATTGGTGGCGCGCTCCGCCGATACCCGGCTGATCCTGTTCCGGGCGCCCGCCGGTTTCGGCAAGACCACTGCGATGCGCCAATACCTCGATCACCTGCAGGCCGAGGGCCGGCGGGTGGCCTGGCTGACCCTGGATTCCCTCGACGACGATTTCCGTCGTTTCCTGACCCACCTTATCGCAGTCTTCGATCAGGTGTTGCGGCCGGCGGGCAGCCATGACGAGCACCCGGTTTCGACCGGCGTGACACCCGGGGTCGATCAGTCGGCGCTGAAGCTGGTCGATAGCGTGGCCGATTGCGAACATCCGTTCACGCTCTTCATCGACGAATTCGAATCGGTATCCAACCGCTCCATCGACGACCTGCTTCGGGTCATCATCAGTCGCCTGCCGCCCGGCGGGCAACTGGCGATCGCGTCGCGCGAGGCGCCCAACCTGCAACTCGGCCGCCTGCGCGCCCAAGGGCAACTGGTGGAAGTGGACCAGATGTGGCTGCGCTTCTCCCGCGAGGAAGCCGAATTCTTCCTGCGTACCCAGAGAGGCTTGAAGCTCTCGGCGGAAGGCATCGCCAAGCTCTACGGCGATACGGAAGGCTGGCCCGCGGTCCTGTGGCTGGCCTCGATGGCGCTGGAAAACAGGCAAAACCCGGAATCCTTCATCGCCACGTTTTCGGGGTCGAATTCGGCCGTGGCCGAATACCTGGCCGAGGCCGTACTTTCCAATCAACCGGAAGACGTGCAGAGTTTTCTGCTCAAGAGCAGCATTCTCGGCGAACTCAACAAATCCCTATGCGACGCCGTGTGCGGCCGTGACGACAGCGATCAGGTCCTGATCCGCCTAGTGCATTCCAATGTCTGCGTCACGACCCTGGATGGCGGCGAGCGGAACCTCTACCGTTATCACGGTCTTTTTGCCGCTTTCCTGCGCGGCCAACTCGAGCGGCTCTATCCCCAGGAACTTTCCTCGCTCCACCTGACCGCTGCCAAGTGGTACGAAGCGGAAGGGCGGCCCATTCCGGCGATCGAGCACGCGCTGGCTTCAGGGATGACCGAATATGCTTTGTCGCTTATCGCGTCCCGCAGCAACAGCCTGCTTTTCGAAGGCCGCTTCCGGCTGCTGGCGCGCTGGCTCGACGCGTTGCCGACCGAGTCGCTGCGGGTCAAGCCGCGTTTGCGCCTTGCCCATATCTGGGCGCTGACCTTCACCCGGCGGGGTGCCGAGGCATTGCGGCGCCTGGATGCGCTCGACAGCGATAAGGCCGCTCTCCAGGCCAGCGAGGGCTTGTCCAATGAAATCGATGCCCTGAGACCCTATATCCTGGCGATCCTGGAGCGCCATGAGGAAGGTTTCTGGCTGGCGGAGGAGGCGGTCCACGCGGTTGTCCACCGGGACAGCTTTTGCTATGCCATCCTCACCACGACGCTGGCGACCTGGCGGGTTGCCGCCAATCGCTATGCCGACGCGATCGAACTGCTGACCCGTTCGAATCCGGCGGGTGAAAGCCGGAGCACGACCTTCCCCATCGTATACACGATGTGCCTGCAGGGGCTGGTGAGCCTGGCACAAGGCCGGGTGCGGGAGGCTATCGCGCATTTCCGTGTGGCGCTGGGCGAGGCCGAAATTGCTTTCGGCAGCCGCAGCGTTGGGCGCTCGATCGCGGCGGTCTATCTCGCAGAGGCCCTGTACGACATCGACGAGCTGGACGAGGCGGAGCAGCTGCTGGCGCTCTATCTTCCGATCGTGCGGGAGTATGTCCTGCCTGATCAACTGATCATCAGCCACGTCATTTACGCTCGCATCGCCCACGACCGCGGCGATCTCGACCACTGCTACCACTATCTGAGCGAACTGGAATACTTTGGTCGGCACAACAACCTGCCGCGCGTGATCGCGTCCGCCCAACTGGAAAGGGCGAGGATGGCATTGCTCAGAGGCGACCTAGCAGACGCCAGGAATCAATGCGAACGTGCTGAATACCCGGCGGCGTGGGCCAGCCTGCGCGGCATGATCATGCCGGCCAACGATCTGGAAACCACGGAACTGTGTCGCTTCCGCCTGTTCATGCATGGCGGCGGCGATGCGGAAATCATCGATGCGATCAAGGCCGAGATCCGCTCGGCCCAGAACCATTCCCGGAACCGCCGCGTGCTGAAGCTGAAGATTCTGCTGGCCAAGGCGCTGCACATGTCCGGCCAGGTTCGGCTGGCGATGCGGATGATCCAGGAATGCACGGAGACGGCGTGCAACGAGGGCCTCGTTCGCACCTTCCTGGAGGAGGGCGCCCCCATCGTCGAACTGCTGCGCGAACTGCGCCTGGCCCGGCAGGTGGAAGGCAAGGAGCAGGGCGACGAACTAACTTTGTTCATCGATCGGATTCTGCAGCGGGCCGGATGCAGTCTGGAACCGGCGGGCAGCGAGGACGAGGTGGTCGATGCCGCGGCCTCGCTTTCGGCGCGGGAATTGAACATCCTGGAGTTCGTGTCCTTCGGCCTGTCGAACAACACCATCGCCGAAAAACTGTTCGTTACCGAGAGCACGGTCAGATCGCACCTGCGCAAGATCAACGCCAAGCTCGGCGCCGGCAACCGGACCCAGGCGGTGAACATGGCCCGGCGCCAGGGGTGGATCCGCTGATCACTCCCCCTCCTGCGGCGCCTGGTATTCAGCCCTGGCCGATGTTGCCGGCGCTGAAGCTGCGGTCCTCGCTGTAGATGCCGCCGAAGGGGAACAAGCCGGGTCCCCACGCCAGCAGGCCGCCGTCGATGAGCAGGGTCGTTCCGGTGCAAAAGCGCGATTCGTCGCTCGCCAGGAACACGGCGGCATGGGCGATGTCCTCGGGCAGGCCGACCGAGGGCCAGGGCAGGCGACCTTTCATGAAGGCGAGCATTTCCTGCTCGTTTTTTGCGCCGCGGATCAGGGGCGTGAAGACTCCTCCCGGTGCGATGTTGTTGACCCGGATGCGGGCGGGGGCGAGTTCGACGGCGGCGCTTTGCGTCAGGTTGACGACCCCTGCCTTCGCTGCGGAATAGGCGGCCGGTCCGCTGCCGGCGTTGAGCCCGGCAGTGGATGATGTGTTGATGATGGAGCCGCCGCAGCCTTGGTGTTTCATGGCATTGCCGGCGTGCTTGATGCCGAGGAAGACCGAGCGCAGCAGCAGGGCAACGGTTCGGTCCCAATCCTCGACCGGCGTCTCGGTGACAGGGGCCATGGTGCCGCCAGCGCCCGCATTGCTGAAAAAACAGTCGAGCCGGCCGAAATCGTCCAGGGCCAGGGCAACCGCAGCCTCGATGTCTTCCTCGCGGGAAACGTCGGTACGCAGGAAACGAATCGATTCGGCGTGTCCCTTTTGCGCGGCCAAAGCCAGCGTCTCCTCGGCGGTGGCGGTGTTGAGGTCGGCGATGACGACCTGGGCGCCCTGGTCGAGGAAGAACAGCGCCGAAGCGCGCCCTATGCCGCTGGCGCCGCCGGTGATGACGGCCACCTTGTCCTGTAGGCGGCCGCGTGTTCCTGTTGCTGTTTCCATGTTGTTAGCCATGCTTCCTCCTCATCGTTGAATTCGCTTCAAATGATCCCTGCGGCGGCAAGGTCGGTCAGTTCGGCGGAAGAGAAACCCGCCTCGGCCAGAACTTCCCGGGTGTGCTGCCCGGCGCTTTCCGGCAGGCGGCCCGCGCTGCCGGGCGTGCGGCTGAAACGGGGGGCGGGCGCGGGCTGGGCGATGCCGTCGATGTCGATGAAGGTATTGCGTGCGCGGTGGTGCGGATGCGCCAGGGCCTGGTCGAAGTCGAGCACGGGGGCGAAGCAGGCATCCGTTCCCTCCAGCAGGGCGCGCCATTCATCCTGGCTGCGGCGCAGGAATATCTGGCGCAGCTTGTCCCGCAATTCCGGCCAGGCTTGCTTGTTCCATTGGTCGGCAAAGGCCGGATCATCGATTTGGCACAACTCGAGCAGCAGGCGATAGAACTGGGGCTCGATCGCGCCGATGGCGATATGGCGACCGTCGGCGCATTCGTAACAGCCGTAGAAGTGCGCGCCCCCGTCCAGCAGATTGTCGGCCCGCTGCCTGCTCCACTGCTCCCTGGCGCGCATGCCGTAATACATGCTGGCAAGACTGGCTGTGCCGTCCGAGATGGCAGCATCGATCACCTGTCCCTGGCCCGAGGTCTTCGCTTCGAGCAGGGCGCAGACGATGCCGAATGCGAGCATCATGCCGCCGCCGCCCATGTCGCCGACCAGATGCAGGGGCGGCGTCGGGGGACGATCGGCATAACCCATGGCGCCCAGGGCGCCGCTGATCGCGATGTAGTTGATGTCGTGCCCGGCGGTGTGGGACAGCGGCCCCTGCTGGCCCCAACCCGTCATGCGGCCATAGACCAGGCGGGGGTTGCGCGCCAGGCAGATGTCGGGTCCCAAGCCGAGGCGCTCCATCACGCCGGGGCGAAAGCCCTCGAGCAGGACGTCGGCGGTTTCCACCAGGCGCAGTACCAGCCCGGCGGCGCCTTCCTTCTTCATGTCCAGCGCGACCGAACGGCGCCCCCGGTCGGTCACGGTCCGCTTCAGCTTGTCGAAGTCGCTTTGGGCGGCCGAGGGTTTGCGTTCGATGCAGATGACGTCGGCGCCCATGTCCGCCAGCATCATTCCACAGAAGGGCCCGGGGCCCAGTCCGGCCATCTCGACGACGCGAATGCCATGCAGGGGGCCAGCCATGTGTGCTCCATTGAAAATAGTCGATGTGCCTTTGTATGCCGGCTGCCCCGTTGCGGCATCGGCGGATGCGACGATTTTCCCGATCCCACCGAGGGGACATCGAAAATTGCCGCGGTATTGCAGATTTGTCTGTTCCGACGATGAGGCGGGAAGTCGTACCGGCTATCTTGTCGTTCAAGAACGGTAGCGACGTCGGGCCATCGGGTCCGGTCCGATGGTCGGGTCTGATGGCAATCCTCGGAGCGAAAATGAAAATTCTTGTGCCAGTAAAGCGGGTGGTGGATCCCGGCATCAAAGTGCGCGTCAGAAGCGATGGTTCCGGCGTCGACCTGGACAACGTCAAGATGAGTATCAATCCCTTCGACGAGATCGCGGTCGAAGAGGCGGTACGTCTCAAGGAAGCCGGCGTGGCCAGCGAGGTGGTTGCCGTTTCCTGCGGCGATCGTCTTTGCCAGGAGACCTTGCGTGCCGCTTTGGCCTTGGGTGCGGATCGCGCCGTGCTGGCGGAAGTCGATGGTGATCCGCAGCCCCTCGCCGTGGCCAAACTGCTCAAGGCGGTCGTGGATAAGGAGTCCGCGTCGCTGGTGATCTGCGGCAAGCAGGCGATCGACGACGATGCCGGCCAGGTCGGGCAGATGCTTGCGGCCCTGTTGGGCTGGCCGCAGGCGACATTCGCCTCCAAGGTCGCCATCGCCGACGGGAGCGCCAGGGTCACGCGCGAGGTCGACGGTGGCGTCGAGACTGTCGAGATCAGGTTGCCGGCGCTCATCACCACGGATCTCCGGCTTAACGAACCGCGTTACGCGACCCTGCCCAACATCATGAAAGCCAAGAAAAAGCCGCTGGAGGTGGTCACGTCGGACGATTTGGGCGTGGATGTCTCGCCGCGCCTGACCGTGCTGAAAGTGGCGGAGCCGGCCCAGCGCAAGGCGGGCATCCGTGTCGCGGACGTCGCCCAGTTGCTCGACAGGCTCAAGAACGAAGCGAAGGTGATCTGAAATGGCCATTCTGGTAATCGCCGAACATGACCACGCGACGCTCAAGGCGTCTACCCTCAACACGGTCGCGGCCGCGCTCGAACTCGGCGGCGATGTCCATGTGCTGGTGGCCGGGCACGATTGCACGGCCGTGGCGGCGGCCTCGGCCAGGCTGAGCGGCGTGAAGAAGGTGCTGCTCGCCCAGGCCCCCCACCATGAGGCGCAGCTTGCCGAGAATCTGGCGGCGCTGGTCGTGCCCTTGGCGCCCGGATATACCCACATCCTGGCGCCGGCCACCTCGGTGGGCAAGAGCACATTGCCGCGAATCGCCGCCTTGCTCGATGTTGCCCAGATTTCGGAAATCGTGGGTATCGAATCATCCGATACTTTTGTCCGGCCGACTTACGCGGGGAACGTGCTGGTCACCATCCGCTCGATCGATCCCGTAAAGGTCATCACCGTTCGTACGACCGCATTCGACGCCGCCGATACCTCGGGTGCCGCCGAAATCCATGAGATACCTGCCGGCAGCGACGCCGGATTGTCGAAATTGATCAAGCGCGAACTGAGCAAATCCGAGCGACCGGAACTCGGCGCCGCGAAAGTGGTGGTCTCCGGCGGTCGGGGCCTGGGCAGCAGTGAAAACTACCATCGCCTGCTCGACCCCCTGGCCGACCAGCTCGGCGCCGCGCTGGGCGCGAGCCGGGCCGCTGTGGATGCCGGCTATGCTCCCAATGACTATCAGGTGGGCCAGACCGGGAAGATCGTCGCCCCCCAGCTCTATGTGGCTGTCGGGGTCTCCGGGGCAATCCAGCACCTGGCCGGGATGAAGGATTCGAAGATCATCGTGGCCATCAACAAGGACCCGGAAGCGCCTATTTTCCAGGTGGCCGATTACGGCTTGGTGGCGGATTTGTTTGACGCCGTGCCGGCATTGACCGAGGCGCTCCGCAGCAATACATGATTTCGGTTGTCTCCCTCCTGCGCATTCTTCCCTCCGATGGAATGTCTCTGGAGTTCATCGGCTCATTGACTTGATCGATGAGCCGATTTTTTAGGTTGCGCCCGGCAGGGTGCCCCTATTTGGAGGTGCAAGTCCTCTACTCGCCCGGCAAGGGGAAGAGTTAGCAGGGTGATGCAGAACTCAGTGAACGAACCGAAATGGTCTTTGTCATAGAAACGTCTCCGAAACTCTCGCCCTGACAGCGATGCGCGGCCAACTAGACCCCCAGTCCTCGATGTTCCATTACTTCTCGCCCGAGTCGCGCGTGCCTGCGGACCGTCCGCTGCGGCGGGTGAAGAAACTCGCAGATCGGGCGCTCGCCGCGATTTCGGCGGATCTGAATGCGCTGTATTTGAGTGTCGGACGGCCGTCGATCCCGCCCGCGCGCCTGCTCAAGGGCCAGTTGCTGATCGCGCTGTACTCGATTCGCTCGGGCCGCCAGTTTTGTGAGCAGCTCGACTACAACATTCTCTTTCGCTGTTTTCTCGACATGGATCTGGAGAGCGCGAGCCCCGATCAGTCGAACTTCAGCCGGCTGCGCGAGCGCCTGGTCGCGACCGATGTGGCGCGGCACCTTTTTCGATGAAGTGGTTTGAAATTCCCGCTGTGCCATCCCGAATCGGGATTGGGCTGCCGCCATCAGAATCAAACGATTCTGCACGACGCAGGCACGACGCTCAAGCTGGTCGATGAAGTGACCAGCCTGGGCGTGATGTTGACCCTGGTCAGCGCAGGCTTCGCCATCGCCTCGCAGGTGCAGACGCTACAGCGCCCGGACATCTCCGTTCGTCCCTTGGCCGGCACCCCACCGATGCTCTCTACCTACCTACCTACCTACCTACCTACCTGCTGCGCCGCCAAGGCGAACCCTCGGAGCACATGATGCGGTTCATCGAGCGGGTGAGGGCCATGACCGCACGGTCGGAGGATTGACCTGTTTTCGTGATGGTCCTAGCAGTCTGTCGGACTACGCCACCCGCGGTGGCGTATTGTTCGTGATACGAAACGTGAATCGGCCCGAAAGGTCGATTTCAGCGTGATTTCTGCGAGAAAGCGCACGATTCCCTGTTTGTTTCTTTACTGTGGACGCAATACGGCCATGCGCTTCAGATTCCACGCGAGGCAAACGAGGGTCCATTCGTTTGTCACGTTGTCGAGGCCGCGCAGCAGAAACTGACGGAAGCCCATCACCGATTTGATGATGCCGAACACCGGCTCGACGGTTTGTTTGCGCAGCGCGTAAGCCGCGCGGCCGGCACGTGTCTTCAACCGGTGCTTCATCGTCTCGACCGCCGAGGCCCCCTCGACCAGCGGTTCGGGTTCGCTGAAACGTTCCCGCCAATCCGGGTGATGCGCATCGCGCCCGACTGCGATCAGCGGTTCGATCTTCGCGGCGATGCACGCCGTGACGTTCTTCTCGCTGTAGTAACCGGTGTCGGCGAGCCAGGTCGCGGGCCGGTTCAACGCCTCGGGATTGGACTGGACCTTCGCCAGCATCGGCGCGATCTGTTCCTTGTCATTGGTCGCCTGGGTCACGTGAGTGGCGAGGATCAGCATCGATTCGGTATCGACCACCGCCTGCGCGTTGTAGCTCTGCTCGAAACCGCCACCCGATACCGGCATGATCTGGGACTCTTCGTCGGTCAGGTTGATCTGGTCGCCGGCGCGGGGCCCGCCTTGCGGCGGCTTCGGCCCTTTGCCCTTGGGCTTCTTTCCCGTTTCGGCTTCCTTCTTCGCGCGGGCGGCAAGCTTCGCCTGATGCTCGGTCTGCTCACGGGCGAAGCGCTCCGCGGCACGCGCTTCGATCTTGGCCTTCGCCGCCGCGATCGCCGCCAGCCGGTCCTCGCGACGACGAATCTCGTCGGGCAGCTTCACCCCCTCCGGCAGCGAGGATTGATCGGCCGCCTCGGCCAGCTTCATGAGCTCCTACACCTCGGCCTTGAGCTGCGCCTCGATCTTCTCTGCGTGACCATAGGAGAGCGCGCTGTGCCGGCTCGCATTGGCGTGGATCTTGGTCCCGTCCAGACTCACTGTGCCAAAGCGCGAGAGCTGGTTCTCCCGCGCCACTTGCAGTATCTGGACAAAGGCTGCTTCGAACTCCCCGCCGAAGCGTTTGCGGAAACTCGCCAGCGTGTCGTGATCCGGATGTCGGTTGCAGGCGATGAAACGAAAGGCGAGCGAGTCATACGTCGCCCGCTCGATCTTGCGGCTCGAGAAGGTCCCGGTGGCGTAGCCGTAGATCAGCAGCGCCAGCAGCGTTGCCGGATGATAGGCGTCGCTGCCTCGTCCGGCGTATGCCCGCTCGATCGCCGACAGATCCAGCTGCTCGACCACATCCACCACGTACCGCGCCAGATGCGCTTCCGGCAACCACTCCTGAACAGAGGGCGGCAGCAGAAAATCAGTATTCCGGTCTATCGGGTGGAAAGCCATCGCCGCAAATTCCCGTCAGTTCGCCTGGCTATGATTATCGCCTAACCCGTTCAAAGTCCGACACGCTGCCAGGCGCCAACGAGGCAAGCGCAGGACGTGCTACTACGGTAGACGGCTTGCGGGACGTCCGTGGTAAAATTAATTAGATATGAAGCTGCTGTGGGAAGCATTTTTCCGCATGCACCTTCCGGTTAACTGACTCAGGTCTGCCATGGCCCGTACCGCTTCGATCAACGTTGCTCAGTGGTGGCGCTTCCAATAGGAAGCGGCACGTCGTTGCGGCCTTGAGCTGCACCTTGCCGCCGTATCGGTGGGCAAGATCAGGCAGATGGCTCTCCGGCACGGCGGCTCCAAGATCAAAGGAGATTGCCCGATGCCCCTAGAGCTCCTCAACATAAATAGTGTCGTGTGCGCCACGTCTTGGTGGCGTTTCGCCCCGTGCGTCTCCAACCGGCGCCCAGGCTCCCCGCAGTCTCGTCAGCGACCCCGTGCATGCGCGTTGCTTCAACGCGACGCGGTGTTGCTTCCTGTGCGGGCTGCCGCTAGTTGGGGCAGTGTTTCGGCGCTTGTTCCGCTGGAATCTGGTGCCAATGTGTATAACGATGTGAGTAATGAACGCGGTGTAAACACGTATACTGCTTATAAATTAATAGGTTACATGTGATATGTTACTCATGATCGACAACTACGACAGCTTCACCTACAACCTGGTGCAGTATTTCGGTGAGTTGGGTGCCCGCGTCAAGGTCTA